>Ga0255338_1000130_pt1 | contig 330175 bp, 287 predicted proteins | sample MeOH1_35cm_T4_19_FD_203715 | JGI IMG/M metagenome (GOLD analysis project Ga0255338, IMG submission 203715) | Sandy soil microbial communities from University of British Columbia, Vancouver, Canada - MeOH1_35cm_T4_195 | ecosystem: Engineered > Artificial ecosystem > Sand microcosm >...
GATTAACAGCGAGCCATACACAGACCGTAACGGTAACAGATAACGAAGCACCGGTAGTGATCACGAATAATATCACGATTCAGCTGGATGCTAACGGCAATGCTTCTATCACCACATCACAGATCAATAACGGATCAACGGATAATTGTGGTATTGCAACCATCAGTCTGGACAAAACATCGTTCAACTGTAGTAATGTAGGAGCCAATATGGTTACTTTAACAGTCACAGATATCCATGGTAACCCGTCTGTTAAACAGGCCACTGTTACCGTACAGGATACAACACCTGCTATTGTGGTAGTGCAGGATATCAGCGTGCCTTTAAGCGCAGCAGGTACCGCTTCGATTACGGCGGCTGATATTAACAATGGCAGTACGGATGCCTGTGGTATCCTGTCTATGACCGTATCGCAAAGCAACTTTACCTGCGCCAATATCGGTGCTAACAACGTTACCTTAACGGTTACAGATGTAAATGGTAATGTATCCAGTGCGATAGCTATCGTGACTATTGTAGACCAGATCGCACCAACGGTGATCACCAACAATATCACCATTCAGTTATCAGCGAATGGTACGGCTACGATCACGCCGGCTCAGATCAACAATGGCTCAACAGATAACTGTACTATCGCCAGTTACAGTCTGGATAAAACAACCTTCAACTGTGCTAATGTGGGCCAGAACACGGTAACCTTAACAGTTACGGATGTAAACGGCAACAGCAGCAGTAACACAGCGGTTGTAACAGTGGTAGATAATATTGCACCAACGGTGATCACGAACAATATGACCATCCAGCTGGATGCCAGCGGTGCAGCAGCTATTACCGCAGCACAGATCAACAATAACTCTACCGATAACTGTAGTATTGCTACTTACAGTCTTGATAAAACCAGCTTCGACTGCAGCAATGTAGGCCAGAACACGGTAACCTTAACGGTAACGGATGTAAACGGCAACATTGCATCACAAACAGCAACGGTTACGGTGATCGATAATCTGGCACCAATCGTAACGGTACCAGCGGCGCAGGTATTCTGTGCCAATGCGAGCGGCAGCACCCAGTACACGATCCCTGCGGCCAGCGCTACGGATAACTGCAGTATCGCCACGGTTACTTATGCGGTAACCGGAGCTACCAGCAGAACGGGCACGGGTTATGATGCATCCGGCGCCTTCAACATCGGCACCTCTACCATTACCTGGACGGTAACGGATGTAAACGGCAATACCAGCACCGGCAGCACAACTGTAGTGGTGAACCCATTACCGGTAGCTACCTATGTAAGCAGTAATGCCGATGCGTTCTGTAACCAGACCAGCTTAACGGCTTCATCGAGCATTAACCCGTCTCTGTATAGCTGGTCAGCCAGCAATACCCCGGGCACTTTCAGCGCCAACCCTGTGTTAAGCCTTGGTTTAACCAATGCAGATGGTAATTACTACCTGTACACCCAGTCATCGGTAACGGGTTGTGTAAGTGCCAGTGCAGCGGTATATAACTTCCAGAAACAGACCCTCAGCAGCAGTTACACCATCCTTGCTTACAAGGAAGTGGAACTGGGTAAATACAATAAAGTGTTAAGCGGCAGCGTAGGAGTGATGACAGCCAGAGGCGAAGCGGAGTTCAAGAGCTATAGCGGCGTAACCGGAGCAGGTTCGTTTGTAAAAGCACCCAAGATTGATAAAGACGGCTCCGGCATTACGCTGAACAGCCAGATCATCGGTATTGCGGCAGTAAGCCTGCCAACGATGCAGTACAATACGGCCAGCACCAACAGCCTGCCGAGCCTGACAGCTTCCCAGAACAATGCCACTTTAAGCGGTAACTACAAGAACCTGACGATCAAGAAGGGGATCAGCGTAACGGTATCGGGCAACACTTTCGGTAATATCCGCCTGGAAGAGGGTGCCAGTATCCGCTTTACCAGTACGGTACTGAACATAGAGAACTTCACGGCCGACAGAGGTGCTAAGAACAACGACTACACCTATATCCGCTTTGCACCGAACACCAGTGTAAGGGTGGGTAATAAGGTGAGCATCGGTAGCCAGGTGTTGGTAAACCCTGAAAGCTATCAAGTAAGCTTCTACATGGGCGATGATCGCAAGGACGAAGAGAAGTTCACGGTGAAGGGTGGAGATACCCGGGTGATCGCCAATGTGCTGATGCCGAACGGCAAACTGCGTGTAACGGCTACCGATTCGGACTATGACGACGATAAACATGGTGATTGTGACCACAAAGCGCATGGCAGCAAAGACTGTAAGCATAAGGGGCATGATCACAACGACTGTAATCATAGTGCACACACAGCTGCTAACTGCCAGGACGATGTGTATATGACAGGTCTGTTCATAGCCGAGGAAGTAGAGAGCAAGGGCAATAAAGTGATCTGGAACAGCTACGATTGCAGTGCGCCTGCGGCACCGATTACATCGGTGAACAGCAACAAGGGAGTAACACAGTCGGTATCTGCGGAGAAAGTGACCACTACGAGCGAAGAAGAGCTGAAAGTGACAGTGATGCCAAATCCAAGTACAACTTACTTCACGTTGAAACTGGAGAGCAAGTATGAAACCCCTGTGAACCTGCGTGTGATGGATGGCGCTGGCAGGGTAGTGGATGCGAGATCGAAGTTGGGATCGAACAGTACTTTGCAGATCGGCCATAGTTACAGCAGCGGCACTTACTATGCGGAACTGATACAGGGAACGAAGCGTAAAGTGGTGCAGTTGATTAAGGCAAGAGGATAGAGGAATTAAAAATTAGCAATTAATAATTAGTAATTAGAAATTGTTCAAAAGAAGGACCCGCTCAACATGAGCGGGTCTTTCTTTTATGCAGCAGGTTACTGTTGATGATCTGGCAATACACAGATACTATTTTCTTCCATCCGGGAACCTAACTTTACATTTCACAAACAGAACTTTATGAACCTCCATCTCTCCAACCAGCTATTCATTGTTACCGGTGCCAGTGCCGGTTTTGGTAAAGCCATTGCTGAAGCATTACTAGCCGAGGGTGCCGGTATTATTGCAGTAGCCAGAGGCGCAGAAAAACTGCAAACATTAGCTACACTGGCTCCAGACAGGGTTGAGGTAGTAGCAGGAGACATCACTGATAGCAGCGTAATGCAACAACTCGTAACCCAGCTCGGCAACCGGCAGTTACACGGTTTGGTGGTAAATGCCGGTGGACCACCTGCCAAAACGGTGTTGGAGACGACCCTGGAAGACTGGGACAATGCTTACAGAACACTCCTTCGCTGGAAAGTGGAACTGACCCAGGCGCTGGTTCCGAAAATGATTGCGCATAACTATGGCCGTGTAGTGTTTATAGAAAGTTCTTCGGTAAAACAGCCACTTGAAAACCTGGTGCTCAGCAGCTCCTTGCGGGTGGCCGTAGTGGGTATGGTAAAAACTTTATCGCAGGAAATTGCCAAAACCGGGGTAACACTTAATATCCTTGGCCCGGGCTCGCATAATACGGCCGCTATTGACCGCATCTACCAGAAAAAAAGTGAACAGACTGGTTTGTCCGTTAAAGAATTGAGGGAGAAAGCCATTGCCCAGATTCCGGTAGGCGCTCTGGGCGAAGCGGCTGATTTTGCCAGTCTGGCACTCTGGCTGTTGAGTCCGCTCAGTCGGTATACCACAGGCCAGACCATAACGCTCGATGGCGGCTCGGTAAAAAGTATGCTATAGTTCCCTTGTGTTAAAAAACCTGTATGGGACAATCCAGAATCGTGGCTATACGGAGAGGGATCTTGTTTTGTAGAGCCCCCAATCCCTCTTTTGCTCTTTCTCTCTTGTTTTCTCTTAGTAAAAGCTCCCGCAGTTCCAATCAGTAGACTGATAGGTAGAGGCTCTTTCAATAAGAGTCAAAAAAGAAAAAGAGCGGCTTGCTTTTTTGCCACGCCTCGGCGCCTTTGCGGTACATTTTTTCTCAGAGAGATACAGAAAGTAAGACCAGTAGATAAGTAAGTTAGTCTTCTGCCGGTGTAACCCTTTTCAGGCTTAACTGGAACTTGGTATTCAGCGAAACGGTGAAGTGATTCTCGAGTAGGATGGTTTTTACATTAACATCTTCCAGCATCACAAATGCCAGATCGGAAGCCAGTGCAGAACCACTGATGATATTGGCCACACGGCCCTTGTTGAATTCGATATTGAATTTATAACCCGCTTTACGGCCACTGCCTGCTCTTTCAAAATCAATCCTGTTCAGATCCAGTACCTGGTCTCCATTAGCGGTTCTTTTCAATAAAATCTTGATAATGGGAAGATACTTGCTCCAGATCTGTGTGTACATGGGGTTTATTTAGTTGAGAGGGCTTCCGCGGAATACGAAAACTGATGTAAAGGTGCGATTTTTCTCGCCGAAATACGAATTTGATTTTGCGAAATACAGGTCCTGCCTGTATTTTCCACGCTAAACCACCGCTAAAAACAGGGCGTTTTTGCAGAACTGTGTCAAAATAAACGCCAGACTCCTAACTCCAACTCCAGACTACTTCTATCTTCGCAACCTATGACCAGTATCGATAGTGTACAATTAAGCCAGGTAATCGTTCACAAAGTAGGTAACCCCACCCGGGGTGAGCCCCTGCAGCTTTCTGCCAATCCCCTTACCCTGAATGATGAAATTGTACGGGGTTTACTCGCTAAATATTTTCTGGGTCCTTTTAACGAACATGAGCAATACTGCTTTACCCACCTGAGCGATCTGGCTATGAACGAAGTGTACCAGTACGTAAACGGACTCTTTGATGAACCCAAAAAAATGGCACTGTATAGCGCCCAACTGGCCCAGTTCCTGTACAGCAAAAGCACCCATGCCAGGGTGAAAGAAGGAGAACTGTATGTGGTGCATTTCCAGAATGTACCTTTTGGAACCGAATACACAGAAGCCATCGGTATTTTTAAAAGTGAAACCAAAGAAACTTTTCTGAAAGTATTTCCGCACGGCGAGAGTTGGGAAGTGATAGCGGAAGACGGGATCAATATCAACAAACTCGATAAGGGCTGCCTGGTATTCAAACAGAACCGGGCAGAGGGTTATGTAGTATGTGTGGTGGATAATACGAATAAACAGAACGATGCGCAGTACTGGATCAACGATTTTCTGCAGGTTACCCGCTGTGCCAACAGTTATCATTATACCGATGCGGCTCTGGGCATGTGCAAACTCTTTATCAGTAATGAACTGGCAGAAAAGTTTGAAGTAAATAAGAGCGAACAGATAGATATGCTGAACCGCAGCATGGAATACTTCAAAACCAAAGACGAATTTAAACTCAATGAATTTGCCGAAGAAGTGTTACACCACCCCGAAGTGATTGATAGCTTTACACAATACAAACAAACCTATGAACTGGCGAGGCAGGTAACCATTGAAGATGAATTTGACATCCATCTATCGGCAGTGAAAAAACAACAGCGGGTATTTAAGAGTGTATTAAAGCTGGATAAAAACTTTCATGTGTACATTCATGGCCGACGCGACCTGATTGAAAAGGGCTATGATGAGATGACGGGAAAACACTATTATAAATTATATTTTGAAGAGGAGAGTTAATAGCTGCCGCTTTTTGAAATCAAACAACCGGGATAATATTATAATCCTTCCAGCTCTTTCCGGAGATCGTATTGGATATCTTCATGCAGGGCATCCATAGCGGCATTTATTTTTTTCAACTGCATCTCGTATAAATTCTGCAACACGGTGCTTTTGGAATAAGGGATTCCTGATGTTTTCATTTTCCGGCAGAAATGGATGAGTAAAGTAGCTTCCACCAGTTTGGACCCTGCATATTTTACATACCGGTTGGCGATCCGTAGAATTTTGCGCAGGCTTTTTTTGGTGAGGTAGAGATTGGCTTTGGGTAATTCGGTAAAAGCTTCATCAATCAGCTCTTTTACAGCGTTTAAATAAGCTTCTTCATCATGGGCTTCAAACAATAAAAAAGTGAGCAGTTCTTTGTTCTCTTTCTTAAACTTTGCCAGTCGCAGACAGAGTTCCAACAGTTTGTGCTGACTGCTGGCCTGCAATTCCTGTTTCAGTTCCTGTATACTCGCCGTTTTCATCCTGCAAAGTAACTGCTTTCCCCCCATTCGCTCATTCACTCACCCACTCATTCGCTCATTGCCTACCTTCGCCCCATGCCCTTCGACACTTCCCAACCCCATCCCGAATTATTACTGGAGCTGGTAACCATGCGTATGCCCTATGGCAAATACAAAGACCGCCTTCTCTGTGATCTCCCCGTCCATTATCTCGAATGGCTGCAACGCGAAGGTTTTCCCAAAGGCAAACTGGGTATTTTGCTGGAAACCATGTATGTGATACAACTGAACGGCTTAGGTTACCTGCTGGATCCATTGAAGAAAAAAAGATAGTTTGGTATTGGTTCAGCAGCCTGATTCATTGCCTTTCTCTGTGAAACTCCCAAACTCTCTGGTCTCTGTGTTGAAAATGCATTCACCCGGCATCATCCATTTAATCCTTTAACACAGAGATAGGGAGTAACAGAGAAACACAGAGATTTTGGTATACTGAAGAGATAGGATTTGTATAAGTATCGTTCCCCTATGCGGATAAATTGCCGCTTTTCTCAGCACAAAATATTGCGTATATTGAAGTCCTAACCCGATTGCATAACGCTCTATAATCAAAAAATCCATGAACAATTCCCGCAGGTCCTTCTTACAGAAAACGGCATTGGTACTGGCCGGTAGTACCGTATTTTCCCGTGATCTTTTTGCCGCCGCTGCCCCCAAAACAATTACCGGTGTACAATTGTATTCTGTACGCGATGAGATGAAAAAAGATCCCCTCGGTACCCTCAAAGCGCTGGCCGATATGGGCTATCAATATGTAGAACATGCCAATTATGTAAACCGCAAATTTTATGGCTACAGTGCCGCAGAATTTAAAAAGATCCTGGTTGATCATGGCATGCAGATGCCCAGCGGGCATACCGTCATGGGCCGCGACCACTGGAACGCCGACAAAAAGGATTTTAATGATAACTGGAAATACACGGTAGAAGATGCTGCCATCGTTGGACAGGAATTGGTAATCAGTCCCTGGCTGGATGAGGGTCTGCGCAAAACCTACGATGATATGCTCCGCTACATGGAAGTATTTAATAAGAGCGGGGAACTGTGTAAGAAATCGGGTATGCGTTTTGGCTACCACAACCACAATTTCGAGTTTACACAGGAGCTGAATGGCAAGAAAGTCTATGACATTATTTTAGACAATACGGATCCTTCACTGGTGGCTCAGCAACTCGATATGGGCAACTTATATGGTACCGGTGCCAATGCCTATGAAATCGTTAAAAAACATCCGGGCCGTTTTGTTTCCCTGCATGTGAAAGATGAGATCAAATCTGCCAAAGGCAGCATGGATGGATACGAGAGTACGATTCTTGGCACAGGGGTAGCCAATACCCGCGCCATTACCGATCTGGGCAAAAAATCCGGCGGCACTTTGCATTTTATCATCGAGCAGGAATCTTACCAGGGCAAATCGCCGCTGGACTGTGTAAAAGAAGATCTGCGAGTTATGAAAAGCTGGGGTTATTAATAACTGTTTATATTTTTCCGAACCCCTCCACTACCGGAGGGGTTTTTTATTAGCGGGTACAGATGCCGCTTCGGAAAGCATAGGTAATAATACCCGCAATACTCTTGGCACCCACTTTATCCATGATGCGCGTGCGGTGACCCTCTACGGTTCTTTTACTCAAACTCAGGCTATAGGCGATCTCTTTGCTGGTAAACTCGCGGCAGATCAGCCGCATGATCTCTTTTTCGCGGTCGGTAAAATGCAGATCAGCATCGGGTGGTAACTGGTAGTTACGGGAAACAATTTCTGTCAGTTTTTCTGTAACCTCCCTGCAGAAATAGGGTTTGTGTTCCGATACCGTATTAATGGCTTCCGAAATCTCCTCATTATCGGCACTTTTTAATACATAGCCCAATGCACCGGCTTCCAGCATGCGCAGAATGGGTTCTTCTTTGTTATAGGCAGATAATACGATGACACCGGTTCCCGGTCTTCTGCGGGCAATCTCGCGGGTAGCCAGGATCCCATCCATCAGGGGCATATTGATATCTGTGAGAACGATATCCGGCGATAACTCCACCGAACGCCGAACCAGTTCCTGGCCATTCATGGCTTCTCCAACAACTTCGATATGGCGGATCTGGGAAAGCAGGTTACGTAACCCGTTCCTGAACAGACTATGATCATCTGCAATCACTACCCGTATACTTCTCCTGAACATAACCATTGTTTTAAAGGTTAGTTAGATCGGTTGCTGGTTTACCCCATAGGTAGATTTTCTACCTCCTGTACCGAAATTTCCGGCTTTGTTTGCTTAGTCCGTTAGGTATTAATACGGTAGAAACTACTTTTTTAACGGGTAAACAGCCTGCGTAATATAAGCAGCGGGAAGTGTTTCCACAATCGTTAAAACACGGTATTTTGTAGCGTTACTTAGCTTTTAGGGATTTTGTATTCTGCCAGCAGCTCATCCAGATCTATGCCCAAACCCTGCGCCAGCGCGGTTAAAGTGGTAAAGGCAAAATTCACTTTACCTTTTTCTATGCGTTGTATCTGGCTGTATTCCAAACCCGCCTCGGCCGCCAGCTGGCGGATACTGAGTCCCTTCTCCTTGCGCAACCTGGTTAAATGTGCTGCAAAACGGGCCAATATTTTTTCCTTGTTGGTCATCAAACAACAAGGTCAATGCAAAGCAGAAATTTATTGACGTATGATTATACATCATTTGTTTTTTTCTGTTAACTTGTAAGGGCGTGGGCTCATTTGCTCAGCTGGTTGTATGAAAAAAAACCGACTATCAGGCTACCCTCGTAAAATCTTTCACCAGATCCTGTATATCCTGGTAATGAGAATCATTCACAAACAAAAAAACAGGTAGCAGCTGTCTGCACCCGTTCTTCAGTTCATCGTGATGAATAGAAGATTGGCAAACAGCAGTGCCATAAGTGTTGTTAATAATTCGGGGTGTAAATGTGGAGTACTAAATCTCCTTAACACAACTATCCATCTATATTTTAAGGAAATTTAGACTTATTAGTTCTCTAACACTTCCCGCTTTATGATCACTGCGATTACTACCGCTTACAGTATGGTAAGCAAACATGGTTTTGCAGATGTGATGCAGAACGGCCTTACCGGCGAAAAATCACTGCATGCCGCCGCCTTTTTTGATGCAGGCGATACGATCTGTCTATTTGAAGCAGAAAAAATCCTCGAAACGGCCACCTATCTTACCATCCAAACAGGAGAACAGAAACATATTACCCTCAGTCCTGATTTTTTGCAATACGTAAACCATAGCTGCGCGCCCAATGTATTCTTTGATACCCAACAGATGCAACTGCTGGCTTTACGGGAAATAGAACCGGGTGATGAACTACTGTTTTTTTATCCCTCAACCGAATGGGAAATGGCGCAACCCTTTGATTGTTTTTGTGGCAACAGCTGCTGTTTACACCAGATCAAAGGAGCCGCTTATTTAACAGCGGAAGAAGCAGCCCGTTACCGCCTCACCCCTTTTATCAGCGAACAACTGTTGAACCGCCAGAAGCTTTAGTTCTATGTTGCTGCCAGCTGAAAGAATTACCCGTTTACACCCATTGCCCATCAAAGTATGGGTATTGGCTCCGCAGCTGGTTACCACCGATGCCAACCTTGACTATTATTACGATTTTACACAAAGCATTGCGGAATATACCCGGGTATTTGCCGAACTGCACCTGGAATGGCAATGGCAACCGGTAACCATCACTAACTATCCTGCTGTGATAGATACCATCCTCGCAGAAAAAAACAAAGGACTGGTGATGCCGGTAGTATTGAATTTATGCGATGGCGATGAAGTGAATGGTACCCCCGGTATTTCTGTGGTGCAATTACTCGAAAAGAAAGGACTGGTATACACCGGTTCCGACGAACATTTTTACCGCATCACTACTTCCAAGGTTCCGATGAAGCAGGCGTTTGACAATGCCGGTGTGAACACACCTGCCTGGGAAGCGATCAGGGATCCTGACCAGGATCTGTCGGGCATTTTTCAAAGACTGGGCTCGCCCATTATACTGAAACCCGCTGTATCAGGCGGCAGCATGGGAGTGGGTACCCGCAATGTGGTACATACGGAAGAAGCATTGCAGCTGCAGCTGCAGCAGATGTTCGAAGGATACCGTGGCTGGAACCTGGCGGTGGATGGGATCATTGCCGAAGCATTTATCCAGGGAGCCGAGTTTACCACCATGATCCTGGGATCGGCTGTTTTTCCCGGACAGTGTTATGTGTTAACACCGGTAGAAAGGGTATTCCATGCCTCTTTACCAGAAACAGAAAAGTTCCTTTCATTCGACAGGTTATGGGAGATCTATGAAGACGAAACACCGATGCCCGAAGAAGCGAATTTTTATGAATACCAGTTGCCTGATGAAGACTTACATACTTCCCTGCAGGAGATCAGTATGGAAGCATACAAAGCCTGCGGCGGAACGGGGTATACGCGGGTAGATATTCGCAAAGACTTTGCCACCGGCCAACTCTATGTACTCGAAGTAAACGCGCAATGCGGTTTAAGTGAAGATGAGAATTATACCTCCATCGGTGCCATTTTACGGATGAGCGGCGTATCTTTCACAGCGGTCATTACCGATATCATCGAAGATGCTTTCCGTAGAAATAAATTATAAAACGGCCCCTGCGAGAAAATGAAAGTCTGCGTACTCCAACCCGATTACTCAACCACCCAGGTAGATTACCAGCACTACGATCCGCCGCGTAACCTGCAGCAGCTTTTACCCGAAGCAGAAGTACACCATGTGTTTCTGAACAAACTCACTACTTACCGCCAGTTACAGGAACTGCAGTACAAGGGCTATGATATTTTTGTTAACCTCTGCGAAGGATACCTGGAATGGGAAGTACCATCGATAGATGTGATCTATACACTGGATCTGCTGAACCTGCCTTATACTGGCCCCACTACACTTTTATACGACCCACCCAAAGAGCTGATGAAGTACGTGGCTTACTGCGAAAACATTAATACCCCTTCTTATGTATTAATTGAGCAGGAAACAGATCTGGCAACTGCTGTTGCATCATTACAATTCCCGCTTTTTGTAAAACCTGCCAAAGCAGGAGATAGTCTGGGGGTGGATGCACAGTCGCTGGTAAGTAACCTTGAGGAACTCCGGATCAAAGTGAACCATACGATCGGCGCTTATCCGCAATTGCTGGCCGAAGAATATATCGCGGGCCGAGAGTTTACGGTATTGATCGCGGCCAATGCAGATGGCACTAGCGCTACTACTTTTACACCCGTGGAATATATTTTCCCAGAAGGATTTGCTTTTAAGACCTATGCTTTAAAAACTTCCGAACTGCATCCGAAAGCCAATATTCCCTGCACCGACCCGGTGATCGAACAACAACTCCGCGAAGCGGCACAAAAAATATTCAAGGGATTTCAGGGTGCCGGTTATGCGAGGCTCGATTTCCGGTTGAATGAAAAGGGGGAACTCTTTTTTCTCGAGATCAATTTTACCTGCTCTGTTTTTTATAGGGATGGATATGAAGGCTCGGCCGATTTTATCCTGCAGTACGATGGTATTGGCCAGGAAGGATTTCTCCGCCACATGATCGCCGAAGGTTTGGCCCGCCACCGGCGCAAACAGAAAAAATACCGGATCAAAGGAACGGCCATTGCCGGTTATGGAATTTATGCAGTCTGCGATATAGCCGCAGGTGAGATTGTTTTTAAGGGGGAGGGCCGATCGCAACGCATCATCACCCGCCGCTCGGTGCAGGAAAACTGGACCAAAGCCGATCAACTCATTTTCCGGCGTTATGCCTACCCCCTCAGCCGGGAACTGTTCCTGCTCTGGGACGATAACCCTGCCGAATGGGCGCCCCAGAATCATTCCTGCCAACCCAATACCGCCTATAATGGCCTGGATGTAGTAGCACTGCGCGCCATCCGATCGGGCGAAGAACTGACCCTCGATTACGCCAGTTTCCTCGACGAAAATATGGAACCATTTGATTGTCAGTGTGGTACACCTGTCTGCCGGGGCAGGATCACTGGCATCCCCAATAATTCGGTCACCAGCCGCGAAGAAAAACGCAGTGCTTAAACAACCTTCCTTTTTACAGGTCTAACAGCTACAGCCAAAGGGCTGTTAAAAACAGCGGTACATTTTAACCGGGGGATATTTACCCGGTCAAACAGGTACAAATCAGCGGGGAGATACCATGTCCAGATTCGAGATCCTGAAGAAATTGATGCAGAAACACCGGTTAAGACTGGTGGTTACCTATGTATTATTTTCGCTCGAAATGCTGGGTTCGCTGATGCGTCCTTTTTTTCTGGGCGAAGCGGTGAACGACCTGATCAAGGGCAGTTACCGCGGACTCATTCTCCTGTCTGCCGTTCACCTGGCCTGGCTGGTAATCGGAACCCTGCGGCATCGGTATGATACGCGTACTTATTCTGCCATTTATACTTCTCTCGTTACCCGTTTTTTATCGCGCCGTATTACCCAGGCTGATGTGTCTAAGCTAAGCGCCCACTCTACGCTGGCGCGCGAGTTTGTGGATTTCCTGGAGTTTGACCTGATCTATGTGATGGAAGCAGCGTATAACCTGATCGGCTCTGCTATACTTCTGTACTTCTACGACCGTTCGGTGGTGGTATTGTGCCTGGCCATACTGTTACCGGTACTGGGTATCAGTTATGTATATGGCAAGCGGATGAAAAGACTGAACCGGCTGAAGAACGATGAACTGGAAAAACAGGTAGACATCATTTCTTCCGGCGATAACCAGGCTATTTCGCAGCATTTCAACAACCTCCGCCACTGGCAGGTGCGCATCAGCGACCAGGAAGCATGGAACTTCGGCATCATGGAACTGATGGTGATGGTAGTGATCGGTATTTCTCTGCTGATCACGAATACGGTTTCGGGTTCCACCATACTGGCGGGTAACCTGATCGGGATCTATACGTATATACTCAAGTTTGTATCCGGATTGGATACTATCCCCTATACGGTACAACGACTTACTTCTCTGAACGATATTACCCGCAGGATAGAACTACAGACAGAAGACTTTCCAACGGAGGGTCCGGAACCTGTTTACCGCGAGCCAGCGTATCGTACAGCCATCAAACCAGCTTTATAAATTACCGCGTCTTTGCGCCTTTGCGGGATAATAAGTACACGCTAAAGCGCAGTTATTTTCCGATATCGATTTCGTAAACTGTTTGCCCATCATTACTTGCATTCTCCCGAAAACTGATTAATTTTTGTCCTCAATCATTAATCCGTTCAGTTATGTCATCCAGAAGAAAATTCTTACAGAACACAGCCATGGTAGCAGGTGGTGGGCTACTGGGTTCTGCTTTACCCAATTCTGCTTTTGCCTATTTCAAAAACAGTATTGCCCCCAGCGATCAGTTGAATGTGGCAGCTATCGGCATCAATGGAATGGGATGGAGCAATGTTACGGCTGCCGTAAAAGTGCCTGGTGTAAACCTGGTGGGTGTTTGTGATGTAGACAAAAATGTGATTGCGCGCCGCCAGGGCGATATGGCCAAACTTAAAGTAGACAGTTCCAAAGTAACCGTTTACAGTGATTACCGCAAACTGCTGGAGAATAAAGATATTGATGCCGTGATCATTGGTACACCCGATCACTGGCATGCACTGCAGATGATACATGCCTGCGAAGCGGGTAAAGATGTGTATGTAGAAAAACCGGTAGGCAATTCTATCGGCGAATGCCGTGCCATGGTAAACGCACAAAAGCGATACAACAAAGTAGTGCAGGCAGGCCAGTGGCAACGCAGCCAGCAGCATTTCCGCGATGCCATTGATTATGTACACAGCGGTAAACTGGGTATGATCCGCACGGTAAAAGTCTGGTGTTATCTCGACTGGAAGCAACCCCTCGATAAACAACCCAATGCGCCGGTTCCGGCGGGAGTGGATTATAAAACGTGGTTAGGTCCGGCACCTACGGTTCCCTTCAATCCCAACCGTTTTCATTTTACGTTCCGCTGGTTCTGGGATTATGCAGGCGGGTTGATGACGGATTGGGGCGTACACCTGCTGGATTATGCATTGATCGGGATGAAAGTGGCCAACCCCCGCGCTATATCAGCCGTGGGCGGCAAATTTGCCAAACCCGATTCGGCCGATGAAACACCGGATACATTGATGACGATGTACGAGTTTGATGGTTTCAATATTGTATGGGATCATGCCGTAGGTATCGGTAACGGTAATTATGGCAAAGACCATGGTATTGCCTTTATTGGTAATAACGGAACCCTTGTACTCAACCGCGGTGGCTGGGAAGTGCTGGAAGAAAAAAAGAATGCGAACAAAGTGGTAGAGCCTTTCCATAAGTCAAGCGATAATGGTTTGGATAACCATTGGGTCAATTTTGTGGATGTGGTAAAATCGCGCAAGCTCACAGATCTGCATTGCCCTATTCAGGCGGGTTCAGATATTGCCTGTTTCTCGCAGATGGGGAATATTGCATACCGCAGTGGGCAGAAATTACAATGGGATGCTGCGAAACAGCGCTTCAAAGACGAAGCCATTAACCAGCAATATTTACTGAAACAGTACCATAATGGGTATCAGCTTCCTAAAGTATAAGGAGTGGCTCATACAATCCGCAGGAGAAAATTTTGGGTTGGTTACCGACTTATTAATAGATTAGCTATATGAAAAAACCAATTCTCTTATCTGCTGCACTTGCCATTACGGTTACCACTATGGCGCAGCGGAAAATAAACATGGATAGCCTGGTAAAAGAAGCCGCTAAAACAGAATTCTGGGAACCCGTTCCCAAACTGGTAACGCCCGGTAAAACAGCGGCAGATGCGCCTTCGGATGCGATCGTTTTATACAATGGGAAAGATGTAGCGCAGTGGCAGAAAGAGAAAGGCGGCGCCCCCGGTTGGAAGATAGAGAAAGATGGTGCTTTAACCGTGGTAAAAGGTTCCGGTAATATTGCTACCAAACAGGGTTTTGGCGATTGCCAGTTACATATTGAATGGAGAGAACCGGCTGCCATTGCCGGTGCCAGTCAATCGCGCGGCAACAGCGGCATCTTTTTTATGGGGAGGTATGAATTACAGGTACTGGATTCATACAATAATCCTACGTATGTAAACGGACAGGCAGGCAGTATCTACAAACAACATGTGCCACTGGTGAATGCGAGCCGCAAACCCGGCGAATGGCAGAGTTATGATGTGATTTTTACTGCACCCCGTTTTTTTTCGGATGGTCAATTACAAACGCCCGCAACCATCACCGTTTTACATAACGGCGTATTGGTGCAGAACCATGTAGCTATCAAGGGACATACCGAATGGATCGGTCAGCCTAAGTACGAAGCACATAGTGATAAAGAGCCACTGGTATTACAGGACCATGGCATGGATGGTGGTAACCCCATGAGTTACCGGAATATCTGGATCAGAGAATTGTAAACCTTGCAGAATACAGTTAGGCAAACGGCTTCCATCGGAAGCCGTTTTGTTTTATGTATGGGTAGTGTTGAAGCGAAACAATATTATAAACCAAACTGGTGCGTATCTACCCATTCGGCCTTGGTCATCGTCCACCAGTCGTCTGCAATACCTTTCAGCACATAGTCATACGGCAGCCAGCCATATCCCTCATCGCCCCAGCCGGTTCCCCAGGAGTTGCGGATCAGGAAGGCGCCGGTAGTAACGAGCTCCCGGTTCAGTGGGTTGCTGATCTTCATCGTATCATCATACCCAACGGCCATGATGGCATGGCCGCCCGTATAATCTTCTTTTTTATCAGGGAAGGGAATTTTTCCGCCTTCGGCATGATCGAGAGAAGTATAACAGGTAAAACCAAAAATGGAGGGCAGCCCTTTGTGCAGGTGATCTTTGATGGCATCCAGTAAATGAGGCCTGCTAACTCCCACAGCATCCAACCGGTAATAGGAAATGGCCTGGAAGTTCTGTGCATAGGAGTACAGAAAAGCGGTTGGCTCATCATTTACTTTTGTTTCATCGTAGGGCCAGTATTTTTCGGGCACTACTCCAAACAGGGCAAGCGATGCCATGGCGGTTCGCAGATAGGCCCCATCGTCACCGGTTTGCTGCAACAGGTTACGGGTGGCTTTGTACTGAAATAACCTGGAGCCATCGATATGTTTGCCAAAAGCCCGCCGCTCAAAATACTCATACAAACCAATAGACGCATGGGCCGTGCAGGAACCGATCTGTCCCTGGTCTTCGATAGGCGAACACCAGGCGCGCAGGTCTACTTTTTTGGGAAGCGTGATACTGGTTTTCTTTTTCCCTTTTGCTGAGGTTTTGGCGGAACTCATTTGCTCCAGCAGTTTTTTTACAGGTTGTTTTACACCTCTTTCTACCTGTTTGGTGGTTAGTTCGGAACTGAATGGTGTCTGGTCGCGGAAATCAGGATAGTCTTTTAACCAGCCTTTTCCTTTGGGAAGGTTTTTCATAGTATATCGGATGTTTACAGGCAGCAGTGAGAGCAACTGCTTCCCGGGATCAATGGATATGTAAAAAAAATAAACCCACCCCGCTTCCGCAACGGGGAAAACACCCTTTTTTTTAGCGTATTAATGCTTATCCAATTGCATCATTTGCTTGTTATCTTGCAGTTTCATGAAACAGGGCAACACTACATCTCCATTAATAGCCACACCCGCCGATGTACTGGAATCTGTATTCGGTTATACCGAGTTCAGGCATAACCAGGCGGCCATTATCGAACACCTGCTATCGGGCAAAGATGCCATTGTACTGATGCCCACCGGCGGAGGCAAAAGCCTTTGTTACCAGGTACCTGCGCTGTGTTTACCTGGTGTAACCATTGTGGTTAGTCCGCTGATTGCCTTGATGAAAGACCAGGTAGATGCACTGGTATTAAGTGGTGTGAAAGCCGCTTTCCTGAACAGCACCCAAAGCAGCGGTGAACAGGCAGACATTCTGCAGCAATTGCGCCGCAACGAATTAAAACTGCTGTATGTGGCGCCGGAACGTTTGGTGGGCGGCGAAGTACAGTTCCTGTCTTTTCTAAAAGAGATCAAAGTGTCTTTGTTTGCGATTGATGAAGCGCATTGTATCAGTCAGTGGGGACATGATTTCAGGCCCGAGTACCGCGTGCTGAGTCAGTTAAAGCAACAGTTCCCCTCCCTCCCCATCATTGCCTTAACAGCAACAGCGGATACACTGACGCGGAAAGATATTATTGAGCAGTTACGGGTAACGGATTACCAGGTATTTGAAAATAGTTTTAACCGTCCTAATATCTATTATTATATAAAGCCCAAAAAAGGGTATTACGATGTATTGGTAGATTATCTCGAAGAACACAAAGAAGATAGTGGTATTATTTACTGTTTAAGCCGGGCGGCCACTGAAAGTCTGGCCACCGATCTGCAGGCGGATGGATATAGTGCAGCGGCCTATCATGCCGGACTCGAGAAAAGCATTCGCGATGAACGGCAGGATCTGTTTCTGAAAGATGATATCAAGATCATGGTGGCTACGGTTGCTTTTGGAATGGGCATCAACAAAAGCAATGTACGTTTTGTGGTGCATGCCGATCTGCCCAAAAACATAGAAGGTTATTACCAGGAAACCGGCCGTGCCGGTCGTGATGGCTTACATAGTGAAGCTATCCTGTTTTATGGCGCGGGTGATGTGATGAAACTGAAAGGATTTGCGCAGGTAGAGAATAATCCCGAACAAACGCAGATTCTGCTGAAGAAACTGGACCAGATGGTACAACTCTGCGAAACACGCGGCTGCCGCAGAAAATACCTGCTTACCTATTTTGGAGAACAGGCACCCGACTATTGTGGTAGCTGCGATAATTGTCTGAGTAAACCCGAACTGCAGGACAGCACCGTTATTGCGCAGAAAATTCTCAGTACGGTTTACCGGCTGAACCAGGGTTTTGGAATGCGTTATGTGGTGGATATTATGAAAGGCAGTAACAGCGAAAAGATCCGTGAGGAGCACAAAAAATTATCGGTGTATGGTGTGGGGAAGGACAAGCCGAAGGAAGAGTGGCTGCACTATGTGAAAGAACTGTTGCATTACGGTTACCTGCAGCAAAGCGAAGGAGAGTATCCTGTACTGAAACTGGCGGAGAAAAGTAATGCGGTATTATTTAAAGCTGAAAAAGTTTACTTGTCTGCGCCGGTGCAGGTAGTGATAGCCAAAGAACCGGAGATCTACCAGCAGCATGCTTATGAAAAAGGATTGTTCGAAGAACTAAAGCAGCTGCGTAACCGTATAGCGCACGAAGAGAATGTACCGGCTTACCTGATTTTCAGCGACAGTACCTTACTGGATCTGGCCACGTATCTTCCGCTGGTAAAAACCGATCTCCCGAAGATCACTGGTTTTGGTGCTTACAAAACCGAACGGTATGGTATGCCTTTTCTGGAGAAAGTACAGGATTACTGTATCGAACATAAAATAGCTACCCGTATCGACCTGAAAAAAACGCCGCGTATCAGAAAAGCCAGTGCCCCGCGCGAAAGGGCTTCGGATACCAAACGGATCAGCTATGATATGTATCGTTCGGGAAAATCGATAAGAGAGATAGCGGAGGAAAGACAATTAGCGTTAACCACTGTTGAAACCCATCTCAGTCATTATATCACCATTGGAGATCTGGACGTAGATGAACTGGTACCCACTGACAAGAGAGAATTGATTGAAGCGGCCGCCAACCAATTTGGGCGTCTGGGTTTAAAACAGATCAAAGACCATTTGCCCGAAGAGATCAGTTATGGCGAAATCCGCATGACCATCGCCGCCCTTAACGGTCGGGACGCTTAAGCGGCCTGACTGTTAAGGGCGGGGGCGTAAATTGATTCAGTGGTAACACCCCCTATAGGTAACAACCCCGATGTAAGCAGAATGTATATCGTCTATTCCAAACCACTATTCAGGCAGTTGAAGCTGCCCGAATGGCAAAGGCTGCTATATGCATTATATTCCCGGAGAAGTATATCATATCTATAATCGAGGTAATAACCAGCAAAGGATATTTTTCAGCGATAAAAACTATGCGTTTTTCTTGCAGAAAATCCACAAACAGCTTTCTCCTGCCTGCGAAATGTTGTGTTGGTGCCTGATGCCTAATCATTTTCATTTACTGGTGATGGCTACAGCAAATGGCTGTGCAGAAAGACCTTCTTTTGGCGGTAAACCTATGCAGGAATTTTCTTATCAACTGGGGATGTTACTTAGCAGTTACTCGCAGGCTATTAATAAACAGAATGGTACGACTGGTTCGTTATTTCAGCAAAAGACGAAGGCGAAGTGTGTTAGTGGTCAGGCCGCTTTGAGCGTCCCGACCCCCGGGAGCTATCTTATTACCTGCATGCATTACATTCATCAAAATCCGGTAAAAGCAAATCTTGTTAAAAAGCTGGAAGATTGGCCTTATTCTTCTTTCAGACAATTAACAGGGGCTGATCATTTTTTGATTTGTAATGAGAAATTGGTATGGGCCCTTTCGGGGTATGGGTCATTCTCATTTTATGCGGATAGTTATGGGGTGTTGGATGAGGAGATATTAAAAAAGATTTGGTAAGAGGCGGAACGAACCGGGTTAACAGTGGTTGGTTTGTGGTGAGATGGGGGGTAAGGTTTCATTATGAACCTGGGCTATTAGTGGTCAGGCCGCTTTGAGCGTCCCGACCACTGGTGGCCCAGCTGAGCGCCCTTAATTCTGCCCAACTGATAGCAGAACCCTGTTGCATAAAACCACAGTGACCACCCTGTGCCGGTGTTTCCAGGAACAGGTAGGGATGGGAAGCAATGATTTCTTCGCACATACATTCGGGTGTTAAAAAAGAATCGTTTTTAGCCTGCACAATCAGGGAAGGTATCCGGATGTTTGTAAGCAAAGGTTTTACACTGGCCTTAGTGTAAAAATCAAAAGCATCTGTAAAACCGTGTAAGGGAGCCGTATAGCGGTTATCGAAGTCTGCAAAGTGTTTGATCTTTTCATACCCCGTATAACTGATCTGCTCCGGGAATATTTTTTCTTTGGCCTTGATTTTCCCGCCGAGTTTGCGCAGAAAACGGGAACTGTAAATGGTATTGGTTGATTGCGAAAGGATCTTCACACTACTCACCAGATCGCAGGGAACAGAAAAGCCGATCACTTTTTTTACCTGCTCCGGCACTTCATCCGGAAACTCGGCCACTGCCCGTAAACTTAAACTGCCGCCCATACTGAAACCCACCAGTATGATTTCTTCGTAACCATATTGCCGGATCGAATGGTCAATGACCAGGCGCAGATCACCCGCATCTCCATGGTGGTAAAACCGGGGCAGGCGGTTCATCTCGCCACTACAGCTGCGACAGTTCCAGCCCAGGGCGTCGAAACCGTTCTGTGTAAACAATTTAGCCATCCCCAGCACATAATGTCTGCCGGAATCACCCTCCAGTCCATGGGTAATGATCACCAGTTTTTTACTGCCGGTTCTGTGCCAGTCCAGATCTACAAAATCCCCATCGGGCAGTTCCAGTCTTTCCCTTTCCTGGTAACGGAAATCCACTTTACGGAACAGGCTCGGAACAATCGTCTGCAAATGACCATTGTATTGCCAGAACGGGGCTTTGAATTGTGGTTGCGGGAGGATGGGCATGGGGCGAAGGTAAATCAATGATAGAATGAGTGAATGATAGGATGATAGAATGTTTTGAGCGGTATTCGCCGGAAGAATAGAGATATGCTGGATAATTGTATTCCCATTGGTACCCCCATTCTATCATTCTATCATGCTATCATTCACTCATTAAGATAATCCGTACCTTCAAATCATGCCAGAAAATAAGTACCTGAAATACTTCAAAGTAGCTTCCCTATTCAACACCCGGCGTACCAGGGATATTTTCCAGGTGAACCCGACGGTGGTGCCCAAGCGGGAGGAAGCGCAGGAGATCAGCGTTAGTGTGTTTGATTATTCACCGGAGCACCTGCATGAACAATCGTTTACCGGTATCGCGGATTGTTTTCCATTTAAAGACAATCATCATACCAGCTGGATCAATATTGACGGGATCCGAAAAGCGGATGTAGAAAAGGTTTGTAACTATTTCAATATTCACGTGCTGATACAGGAAGATATTCTGAGTGTTAGCCAGCGACCCAAGATGGATGACCTGGACCCGGTACTTTCCTGCCTGTTGAATATGCTGTATTTTAACGACCGTACCGGTGCGGTAGAAACAGAGCAGATCAGTATTATACTGGGTAAAGATTTTGTGCTTTCTTTTCAGGAAGATGCCCGAAGGGATGTGTTTGATCCGATCCGCGAGAAGTTACGGGTCAGCAACAGTAAACTCCGCATCAGCGGTGCCGATTATCTCTGTTATGCATTGCTGGATATGATTGTAGACAATTATTATGTAGTGATGGAGAAACTGAGCGAACATATTGAACTGCTCGAAGAAAAGATCATCCGCAGCAGTAATACCCGTGCACTGGCCGAGATCAATAACCTGCGTAAGGAGTTGATCGTGTTAAAACGGAATGTGAGTCCAGTGCGGGAGCTTATTAATGGTTTTATCCGCAGCGACAGCGACCTGTTGGAAGAACGCACTACCAAATACTTCAAAGACATTTACGACCATATTGTACAGGCCAATGATCTCGCAGAAAACTACCGGGATATGATGATGAACCTGCAGGACCTCTACCTCAGTAATGTAAACCTGAAGATGAACGAGGTCATGAAAGTAATGGCCGTAGTAACCTGTTTACTGGCACCCGCCACAGTGATTGGCGGCATTTTCGGTATGAACTTCGACCGCATACCTTATCTGCACCATCAATACGGATTTTTTATTGCGGTGGGATTGATGTTGGTGGTGCCGGTGTGGATGGTGTTTTTGTTCCGGCGAAGAGGATGGTTCTAGCATTAGCGGATTAGCGAATGACGGATTTGCGGATTCTTTCTCTGCGAAACTTCTGCCTCTCTGCGTCTCTGCGGTGAAAGTGAGATCTATTCACCGCAGAGAACGAGAGAACAGGGAGTTTACGCCGAGATCGGCCCTTAATCCGCCATCCGCTAATCCGTTATTCGCAAATCCTATATCTTGATCAGTTTCCATTTACCGCGCTTAAACAGGATCACACTCGTAATGGTAATACAGGTTTCTGTTACTACGATGGCAATGAATACACCGGTGGGTCCCATATTCCATACAATGGCCAGCAGGTAAGCAAAGGGGATCTGGAATACCCAGAACCAGAACAGGTTGATCCAGGTAGGTGTTTTACTATCCCCGGCACCATTAAAAGCGTTGATCATAACCATCCCTACGCCGTAAAAAATATACCCCAGACTTACAATACGCAATGCGAGTACGGCTGTTTTTACCACAGCAGGGTCGTTGTTGATCAGCGATACAAAGAATTCGGCACAGGTAAAAAATAACACAGATACGATGGCCATAAAAATGGCATTGTATTGCGCGGTCTTCCACACAGACTTCTCCGCTCTATCGGGTTGCCGGGCACCCAGGTTCTGGCCCACCAGTGTGGCGGCTGCATTACTCAGTCCCCAGGCGGGCATCAGGAAAAAGATCAGCAAACGGATAGCGATGGTATAACCGGCAATGGCATCGCCCCCAAAACCGGCAATGATCCTTGCCATAGCAATCCAGCTGGCAGAACCGATCAGGAACTGCAGGGTACCGGTAGAAGCAATTTTAAAAATGCCTTTCAGCAAGGACACATCAGGTATAAAATGCCTGAGATGAATTTTAATGATCCCCTTTCCTTTAAACAGATGGTATACCTGGTAACATACACCAATACCTCTACCCGTAGTAGTAGCCATGGCTGCTCCGGGTAAACCAAAATAATGAATAAGGATGGGGCATAGAATGATATTACAGATATTGGCCAGCCACAAACTGCGCATGGCAATAGTAGCATCACCCGCACCGCGGAAAATTCCGTTGATGAGGAATAACAGCATGATCACGATATTACCGCTGAGCATGATGCGGGCATAGGTAGTACCCATGTCAATAATAGCGGCATTGGCACCCATCAGTGAAAGAATGGTTCCGGCATAAAAGAAACCAATGATACTGATCAACACAGAAACGAATAAAGCCAGCAGAGTTGCCTGTGCACCGGCTTTGGCAGCATCGTCATGGTTTTTTTCGCCTACACGGCGTGCTACCATGGCGGTGGCGCCCATACTTAACCCAATGGCTACCGAATAGAGGATGGTTAAAAAAGATTCTGTTAAACCCACTGCCGCTGCGGCATTGGGTCCCAGTTTGCCTACGAAAAAAATATCTACTACGGCAAATACAGATTCCATACACATTTCCAGGATCATGGGAATGGCCAGCATAAAAATGGCTTTCCGGATACTGCCTGTGGTAAAATCCTGGTGTTCGCTTTTAAGAGATGTTTTGAGATTAGACCATAGAGATGGCTTTCTCTCATGAGTTGTATGAACAGTCATTACGAAAATGAATTAGAATGTAAAATGAATATTTACCAATTACAATGGATAACCATTGTGGGTGTGATAGTAAGAGGTGAGCCTAAACGTTCAATGATGTCTGCCTAAGCTCTGCTTAGTTGTTCATGGGCGTAAAATTGGTAAAAAGATGCTGCCGTTTTTTAAGGTGGTTCCGGCGTTGCGGGAACGAAAATAGTAAAATGATCCGTAAAACAAAATAATCAAATCAGATAAACGGCCATATAGCGGTATGAATGTGTCAGTCTTTTCGTTTTGTTTTCTCGAGGATGATCGATGAAAGATCGCCGGGATTAAAGGTCTTGGTGATACGGTCATTCATGCCCGATTGAAATGCTTTTGATTGAATATCAAGGTTTATGGCAGAGGCGGAACCAGCATTTTGTGGAATAATGGGCAAAAACCCCTGCCGCAATTGTTTTTGATACAACAAAAGTTGTTACAGGTTTCCAACGTCCCGAATATAATATTATTCTATTTCCCGACTTTCTGATAGGCGATAGTTAATTACCGGTTCTACGTGTAGGATCTCCGGATAGAGACACTCATATTCTTTTCAAAAAGAACTAACCATAAAGAGCCGATACAGCCATAAAAAGGATTTGGATTAGGTGGAGCTGAGACATGACGCGTGGGCGCATGACTAAGAACAGTCTATACCATTAACCTTTGTGAAGAATTATCGCGTAGAACGTAATTAAGACATCCAGCACCAGCAAAAAATGGCCGGCAGCCTGGAACTGAGTTTTCAGTACTTCTTTACCGAAGGGATCAGGAAAAAGGGGATACCTTGTTTTTTTAGTTGGGAGTCTGGAGTTAGGAGTCTGGAGTAACGTATGCCACTCCTAACTCCAGACTCCTAACTCCAGACTTTTACAAGCTGATCACGCTGTTGCTGCCGCCATATACATTCGGCTGCTCGCTGTCTGCAGTAGGGTCGTTTACCCAATCTGCGGCGTTAATGCGGTATTTGAATTCGTGTTGTGAATTTTTAGGGAGAGAAACATCTGTGCTGAAACTGCCATCTTTTTTCTTACTCATCACAATGGCATTTTCCCAATCGCTGTTTAATCCGAGGATCTCTACTGTTTCAGCATTTTCAACGGTAAAAGAGAATTTTACTTTGCAATAATCTTTGGTCTTGAAGTATGTTTTCTGTATCATTTTCGGGTTTTGTGTCTACCCCTTAATACCTGTTTCGGTAAAAAGTAACCCTCGAAACGGATAAATTCTCTGTGACAAGCCCCGATAAAATAAAAAACCTTTGCAAAAGCCGCAGTACGGTTGTTTTGCAAAGGTGTAAGCTACGAACGTTAGTGAGTATATTATCGGTAACTGATACCTTCATTGAACCGGAAAAGTGCATAAGCGCTACCTTTTAAATAACCCGGCACATCTGATAATTGTTTTTCTACCACCGCTTCTGACACAGGTGTGGTAAAAGGCATTTTACCGGTAGGGTTAAATTTACCGGAAACCACATCCAGTATGGCATCGATGGTGGTGCCAAAAGTGGCGATAACGCCCTTGATATTTTTTTGTGTCTCACTATTATAAATTTCATCTATTACCCATGGATTGGTGTAGTTGATGGCGAGAATAGTCGGTTTTTTGGCACTGAGAGAATTGATATAATTGATATCCACTGAATTTTTAGATAAGGAGAGATAGAGCGGCGAACCATCCGATTGAAAAAGCGATCTGGAGCCGGGGGTAATCCATACAAGAACGAGATCTGCTTCTTCAGGAGTTTTTACAAAAACAAGATCATGGTTATTTTTTTCGGGCAGGTATACATTACTGGCTTTCCCGCTTCTCTGCTGGAAATAGGTTTCGAAATATACTTTTGTTTGTTTTTTAATGGGCAGGGTCTTGCTTTCGTTGCGAAGTAATACAATGGATTTGCGCATGGCGAGATCGGCTTTTTCCTGGAACCCGCTGTTACCCACCAGTTTTTCTGCCGCGTTAACATCCACATAAGGATTTTCGAAAAGACCGAGTGCAAATTTTTCCATCAGCAAACGAAATACAGAGTTATCTACCAGCTGCAGGTCTACTTTACCCGAGCGCAGGGTTGCGAGCAGTTGGCTGGGATCTGCGGTGCCTGAGAAAATATTGACACCGGCTTCCAGTGTTTTTTGATACCGCTCTGTAATACTCAGGTTCTCTGCACCCCAGGGCATCATTTCTATCGGACCTGTATCAGAATTAATGATGCCGGTAAAACCCAGACTATCGCGAAGCAGGTCTTTGATCACCGCTTTGTTATACGCATACGCGATCTTTTCATATTTGGTATCCAGCGGAATGGAATAGTAAGGCATGATGGCAGATGTACCTGCTTTAATAGCGGCTTTAAAAGGGATCAGGTTGTTCTGAAACATCTTACCAGGGAAATGTTCGTATTTACCCCAGTCAAAATGCGGATCCTGTCCGCCCACACCCGCACCACCACCGGGAAAATGTTTGGTGGTAAGAGCCACAGAGCCCGACGATAATTTTTTGCCCTGAAAACCCAGCACAATTTCGGTGATCATTTTGGCTACCCAATCTGCGTTTTCGCCAAACGTGCCTTCGATCCGCTGCCAGCGGGGTTCGGTACTCAGATCGGCCATATACATATAACCTTTGCGTAAACCAACGGCGGCCCATTCCTGCCGGGCAATATCTGCAAAACTGCGAACCAGTTGCAGATCGCGCATGGCAGACAGGCCCAGTTCGCCGGGCCAGGTAGAGAACGCGGTTTTGCCTACACTCAAACCAATGGCTGCATCTTTGGTAATATGGTTACGCGGGTTGGAAGCAATGATAGCAGGGATTCCCAGTCCATCGCTTTCGCAAAGTGCCTGCAACTTATTAGCCCACTCGGCGGTTATATGTGCACTTTCATTGCCACGGAAAATAAAATGCCGGAGGTGAAACCGGGTAACACCTTTGGTAGAACCCACAGACGACATCATGGGTACCGGCAAAGGTTTACGGGTAAACATATTGTTGCTCTGCACCTGGTCCTCTTCATTCAGATCGCTGGAAGGAGTTGCCTTGTTATCACCACCCGGTACTAGTGCACCACCACGGTCGCTTTTTAAACGGGCCGTGCTGATGAGCATAAAACCGGCTTTCTGCTCCAGCGACATTTTAGACAGCAGATCTTTAGCGCGGGTTTCGTTGGGCAGGCGCCAGTCTTCGTATTTGTCTAACTGACCGTTCCGGTTCAGGTCTTTAAATTGATAACCATCAACGGTAAGCAGCTGTACAGAACGGAAACCCAATTGGGGTTGAACAGGTTTTTTGTTGGGTTGTGCAGATGCTGCTATAGATCCAAACAGGCAAATAAACAGCAAGGGGAGAGATCTTACCAGCATAACAATTCTTTTAGTGGATTATACAATTGTGGCAGTGTGCCATAACATTATGAGACCAGTTTTCAGCAAATGGTAGCAGCAAGGGTTACTTAAAAGTATTGGCTTTTTCCAAGCAGGATGGTGATAAAGTGCGAAAACGATTTCGGGTAACTGATAGCTGTTGTAAAGAAGTAAACAACTGCATTCATTAACGCAAGTAGCTTTAAATTAAAGATGCAGGTAATTATTCCTTAACAGTAGTTAGATATATTTGAGTCTTCTAACTCCCACCAGTTTATGAAAAAATTATTTCTGATACAAAGAATCTGCCTGTTTGCAGCCCTGTTGATACAGTTTACAATCTTTGTTCAGGCCCAGCAAACAGTCAATACCTTACAGGTTCCCGGCAGAAACGCCTATTCAGTAATCCATGAAAAAGGCGTATCAGTAATACCGAGTGGCCGTTTCCTGACACCTGCCGGTGAAATGATCCGCATTACACACGATCCTTTCGGAATGGCGCTCTCTCCCGATGGCAAAAAAGCAGTAACCCTTCATAACGGCGTGTTTACGATCATTGACCTGGCTGATCTTAACCATACACGTGTTCCGGATTATGATGAGAAAATCAGTTCTCCTTTATCACATGGCTCTTTTCTGGGCGTAGCTTTTGCACCCGACTCACGCACCGTTTACCTGAGCGGCGGCGATAACGGTGCCGTGATTGTATATGATATTGAAAAACTGCAGCGCCTGGATTCCATCTCTCTTAACGGAACAGTGGGTAAGATTGATTTTGAAGATAGCTTTACTGCTGATCTGTTGCTGAATAACAATGAACTGCTGGTGCTTGATCGTGCCAATTTCCGGATGGTCCGTTATAGTCTTACAGAGAAAAAAATTACAGCTTCTATCCCTGTGGGTCGCCAGCCATTTGGTTTATCCCTGAGTGCCGATAAAAAAATGGCTTTTGTGGCTAACGTGGGCATGTACAGTTATCCGCTCATTACCGGTGCTACCAAAGAGAATTATGATTCGATGGTGATATCACGCCATCCCTATGGCGATAATACCAAAGAATCTATTTACGGAACCGTGATCGATGGTAAAAAAATTCCCGGTGTGGGAAGTCCCTCCTCACCCGAAGCCATGAGTGTGTTCACCATCGATCTTGTTACCAACCGGGTAATAGATAAATTCAAAACCGGTCACCAGGTAGGCGAAATGATCGAAGACCTGGAAGTAGTGGGTGGTGCCAGTCCTAACTCGATTGCTGTAGGCAAACAGTTTGCTTATGTAACCAACGCTACCAACGATAATATCTCGGTGATCGACTATAAAAATCACCGTCTGCTCGGACATTTCCCCATCACCACCGATAAACGTATTGACCGCTACCGCGGTCTCCTGCCTTTCGGTATTACACTGAGCAAGGATGAAAAAACTTTGTATGTGGCTCTGCTCGGTTTTAATGCCGTGGCAGTGATTGATGTAAACAGCAGGCTCACCAAAGGACTGATCCCCACTGCCTGGGGCCCCACCAGGGTTCGGTTATCGGCAGATGAAAAAGAACTGTATGTGATCACCTGTCGGGGATTAGGTGCGGGCCCCAATGGCGGCAAAGATTTTACAGCACCGCCGCAGGGCACTTTTATCGGCGATATACAATTGGGCAGTTTTCAAAAAATAATTGTGCCGGGTAAAGAAGCATTGGCTGCTTATACGAAACAATCCATTGCCAATACGTTTCAGACGGTGGCTGTTACCAGAGAACCTGGCAGTCCCTTACCTGTTTTGCCGGGCGAAAGCAAGAGTCCGATCAAATACATTGTATATATCACCAAAGAAAACCGGACCTACGATGAAATGCTGGGCCAGTTGCCCAATGGCAAAGGCGATGCTTCACTGGCCAGGTTTGGGGTGGATTGTGAATATACTTTTCCGGATTCGATGCAGGCCGGACTCCGGAACCTCAAAGTATCTCCCAACCACCACAAAGCCGCTAAAGAATTTGCTTTCAGCGATAATTTTTATTGCGACAGTGATGCTTCCATTCATGGCCATCACTGGATGATGGGTGTGATCCCCAACGAATGGGTAGAAACCAACGCGAGTGTGAGCAAAAAAGCGATGCTCTTTTCCAAAGCTCCCGGCCGCCGTTTCCCGGGCTCTACCGGCAGTATGGATCCGGAAGATTTTGCCGAAGCCGGTGGTTTATGGGAAGCGTTGGAAAGAAAAAATATTTCTTTCTACAATTTCGGCGAGGCCAACGAAACGGCACATGTGCGCGAAGAATGGTACGATACCGCTACCGGTGCCGCACATGGTGTAATGGTGCCTATGCAGAAAGCTTTGTACAACAGAACCAGTACCAGTTATCCGGGGTATAATACCAATATTCCTGATCAGTATCGTATAGACCAGTTTGAAAAAATATTTACCCAAAAATGGATCAAAGGCAAAGAGAAACTGCCCTCTCTGTTAACCATGCAGGTTCCCAATGATCATACAGCTGGTGTAAGACCGGAAGATGGCTATCCATACCGCCATTCTTTTGTAGCCGATAATGATCTGGCGCTGGGAAGGATTCTGCATTTCCTCTCCCGCACCCGCTACTGGAAAAATATGCTGGTGATTGTTACCGAAGATGATCCGCAAGGTGGGGTAGACCATATAGATGCGCATCGCTCGCTTTTACTGATGGCAGGACCTTATGTAAAACGAGGCCATGTAAGTAACACACATGCCAATTTTGGTTCTATCTTAAAAACCATTTACAATATTCTGGGGGTTCCCTATGTGAACCAGTACGATGCTACGGCTTCTCTGCTGCAGGATTTTTTTACGGCTACGCCGGATTATACGCCCTATACACTGGAGAAAAACGATGAAAGGATTTTCCAGGTAGACAAAGCCATGCATAAATACAACCGCACCATTGATTGGCGCAGGATCCTGAAAGGGCCGGAAATGGATAATGCAGCCGAACAGAGAGAAGACCATTATAACCAGAAAAAAACGGTGATCAAATCGTCAGATAAACAATAACGGGGAACTCCCGTTTTGGTAAAACAGGCAGAAAATTCTTTTTGCCTGTTTTTTTTTACCTTGTTGTCAGGAAGCGTTTACCACTTCTTTCGGGTTATGCCAGACAAGCGGAACAAATACGATGCGATCGTGATCGGCTCAGGTATCAGCGGTGGCTGGGCTGCGAAAGAGTTATGCGAAAAAGGCTTACAGACATTACTGATAGAGCGGGGAAGGAAAGTAGAACATATTAAAGACTATCCCACTGCCAATAAAGCACCCTGGGAATTGCCGCACCGGGGAAATATCTCACAGACATTCAGGGAAAAGAATCCGCTGATCACACGTTCGGCTGGTTTTGGAGAGGATAACGCTCATTTTTTCATAGAAGACGCCATACAACCCTACGTACAGGAAAAACCCTTCGACTGGATACGTGGGTATCAACTGGGAGGAAAATCACTTACCTGGGGAAGAGCCTGCCAGCGCTGGAGCGATTATGAATTCACGGGCCCGCAACGTTTTGGATATGGTTTTGACTGGCCCATCCGTTACAAGGATGTGGCCGACTGGTATTCGCATGTAGAACGGTTTATTGGTGTATGTGGGAACAGGGATGGTATTGCATCCATGCCCGATGGCGAGTTTCTGCCACCCTTTGAGCTGAACTGTGTAGAGGCGTACCTGAAAGAAGTATTATACAAAGAGTTTGGCCGGCACCTGGTACATGCCCGCTGGGCGCATATCACAGAACCGCAGCCCGTGCATCTGGAACAGGGCAGGGCGCAATGTTTATCGCGGAATCTTTGTATGCGGGGATGTCCACTGGGAGGTTATTTCAGTTCAGTGTCCTCTACCATACCCTGGGCCGCCAAAACAGGAAATCTTACCATACTGACTGATGCCGTGGTACATTCTATCATCTACGATGAAACCCTGCAGAAAGCCAGATCGGTCCGTGTGATAGACGCTCATACAAAGGAGGTAACCGAATACAGTGCCCGCATCATTTTTGTTAATGCCTCTGCCCTGAATACCAACCTGATCTTGCTGAACTCTGTTTCTGATCGTTTCCCTAATGGACTGGGAAATGATTCCGGTTTACTGGGTAAATATATCTGTCACCATAATTACCGCGCCTATCTTAACGGGCGCATAGATGGTTATCGGGATCGGTATTTCTATGGACGTAATCCAACAGAAACCATTATTGCGAATTACCGTAACCTGGATAAAAAGGATACGGATTTTGCAGGAGGTTATACCACATTCGCAGGTGCCTATCGCGAGAAATTCGATACCACCACCACTAACGAAACCATTGGTGCTGCTTTTAAAGAAGCCATGCAGGAACCCGGTGGCTGGCATGTATATGCCTATATGCAGGGAGAAACCATTCCGAAAGCAGAGAACCATGTTCGTTTGAGTAAAGACAAGACCGATCCTTTCGGGATCCCGCAACTGGTTATATCGGTTGGTTATGATGAGAACGATGATAAAATGGTGAAGGATTTTATAGAGCAGACCACTGCCATGTTCACCAGGGCCGGGGTGTATGATATTGTGGCCAACGACAACCATCAGCCGCCAGGACTGGATATTCACGAAATGGGTGGCTGCCGCATGGGGAAGGACCCTGCCACCTCCCTGCTGAACGAGTGGAACCAGTTACATCATTGCCCAAATGTATTTGTAACCGATGGCGCCTGTATGACAAGTACTGGTAATCAGAGTCCATCTATTCTATACATGGCATTAACCGCAAGAGCAGCTAACTATGCAGCAGCGCTGTTGAAAAAAGGGGTTTTATAAAACAGAGAATCTTTTCAGAGAAATATTTTATCCTACATTCGTAACCATCGTTTTAATACCTGCCATTTTGGAAAAGAGACAAGACTATATCAGCTGGGATGAATATTTTATGGGCGTGGCACTTTTATCGGCCCGCCGCAGTAAAGATCCCAATACACAGGTAGGTGCCTGTATCGTGAATGATAAAAACAAAATTGTGGGAGCGGGTTACAATGGACTGCCCATGGGTTGTGATGATGATCAGTTTCCCTGGGATAAACAGGGCGATTTCCTGGATACCAAGTATCCCTATGTATGTCATGCAGAGTTGAATGCGATCCTGAACAATATCGGTATGGATCTGCGTGGCTGTAAAATCTATACAGCTTTGTTTCCCTGTAATGAATGTACCAAAGCCATTATCCAGTCCGGTATTACCGAAGTGATCTATCTGTCGGATAAATATGAGGGCACCGATCCGGCCAAAGCCTCGCGAAGAATGCTGGATACGGCAGGGGTAACTTACCGTAAAGTGAAAGCGACTATTTCGAGTCTGCTGCTCTCTTTCAATGAAGCAGATGTATGATCTCTGCACACCCATAAACCATCCACATGAAAAAATTATTGTTTGCCGGTCTGCTGCTCTTGCTCGTGCAGCAGTCTTTTGCACAGAACCCGGAAGCCAGACTGAAAGAACTGGGTATTACATTACCAGCCGTAGGTACACCTATCGCCAATTATGTAAAATGGGTACGAACAGGGAATCTTGTTTTTTTATCCGGTCACGGACCGGAGGATAAAACCAAAGGCGGTTATATTACCGGCAAACTGGGTAAGGATCTCAGTATAGAAGAAGGGTATGCCGCTGCGCGCCTCACCGGTGTTTCTTTGCTCGCCAGCCTGAAAGCAGCCGTGGGTGATCTGTCTAAAGTAAAACGGATCGTAAAAGTATTGGGCATGGTAAACGGCACTGACAGTTTTGCTGATCAGCCTAAAGTGATCAATGGTTTCTCCGACCTGATGGTAGCTGTTTTTGGCGATGCCGGTAAACACGCCCGCAGTGCGGTGGGAATGGCATCTTTGCCGATGAATATGGCAGTAGAAATAGAAATGGTAGTAGAGATAGAAAATTAAAAGAGGCCCGGAGGCCTCTTTTTGCAAATTAGAATGTAGCACCAACAGAGATAAAAAAGGTTCTGCCATCTCCCGGCAGTACACCTGGTCCCGGATAACCACCGGCACGCCTGGTAAAGTAACGGGTATCGAACAGGTTGTTTAGGCCTGTTTTTACAGACAAACTTTTAGAAAATTTATAGGAAGCCGTCAGATCGGTTACGGTGTAGGCAGGGATCAATCCGTTCTGCGCATTGCTCGTAGGAGTTACTGTATTGTTGGCATCGCTGAAAGTTTCACTGCTGTAACTTACCTGGCCGGTGAGCAGGAAAGCTTTGTATCCTGCCGTAATACCCAGGCGAAGAATATTTTTAGGTGCATTCTCTACCTGTTTGCCCTTGGTAGCGGCATCTTTGTGATCGTTGCTGTAACGGGCATCTGTATAACTGTACGATGCGAATAATAGCAAATCACTGGTGTTGCTGGGGGCAAATGCTTTTATGGGATTGAATTCAACAAATCCTTCAAATCCTTTACTGATGCTGTTGCCCACATTCGTGATTAACCGGTAGCTGGCGCCCGCTGGTGTAATGGTACCGATCCGGTTCTGGTAAGAGAGATAGTACACGCTTACATCAAACTGTAAATAAGATTTTACTTTTCCGCGGTAACCCAGGTCTATATTGTATCCTTTGGCATCAGCCAGGTCAGGATCTACTACATCGGTACTCGGTGGGGCCTGCAGGTTGGCAAACTGGATAGGACGATAAGCCTGCGCATAGTTGGCATAGAACTCAGTTCCCTTGGTAATATGGTATTCGCTACCGATACCTGCCAGCCAGAAACTTCTGCTCCGCTGGATATTCTGTAGTTGAATGGGTGTACCAGCAGCCGTAAATCCATTGCGTCCGGATGCAGTTCCTTCCAGCCACTCGTAACGGATGCCCGGTATCAGTAAAAACTGATCGCTGATGCGGAAGATATTCTCTGCAAAAGCCGCCAGGTTTCTGGAATCAAACCGGATATCAGTAGGATACAGGTCGGCTGCACGCATATCGTAGTTGCTGCCTGTTGTTCCCTTACCATTGGATTGACGGAAAGTGCTGCCCGTGTAGAGACGGATTCCGCCGGAGAAAGTATTGTTCCTGTCAAACAGCGTATAGTCTGTAATGATCCGGCTTTCCAACGCATAGTTCCTGTATTTATCGGCATTCAACACCCGGTTATTATAATTGCCGGTGGCAGGATTGATACTGTCTTTTACGGTAATAGCTGAAGTGTATCCCACACTGTTCCTGTCGCCGATGGTGGCGAATAATTTGGTGTTCCACCGGGTATTGGCATTGATCTGGTAGTTGGCAATGATGGCAGGGGTAGTCCAGGTAATATCAAACCAGTTACGGCTGCGTAAGCTTTGGGTAGGATCCTGTGCAAACTGTGCATCAGTTAACCCACCTGCCTGCTGACTGCGGATATGTGAACGCATGAGCTCGGTAGTGATGGAGAATTTGGGTGTAACATAATAAGTTATGGTTCCAAATCCGGCATCGGTATAATAACGGCTGTTCTCTCTCCATCCATTTCCGTTGCGGTGATCAAAGAAAGTATAGTAATGTACTTTTCCTTTTTTACCGCCAATGGCGTTATAAGAGTTGAATAAACCATTACTGCCTACGGTTTGCTGTGTTTCAAATTCGAAAGGTTTGTTGATCTCGCTGCCGTTGCGGAGAATATAATTAACCATACCACCAAACTGCGGACCGTATTGCAGCGAACCCTGACCGCGGATGATCTCTATTCTTTGTACACCCTGCAACTGCGGGTTATAATAAGCTTCGGGATAACCAAAGGGATCGGCGGCAATATCATAGCCATTCTGGCGGATATTGAATTCCCAGCTGCGGTTCGGACTCAGTCCGCGGGCAGCAATACCGATCTGGATGCCGCTGGGATCACTCTCCCAGATATGAATACCCGGCACTTTGGCCAGTACCTGGCGCATATTATTGGTGACTACATTACCCTGCACATTATCGAGCACCACCAGCGAGTTCTTTTTGCCAGCATAAATGGAAGTACCTACAATCTCAGGCATCTGCTGAATATCGCTTTTACTGTTGCGGCCAACCACGGTAATATCCGGTAAGTTATTGATTTTCAGCGTAAAACTATCGGTTTTGCTATTTGAACCGTTTTGTGCTGAAAGGAGAGAGGGGAATAAAAAAGAAAAAATAAATATCCTTCGGAACATATCATAGAGTTTAGACCGCGAAGGTATTTTCGCGTACCTGGCCCCCGCTTCTCAATCGGGAAAAACACTTTACGAAAACAGGAAATATAAAACCGGATGGTTCCATAGGTTTATAACAATGTGAATGCAAATACTCTGAAAACCAACAATCGTTAGTAGATTTATACTTGTAATAATGGCTTGCCGCCCGGCAGCCATATATAAAGCCACCGGGAAAAGAAGGTACTATTGGGGGATATGCTTTTTTTTTGAGGTGGTTTTTTGTGGCCCATCAATTTGCTGCCGACTGATTTTGCAGAAACTTCCTCCCATCCTTTCATATTTCGTATTTTAAGTAACCAAACACTGCGTATGAAATCTGCCTGCCTGCCATTGCTCGCTTTCTTATTTGTTTGTATAAAAGTGAACGCACAGTCCTCTTTACCGGTAAACGACTGGCTGATCCATCCTGTTACGGTAAAAGCAACGGTTCAGCAGCAGGGTAAATACCTGGAACTGGCTAATGGATTACTCAAGCGGATATTTTACATGGGTCCCAACCTGGCCTGTATCGATTATACCAATCTCAGCTCCGGCCAGCAATTGCTCAGAAGTATTGAACCCGAAGCAAAAATCACCATCAATCAACAAGTGTATGCAATAGGCGGTTTACAGGGACGTAAAGAAAAAGCCTATCTCGTAAAAGGCAGCGAAACAGAACTTACTGCCGGACCAACAGATTTTATTTACCGCGATTATACAGTTACTGCGCTGAAACCCTTTATTAACTGGAAACCCGGCACCTGGTTAACCAATGCGCATCAACCAACCGGTAAAGAAATACAATTCAGGTTTGTGTCTGCTTTACCTGCCTTGCAAGGCATCAATATAGTGGTACATTATGCGTTGTACGATGGTATTCCACTGATGGCCAAATGGGTGTCTGTACACAACCAAAGCACAAATACAATTGTGGTAAACAGGGTGGTGAATGAAGTGCTCGGTCTGGTAGAAGAAGAGAGTGCCGTAGTGGGCTCGCCGGAACAGATGAAAAAACAACATGGTATTTATGTAGAAACCAATTATGCGTTTAACAATGCCATGCGGTATGATATCAGCGACCAGACCACGCATTGGAAAACAGACAGTAACTATACTTCGCAGGTAAATTATAATTATCAGACACCCTGTCTGCTGGAAGTATATCCTGAAAAAGTGACTGGCGTTTCTCTAAAACCGGGTGAAACTTTTACCTCGGTCAGAACACATGAATTACTGATGGATAGTTACGACAGGCAGCGGCGAGGAATGATGATCCGTAAAATGTACCGCACTATTGCACCATGGACCACGCAGAATCCCATTTTTATGCATCTGGTCAGTAAAAATGATGAAGAAGTAAAACGCGCCATCGATCAATGCGCCGCTACGGGATACGAAGCGGTGATACTCAGTTTTGGCAGTCACCTGAATATGGAAGACAGCAGCCGCAACAATATTCTCCGATGGAAAACACTGGCCGATTATGCCCGTGAGAAAAAAATCCTGTTGGGAGGATATTCTTTATTCAGCAGTCGCCGTATCAGCGATGAAGATGATGTGGTGGATGCGAAAACCGGTAAACCCGGTGGTGCTTTTTTCGGGCATGCGCCTTGTTTTGGCAGCAAATGGGGGTTGGCTTACCGCGATAAAATCAAATATTTTTTTGCAGAAACCGGTTTTGCGATCTGGGAAAACGATGGTCCTTATCCCGGAGATGTCTGTGCTTCTACGCAACATCCCGGTCATAGCGGGCTCGAGGATTCGCAATGGAAACAAATGGAGATCCAGAAGGAATTATATCATTGGTTGAATGAGCGGGGTGTATATATCAATGCACCCGATTGGTATTTTCTGGATGGTACACACAAGATCGCACTGGGTTACCGCGAAGTAAATTTTTCTTTATCGCGCGAGCAACAGAAAATACTTAACCGGCAGAATATCCATGATGGTACTATCGAAAAAACGCCGTCGATGGCATGGGGCTTTGTACCGCTTACCAAGTACCAGGGTGGCGGACCGGAAGCCGTGCTGGAACCCTTGAGCGAACACCTGGCCGATTACGAACAACTGATGATGCAGTACTATGGTGCCGGTGTACAGGCCTGTTACCGCGGACCAAGATTGTACGATACAGAAGCTACCCGTAAAATGGTCAGCAGGGTAATCGGCTGGTATAAAGAACACAGAAATATTCTGAATGCAGACATCATTCAACTCCGGCGGGCAGATGGCCGCGACTGGGATGGTTGGCTGCATGTTGATCCGGCGGGTAAAGAAAAAGGGCTGATGATGGTATTTAATCCCACCCGGGAAACCATTACCCGCAAAATTAAACTGCCTTTGTATTATACAGGATTGTCACGGCAGGTTAGTATGACAGATGCTAACGGAAAAGCCATTCACCTTTCTTTAAACAGAGATTATACAGTTGATATCAGTTTTACCTTATTACCTGGAGCCTATCAATGGTATGTGCTGGAATAAAACCGGTTTTTACTACCTCTTGCTGTTATCCGGAGTCATTCCTGTAAACAAAAACGCTTCTCTGCTATCCGGCTTCCTGTTCCCGAAAATAACTGGTATATTTCGGTGTAAAAGGGATATGCCGGTAATGGTACCGGGTATACCACGTGTACAAAATTGAAGCATGAAAGAACAAGCACTCAGAAGCCGTAACTGGTTTGGCCGCAAGGGCAAAGACGGATTTATCTATCGGGCATGGATGAAAAACCAGGGTATACCCCAGGATATGTTCGAAGGCAAACCCGTGATCGGGATCTGTAATACATGGAGCGAACTCACACCCTGTAATGCGCATTTCCGCGACCTGGCAGAAGCGGTGAAAAAAGGCGTACTGGAAGCCGGTGGTTTTCCGGTAGAGTTTCCGGTGATGTCGCTCGGCGAAACACTGGTCAAGCCCACGGCTATGTTATACCGTAACCTGGTAAGTATGGATGTGGAGGAATCGATTCGCGCCAACCCGGTAGATGGTGTGGTATTGCTTTGTGGCTGCGATAAAACAACCCCTTCGCTCGTAATGGGTGCCTGCAGTGTAGATATCCCTACCCTGGTGATCTCCGGCGGTCCTATGTTAAAAGGGCATTGGCGGGGAAAAGATATTGGTACATCGGATGTATGGCGTTTTGATGTGGCACATAAACTGGGGCAGATTACACAGGAAGAATTTGTAGAAGCCGAAGCCTGTATGGCCCGCACACAGGGACATTGTGCCGTAATGGGTACCGCTTCTACCATGGCGGTGATGGTAGAAGCACTGGGTTTGTCTTTGCCCAATAATGCATCTATTCCCGCTGCCGATTCGCGCAGAAAAGTATTGTCGCAGCTTTCCGGCAGAAGAATCGTGGAGATGGTGAAAGAGAACCTTACCCTTTCCAAAATACTCACCCGCCAGGCATTCGAAAATGCGATCATGGTAAACGCGGCCATTGGCGGTTCAACCAACTTTGTAATTCACCTGCTGGCTATTGCAGGCAGGATCGGGGTAGAGTTAGATCTGAATGATTTTGATACCCATTCACAGGGTATTCCACTGCTGGCCAATATACAGCCCTCGGGAGAGAATTATATGGAAGACCTATACTATTCCGGAGGCCTGCCGGCAGTGATCAAAGAAATGAAAAGTATTATTCACAACGATGCACTTACGGTGAATGGCAAAACAATGGGCGATAACTGTAAACAGGCCGAAGTGTATGATCGAAATATTATCAGTACAATGGATGCCCCCTTCAAACCCGAATCAGGTATTATTGTGGTAAAGGGAAACCTGGCACCCGATGGGGCGGTGATCAAACCTTCTGCTGCCAGCGCTTCGCTGCTGAAACATTCGGGTAAAGCAGTGGTGTTTGAAAATATTGAAGACTACCACGCGCGTATCGAAGATCCGGCCCTGGAAATAGATGCCAATAGTATTATGGTGTTAAAGAATGTGGGCCCCAAAGGATATCCCGGTATGGCCGAAGTAGGCAATATGGCTTTGCCCAAAAAACTGCTGGAGCAGGGTGTAACAGACCTGGTGCGCATTTCAGACGGAAGAATGAGCGGCACCGGTTTTGGAACTGTAGTATTACATGTATCTCCGGAAGCTGCGGTGGGTGGTCCGCTGGCACTGGTGCAGAACGGCGATATCATTCATCTCGATGTAAGCAGCCGCAAACTGGAACTGGCTGTTTCTGAAGAGGAACTGGCTAAACGAAAAGCCAACTGGCAACTCAAAGAAAAAATAGCAACCCGCGGATATGTGCACCTGTACCAGACACATGTAGAACAGGCCCATCTTGGCGCCGATATGGATTTTCTGAAAGGAGGCTCCGGCAGCCAGGTTACCCGCGATTCACATTAATGTATCTACCATCAGAGACCAGCCCGCAAACAAAAATTTGCGGGCTGTTTGTTGCAGAAAATCCTGAACTTTGCTGTATGCAACTCTGGAAAAATATCATCAGTCGCCCTTCCTGATTGTACCTTGCTGCAGTGTGAGGCCCGTCCTTTTCCTCTGCCATCTTCCCAGCCATTGATTGATCACCGTTATTGTAATGCCTCTTTTTGTGATGTGTTAGCATAACAACTTCTCTTACCCGTATGGCACTGCCTGCAGGTAAATCACTTCTAAATACCCATATATGAAAACAATCATTGAGCCCTTCCGCATCAAATCGGTAGAGCCTGTTTATTTTACAACCGAACAAGAAAGACAACTCATTTTAGAAAATGCTTTTTATAATCCCTTTCTCATTCATGCAGACAGGGTATTGATAGACCTCTTAACCGATAGCGGTACCAGTGCAATGAGCAGTAACCAATGGGCCGGTATGATGCAGGGTGATGAGTCTTATGCAGGCAGTACCAGTTTTTTTCGTTTCGAAAAAACGATACAGGATCTTACGGGTTTCCCGCTGGTGATTCCTACGCACCAGGGAAGGGCTGCGGAGAAAATTCTCTTCAGTATACTGGGTGGCAAAGGAAAATACTTTGTGAGTAATACCCTTTTTGATACTACTCGTGCCAATATTGAATACTCCGGTGCAGAAGGCGTGGATCTGGTTTGCGAAGAAGGCAAACATCCCTCCATCCCCGCGCCATTCAAGGGCAATATGGATACGGTGGCCCTGCAGAAATTCATTAACGAAAAAGGGGCAGCCAATATTCCCCTCTGTGTGATTACGGTAACCAATAATTCAGGTGGCGGACAACCCGTAAGCATGCAGAACATCAGGGAAGTGAAATCGATCTGTAAGGTCCATGGCATTCCCCTGTTCATTGATGCCTGCCGTTTTGCAGAGAATGCCTATTTCATCAAACAACGCGAAGAAGGCTATGCCCATACACCTGTTCCGGAAATTGTACGCGAAATGTTTTCTTATGCCGATGGTTGTACCATGAGTGCCAAAAAAGATGCGTTCGCCAATATCGGCGGTTTTCTGGCTATGTACGATGAAACGCTGGCGCAACAATGCCGTAATATGCTGATCATGACGGAAGGGTTTCCTACCTACGGTGGACTGGCAGGCCGCGATCTGGAAGCCATTGCCATTGGTTTAACAGAAGTGATGGAAGAGCCTTACCTGCAATACCGTATCCGCAGTATTGAATATCTCTGCAACAAATTAATTGCAGCAGGTGTGCCGGTTATGCAGCCCGCGGGCGGACATGCGATTTATCTCGATGCCAAAGCTTTTCTGCCGCATATACCGGTTGAGCAGTACCCCGGCCAGGCATTGGTAGGCGCTTTGTATGTGCATGGCGGCATACGTGGGGTGGAAATAGGTTCCCTGATGTTTGGAAAATATACGCCCGATAAAAAACTCATCCCGGCTCAACTGGAACTGGTGCGTCTGGCAATTCCGAGAAGGGTATATACACAAAGCCATATCGATTATGTAGCCGAAGTGATCATTGAAGTATTTCAACAGAAGGAAAATATCAAAGGGCTCCGCATTATCGAAGAAGCGCCGATATTACGTCACTTCACCGCTAAACTGAAACCTATTATTTAAGCGAAGGCATGCTTTTACCGCTAAGTCCGGAATGTTGCAGCAATTTTTCCACCTCCCTGGCCCTGCTTTGAATGGTGGCAACTACTTTCTGTAAAGCAGCGGCATGCTCTTTTTGGATGTTGGTATCTTTGGGCAAATGAAATTTCATAGAAAGCAGCGTGATATGCATGTTGATGGCATCGTGCCAGCTGCCGATGGCTTCCTGTAACTGGTTGCTGTAAGTATACAGATGACTGAGGCTGGTTGATTTGTTAGTGGTGGTCCAGTTAACCGCATACAGCCATTGTTTAATGCGTTTGCGTAATGCATGCCATTCCGGTTCAGTTGGGATTTTTCGTAAGGTTTCTTCGATGCGGTGTTTCAGTGTAGCCGTGTATAGATCCGTCACTGACTGCGGGATTTTTTCTACCAGTGACTGGCTTTTGGAAAATCTCGCAGCTAATTTTTTCCGGATAGCATGCAGTACTTTCTGTAACGCTTTCGAAATTTCCGGAACAGGATGTTCTGCTGCACAGGATTGTTGCAGTCGGCGTAATTTATTTTTGCCCAGCCATACCAATAATAACTGTTGTTCACGAAGCGTACCGGCTTCGGCAAATACCAGATCAACGGCTGTCTGGGTTTTTTTAATGGCTGATTTTCCGTACTCAGCCTTCAAAAATTTGAGAGTGGCTCTCATTTTTTTCAACTCAACCCGGAAAGCATGTAAATTTTCTTCGCTGACAGATTTTTCAAATGTCTGCAGGTGTTGGAGAATGTGATGGACCCGTTGGGTATAATATCGTTCCAGTTTGCTGCGCATAACGAACGGAATGAAAAGGTACTGCTTTTTGACAGCAAGGAAGCTGGTTTTCTGTTAATTCTGCTTGCTCAGCACCGGAGAGGTAATTTCTTCAAGGGGAGTATTTTCATGTGTACGGATCTTTCCGATAAATAGAAAATACAGAACTACCAGCATAGCCGCCGAAGCTGTTACCAGTAAGGCAGCAGCAGACCCAAACCGATACCAGATCACCCCGGTGAGCGAACTCGCTATCAGCATACAGATACTTTGAAAACCTGCAAAAGTACCAATGGCTGTGGCGGTATCCTTTGTATCAACTATATTGGAGATCCAGGCTTTGGCTACTCCTTCTGTAGCTGCTGCGTAGATGCCATACAGGAAAAACAAACCAAAGAAGAGGTACAGGTCTTTGGTGAGAGACATCCCGAGATACATCATGGCAAACAATACCAACCCCGATAATAAAACCGTTTTTAGTCCGATCCTGTCGGCAATGATTCCTAAAGGGTAAGCGAATAACGCATAGATCAGGTTGTAAAAAATATACACCCCTATCACTACGGCATCATCCTGTACCGATTCTTTCACCTTCAGCAGTAAAAAAACATCGGAACTATTGAAGAGTGTGAAAAACAATAAACCGGCCGCTACTTTTTTATAACCCAGCGGACTTCGTTTCCAGTAACTGAGAAAAGAGAAAAAAGACGATTGTTTACTGACCGGTTTTGCAGTCATTCTTTTTTTGTCTTTCAGCAACAGGGATGTACCCAATGCCAGCAAACCGGGTATAAAAGCAATGAGAAAAAGTGTTTTGTATTGTTCCGGATACCAATACAGATACAGCAGTGCCAGTGAAGGTCCAATAGCGGCACCCAATGTATCCAACGACCGGTGGAAGCCAAAGATCCTTCCCTTTGTAGCGGGCGTGGATTCATCGGATAACATAGCGTCTCTGGCACCCGTGCGGATCCCTTTCCCGAAGCGGTCAATGGTTCTTGCAAAAAAGATCCATACCGGAAACACAAACAGCGCCATCATAGGTTTTGAAATAGCACTGAAAGCATATCCAATCTGTATAAACGGGACCCGCTTAAATGAGCGATCCGATAATTGTCCGAAATAGCCCTTGCTGAGTCCGGTAGTGGCTTCGGCAAAACCTTCGAGCAGGCCGATCAGTACCACAGAAAATCCGATCGATTGTAAATAGATGGGCATAATGGGGTACAACATTTCACTGGCCACATCGGTGAATAAACTCACCAGCGAGAGGATCCAGACCGTACGCGAAATGTTTTTCATGTACCTAAGTTACCGCAAAAGCGGTCATTATGTATGCCTGGCTTTTTTCTCGTTTTTATAGTGCAGCCAAAGGGTAATGCCTACACTGAGTAAAATCACCGTTACCTGAACAAGGCTGAACAGCAATGAGTGTATATTAAAAATAAGAACCAATAAACTGGAAACGGTACAATACACAAACAAAAAATAACCGGTAATGATCCAGGTGCTGGTATAGCTGGGATATTTTCTGTTGGGGATCGCATACGTAGTGTTATCGCGTAGGAATAAAGGGAGTAGTTTTTCTATATCCCAGACAATGAGCCATAGGTTTGCGAGCATCATCAAGCTGGTAATGACCCAGGTACCGCCAAAATTCATTGACAGGGTAATCAGCCAAACATTACTGAGAATGCCGAGAAACATCACCGCTCCCATAGTGGCAAAACGTTGCGACATTAACAGAAAGGCTGCCACTACCTGCACCAGCCCCAGAAAATGCCAGTACATACCGGTGCGGTATAACCCTTCAAAGAAAAAGCCAATCGGTGTATCTATAGTTAGCAGGGTAAAACGGTTGCCCAATAGTTTGGTAAGTCCGGAAGGAATAAACGCAAAACCGATCAGGTACCGGGTTAACATAGCCAGTACATTCAGGGTACGGTTGTTTCTGATCCGGATATAAGTTTGATTGGGGAAAGCCATACAGTTAGTTTAGGATCTGGTAAAACTAACTTTTCTGCAGGATGACTGCTAACAGGTAATCACTTATTGCTGCCGTTTATCATTTCACGGACGATGGATAGTTTATCTTAGAATACTTCTCCCAGATTCATAAACAATCCTCTTGATCCACCCTGGCCAAACCCATAATCAAGGGCAATATTAGTATTCGAATGTTTGTTTAATTTGATACGGATACCCGCCCCATAACCGGTTTTAAGTCCCTGAATACTTTTACCCGTCTGTTCCGAAACTGATTGCATATTGGCGAAGATCACGCCACCCAAAAAACCATTCTCAGTGATACCGAAACGGTATTCAGATTCGGCAAACAATAATTTATCGCCCCTGAACCTGCCCTGTATATAACCCCGCCCCGTATTATTATACACATCCGAAGCGGTGGCAGGTAAATGCAGGTAGGGCGGTTTGCCCTGTAGGGTAAGTAGGTTATAGGTCCAGAAAGCCAGCACATTTTTACTGGTTTTCGGGAAAGCAAAATATTTGCGTGCATCTATCACCAGGCCCTGCCAGTGCTGGTCACTTCCCAAAGCGGTAAGGTTATTCCGGTAGATCAGATTCACATAACTACTGTTGGGAACCGGGTTTACCAGGTTTTTACGGGTATCGTACAAAAGGTTCACAGAAACGCCGATGGAAGTGGATTTTTTGGTAAAACCATACTGGCTAAAACCTATCAGCGGTTTGTTAAGGGAAGTGGTGTCTGTAATATTCCAATGGTGATCGATGGCCAGCCCCGGACCCAGATACAGATCAGGAGCCAGTCTTTTTACAATTGATTGGTGCAGTTTCAGGTAATGATAATCCAGCAGATCAAAGCGGTTCAGTTCACTGTTGGCTCCGAGACCAAAATCTTTTTGTGGAAAACGGGCGTAAGACCAGTTGGTGTTCAGAATATATTGGTTGTTCCTGAGCCATAGATTAGATACGAGTTGCCCGATGATCTGTTTGTTCTGCGTGTACTTCAGTTCGCCGGAAAGAGTGGAGTTATTGTCTGTTTTTCTTTTGCCCGGTACTACCAGACTGGCATTTAACGAAACGGCCAGCCGGGTAACGAGACTGTACTCAACCGCAGGAATAAACGTAAAGTGTTTACTTTCGGCCGTATCGTTAAAAGACCTTGTTTTACCGGGTTTTAAAACCCGGTAAATACCATCTACAAAATCTACCATCGAATCTTTCCCGGGTTGTTTGTAAAAAGCGAGGGTGAAAATATTTTTCCGGTGTTTGGGTAAACTATCTGTATACCCGGCCTGCGATTCCGTTAATAAAACCGAGAGGAAAGCGATGATAAGTAAGCGAAGGGTCAGGGGCATGAAAATTTTATTCTGGTGCTGCAAAGTAACATCCACTTTTTTTCTGCTGCAGAAATTTATTTACAACCAGATTTTTATCAATGTTAGGATCTTTTCCGGTAGCTAATAACAGCCCAGTAATTAACGACAATGGCGAAAATAAGCATAATGGAAAGCAGTTGTTTTATATCGGATAAACCACTGCCCTTTAAGACCACCCTTCTCATAACTTCAATAAAGTAGGCTACAGGATTAAATTTTGTTACCCATTGCGCCCATTCAGGCATACTGTCGATATTGGTATACAATCCCCCCATCAATACAAATATCATTAGCAGGAAAAACGAGATCAGCATAGCCTGTTGCTGATTTTCAGCGTAGGTGGATATCAGAAGCCCTATACCTAAAATGATCAGCAGGTAAACAGCAGCAAACACATAAATCGTAAAATAGGTACCAAGGGGAATGATTCCATAAAACAGCCAGGCAATAAACAACCCTATTGTAATCACAATTAATCCAAGTATCCAGAAAGGAATAAGTTTGCCTAGAATAAAGTGGATTTTTTTAATAGGTGTTACATTGATCTGCTCAATGGTTCCTATTTCTTTCTCCCGAACTATATTGATGGCAGATAAATTCAGACCTATCATGGTAATCAATAAAACCAGAATGCCGGGTACCATAAAAAATTTATAGTTCATTTTCGGATTATACCAGTTCGAGGATGTTGTTTCAATAATAGGTAATTCATTGAAGCGGCCTGGTGTAAGCAGGGCTATCCTGAAATCGTTATTATAATTCTGTATAATGGTTCTGAGGTAAGTGGCGCCCAGATTGGCTTTTACGCCGTTAATGGCATTTACGGCCAGAAAAATCGTTGTTTTTTTTTGCGCATACAGGTCTGCTTCAAATCCCCGGGGTAACTCTATAATCAGATCAGCTTTGTCGTTGTCAATGCCCGTCATTGCCTGGTTAAAATCACCACTGTAATCAATCAGTTTAAAATAATTGGAAGAAGTGATCTTATGGATAAGCCTGTTTGAGGTAGTACTGTGATCTCTGTCAATGATAGATATATTAATGTTTTTGATCTCATAATCAGCCGTCAGGGGTAAAATAATCAGCTGGATAACGGGCAGGATGAATATTACCCGGATAATGGCAGGATCTCTGAAAATCTGTTTGAATTCTTTTTCTAATATATATTTCAATGGGTTCATGACAATCTGATTTTGAATTTTTTGATAGCCATGGAAAAAAGGAATAGCATCATACCGGTAAGAATCAATACCTCCTTCCAGATCAGTTTAAACCCAAGGCCCTTGATCATGACAGATTTCACAATAATAAAATACCATTTTGCAGGAATGATATTGGATATCGTTCTCAGGGGTAAAGGCATGTTCTCAATAGGGAAAATAAAGCCACTGAACATGACAGTAGGTAAAAACATAACGATCAGTGAGATGAACATGGCTGATTTCTGCGAATCAGTAACAGAAGAAATCAGCAGACCTAATGAGAGCGAAACAAGAATGAACAGGATGCTGACCGCAAATAATAAAATCAGGCTTCCGTTGATGGGCACATCCAGTACAAAATAACTCAGTAATAAAATAGTAATAATATTAATGATGGATAGTATAAGATAAGGTACCGCTTTGGCCAAAATAATAATCAATGGATTTACCGGCGATGCCAAAAGAATTTCCATATTACCCAACTCTTTTTCTCTTACTATGGTTAATGAAGTCATCATTGTGCATACCAGCAGTAGTACCATCGCCATAACACCGGGCACAAAATTATAAGCGCCTTTTAACTGGGGGTTATACATCATCCGTGTTTCAAGGTCAATGGTATACGGAACTGTATTGAGCTGATTTATTTCTTTCTGAAAGTCTGCAATAATAATAGAAAGATAGGCGGTAAGTGTAGTGGCTACATTCGGATCGGTTGCATCTGCAATGATTTGCAAACGGGAGTTGTTCTGCGCCAGTATTGTTTTGTCAAAGTCAGAAGGAATAACGAGGGCTACTTTAATAACCCCCTTTTTGAACATTTTTTCAATATCAGCCGTTCGGGTACTTTGATTGTAGAGCTCAAAGTATTTGCTGGCTTCTATTTTCTGAACCAGTTGTACCGAGGCGGCGCCATTAGACTCGTTAACGATGGTAATATGGGCATTTTTAACCTCATTGGAAAGGGCAAAACCGAAAATGATAATCTGAGCCATAGGCATACCCAATAAGATCAACAGCGTTTTTCTATCCCTGAAAATGTGATAGAATTCTTTGAGGATAAAATGATAGAACTGCTTCATATTATTCGGTCCTTTTGGCTTTTCTGGCTATTTGTAAGAAAACCTGGTCCATGCTTTCCGCCTGATATAATCTCTTCAGATTTCCGGGTGTGTCCAGGGCATCTATCTGTCCGTCTACCATAATGGATACCCTATCGCAATATTCTGCTTCATCCATATAATGGGTGGTAACAAATACAGTGATGCCTTTTGCGGTAGCGTCATAAATCATATTCCAGAAATCCCTCCGGGTTATCGGATCAACACCTCCCGTGGGTTCATCCAGAAAAACAATCTGTGGATCATGAAATATAGCTACTGAAAATGCCAGTTTCTGTTTCCAGCCCAGCGGTAATTGCCCTACCAGTTGATCTGCTTCTTTTTCAAGACTCAGTTGCGTAAGAAGCTGTACAGTTTTTGTTTTGATGATATCGGGCCTGATACCATAAATACCTGCATAAAAACGGATGTTCTCCCTGATGGTAAGGTCTTCATATAAAGAGAACTTCTGACTCATATAGCCGATATTCTTCTTGATGGATTCATTCTCTTGGTATATGTCAAATCCCGCAACCGTAGCCTTCCCGCTACTGGGCATTGATAAACCGCAGAGCATTTTCATAGCAGTTGTTTTTCCGGCGCCATTGGCACCAAGGAACCCGAAAATTTCTCCCCTTCCTACCTCAAAACTGATCTCATCCACTGCTTTAAAGCCGTTGAACGTTTTTGATAATTTTTCAACTATGATTGCTTTATTGGTCATGGCTTCTCATTAAATCGATAAAAACATCTTCAATACCCGGGTGTATCCGGCTGGCTTCAACACCTTCCGGAAAATGAAGTTCTGTTGATTGCTGTCTGATTACTGCATGATGATATTCACCAAAAGGATATACCTGTTCTGCAAAATCCCATTGTCTGGCCTGTAGTAATAAGGCTTGCATATCCCGACCCTTGATGCGGTAAATCGTTTTTGAAAATGTATGCGTGATATTGTGCGGGGTATCAATATTCAGTATGCTGCCTGACTGTATCAATGCTACTTTGTCGCAAAGATTGGCTTCGTCCATATAAGGAGTTGATACCAGGATTGTGATGCCTTTGTTTTTTAAACCTTTCAGCATGTCCCAGAATTCTTTGCGTGATACAGCATCAACACCAGTAGTAGGCTCATCTAAAAACAGAACAGAGGGGCGATGTATCAGCGCACAGCTCAGTGCTAATTTCTGTTTCATGCCGCCTGACAGTTTACCGGCCCTTCTGTTTTTAAAGGGTTCGATTTGTGCATAGATACCCTTTATCAGATCGTAGTTTTCATCAATAGTTGTTTCAAAAATACTGGCAAAGAAATTCAGATTCTCCTGTACGGTCAGATCGGCATATAATGAAAACCGCCCCGGCATATAACCAATTCTTTTCCGGATCTCTTTATATCCGCTTATTACATCGAAACCGTCAACCAGCGCCTTACCCTTATCAAATAATAATAGGGAAGTCAATATTCTGAACAAAGTCGTTTTCCCGGCACCGTCGGGGCCAATTAACCCAAACAAAGAACCCTTCTCAACTTCAAAGCTGATATTGTCTAAGGCCTTCACAACAGTTTTACCTGATGTGTAAGACTTGCTTACCGACGAGACAACAATCGATGCCTGCTCAGAATGATACTTCTCCATACATGCCGATTTTTAAATAGCCATCATTTTTTACGAGCACTTTTACCGCATACACGAGGTTGGCCCGTTCGTCTTTCGTTTGTATTGTTTTGGGTGTAAATTCAGCCTTAGATGCAATCGCCGATATGGTTCCGGCATATTCTTTGTATTCTTTCCTTCCCTTATCAATAAAAACTTTTACTTTTTGCCCGATTCGGATCAGGGATAACTGGTCTCCGGTTATGTATATGCGCAGGGTGAGTTCATTTATATTGGCGATTTTATACAATGGTTTACCGGCTGCTGTTATTTCTCCTTCTTTTGCATAGGTGGTTAATACTATGCCGGTTACAGGATTTATCAGTTTTGCTTTATTGATCAGATCCTGTACCTGATCAATTTTTTTATTTACCGGATTGATCTCACTCAAAACAGCCCTGTTCTGATTCTGTACGGTAGCAACCTGAACATTGATCTGTTGTTGTGTAACTTTTATCTGTTTATTAACGGCTTCAATCTGATAATTGATATCATCCAGCTGTTTTCTTGTAGCAGCATCACTTTTCAAAAGGTTTTCTATTCTTTCTTTTTCGAATAAAAGGTTTTTCAACAATGCCTGCTGAACCTGTATCTGGTTATTCAATAATATTACCTGGGGCGATGCATCTGTCGTTTTTTCATGGATAGATTGCAAACTTGCATATAACTGAGCCCGTTGCAGTAAATAACTGGCTGAATCCAGCTGGGCTACTACCTCATCTTTGACAAGGCTATCTCCCTCATTTACTGGAAAGGACAATAGTTTTCCCGGGATCTCGGCAGAAACTATCACTTCTTCTGATTCAAAAACACCTTGTGCATCAAACTCAGAATTGGATTTGCTGCAACCAAGCAGCAACAGTATGAAAAATGGAAGAGTAATTTTTTTCATATAATTATTTTTTCCCTTTTAATAATTGGTACACCAGTTTTGATTGAATAAGTTGTATTTCGTGTTGGATCAGTGCCTGTGCAGAAAGATCATATGCATTCACCTCTTTCAGATAATCATTCGTGTTAATGACACCATTGGAAAGCTGTGCCAGTGTAACATTTTTGATCTGCTCTCTGATAGATACGATTTCTTTGTCCGAGCCAATCAGTTTTTCCAGTTTAGTAATCTCATCCAGCTGCTGTTTCAGCTGAATATTTGTATTCAGGAGATAAGTTTCTTTTTGATTCCTGATAAGTCCGGTTTGATTTTGCAGGATTGTTTTTTCCTTTCTGTTTGTATAAAAACCACCCAGCGACCATTGCAGTTTGATGCCTGTTAGTGAAAACCAGCTGAATTCATTCTTCAACATATTCAAACCAGGTTTACCATAGCCGCCTTGTAAAAAAGCCCCCATTTTGGGTTTTGTTCTGGCATCAATCAGCCCGGTTTGTCTATCAACACTATTGATCTGTGCGTCAAATAAGGAAACTTCCGGTCGTAAGATCTGGTTGGTTTCGTCTAAGAGAATGATCTTTTCGGGTAATACAAAAACAGCTGAGTCGGTCAGTTTTTCACCACTCAGCAGTTCGAGCGCATTATACAAGGCCCTTTTTGCCGATAGGATCTCATCTATCCGCTGGTTATTCTGTAGGATCTGTGCCTTAACCTGCAACACATTATTCCGGAATACCACCCCGTTTTTGTACAGGGCCTCCACTTTCTGCAGGCCATTATTCAGATCGGTAGCTATATATTTCAGCTGTGTTAAAACCGCATCAGTGTATAAAATACTGCAATAAACCATCGTTACCCGCTCTTTTAATTTGTACAGCTCCACTTCATTTTTCAGCAAGTCTATTTCAGTACTCAGTTGGGAGATTTCTCTGGTTTTTTTATTCAGTCCCCCGTCGTATAGTATTTGTTGGATTTCTGCAGTGGCTTTGTATTGATCTTTGGAAAGCGGATCGATCTTGAACAGATTATTGGGAATGGTTAATCCGGTAACATCAGATTGGTAGGTAACCTGACCATTGATGGTAATCTGCGGAAACAGCAGTGTTTTAATATTATCAATGTTCAAAGACGCTGTGCTTTTTAGTAAATTATGCTGGCGTATCAAAGGATAATTGCTGAGTGCTAAATCCTGCATTTTTTCCAGTGTATAAGTTTGTGAGACCCCAATATTGGCAATCAGCAGAAAAAAAATAATCAGGTAACGCATAACAGGGTTATTTTTTGATTGAATCAATAATAAACTTCGGTACTTCCTGCATTCTTTGCAACATCAGTTCGTGATACTGTTCCTTACTAATCTTCATTCCGTACAGGAACATGGGCTTCATCAGAAAGGGGAACACACACATGCTCAGTATATTCATAACAAGATGTTGTGGTTGGATCGCTTTTATATGTCCCAATTCTACTTCACGTTCTATCTGTTTGCTGAATTTCGGGAAGTCGGGCAGGTCGTCTGCAAACATCTTGTGAATGAAAAGCTCGGGCTGTTTGTTAATCTCGCTGATCACAAATACCGGCACAAAAGGATTGTCGATTGCCATCTGGATATAGGTTTCACAGATGCTTTCTATTTTCTCGAAAAGCCCCATATCTGAAGCGATCTTATTTTTTAGTATCGGAGAAAATTTCTGCAGTTCTGTAAAAAAAACTTTTTCGAATAAGAGGTCCTTGTTTCTGAAATAATAATGAAGCAGGGCTTTGTTAATACCTGCTTCATCTGCAATCTCCTGCATCGATGCCCCATCCTTCCCTTTTACCGAGAAGATGGTTTTGGCAGCCAATAAAATGGAATCTTCGGAGGTCGTTTGCTTATTAACCATATGGTTTAACCGTTTGGTTAACAAAAATAGGTAATTAACCAAACCACAGTCATTTTTTTTTTGATTGATACTTTTTCAGCAGAAGATTTTAACCGAAACAATTTCGTAACTATTTGATAGATTGTGTATTATAGAATATGTTATGGTTTCTTTACTGTCTTTATCACACTGGCTTTTGATCCTTCCCGCCGCTTTTATCATCGGCCTGGGTAAAGCGGGCCTGAAAGGCGTGGATATGCTGAGTGTAACCCTGATGGCTTTTGTATTTGGCGGCAAAGCTTCTACAGGCATTGTATTGCCCCTGTTATGTATGGCAGATATTGCCGCTGTAGCCTATTATCACCGCCATGCACAATGGAACCATTTCCGGAAGATCACTCCCTGGATGGTACTGGGCGTATTGCTGGGTGTTTATTTTGGGAAGGACATGAATGAAACCGTATTCCGGAAACTGATGGCAGTGATCATCCTGATCACCATCGCCATTGTATTGGTAATGGAAATGCGCAAATCGCAGAAAGTGCCCGCACATCCCTTGTTTGCCATTGGTACCGGGTTGTCGGCGGGTTTTACCACTATGATCGGAAACCTGGCCGGCGCTTTTGCCAACTTATATTTTCTGGCCATGCGCATGACCAAAAACGATTTTATCGGAACAGCCGCCTGGATCTTCCTTTTCATGAATCTGTTCAAACTGCCCTTCCAGATTTTTTACTGGAAGAATGTTACCCTGCAAAGTTTTCAGGTAGATCTGCTGCTGTTACCCATGCTCGCCCTCGGCTTTTGGGCCGGCATCCATATTGTGGGAAAGATCAAAGATGCGAGCTACCGTAAACTGGTCATGGTATTAACGCTGGCGGGTTGCGTGTTGATGTTGGTGAAAAATTGAGTGAAAGATCTTTTCATAGAGGAATGTATACTATCATCATCCATCATACTCTTACTACTTAGGCTCCACCGGAATCCAGATCTCTTCTTCCGAATCGGCACTTCCCTGTTTGTATTTTTCTCCCAGTAATTCAAAATGCGGCCGGTTGGCTAACGTATATCCCGAACGGGGTAACCATTCACTGAAAATATAAGAGAAGATCTCGGTTCCCATGCCGGTATGCGGAAACACGGCGTACAGACCTTCTTCTACCAACAGCAGTTCCATGCCCTCCGGAATATTCACTGCCTTGGTTACTTCTGCAGCCGCCCATTTGGTAAAAGGAGTATGCGGATGAAAGGCAAGGAAATAATCCGGGGGATAGAGTTGTAAAGAGAACAGATCGGTCCCGGTTTTGTGCGAGATCGTATTTCTTACCGGCATAAAAGACTGCCAGAGTTGTCTGGTTTTGTTGTCGGCCATAGACATCGATAGGTGTTTGCCTACCAGTATCTTTTGAGCCATGTTAACGATTCTTGGTTCCATGCAGTAGGTTTATATGGATCTGGTACTGAAAATGAATCTCTGTAATGAATTGCCGTTCTGTTACTATCCCCAGCCTAAAAAATTACTGGAATAAATATGGCAAGCTATGATAATATATGAAATAGCTATATATTTGTTTTACCCTCCCCCCAATCACTAAGCATCCCAAGTTTGTCTGTTTCGTTTATCTATTTAATCCATAGTCCTATGCGTTTATTACAAGCCAAAAAATTGATGCTGCTTGCTGCCCTTTTAATGACAGTGTCAACCGCTTTTGCGCAACTGCATGAGCGGATCTACATTCAGTCAGACCGTAATAGTTTTGTGGCGGGAGAAACGGTCTGGTTTAAAGTGTACCTGCTGAACTCACTGATGCCAGGAAGTACCTCTACCAACCTGTTACTGGATCTGGTAGATGAATCCGGCAAACGGATCAGCAGTGGTAGCCTGCCCATTTTTGGCGCCACCGCTTCGGGCAGTCTTGATCTGCCCTTAACCCTGCCGCAGGGAATCTATTTTTTGAGAGTGTACACCAATACAAAACCGGATAAAAACAAGTATTTCTCTGCAACAAGAATACTCTATGTATTCAATCCTTCTGCTACAACGCCACCGGTAGCGACTGAACCTGCTTGTATTTTTCATCCTTCATCGGGCAACCTGGTAGTAGGAATTGCCAATACTATCTATGTAGAAACACGGGATCCGCTCGGTAAACCTGCACTTACCGAAGCGAAGATTATAAATGCCAAAGGAGAGGAACTGGCCGTATTTACAACTGATGCAAACGGAAGAGGTAAATTTGCACTACTGCCCGCAGCAGGCGAAGAATACACGGCCCATGTTCGGTATGCAAATGGTACCGTTACAAAAGTACCCTTACCGCGCCCCGACGAAACCAAAGTATTACTCTCTGTATGGGAAGCCCCCAAAGCCAGGCAGTTTAATGTATTTATACCCGAGAACCTGCGCGATGGTGCTGCTATGTCTATCAAAGGGTATATGGATGAAAACCTCATATTCGAAAAAAAGTTTGTTGCCAATACAGCCCAGGTAAATGCCCGCATCCCTGTTGATGAATTGCCTACCGGTTTATTACAGTTGATGGTGGTTAATGCAAGGCAACAAAAACTCGCCGAAGCTGCCAGTCTGATTGTGACAGATAGTGCATTTGTTCCGGTTGCTTTCACCGCTGATACACTGAGTCTTTCTCCCAACGGAAAAAATGTATTTACGATAACCCTGCCAGCGGGTGTTGCGGGTAGTTTTTCTGTTTCCATTACTGATAAAGACAAAACCATTTATACAGAAGAGAATAATATTGCTACAGGTTTGTTGCTGAACCAGGATAGTAAAGAGTACGCATTCATCAGCAGCGCCAATCTCAGTGCCGGCATACCGAAAGAGCAGCTGGAACTGCTGATCGGAACAACTGCCTGGCGCGATCAGTTGGTGGCGGCAACGGATACAGTGATCAATTACGATTCTGCTTATATCACCATCAAAGGAAAAGTACTGAACAAGGGAAACAACAAACCCCTCACCAAAGGTGATCTGAGTTTTACCTACACCACCCGCGATTCTGTAACCAATATGCTCCCGGCATCAATTGAAAAAGACGGCAGTTTTGTCTTGCCGCAACTCATATTTGAAGGGAACCAGCTGTTCCGCTATTCGCTGAATGGCGATAAATGGATTGAACTGGCTTTGAGTATGGATACCAGCAAACCGGAAGACAGATTCCCCTTACCCTTCCGGAAAAACTATCTTACCGTAAACAGATCTCTGTTTGCCGATGAAGAAAAACTGGCAGTGGTAAAAGAAATGCATACGATTCTGCTGTCGGATTCCATTTCGTCAACAGGATTACGCGAAGTAACTGTAACGGCGCGGAAAGTGCCGCCCAAACAACAGGTGAACGACAGGTACACATCCGGTATGTTCAGAAGCATGGGCTCTGCCAAAACACTGGATCTGATCAATGATCCACCCAGTCCGGCGTATAATATCCTGGATCAATTGCAGGGACAGATAGCCGGTTTAATGATCAGTTCCGGTGGCGGTAATTATACCATACAGGCCAACCGGCAATTGTCTTTGACCATGATGCCGGAAGTACGTTTGTTCCTGAATGAAATGCCTACTACCATCGATTTTCTGAAAGGTATCCGTGCAACGGATGTGGCGCTGGTGAAATACTACCCGCCCGGCATGGGAGGGGGCATACCAACCGTAGGCATTGGTGCTGCATTGGTGGTGTACACCAAAAAACCAGCGGATGGCGGCACCCAGATAATTGGTGCCATGAGCCAGTTCAAATATCCCGGTTATTTGTTAACCAAAGATTTTGTCAACGATTATCTGCAGAAAAATACACTGGGTGTTGGCAGAAGAAATACCGTGTACTGGAACCCGAATCTCTTTCCTGAAGAGGGAGGATCCGTTTACAAGATCCGTTTCACCAATTCAGAAACTGCTAAAAAACTGAAACTGGTCATGGAAGGAGTAGCTGCAGATGGCAGATTGCTGCATTTTGAGAAAATCCTGGAATAAGTATTTCCGCATAAGAAATAATCAGCATGCTACGCCTTTGGAAAAGATCCAAAGGCGTATTGCTTTCTTACAGGATGGTATATACATTTTCACCATCCTTCCGGGAGGGAATAAAACTATTCGGGATCTGACTTATCTTACCGTTTATTATTTCAACCAGACCTCATGAAAAGAGTCCGCTTTTTACTATCTGCCATTATATTATTGTTTGTATTGATGACAAACCTGCCGGCGCAGGCGCAACCCGAGAAAGCAGAAGCCGCCATCAGAACCATTATGGAAGAAACAAAAGTGATGGGGCTTTCTGTTGCTGTGGTGAAAAACAATCAAATCATCTATACGCATTCTTTTGGACTGAAAGATGCGGAAACCCATACGCCGCTGACAGATGACTGTTTGTTCAGGATTGCTTCTATCTCCAAATCTTTTTCGGCCACCGCTATGATGCAATTGGCAGAAGCGAGGAAACTGTCATTAGAAGAAGACATGAGTAATCTGGTTGGTTTTCCTATCCGGAATCCCAAGTATCCTGAAACGGTGATCACGCTCCGCATGGTTTTATCACATCGTTCTTCCATCAATGATAGCCAGGGCTATTTCACGCTCGACGCTATCAACCCCGCTAAAAATCCCAACTGGGCAAAATGTTATAACGAATATGAACCCGGAACCGGTTACCAGTATTGTAACCTCAATTACAATATGGCAGGTACGATCATTGAAAAAATTTCCGGAGAAAGATTTGACCAGTACATCAAACACCATATTCTGGATCCCCTGCAGTTATACGCAGGCTATTGTGTAGACTCGCTCGATCGGTCCCGCTTTGCTACTATTTATGAATACAATGGAGATTCTGCGAAGTTTATCGCTTCGCCGGCTGCATATGCTCCCCGCAGCAAAGAGATTGCGGCATATGTTATGGGATATACCACGCCCGTTTTTTCGCCTACCGGCGGAATGAAGATCTCGGCCTCCGACCTGGCCCGTTATATGATCATGCACAGCAAACAGGGAAAATACAAGGGAAAAAGAATCATTTCGCGCAAAAGTGCCCGCGAGATGCAAACACCGCTGTCTGATAAAGAAAATTACGGATTGGCTTTGTTAAAAACCGATAAACTGATTCCAGGTAAAACCATGACCGGCCACACCGGTTCTGCCTACGGTTTATACAGTGTTATGTTTTTTCAACCCAAAGAAAAATTCGGATTTGTGGTGATCAGTAATGGTTGCCATCCGGCTTATTCAGATGGCTTTAATGCGGTGATGCGGAAAACGGTGAATAGTCTGTATGAAGCATTCATCGTAAAATAAAATCACTTCCCGGCATATATGCGGAGAACAGTTTGATTTTCCGGAAGCTGTTAACTGTTGATAGCCTGGAAAAACAGACTTAATTTGTACGGATCCAGTTTCCCGTTGGTTCTTACACTGCTGCAGAGATCGATACCGAAAGGGTTTACTTCGTCTACGGCTTTTTTTACATTGTCAGCATTGATGCCACCCGCCAGAAATACGGGAACCTTACTTTGTTCTGCGATTTTCCTGCTTAAGCCCCAGTTATGTACTCGTCCCGTTCCGCCCAGTTCTTTGATGGCTGCTTTGGGGTTACCGCTGTCAAGTAATAAGGCATCTACCGATGCTCCTATGCGGATGGCTTCTTCTACGGAACTTTCATCAATCACATGTATTACCTGCACCAGCTTAATGGTGGGCAGTTCTCTTTTGATCTGCTCGTAGGTTCCTTCTGCCAGTTCATCTACGATCTGGATGGTATTGGTAAGCGTTCTCCGGTGATGCGCTATAATTGCCTGCGCGGCTGTTTCGCTCGTTAACATAAAAGTGGCAATGGGCGGAGGCACCGTTCTCGCAATATCAAGTATCAGGTCATCAGCAATGGGGCCGGGACCACTGGGCATTTTCGCTACCAGGCCCAATGCAGAAGCGCCATGTTCTATCGCTATCCGGGCTTCTTCCACAGAACTGATACAGCATATTTTAACCTTGGGGTTCATGGTTCAAAACTAATACTGTTTTTGTTCGGACCGTAACTGTATACAGGAATACGACTTCTTGCCTGATAAGCGGTTTGTATAAAACTTAACGTCCAACCAATTTCTGCAGTGCTTCCGGATAGCGGGCTCCCTGTACAGCAATATTGTCAGCAGCGGTATTGATCTCGCGCAGATCCGCTTCGGTAAGCTGGATGGCTATGGCTCCCAGGTTTTCTTCCAGCCGGTGTAGTTTGGTAGTACCGGGAATAGGGGCGATCCATGGTTTTTGCGCCAGCAGCCAGGCCAGTGCAATCTGCGCGGGGGTAGCATTTTTTTGCTTCGCGATGCTATGCAGCAGGTCAACCATGCTTTGATTCGCCTTTCTTGCTTCTGCTGCAAAGCGCGGAACCACATTGCGGAAATCGGTGCTGTCAAAATGCGTGTTCTCATCGATTTTACCAGTTAGAAAACCTTTTCCCAGCGGACTGAAGGGAACAAAACCGATACCCAATTCTTCCAGTGTAGGGATGATCTCCTGCTCGGGCTCTCTCCACCACAAAGAATATTCGCTTTGCAGGGCCGCTACCGGTTGCACGGCATGTGCACGGCGGATGGTTTGCACGCCGGCTTCCGACAACCCAAAATATTTTACTTTACCTTCTTTGATCAGGTCCTGCACTGTGCCCGCTACATCTTCAATCGGCACATTCGGATCAACCCGGTGCTGGTATAATAAATCGATATAATCAGTTTGTAATTTTTTGAGAGATGCTTCTGTAACCTTACGAATATTTTCCGGGCGACTGTTTACACCCAGCTGGGTGCGTCCCTGTTCAAAACCGAATTTGGTGGCAATGACCACTTCGCTGCGGAAAGGGGCCAGGGCCTCACCTAATAATAATTCATTTGTATCCGGACCATACGCTTCTGCCGTGTCAAAAAAAGTAACACCAGCTTCCACTGCTTTCCGTAGTAAACGAATGGCATCTTCTTTGTCTGTTGCAGGGCCATAGCCAAAACTCAGTCCCATACAGCCAAGGCCAAGGGCCGATACTTCCAGTCCGCTCTTGCCTAATTGTCTTTTGGGTAGGATCGTATTCATAACACTTTGTTTTATTTGCTGAACAAAGCTACACAAGCAATAATAACCGTAGTAACAAGAATGAAATAACTACCTACGAATTTCAAACAGTCCTGAACTGCAGCGGACTGATGGACACATGCTTTTTAAAGAAGTTATTGAAATGAGTGGTCTCTTTGAAACCAAGGGTATAAGCTATCTCGGATACCGTCCAGGCACTGTGTTTCAGCAGGATCTTGGCTTCCTGAACCAATCTCTCTGCAATCAGTTGGGTAGTGGTTTTCTCTGTAATTTCTTTAACGGCCCTGTTTAAATGATTCACATGTACATGCAGTTGCTGTGCATAATCAGAAGCGGTTCGAAGCGATATCTGGCGGTGGGTATCATCGATAGGAAACTGCCTTTCGAGCAGTTCGAGAAAAAGTGTGGCAATGCGTTGAGAAGCATTCAGGGGTTGTTTGTCCAGCGTAGCAGAGGGCTGTAGCTTCATGGCAAAATGGATCAGCTCAAATACAATCGTGCGCAGTACATCGTATTTATAGATATAATCAGAGTTGATCTCTTCAAACATCCGTTTATAGAACACGGCTACCTGGTCCACCTGTTCATCGGTTAATTCAAATATATGCGTGCCGCCTGGCTGAAAGATGGCATATTGATTCAGATTTCCATACTGGTGAAAAAAATGCGTATTGAAAATACAGAACACACCGCTGCGGATGGTATCGCGGTGTTCCCACTTATAAGGGATCTGCGGATTGGAAAAAGACAAAGCCTGCCGCTGTACCTGGAAAACCCTGTCGGCATAATGTACCTGGCTTTGACCCATTACCAGCATGATCTTGTAATAATCACGGCGTTTATAGGGAATAGATTTTGCATTTTCTCCTACAAAAGGCTCCAGCTTGAATACATTGAAATGTCCGATCTCGTTGCGGATATTATCAGGCATCCAGGCAAACTTATTCTGATAGAATTCTTCTATGGTTTCCACTTTGCTCATCTCCCATAAATTTACCGTTTTCATGGCTAATCTGATTGTTTCAGGAATAACCGCCAAAAAAGAGGTTGTCGCATGTACGTGATATAGGTAATGCTAAGCATGTAAAAAGACAAAATCCGTCTTTTGGTATCTAACGAAATTCAAATTGATTTGTATGTTTTTCAAACAATTGGCAGGCAGGCATGCAAAGGGGTATAGCAATTGACTATACCCCTTTGTGCTTTTACCAGTGTAGGTAAATCAAGGTTGATACGGGTTCCCGGCTAAGTGGTTACATCAGGCGAAGCTGAATAACAGCGGGAAAAGAAAAGTGACCACCACACTCCAGATACCGTATACCGGCAGAAATACCACGATACTGTTTTCCAGTTGCTGTACATGGGCTTTCCCTTTCAGAATCCGGAATAGTTGATATGCTACAAACAGCAGGTTTACGAATATCAAGAGGTTAGCACCCAGTACTGCTATCCTGTTTGGTGTAATGCCAAACTCACTCAAACGAAATGCAATGGCAGAAAGGGCAATTCCATTTAGTATGATGGTTAACAGTGAAAGCCCGAATAAGACAAGCAGGTTTAGTTTGCCTTCTGTTTTTTTGGTAGCTTCTGATACAGAAAACAGGATGATGGCCATTACGGCAATCAGTAATCCATTAAAGAGTAACAGGAAATTTCTATCATTATATACATTCTTACCGGTATAAATGATGGCCACTAAGAAAACCAATAAGGTAATAAAGACCAGCGGAGTAAAAATTCTGGCGATCACAGGAGAAATTTTATTGACCAGCTGAGGATTGTTTACTACCAGGTAGGCAGACAGTATCGGAATACCCGAAAGCCCCCATACAGCTATATTTTTTGCATAAAACTCCTGAATATGCAAACCGATCAGTTCAAATAAACCAATGGTGATACCGGTAAACAAAATGCCTGCCAGCACCAGCAGGGCAGACATCACCGCAAAGTCTCCGTTAAAACGCAGGAAGTCGATCCGCTGTGCATGACTTTTCCAGTTGCCACCGGCAAAACTATAGCCCAGCAGTGTCCACAAAAAAACAGGCAGGTGAATACAAGCCAGCACAATGGAATTACTCGCAGGATTGTTGGGTAAAAAATTAATATAGAGGGCCGACAGTATAACAGCTACCAGTGGTACCAGTAGCTGGTTGATAGTAGTCTTTTGCTTCCATAAAAAATAAACCAGTAACATCGGGAATCCTACCAGACCAATATTGCGCATAAAAAAATGATCCGCATTTATGCCGGTGAAATCCGGGATTTTGGCCAGCAGGCCGGTAACGAATGCAGATAGGAGTACAAACAGCATTTCCTTTTTCGGACCGAGGTACAGCTCTTCCTGCTCAAAATTTAATCTTTCATTCCATACCTGGGCACTGGCATGTGTCTGGATCTCGGGGTATACTGTGTTGAATACGCGTTGAAAGACAGTTTTGTTTTTGCGGTATAATTTTTCCAGTTGTTTGGGGTTGTCTATGTGTTGGAAGAGTTCTTCTCTAACGGTATTGAATTCTGGACCTGAGTTTTGTGTGATTACTGCCATGATTAAATTGTTTTAGAGCAGGAGTAAAAGATATTTGTTAAATAGATTGTTTGATTAGTTTCTCGAGAGCTGTCAGGTGTTCGCTGAATGCTTTTTTACCTGTACCGGTTACTGCATAAGAGGTATTGGGTTTTTTGCCGATGAATTGTTTTCTCACTTCTATGTATTCCAGTTTTTCCAGGGCACTCAAATGACTGGCCAGATTACCATCGGTGATCTGTAATTGTTCTTTGAGCGTGCCGAAGTCAATAAAGTCGTTCACCATCAGGATCGACATAATGCCCAGGCGTACCCTGCTTTCAAAAGCCTTATTTAATTCTTCAATATAATTTTTCACTGCTCGTATTTAAAGTAAATCCTGATGCCGTATACTATATGTAGAATGCCGAATCCAAATGCCCAGAACAGCAGGCCGTAGTCTGTAAAAAAAGAAGCGATCAGTCCAAGTGCCACTTCCAGTACACCGAGGTAGCGGATATCATTAAGGGTATATTTACTTGCATGTAACAGTGCCATTCCGTAAAAGAGTAAAGTGGCAGGAAGCACCAGAGCCGGTTGACCCTGGTACAGCAGGATCAGACAATAGATACCGCCTGTTACCAATGGAATGAACAGGTTCAGGAGCATTCGTTTGGCGGTAGCGTCCCAAACCGGCAGACTTTGTTTTCTGGCTTTGCGAACAGACAGGTAGATGCCGGTAAGCAGCGAGAGTAACAATACAGATCCGAAATCGGCGGCCAGTAAGTCAAAGCGGCTGAAACCTGTTACAGCAGATTCCTGTTGTAAGAGCGAGTAATAGCCAGGTTCAAGCAGTGAAATACCCAGCACCAGATAAGCCACTGCGATAGCGCCCAGGGCAAATACCCCCACAATGATGCCGGCCAGTCCGCTCAGCGACGAAAACCGGGAGGAGCGTTCCATCAGGTTCCTGATATCGCGGATGGCATCTAACTGTTCCTGTTGTTGGTTCATATTGTTTATTTAAAAGTACTTTGTAATTCAAAGTTAATAGAAAATCCTGATTCACCAAATCTATTCAGGTTTTTGGCTTTGTATTAACCAATAAGGCGAGGGGCGGGTGTTGACGGCAGCGTTGTAATCTCTTGTTCCTTGATTTTCAGTTGGTTGAATCGGTTTTGCCAACTATTGACCTGATAGTGCCGGCAACCGGATCATACCAGGTGCTGGCCAAAATGAATAATATTACCGCTATTATCCAGTATACTGAACTGCCGGAGCTTCCAGGGTTTGGTCTCTAATTTTCCGTTGGGATGTACAATACCGAGATGGCTGCATTCCTGGTACAGGGCATCTATTTCATCTACATAAATATAACAGCCGGTATTTTTCGGGATATTCTCATCATCGCAACGCCATAAGTGAATACTGATCTGGTCACGGTGAAACATCAGGTAACCATCCCAATTGGCATTACAGGTAAAGCCCAGCTTTTCATAAAAGTGGATAGTGGGCTGCTGTTCCAGGAAAGCAAGGATGGGTGCGGCGGTTAATAGTGGCATGGATTAAAAATACGAAAAAGACTAAACAGATGCCCGAAAGAAAACTTTCCAAAAGTTATTGGTTCTTGATGGTCAGGTCCGCAAAAAATCCTTCGGTACCAATATCTACAAACAGGCCGATAGCCCCGCTGTTATTTTCTCCGAGTTTCAGATCGTTCACGATCAATGAGGGATAAGCCTGGTTATTGATGAATAATTTTGCACGGGTTCCCTTTATTTCAATTCTCAAACGTATCCATTCGTTCAACCCCATATCCGCATAACTCTCATATTCACCGGCGCTTTCCTTTCGTAATCGGTCGTATTTAAAATCGGGGTATGAAAAATACTGTACAGACCGGTTTCTCCGCAACTGCTGCTCGGCCCGGCCGTTGGTGGGGCGGATATAGATACATTCGAAGCGCTCATTTTTTTCACTGACCCGGAATGCCACACCAATAAATCCCCTGGCATGAGCAGGTGCATCGGGCAGCAGTCTGCTCAAAACATTTACTTCTATAGTTCCATCCCGGAAAGACAGATCGTTTATCCGCGCAAAAGTGGCTTCGTCATCTTTTGTAACAGCAGGGTCTTTTGTTACCCTGATGGCTTTTTTGCCATTTAGTTCAACCGGTTTCATCATTACCTGAACAGGAGTCAGATTGTGTTGAGTTAATGCAATGGATTGCCCCTTAACCTCAAAACTGCTGATGAACAGAGATAGTAAAAAAAGAATGTACTTATGCATGATAACTTTTGGAAAGTTCTAAAACTTTCCAAAAGTTAGTAGTAATGTTTTATCCAATCGACAAATATTTTGCACACTGTCTCCAAAAGCTGAAAAACGAACCATAATAGCCCGTCACTTTGGGGTAGATCCAATCGCGGCTATCCTTAGTGCCCGGATAGTATGTAAAAGCCGGATGCTCTTTCGAGATAAAAGCCTCCTGCGCAGAAAATGTACTTCCCTCATACAAAGACTGCAACTGCGCTACTTCGCCACAAAATAACTTGATGCCTGCTATATTCTTCGAGAGGTTGATGATAAACTGTATCACTTTTTCGCTAACGGGGTACTGATCGAAATGAGAAGGCTCTAATAGTAAAATCCGATTCACGCTATCGTCTTTTTTCCAGAGCGGATCAAGATTGTAAGCATTATACAGTAAAGTAGGTTTTGTGATATCGATCGCAGGTAAGGAAGTTGCCGGTAATTGGGTATGCAACTGCAATGTCGTAGTAGCTTTCAGCGGGTCCGGAACCGGTAGGGTAGCTATTTCTTCATAAGACCTGTCTAAAAATGTATGTTCCTGATGGCTGTCTGTGTACCGGTTAATATTTTCCTGGTTGCAGTAATATTTTTTGGAAGCAAACGCGCCGGCAACCCATTGCCAGCTGCAGTTATTACTGGCGATATCGCCATCCAGCAAATGATAGTATAACCATCTGGCAGGTTGCAGCCAATGGGCTTTGGCCATATTGCAGGCGATGGATGCTACATACATCCTCGTATGATTGTGCAGGTAGCCGGTACTGTACAGATTTTCTATCTGTCGGTCGATGCTGGTAATGCCTGTTGTCGCATTCTGAATGGCCGTAACCATCTGCTGATGTACCGTATCCGGCTGGGGTTGTTTCAGGTCCTGCCAGATCAGCTCTCCTTTTGCCTGCCAGATGCGCTGGTAGTATTCCCGCCAGGCCAGCTCCTGTAAAAATTTTTCAATGGCATAGGGCTTGTATCCTTTGTTAAGCACAGTTTCCTGTACCTGTTTCACACTGATCACTCCCCTTGAAATATAGGGAGACAAATAGGTTACGGCACCTTTGATGTGGTTCCTGGTTTTGGCGTATAGAATGGGATTGATCTGCTGTATTTTTTCAAGTATCAAATGATAGTCAGTAACAAATTCAGTTTGGGGCAATTCGTCTATATCATCAAATAAACTAGACATGGCTATCGTTTACTTATTTTATTATGGGTAATTGTTTTCTGCAGTTTGCATTTAAAACGACTTATATCCGAACTTCTCAAAGCCCCGTGTTTAGTGCTTCTGCCATTGGTTCTTTTGCGCCACATTTTAAAACTGCTGGCTTTCATTTCTTTGCGCATCAATGCAATCACTTCTTTTTCCATGAGGCCAAACTGCATTTCAATGGCTTCAAAAGGGGTCCGGTCTTCCCAGGCCATCTCTATGATACGGTCAATTTCTGCTGCGGTCAGTATTGTTCCTTCAGGGTTTAGCATACTGTAATCTTTTCAATCGTTGGGTAGTATGATAGCTGTCAAGTCCGGTACAGGAAACCGTGCCGGCTTTTTCAATATCTAAATAGCCATCTTCCTGTAAACAATCTTCCGGGAAATACAGATCCCTGATTTCGCCGATAATGAGTAGGGTACCATTGATGGTCAGATCAATGCGTTCTTTAAAATCAACAGCCAGTTGAACCGCACTTTCTTTTACGAAAGGTGCTTTACAATCATTTTTATATTCTCTCGTTAAGCCGGTTACATCAAATTCAGAAACCTCTTTGGGATATTTGGCCGATGTCTGGTGCGCCTGTTGGTAGATACGCTCATTCACATGGTTAATGGTATACACACTTGTTTCCAGGATATTAGCCAGAGTATGTCGCTCCACCGAATCGGGTCGCATGATAAAAGAGATCAACGGGGGATTGGCGCCGATATGAACCACAGAGCTGAAAATGGCGAGATTGGTGTTGCCCTGCTTGTCGGCAGTGCCGATCAGGCAAACGCTTTTAAACCCACCCACACTGTTGATCAGGTGTGCCCTCCTCCGTTGCTCCATGTTCATGATCTCGGAATAAGTTAGTTGCATGTTTATTTTTTTAGTTGAGTATCTAATTGGTTCAAAAATTTTTCTGCATGGGTTAGATGCAGCTGTTGTTTTTCGGTTGTCATTTTATCAAAGGTTTTTACCAGCATCCCTAAACGTGGATTTTGCAGAAAGAAAGCACGGTGCACATGCATGAACCGCCAGAATAAGCCATCCCATACGGCCTGCCAATCGCCTTTTTCATAATCACTCATCTTCATCAGGTAATTGCTGCCGCTGATATAGGGTTTGGTGGTCATCAGCCCGCCATCGGCAAACTGGGTCATGCCATATACATTGGGCACCATTACCCAATCGTAAGCGTCAATAAACATTTCCATGAACCAGCGGTAGACTTCATCGGGATCAAATTCGCAGAGCAGCATAAAATTGCCCAACACCATCAATCTTTCTATGTGATGGCAATATCCGGTTTGTAAGATCTTTTGGATAGTGATATCGATAGGAGGGATTCCTGTTTCGCCCGTCCAGAAACCAGCCGGGATCTTTCGTTTGAATTGCCAGTAGTTGGTGCTGCGCTGTTTGCCACCTTCCCGTTCGTATACGATGCGGATAAACTCGCGCCAGCCCATGATCTGCCTTGTAAAACCTTCCAGTGAATTGAAAGGGACATTGTATTTTTTAGCCGCTATTATTGCCTTGTCGATGATCTGCTGTGGTTGCAGCAGGCCTATATTGAGCATGGGGGATAATACCGAATGGTGCAATACTGCTTCTTTAGCTACAATAGCGTCTTCATAGACCCCGAATGCGGCAAACCGGTTTTGCAGAAAATCATCGAGCCAGTTTTCCGCCTCGGCAAAAGTTGTTACGAATAAACAGGGACTATCTATCGAACCATAATTATTCGGAAAATGTTGCTGTATATATTTTCTGGCTTCCGTAACAAATTCGTTCTCTTTGGGTAGCCTGAGTACCGGTGCTTTTTCTTTTTTAGGAAACCGCTGCCGGTTATCCGCATCAAATGTCCATTTGCCACCAACCGGTTTCCCGTTTGTTTCTAATAAGATATTTCTCTGCTTCCGTTGCCAGGTATAAAAATCGGTTTGGAAGTATGTTTTCTTTTTGCTGAAATATTCTGCTACTTTTTGCGGTGTATTTAAAAAATTGGGACTGTCACTTACATGCAGCGATATTGTATGGGTGTTACAGGCAGATTGCATTCGTTTGTGTAACCAATCATCTGTTAAAGCTGCTACATGTATGTCGGTAACTTTTTGTTCGGCAAGATGAGCCACCAGTTGTCTGCCATCATTTTCCCTGGCATTGGTTTCGATATAGTGTACGGTATACCCCCTTTGGTGTAGCCAGTTCTCGTAGAATCGCATACTGGCCCTGTGCAATACCAGCTTTTGTTTGTGAAACCGGTATTGCCTGAAAAACAACCATTCTTCCACCAGGTAAACCTCACGGTTTTTTTGTAAGGCGGTGTGATTCTCAAACAGCTGGTGGGGGAAAATCAGGGTAACTGCATGTGACATGCCTACTTTAACAACAATCCGGGCTTTGTGTTTAAAAGAAGTGAAAATCCAACGTGATAGCCTGAAATAGGCACCAGCTTACTCTTTAATATCTTCTTCCGTTACCCTGTTCAACCAGGTAGTAGCGTCTTTTTTCCTGATATCATTCATCATAACGGCCTGTAAGAATTTTTTTGCGTGAACAGAACCATGCGAATGAATGGTTCCCGGTTCAATCACAACCACTTCCCCCTTTTTCAGTATCCTGATCGGCTTACCCTTCTCTTTGTAATATCCCTCTCCATCCACACCCAGGATGATCTGCCTGCCCAGGTGCCAATGCCAGTTACTGCTGGCACCCGGCTCAAACAATACTTTGGATGCCAGGAAATCATTGATGGTATCATTTACAAAGTACTCTACCCATACGGTGCCTGTAAACCTTTCAGAAGGGCCCTTGGTCCAGTTGGAGGAAGATTGTACGGTTGTCTGCTGAGCATTCACTTCAATAGCGGAAAGGGCCCACACAGAGAAGTACAGTAGTATGGAAGGGATTTTTTTGCATAGCATAGTTGTACAAGATTGAGGAGGATTATGATCATAGTAGAACATCCGTATAATGAAGCTGAGGAAAGAATTAATTTGTGGCATACGCAGGTGTAGATGAGAAATCGGAGGCAGGATCTTTACCGGATAAGGCGGAATAAATAGTAGCCGAATCAATTTCCAGTTCATCAGACCAGGCAATTGAGTAGCCAGTGGTAAATACTTTCGAAAAAAGGAAGGATTTTGTAAAATCCTGAAGCTTCCAAGTTTTACCAGATCATCTAAACAAACATCTCCTTCCACGCCATCTTTGAAGACAACGTGGATGCTGTAATCCTTAATGTATGTAATACGTCTAATCATCATTTATTAGACTTACTATAGATTTTATGAGAAGTGAAGAGTTGCTTAAAAGTTTCTTGTATTAAAAACTTGAACACTCTATTTTTTATAAAATATTTTTTGTATAATAGATTTCACATGATCAATTATAATTAATAAGATTCCTAAAATGGCAATGAAGACTCCTGCTATTAAAATACTCCAAAAAATATTAATGGCTATCCCGAATATTTTTAAAAAAAAGGATTCCTCTTTCCAGTCCACCTCAAATGGGTTGGCATAAAGAAGATAAATGAATGAAACGAAGGAAAGAATTATAAAGGACCATCCAAATTTGCTTATTTTTTTCATTGAATTTGTATTAAATCAAAGTTGAAATCTTTGAATGCCCAATTTACTTACTTGATAAACAAATGGTTTATCAAGTCCGGTTAACTCGTTTTTTAAATCCTCCCATTTATTTATGAGTAATTTTACCATACCCCAATAATTAGAATCTTCTTTAGATAGTTTAAAAAAAACCACCCCTACTTTATGCTTTTTGTAAAGTGGAGCATAGCTTTTAATATGTTTGAAATCTTTATCAAAGGTGAGAATTACCGCACTTAGTTTCCCTGCTTTCGCAATAACATCTTCATCTGTGGCACCTTGCATACCTAAATCCCTTATACTATTGATATGTGCAGAAATTTTTGTTTTGTGGTTGGACTCTTCGAGAAGGTTTAAACCTTTCGCTAGTTTATTAGGTATATTTTCATCGAAGAGAAACTGCATTAAGCGCTTCGTTTATAATAGCCGATAGCATCTGTTACCTGCTTTAATGCAAAATCCGATTGCAGAGATCAATTGATTCCGGTTTCCACGTTACAGCACTGTCCGGTTTAAATTGACCATACTCATCCGATCGAAACTGACCACCATAATTTCCCTTCATTTATGCACTATTTTCTGCCACGGAAAAAACAAGTTCACAACAATATCACTGCGAACATTACAATCGATCCTGGCTGTTTATACAATGCATTGCATCATACTGCAGCATTCCGTTTAAGTAAACGATCACAGAATCAATAGAATACATTGCAACAGATCTGTTAGTAATTATTGACAGTAGGTAAGTAGTAATTAAAAGAGAGGATCTGTAAATTTGTAGAAGACAGTTAATCAACAACCAGGAATGAACGCAAACATATTTGTTCTGAAATTCCGCTACATCTTCTTCAATTTTCGCCAGCTAAAATGGTGGTCACTTTGCTCCGGAGAGAGCTGGTCAGTTTAATCGGTTTGTGCAGGTCAGACCAAAAGAAAAATCCTTGGTTGCATCTTTTCTGAAAAAATCATATTGGAGAAAGGTAGAGTTGCAACAACCCCCTTTTCTGTACCTGTTCAAGTCTTGTTCAATACCAGTAAGGTTCTTGAAAAGTCTAAAAACAAAAAAGAGGTCGAAAACGACCTCTTGTCTTGTATGGCTCCCCCTTCTGGACTTGAACCAGAGACCCTCTGATTAACAGTCAGATGCTCTAACCAACTGAGCTAAGGAGGAATTTCCCGCTATGGGGTTGCAAAAATAGGGAAAAATGTATTCCGGCAAAATCTATGGCTGAAAATTTACAACAAACTCCAAAATCCCTTGTCTTCCAGTCCAATATAAATGCCATCAGAGCGTGTTTCTAAGGGGTAGGTCTTTAAAAAATAGCCCTCGCCACTGGTATTTCGTCCGTTTTTCAGGTCAAACCGGTAGCGGTGCAGGGGGCAGGTTACCTGTCCGGCGGCATTGATATAGCCATCGGCCAGAATCCCACTGGCATGCGGACATTTATGCGCACAGCTGAATAGCTGTCCATTATGCCTGGCCAGGGTCACCGTTTTACCCCCGGCTTCTACCAGGCAGAGGTTATTATCCTGCCAGGGTAGTTCTGCTTCGTGTGCTGCAATTTTATACCAAACCATCTTTGAATTTGAAAATTTGAAAATGTGTTGATTTGAAAATGAAAGATTTACCCGGCGTTTCCATTTTCAAATTTTCAAATTGCCACATTTTCAAATTGAATTTAATACTGCACTGTTCTATAGGGGTATCTGATCTTATACATATCCCTCACCTTGGTTAAGATCATTTCTCTCAGCGCGTCGATATTGTTTTTTTCCTGGGCCGAAACAAATACGCAGTTATTGTCGGTGGCTTCGTCCCATTTCTCTTTCAACTCGCGCAGGATCTCCTGTTGTACACTCTCATCCAGCCACTCATCAAAGTTCTTCTCGGTGTAGAGGTCCATTTTGTTGAAGATGGTGAGGATGGGTTTTTCGAAGGCTTTCAGCTCCTGCAGGGTCTTGTTCACCACACCTATCTGCTCTTCGTATTGGGGGTGGGAGATATCTACTACGTGTAACAGAATATCCGCTTCACGTACTTCATCCAGTGTGCTTTTAAAACTCTCTACCAGGTGGTGGGGCAGTTTGCGGATAAAACCCACCGTATCACTCAGCAGGAAAGGGGTATTCTCAAACACTACCTTGCGGGTGGTGGTATCCAGGGTAGCAAACAGTTTATTTTCAGCAAACACCTCGCTTTTACTCAGCAGGTTCATCAGCGTGCTCTTGCCTACATTGGTATAACCCACCAGGGCCACCCGTATCAGCTCGCCACGTTCTTTGCGTTGGGTAAATGCCTGTTTGTCTATTTCGGCCAGGCGTTTGCGTAAGAGGGAGATTTTATCCTTCACGATCCGGCGGTCGGTTTCGATCTCCGTTTCGCCCGGTCCACGGGTACCAATACCACCCCCCTGGCGTTCCAGGTGTTTCCACATACCTTTTAAACGTGGCAGAAGATATTGATACTGAGCCAGTTCTACCTGTACCTTGGCTTGTGCGGTTCGGGCCCGGCTGGCAAAAATATCGAGGATGAGGTCGCTGCGGTCAATGGTTTTTACACCCAGTTCTTTTTCAATATTGGAGATCTGTGAGCCGGTTAACTCATCATCAAAAATCACCAGGTTAATATTCCGTCCCTTTACATAGGTCTTGATCTCTTCCAGTTTACCCTTGCCCACAAATGTGCGGCTGTCCGGATGCGGCAGTTTCTGGGTAAAGCGTTTTACGGCCACGGCACCGGCGGTTTCTGATAAAAAAGCCAGTTCATCCAGGTATTCGGTCACCTGCGCCTCGGTCTGGTCTTTCTGGATCAGCCCCACCAACACGGTCTGCTCTTCATTCTGTATCGCTTTCTTTTTCTCGATCAAGGGGAAATAATTTAGGCGAAGGTAATCAATGATTGGCGTGAATGGTGAGTAGTGAGTAGTCAGTAGTGAGAGGGCAAAAAAATAGTGAGTGGATAACCCCACTCACTACTCACTACTGACCACTCACGAACTACAGCCCGCTGATCGTAACGCCGAGTGAAAATTTATTCATACTGGCACCTACGCCATCTTTTAATACACCGTTAAACTGGTATCCGGCATCAATTGAGAAAATACCATAACCTACGCGGCCGGTAAGGGCCAGCATGGTACCGTTGAAGAAGCGTTTGCTGCTTTCTTTTTCGATATAACTGGTGCCGTATACAGAAGCTCCACTTTTGGTAACCAGGTTTTTACCCTTGCTATAGGTCTTCAGCAGGGTACCCACTTTAATACCCAGGGCTGCTTTCCAGGACTGACCGGGATTGGCCGGGTCTGAGAAATAACGCAGTTCTACCGGGATCTCAGCGTAGATATTGGTTACTTTATATTTACTGAAGTGATTGGCACTGTCTACATTGGTAAAAGGCAGCTTAGCGGTATTGGCATTGATATCTACATTGGTGTTCTTGAAGAACATATTGCTGCTTCCGATACCGATTCCATAAGCGATGCTGTACTTGGGATTGGTTTTGAAAGGTTTATCCAGCATGAAATAGATATTGAAATGCCTGCTGAAACCGCTGGTACGAACACTATCCGGACGGTTGGTCCAGCTATCAGCGCCATATTGGATCATAAAATGATCGGCAGCACGGTTGCTGAGGTCTATTTTATTCTTGGTGTCGGTGGTTTGAGACAAAGCCAGGAAAGAAGCGGAGAGACTTAGAAGAACAAGTAATGTTTTTTTCATTTCAGATAGTTAATGGCAGATAGTTTGCCTTAGGGCGCAAAAATAACAGAATTGGCTGCATACCAGTGGTTAAAAATTAGTCAAAACACAGATTGTGGGTACCAGACATGCTGTTTTCTGTGTAAAATCCGCGAATTGGCCTCTCTGAAGCCGTAAATGAGCGTTGAAATGCCCCTTTTGATGCCGGTGTAAACCTGGTATCGGGTAAACAGAAGCGCCGATATCCTCCATAACAGCCTATCTTTACAGCTAATCATCACTTAAATATTTTTATCCGCTTTGAAGTTTACTGAATTTGGCCTCGACGAAAGATTACTGGAAGGGATCGACTCGATGGGCTATGAAAACGCCACCCCCGTACAGGAACAGGTGATTGTACCGATTTTACAAGGGAAAGACATTATTGCCTCTGCACAGACCGGAACCGGCAAAACAGCCGCTTTTCTCCTGCCTGTTATCAATAAGATTATTACCGAACCGCATGATGCGCATAATATCAATGCCGTCATTATTGTACCTACCCGTGAACTGGCAGTTCAGATAGCCCAGAGCATGGAGGGACTCTCTTATTTTACCGATGTAAGTTCCATTGCCGTTTATGGCGGTGGCGATGGTACCAGTTTTACCACCGAGAAAAAAGCTTTATCGAGCGGGGTGGATATGGTGATCTGTACCCCCGGTCGTATGATTGCCCACCTGAACATGGGTTATGTAAAGATGCAGGCAGTGAAATACCTGATCCTGGATGAGGCAGACCGGATGCTGGACATGGGTTTTTATGATGATATCATGAAAATCATCTCTTTTCTGCCCAAACAAAGGCAGAATCTCCTGTTTTCGGCCACTATGCCCATGAAAATGCGCGAAATGGCCCGGAAGATCCTGCACCAGCCGCTGGAGATCAATATTGCCATTTCCAAACCACCGGAGCAGATCGTACAGGAAGCATTTGTGGTATATGAACCCCAGAAGATCCCCCTGGTGAAAGAGATCCTGCGCAAGAAAGACTTCCAGAGTGTGATCGTTTTCTGTTCCAAGAAGATCAATGTAAAACAGCTTTCGAACGAGCTGAAACGTTCTAAATTCTCGATCGAAGAAATTCACTCAGATCTGGAGCAGGACAAACGCGAGCAGGTATTACAGGATTTCAGGAACAAAAAGCTGAAGATCCTGGTGGCTACTGATATTTTAAGTCGGGGTATTGATATAGAAGACATAGACCTGGTGATCAACTACGATGTTCCCAACGACGGCGAAGATTATGTACACCGGATTGGCCGTACGGCCCGTGCTGCCAGTGAGGGAACGGCTTATACCTTTATTACCGAAAAGGAACAGCAGAAATTCGGACAGATTGAAGAATTGCTGGGCCATCCGGTAACCAAGGCAGCCGTACCGGAACAGTTTGGTCCTACACCTGTCTATAATCCACGCGCCGGCCGCGCACCACGTGGTGGCAGCGGTGGTGGCAGAAGCCATCCACCCCGCGGAGGCAATGGTGGCGGTAAAAAATATGCCGGACGTAACCCGAAAAGATAACCAATCTGATTAGCGATACTGATGTAAAGGACCTGAAAGGGTCCTTTTTGCTTTCTTTTAATTCAGTTTAACGGATAAGATCCACGCATGGGCCGCTGCGGAATCTGTAAAATACTGTTCAAAAGGTTTACTGAATTTTTCCTGGTAGTCTTTCATTTTGGTTTCATCCTGGTGCACATTGGCCATGGCCACTACCCGGATGCCCCGTTCGGTGGTAAGGGTGATACTTGCTTCGGGAAACATATCGAGGTAGCCAATGCGGTATCCATGCCGGGCCAGTAACAGGGGTATGATATTGCGGTATTGTTTGTGCACCTCAAAATTCTCTGCCTTGAATCCATGCAGATCAACCAGCATCTTGATAGCTGTATTATCGGGCACCTGCTTCATGGTTTCGGTCAGCGTATTTTCCCATTGTTGTATATCTGCTGTATCTAAGAGGCCGCTTAGGCGGGTGGTAACCAGTTGTTCTGCAGGTTGCCAAAAACTATTAGTAATTTTTGTCATTGGTTGATTTATATTAAGATTAAAAATAATGGTAATCGGCGTATCTGTCCCGCCTCTTGTATGTACGGCTTCTGACCTCTCTGTCAGAAGTAACCGGTTTTGTCAGGTTCACGATCAGCAAGGGATTCGGGCAGGCAGTGGGATGGAACGGAAAGACAGGAAAAGGATGAAAGGAAAATAGTTCCCCCAACCGGGCTGAAAAATCTGTCTGGCATAAAATGACTAATCTATTGTATCATAATAACATACACTATCTTACATTTATAGGCGCTAAGCCATGTACTTTTCTCTCTTTTAACAGATCGGGTGATAATTATCATTCATCATTGTTGAAAGAAAAAATACCTTGCCATGGTAATGCAGTAACAGGAACTGATAAGCATCATCATCAAACAGGCAAGGACACCCGTTAAAAAACGCAACACCGGTTCTGATACTAATCCATATCCACGAAACCAGGTATGTTATCCCCCCCGATTACACCTGATTGTTTTTATTACAGTTGTCTGTGATAGTATCCTCTATTTCAGATGCATGCAGTTGTAAACGTGTATAGACTAGTATGAAAAGATATCGCCTTCGGTTATTGGTTTATTTTTTTGCGAGCTTTTTTGTCACAGCCCTCCTCGTTTTATATGCGGTTGAGTATAATCGTTTGTCTGCCAGCAATAACCAGAATGCGAATTCGAAAAAGATCATCAACCTGATAGATCAGGTTGATGCATTCAGGGCCTCACTAAACAGCATAAACATTACTTTTAATAAATACCTGCTCACGCGTGATCAGGAAAGGTTGAAAGGTGTCAGTATCTCTCAGAAAAAAGCCATTGCACATCTCGACAGTTTAAAACAGATCTGCAGCAGTTACTCTGCGGAATGTGCAGATATTAACCGGCTGGATTCTTTGTATCAAAAGAGCCAGTTTTACATGAATTCGCTTTTAGAAAAACTGGCTACCGGCTCAAAAGATCTGTCTAAGGAGATATCTGATGAAAAAAAATACGATTCCCTCCGCACCAGCATCATCCGTGAATGTGACCTTATTAAAGAAACAGGTGATAAACGCTTATTGATGATTCATGATCTGTACGACAGGGAGTCTACGGATAAGTATATGTTATTGGGGATGGTAGCTTTTATAACGCTCCTGATCCTGGGGTTCATTATCTGGCGGATTTTTGTAGAACTCAAAGCCAAAGAATCGATATTAAAACGATACCGGCTTTTTGAGCAGTCAAATGAAGGATTGCTGGTTACCGATAGCGACTTTGTGGTTACTTATGCAAACAAGGCCATTGATGGCTTGCTGAAGTTGAATGGTTTTGATATTACCGGGGCGCGCATTTTTGATTATATCAGTAATCCGGATGTGCCGATGAATGAGGAACTGCGGTCTGAACTCGTTAACAATCTTGCTAAAAGCGAGACCACTTATTTCGATTTTTATCACGACGCTGTGGCCAAATGGTTGCGGGTTACCATTCTTCCCTCTTTCAGTAACTATACTTTTTTTGTAAAAGATGTAACAGCAATCAAGGAAGCGGAGCAGGCAGCGTATAAGTCGAGAAGACTGTATGAATTTATCGGAAGCTGTAACGACCTGATTTTACGGGCCAAAACTCCGGAAGAGATTTATGCTGAGATTTGTAAGATCGCTGTTGAAAAAGGTGATTTTATTTTTGGATGGGTAGGCATTCCTGATGAATCAAAACAGATTATTGAATCACGATACCAGTGGAATGAAGAGCAGGATTATGTGAAAGAACTGAAAGTATCCACCCTCGAAGATGCTTTTGGGCAGGGGCCTACTGGCAGGGCTTACAGAACCGGTAAATATTATTACTGTAATGATATTGCGAACGATCCGGTGATGGCTATCTGGGCATCGCGCGCTTTGGAAAGAGGTTTCCGTTCTTCTATTGCGTTGCCGGTGAAAACAGGAGACAAAGTGGTAAGTCTGGTTACCCTATATGCACCACGGGCTTTTTTCTTTACTGATGAAGAGATCCGTTTGTTGCTGCGCGTAGCAGAAAATATCAGTTTTGCTATTACGGCTTTTGCGAATAATCAGAAAAGAATAGCGGCCGAAAAAGAATTACTGAAAGTAACCCGGGCGGTTGAGCAGAGTTCTGCTTCTGTAGTCATTACAAATATCAATGGAGATATTGAATACGTGAATCCTGCTTTTACCAAACTGACCGGCTATGAAATGGAGGAAATAAAAGGACAGAATCCGAGGGTATTAAAAAGCGGGTATACCAGTCAGGGTGAGTATGAAAAAATGTGGTATGCGATCACTCATTTCAAAACCTGGGAAGGTGAGTTTCTGAATAAAAAGAAAAACGGCGAAACCTATTGGGAGCATGCGTCCATTTCTCCGATCATGAATGAACAGCAGGAGATTACCCATTTTGTAGCTGTAAAAGAGAATATAACCGAACGCAAACGGATAGAACAGGAACAGAAGCGATTACTCGACATATTTGAGAATACCAATGCATTCGTAGCTACCTGCGATATATCGCGAAGGTTCATTTATGCCAACAAAGCCATTCGTGATATCCTGGAAATAGACGGAGATGATATTACCCAATACCTGGTAGATGATTTCAGGGGTGATGACGGGTTTAAGGTACTTGAAGAAATGGATGTTGCTTTACAGAAGACCGGAAAATGGATCGGCGAAAATACTTACCGGTCCAGATCAGGGAAAGAGATCCCTGTAATGCAGGTTGTGGTATTGCATAAAGACCAAACCGGAAAAAATACGCAGATCTCTACAACTGCTATCGATTTATCGAGAGTAAAAGAAACAGAAAAAGACCTGATACGATTAAACCGCGAATTGCGTGAGTTTTCGCGTCACCTTCAATCGGTAAGAGAAGTAGAGAAAAACAAGATTCTGAGCGAAGTGCATGATGAACTGGGTCAGGGGCTGGCTGCATTGATGATTGATGTATCATGGATCAAAAAACACCTGAAAGACGAAGACCCCACGCTGGTATCAAAAAAAATTGATGGGTTACTGGATGCGATCTCAGGTAATATTGATGCTTTCTCGCGCATCTATAGTTCGATGAATCCGTCTATGCTGAGCGAGCTGGGACTTCATGCATCTATCGAATACCTCATCAGTTCCTTTACCAAATCCAGCGGTATCCAGGTACGTTTTTCGTCCAATATAGAAAATGAATCGGTTCATCCCAATCAGAGCCTGGCTTTGTACCGGATTATTCAGGAAGCCCTGGCCAATATCAAACAACATGCAAGGGCCAGCCATGTAACGGTTTCGCTGATCAGGCTGGACGGTATGCTGGATCTGTCTATAGAAGATGATGGTATCGGATTTTCATCTTCGGCGGTAGATTCGGGCAACCACTACGGACTGCTGGAGATCAGGGAGAGAATCTATGCCATGAACGGAACTTTTAACCTGATAGCTGCGCCCGGTCAGGGCACTAAGTTGCAAATCCAGATTCCCTTAGAGAAACGTTAATTTTTTTTATCGCCGGTTACTCCTACATTCTAATGCAATCCTGGCGCGGAAAAGCCTATGTCATACAGTTGTCAGCTTTCCTGTAAAACGGTTTTTTAAGCCTTTTTTAATATAATTTCGCGGGGCAAATGGGAAAATTAGCCGCATTCTTACTGATACTGGTAGGGTCTACCCAATCCCCTGTTTTTGTTTACGCCCTGCAAACAAAAGCCAGGCCGGTTATTCATCTCCTGCAGGATCTTACACAGGAACAGGACCAGCAGGATCTTCCCGCTCCATCCGCTGATGATGGGCCGGATCAGTCTGACGATTACAAATTACCCCTCTGTCGTATCCAGGTTCCCGAACCTCTCTGTAAAGAGATTCCCGGTATTTCGGATCCATACCTGCTCATAGAAGTTTTGCAACAGAACTATGCGATAACCACACCACCACCCGAGTGTTAGTACGGTTCGCTTCAGTTCTCCCTGCCTGTTAAGTTTATTTTTTACCGGCCCGTTTGGGCAAAAAACCCCTAGTTATGCATAGTCGTGTACTGTATGTAAGTATTCTTAGTTGCATAGGAATGCTCCTTGTTGCCTGTTCCTCCAAACAACAACCCAGCCAAACTGCCCCTGAGAGTTTCCAGGTATTTAATCCCATTGTGATAGACACATCGTACGACAAATCTTACGTAGCAGATATCCATTCTATGCAGAACGTTGAGATCCGCGCCCGCGTAAAAGGCTTTATTGAAAAGATTTTTGTGGACGAGGGTAAACCCGTAAAAGCTGGTCAGGTACTTTTTGCCTTCAGTAACATGATGCTGAAAGAAGAATTACTCAAAGCCAATGCACAATTGAAAAATGCCGTAGCAGAGTTAAAAGTGGCAGAAGTAGAACTGAAGAACAGCCGTAATCTGGTAGAGAAAAAAGTGGTTTCAGAAACAGAACTGGAAATGGCCAAGGCCAAAAAAGAAGCCATCGAAGCAAAAATACTGGAAGCCAAAGCCGCCGTATCTATTGCAGAACTGCATATTTCCTACTCGCAGATCAAAGCGCCCTTTGATGGGGTGATTAACCGGATCCCCTATAAAGTGGGTAGCCTGGTAGATGAGGGTACCCTGCTGACCACCCTCTCCAATAACAAGGAAATGTTCGCTTATTTCAATGTATCGGAGAAAGAGTATCTGCGCTTTTCCAAATCAAATGAGCTGACCAAACAGAACAATATTTCGCTGCTGCTGGCAGATAATACCCCGTTCAAATACAAGGGAAGGATTGAAACAGCGGAAACAGAAATTGATAAAAATACCGGCAATATCGCAATCCGTGCACGGTTTGCCAATCCTGAATACCTGCTCAAACATGGCGCTACCGGTAAGATCATCCTCAACGGTGTATTGAATGATGCATTGGTGATTCCGCAGAAATCTACGTTTGAAGTGCAGGACAGGGTGAATGTTTTTGTGGTTGACAGTAAAAATAAGGTTAGAACAAGACCGGTAGAAATACTGTGGAGATTACCACACCTGTATGTGGTGGGGGCTGGACTAACTACCGGCGACAAAGTAATCTATGAAGGCGTGCAATTGGTGAAAGAGGGAGACAGTATCAACGCCAAGCCTGTTGATCTGCGCAGCCTGCTTCCACAACTTTTACCTACCAATTAATCCATCCCATGACAGCTAATTTTATACGCCGACCGATCTTATCCATTGTTATTTCGTTGTTGATCACTTTTCTCGGACTGATCTCACTCTCGCAACTGCCGGTAACCCAGTTCCCGGATATTGCGCCACCCGAAGTAACCGTAACCACCAAGTACACCGGAGCTAACGCAGAAACCTGTGTGAAAGCCGTAGTAACGCCACTGGAGCGCGCCATTAACGGCGTGCCGGGTATGTCTTATATGTCGTCTGTTTCCGGTAACGACGGATCCAGTGTGATCTCCATCATTTTTAAATCCGGGGTAGACCCTGAAGTGGCTTCGGTGAATGTACAGAACCGGGTATCTTCTGTGGTGGATGAATTACCGGAAGAAGTGATCAAAGCAGGTGTGATTGTAGAAAAAGTGCAGAACAGTATGCTGCTGTACCTGAACATTCTCAGTGAAGACAGTACCGTGGATGAAAAATTTCTCTACAACTATACAGACATTAATTTATTACCCGAGTTAAAAAGAATTGAAGGAGTTGGTTTTGCCGATATCATGGGATCCCGCGAATACTCGATGCGGATCTGGATGAATCCCGACAAAATGACCACGTACAATATTTCTACCGATGATGTGATCAAAGCATTGAAAGAGCAGAACGTAGAAGCGGCACCCGGTAAAATAGGCGAAAGCTCGGGCAAAAGGCCGGAAGCGTTGCAGTATGTATTAAAGTACACGGGTAAGTTTAACACAGAAGAACAATATGAAAATATTATCCTGAAGAGTACGGTAGATGGTGAGATCATTACGCTGAAAGATGTGGCCCAGGTAGAATTTGGTTCACAGGAATATGATGTGATCTCGAAAGAGAATGGAAAACCTTCTGCGGCCATCCTGCTCAAACAAAGGCCGGGCAGTAATGCCAGTCAGGTAATTGCCAATATCAAAAGCCGGATGGAGGAACTGTCTGCCGGTTTTCCTTCCGGTATGAAGTATACAATCAGTTACGATGTATCTGCTTTCCTCGATGCCTCTATTCACGAAGTAATTAAAACCCTGATCGAGGCCTTCCTGCTGGTGGCATTGGTGGTATTTGTGTTTCTGCAGGATTTCCGTTCCACCCTGATCCCTGCTATTGCGGTGCCGGTATCGCTGGTGGGTACTTTCTTTTTCATGCAGCTGTTTGGTTTTTCGATCAATATGATCACCCTGTTTGCATTGGTATTATCAATCGGGATCGTGGTCGATAATGCCATTGTAGTGATAGAAGCGGTACACTCCATCATGGAAGAAACCAATCTGGGTCCGCGAAAAGCCACCGAAAAAGCTATGAAGGAAATCAGCGGTGCCATTATTGCCATTACATTGGTGATGTCGGCGGTGTTTCTGCCGGTGGCGTTTCTCGAAGGTCCTACAGGCGTGTTCTACCGCCAGTTCTCTTTAACCATGGCGGTATCGATTGTGTTATCGGGTGTGGTGGCTTTAACTTTAACGCCCGCACTCTGTGCCACCATGCTCAAGAACAAACACCATGATGGTACTCATGCAAAGAAGAGCCTGTTTCAGTTTTTCTTTGATGGATTTAATAAAAAATATAATGGTGTTGCCGATAAATATAAAAAACTGATCGAAGCGATTGCCAACCGCCGCGTAGTTACCTGGCTCATCATTCTGCTGTTTTGCGGATTTACCGGATTGGTAGGAAGTGTATTGCCCGGTGGCTTTATTCCTAACGAAGACCAGGCCACCATTTATGCCAATGTTACCGCACCATCCGGTGCTACCCTGGAGCGTACCGAAAAAGTAGTAGATGCCATTCAGAAAGCCGCACAGGAATTACCCGATGTGGCATCCGTATCTACCCTGGCCGGTTATAGTGTATTGTCTGAGGGTGTGGGCGCCACATTTGGAATGAACCTGATCGGTTTGAAAAAATGGGATGAGCGCGAGCGGACAGACAAAGAAGTGATTGAATTACTGAAAGACAAAACCCGCCATATCAAAGATGCCCGGATCGAATTCTTTACACCGCCACCGGTGCCGGGTTATGGTAATTCGAGTGGGTTTGAATTGCGGTTATTGGATAAAACCGGTAGAGGTGACCTGAAAAAACTGGAGTCTGTTGCCAACGATTTTGTGCGTGAGTTGAAAAAACACCCGGCTATCGGAAATGCCTTTACCACTTTTGATGCCAGTTTTCCGCAGTACCTCGTAAGTATTGATAATATCAAAGCTGCACAGAAAGGCGTGATCCTTGCAGATGTACTAAACACACTTCAGGCATTTATCGGTAGCGAGTATGCCACCAATTTCATCCGCTTTGGTCAGCTGTACCGGGTAATGATCCAGTCATCGCCCGAGTTCCGCTCAAGACCCGAAGACCTGATGCGTTTGTTTGTAAAAAACAAAATGGGCGAAATGGTGCCCGTAGCTGCTTTTCTTAAAATAGAAAAAGTATATGGTCCGGAACAGGTAACCCGTTACAATATGTATCCTTCTGCTATGGTAAACGGAGAACCCAATCCGGGATTCAGCAGCGGCCAGGCCATTGCCGCCATCCGCGAAGTAGCCAAGGACAAACTGCCGGCAGGTTTTGGTTACGACTGGGCAGGCTCCTCGCGCGATCAGGCCAATACCGGTAGTGAAGCCATATTGATTTTTGTGGTGAGTCTGCTGTTTGTGTACTTACTGTTATCAGCACAATACGAAAGTTTCCTGTTGCCCATGCCGGTGATCCTGTCATTACCAACGGGGGTATTCGGTGCCTTCTTTATGCTGTGGGCACTTGGTTTGGAAAACAATATTTATGCGCAGGTGGCCATGATTATGTTGATTGGTCTGTTGGGTAAAAATGCCATCCTGATTGTAGAGTTTGCTTCGCTGAAACACAGGGAAGGTAAAACGCCTTTGCAGGCAGCCATCGAGGGAGCGGCATCGAGGCTGCGCCCGATTCTCATGACATCCTTCGCCTTTATTGCGGGCCTGATCCCGCTGATCTTCGCCAGTGGTGCAGGTGCCATCGGTAACAAAACCATTGGTACCGCAGCAGCGGGCGGTATGCTGTTCGGAACCCTGTTTGGGGTGATCGTGATCCCGGGGATCTATGTGATTTTTTCGAAAGTGACAGATGCCATGAAGAAAACAAAAGGGAAGGAAGAAAAACCATTTACTGAGACAATCTAATCAATATGAAAAGAAATCATCTGGGTACCATCATGTTACTGGTAACAGGATTATTCCTGGGAGCCTGCAGCACACCCGCTGTTATAACGAAGAAAGCAGACATCACTTTACCAGCTACCTATCCGGGGTCTGCAGATACAGGAGTAACCGTTCTGCATTCCTGGAAGAATTTTTTCACCGATACCAACCTGATAAACCTGGTAAATAAAGGGCTTACCTATAACCAGGATCTGCAGGCAGCTTTGCAACGTTTACAATCCGCGCAGGCAGAAGTGTTGCTACAGAAAGGTTTGTTATTACCCACGGTGGGTGCCAGTGTAGCCGGCAGCCTGAAAAAATTTGGTCTGTACACCATGGATGGTGCGGGTAATATTGTGACGGAGATAACACCCGGTAAACTTATTCCCATCAATCTGCCCGATTATTTTATGGGCATACAAACCAGTTGGGAAATAGATGTATGGGGTAAACTGAAAAACAGGAAAAAAGCGGCAGTGGCCCGTTATATGGCCAGCGTAGAAGGAAAGAACCTGCTTACTACACAGATCGTTTCGGCCATTGCTGCCAGTTACTATGAATTGCTGGCGATAGATCATACCATCAAAATCATTGATGAAACCATTCTGCTGCAGGAAAAAGCCTATGAGCTGGTAAAAGCGCAGAAAGAATTTGCGGCATCCAATGAGCTGGCGGTAAAACAGTTTGAGTCGCGCTTATTAAACCTGCGCGGGTTCAGGGTTGATCTGCAGCAACAAACGCGGCAGGTAGAAAATGCCCTACATATCCTTACCGGCACATTACCGGGAGAAATCAAAAGGGAACAACAGTTTTTTGAAGCCAGATTCCCGGGCATGATCAGTACCGGTGTACCAGCTGCACTGTTGCAGAACCGGCCCGATATACGCCAGGCCGAATGGAATGTACTGGCCACCAATGCAGAATTACAGGCTGCCCGTGCGGCTTTTTATCCTTCAGTAGCCATCAATGGCTCATTCGGTTTTCAGGCTTTTAAACCCGATCTGTTATTGCGCACACCCGAATCAATGGCGTATGGTTTGCTCGGCGGACTAACCGCACCCCTTATTAACCGCACCGCATTGAAAGCTAATTTTCAGAAAGCCAATGCCGGACAATTAGAAGCCTATTATCAATACCAGAAAACCATCCTTACGGGATATGTGGAAGTGTATAATGAAATGCTGCGGGTAAAAAACCTGGAACAGGTATTTGAACTGAAGAACAAAGAAGTAGCTTCTTTATCTCAATCCATTGATATTGCTGAATTACTTTTTAAAGCAGGACGTGCCACTTACCTGGAAGTGCTGTTAACACAGCAGAACGCATTACAGGCAAAACTGGAACTGGTAGAAACCAAAAAGAAACAGTTTCAAACCACTGTGAATCTTTATAAAACATTGGGTGGTGGCTGGCAGTAATGCCTTATAAACAATGAATGATTGTAGGAACCCGGCAACGAATAGCCGGGTTCTTTTTTTGAATAGATTTTTATGTGTTCCGGGATACATGATTCTATCACTAAGATAACGGACGTATTCTGCTATATTTGGTAAATCTCTACAGGTAAACTTCCGGCTATGCAGTTTAACACATGGGAATTCGGCTATTTTGCGCTGGGCATACTTGTATTGTATTGGCTGTTCTATCAAAAAACGGCGATACAGAACCTGCTTTTACTGGCAGGCAGCTATTATTTCTACAGCCGTTTACACGTGCTGTTTCCTGTGTATTTATTGGCACTCACCGCGGTCGGATTTCTGGTGGGGCTGGCTATCTCCCAGGCAACACTGTACCGTAAAACATGGTTGGTGGCAGGGATAGTGCTTTTATCGTCCTGTATCATTATTCTCAAATACGCCAATTTCGGGATCAGTACTATTAATTCATTGGGTGCAGATATTGGTTTATTAAAACTGCTGGTACCCGTGGGACTGAGTTTTTATACTTTCAGTTCCATCGGTTATATCACGGATGTTTATAGAAAACATATCACTGCAGAAACGAATCCTGTTACCTATGGTGCTTATATCAGTTTCTTCCCGCATCTATTGGCAGGCCCTATTCCGGCAGCTACTGTTGTGCTGCCGCAGTTCAGGCAAAAACGTGTATTCGAACTAACCCGGCTGGAACCAGCCGTACAACAAATTGTTTGGGGCTTGTTTAAGAAAATGGTGATAGCCGACAATATCAGCATACCGGTGAATTATTGTTTTGCCCATACCGATTCGCTGAACAGTTTCTCTTTATACCTGGGTATTGTATTGTTCAGTTTTCAGATCTATGCAGATTTCTCAGCTTATTCAGAAATAGCCCGCGGTGTGGCTTCCTTATTTGGTATTGATCTGTTTGCCAATTTCAAATACCCATTGCTTAGCCGTAACCCGGCAGAATTCTGGCGGCGCTGGCATACTTCTCTCAATAAATGGCTTACCGATTATTTGTACCTGCCCCTTGGCGGAAGAACCAGTAATCGGTTGCGTTATACGGCTGTATTACTTTTTATTTTTCTCTTTAGTGGATTATGGCATGGCGCCAACTGGACTTTTGTATTATGGGGCCTGCTGAACGGACTCTATTTTCTGCCCTATTATTTTACCGGACGACTGGTCCGTTACAAAGAACCACCTAATCCGGGCAGGTGGCTGCCAACCACATTTGTGTTCCTGAATATCCTGCTCACTTTTCACCTGATCACGTTCAGTCGTATCCTGTTCAAGTCGTCCACTTTAGCACAGGCATGGAGTTATGCCAAAAGTCTTGCTACCAACCATAGCTTTAGCATGCCGCCGGCTTTCCTTTTTAATCATTTACACTGGTGTGTATTATTGGTTGTGCTGGAATGGATACAGCGTTCCCGTAATCATGCGCTGGATCTGAAGGCACCGGTATGGATCCGATATGCTGCGTATGTATTTGTTTTATTACTGGTAGTGCTATATCACAAATCTTTATCTTTACAGGAGTATTATTATTTTCGGTTTTAATCCTTTACAGCTATGAGAAAATTATTATTGGCAGTATCTTTTTTCAGTTTACTGCATGTTGGCTGTGAAGAGAATAAAACAGAAACGACTGTTTCAGCTGATGTTAATCAGGAAAGAGAAGAACTGTTGAAAACCTATAGCCAGGTACCCGATGCGTCGGCCATACTGCAGGCAGGTGATACTGGTAAGGCTGTGTATGACCTCTGTAAGCAACGTTATGCAGACCAGTTAAACGCCCTGAAAAAGGAAGCAGAAGCCATTGGTGCCAAACTCATTGTTACCATACTTTCTCCTGAGATTGGCGAATCTGTTACCAAAAGTACCCGCGAGGGAATTCCTTTTATTATGGAAACGGCTGCCGGGCTTGGATTGGAAGCCTACGATCTTACTACACCGCTGGCCGGGTATACGGCTAAACAGATTACACAGATGCCATTGGATGGTCACTGGTCTGCAGAGGGTTCTAAAATTGTAGCGGCTTTGTACCAGCCTGTTATTGCTGCCGCTAAGGGTGTTACGTCTTCCAAAACGTATACAGATGCAGAAAGGCCCGCTACTTTCGGCGATCTGGATCCCAACCAGGATGTGGCGTTGGATGGCGGTAAAAATATTCCTTACCAGCTCGTTACCAATAGCCAGGGATTAAGAATGAAAACAGCACTTGGTTTTCCGAAAACCAAACAACGTGTGTTATTGCTGGGCGATTCGCAGGTATATTCTCCTTTCCTGGATAATGATCAGATCTTCACCAGTCTGCTGCAGCAACAGTTCCCTGATACTGAAATTATGAATGCCGGTGTGATTGGATATACCCTGGATGACTGTACAGGACTACTTGCAGAAAAAGCAAAATACAGCGAACCGGATCTGATTATATTGGTAACCAACCCCAACGATATCGGCGACTTTTATTTTACCCAGCGTAACCGTATGGCAAGGTCTAAAAAAACCTTTACACCTACTACAACCGAAATCGCTCTTTATCAGCAGCTTTTCGGCGAAAAGAAATAAGTTGCTGCGCAGAACACAAACCGCGTTTTGCTTTTACAGATACTTTTCTGCAAAAAAGAATTTCAACTGCTGATTATCCTGCCTGAGTTAACATATTAAATGTTTCAGTATATATTCCGGAAGAACTTTTTTCTGCAGGCTTTACTTTGTATGAATAAAACATTCGACTGCTGGTAAGCCGATGGTTATTGCTATGTGATAACCATCGCTTTACGGCAGTTTTATTTTGTAAAGTAAGCAACTATGGAAGTAAAGATGTACACAGGTAAACAGAACAGGCACAGAAAAAGTAAAGAATGGATAAGGGCTGTCAGGTCAAAGACTTTCTGGTTTCTCTTTTGCTGTTTCCTTACAGTAGCGGGTTCTGCACAGAAGCAGGTCCGTTTTTCTATTAATACCCAGCAGGCACGCAAGGCAATCAGTCCGCTGATTTATGGCACCAACGATCCCTACGATCGGGCGGGCTCTCTGCGTTTGGGCGGTAACCGCTTATCGAGTTATAACTGGGAGAGTAATGCCTCCAATGCAGGGCGCGACTGGATTCATTCCAGCGATAATTATGTTCCCTGGACGCAGCGGGTGCCTGAAAACGAATATGATTCTACAGGATCATCGCTGCGTTATTTTCAGAACCGGGCTTTATCACAAAATGCCTATTCCCTGCTTACCCTGCCCATGGCTAAATATGTAGCAGTGGATAAGTTCGGCGCGGTTCCTGAAACAGAAGCGGCACCATCGGCCCGCTGGGCAAGAGTGCTTCACCGCAAGCCGGCAGATAAACTGCCCCTGCAATTGAAACCGGATCTGACAGACGGTACCGTATATACAGAAGAAGAGGTGAATTTTATGCTGCATCATTACGGGAAAAGTAATACGCCTACCGGTGTAAAAGCCTATTCGCTGGATAATGAACCCGGTTTATGGTTTGATACACATAGCCGTATGTTTGGACACACCAATGTATCTGTGAAGTACCTGATGGATCAGTCATTCCAGGTGGCAGAAATGGTGAAGGAAAAAGATCCTACTGCAGAGATTTATGGTCCGGCATCATGGGGTGTATCCGAATTTGAGAACCTGCAGTTTGCGCCAGACTGGGAACAGGAAAAAGGTCCTTACAGCACTTTTATCGACCTCTACCTGGCTCGCATGAAACAAAGAGGCGAGCAATTGAATAAACGCTTACTGGATGTATTGGATCTGCACTGGTATCCGCAAACCAATAACGATGGTATTGCACCTTTCAGCGATAATACAGATTATGCTACCAATGCAGTAAGGATGGCTATGCCCAGGTCTTTATGGGATTCTACCTATATCGAAAATACCTGGATAGGTGCCGATCCGTATAAAGTGCAGCAGTTCCTGCCTTTTATTCCCAAGATCAAGCAGCATATCAATACCTATTATCCCGGAACCAAGTTTGCGATTACCGAGTATAGTTATATGGGTGCAGGGCATGTATCAGGTGGTATTGCACAAGCGGATGCGCTGGGTATTTTCGGCAAACAGGGATTATATATGGCTACCTATTGGGGAGCCATCAGCGGTTTTGTTAAATCGGGTTTTGAGATTTACCGCAACTACGATGGTAAAGGCGGCAGTTTTGGTAATATATCGGTTGCCTCTGAAACCAATGACATTGTAAACAGTTCTGTATATGCTTCCATCAATGATAATGATGAAAGCAAACTGCACACCATTGCTATGAACAAAAGCCAGGATGAATCCATTGTGGCAACCATTACAGTGCAAAGTGGTAAGCAGTATAAAAGTGCCAGGGTATGGGCTTTTGATAACAGTACCGAAACCCTGCGACAGTTAAAGAATATCCGTGTTATCAATAACAACACATTCGAGTACACGATTCCGGCATTAACTGTTTGTCATTTTGTGCTAACAGAAGAAGACCTCTCTGTATATCCAGATATTGAAGACGCCAAAGCAGAACCGGCCGCAGGTTATTCTGATGGTACAGCTTCTTTGGTCATTGCGGCAAAAGTATCTGATGGCAATCATAACCTGGCAAAAGTTACGGCCGACCTGAGTGGACTTGGAGGCAGTGCCACAGCGGCACTCGCACAAAGTGCTACCGATACTACTTTATATACCTTGTCATATCCTGTACCGGTGGGTACGGCTTCGGGACTGAAATTTATCAAGATAGTAGCTACCGATGCTACCAACTTAACGGCAGAAGCAACGGTTACCTATCGGGTGATCAAAAAAACCAGTTCTTCGGTGATCTGGGATGGAGATTCCATTACCAGGGGTGTGGGCCAGGCTTTTTACGATGGCAAAGATTCCAATATTCCCCAGATCAAAGTACAGCGTGAGACTACGGGTGGTAACACGGCTCCGGGTAGTCTGTATATGCATTTCAAACATGATCCCAATCTGTACAATGTAATGACCTGGCGAATATCCAATGCAGATAACCCGGCTGATGCAGTAGATATCAGTGATTATGGCGCACTGGAATTTTATATCCGTTCCGATGCACCTGCGGGTTCAGATATTGAGGTAAGCATGCGCGATGCTACGGCACAGCTGGCCACTTCTGCGGGTGTTTACCTGAAACAGAACGGCTATATCGCTTCCTTCAGCAAAGATGCTTTTACCAAAGTAAGAATTCCTTTATCGGTATTTACAACCGGTTCCAATGTATCGTTGAACGAGATCTGGCAGTTTAACTTTCACTCCAATACAGCCGCAACCGGATTTGATGTTTGGGTAGATGATATCCGGGTAGTACCGTATTCACATCCTGTTTACCAGCCGGTAATTTCGGAAGCAACGGTTACACCCGCTTCAGGTTATGCGGATGGTAAAACAACCTATACCGTATCGGCCAAAGTAACCGATCCGGATAATAACCTGCAAACGGTTACGGTAGATCTTTCTGCCATCAATGGACCTAATAACCAGCCGATGCAGTTAGTAAATGGCCTGTATACATTTACCGGTACCATTCCTGCTACGGTATTGTATGGTAAAAAACTGCTGCGTATTTCGGCAACCGACCAGCATGAAAATGCAACAGACAAAGCCGTTAGCTTCCAGGTGTACGAAAAAGCTTCTGACCTGGTGTTATGGGATGGCGATAGTGTGAATACCGGTAGTGGCATTACAGTAAATACCGCTACTACTATTAAAATTGATTCTACCGGGGGTAAAACAGCACCACTTAGTATGAAAATACATCTTGATATGGCAGACAACGGATTTGCTTCTGCGCATTGGGATTGGAACGAAGGCACATCGGATACGCAACTGAAAGATCTCAGCCGGAAAGGATATGTGAAGTTTTACCTGAAAGTAAATCAACCTACGCCCAATTTTGATCTGGATGTATTTATGAAAGACCGCTTCGGCCGTTTTTCCAATGGTGTTAAACTGAAAGCAGAAGGATATGTTAGTTCGTTTACCGGCGATTACCAGCTGATCCGGATCCCGATGGAAAAAATCTGGGGTAACAGTGAAGTAGACAGACAGCAGATGGCCCGCCTAGGTGTATTGGCTGTGCAACTGCCCCAACAGGGTGTTGATATTGTAATCGATGATATCATTGCAGGCGGAAGTAATGTAGCAGAAGTAACATTCGATACTACTAATGCCAGATGCGGTGCTGATGGAAGTATTACGGTAGCTGGTGTAAACGGATCACTGATCAATTATACTTTCTTTATTAACGGCCAGCCCAATCCGGCCGGTATTAACCAACCGAAGTTTTCGGCATTAGCAGCTGGCACGTATGAGATCAGGATTGAAGGGCCACAAAATTTTGTGTACGTAGAAAATATCACGGTAGGTGGTTCTGCACAGGGAATTACTGTAGCCGGAACCAGCACGGCTACTGCTATCGATATCACAGTAGCGGGCGGAAGCGGTCAGTATAGTTATCGCTGGTCAAACAATGCGGTATCAGAAGATCTCTCAGGACTGGCAGCAGGTACATACACTGTAACCGTTACTGATCAGCAAACGGGTTGTACGGCTGTGTTCGTTGCTACGGTTGCGGGTGCAGCTACCAAACCCGGTGCCGAGGTGTCGGTAACAGATGCAGCCTGTGGACCTAACGGAAAAATACTTGTACACAGCATCACCGGCTCTGCGGGCAACCATCGCTTTTATATTAACGGCAAAGCCAATCCTGCGGGCATAGACAGTGCCGCATTTACCAACCTGAAACCGGGTACCTATACTATCCGTGTAGAAGGCGATGGCGGTTTTAGCTGGAGTAAAAAAGTAACGCTGGAAGGTATTGGCAAGACCTTACAGCTTATCGGAAATGTGAAAAATGACAATATCGATATCACGGTAAGAAACGGAAGCGGTATTTATATTTACCAATGGTCTGAAGGATCTACTACCCAGGATCTGAAAAAAGTACCCGATGGTAAGTATACCGTACTGGTAACCGATGCGGCTACACAATGTACGGCCAGTGCAAGCTTTACGGTATTAATACCCGGTATGGAATTAGCAGCTACCGATGCGCATTGTACACCCGATGGAACCATTACGGTAACCAGTATAAAAGGTGCAACGGGTAATTACCGTTACTACATCAATAACCAACCCAATCCGGCAGGTATCAGTCAACCGGTATTTACGGGTTTAAAACCTTCTACCTATACCATTAAAGTAGAAGCAGCTGATAATTTTAAAATCACCAAAAAGATCAGCGTGCAGGGTTCGGCAACAGCACCCATCGTAACGGCTGTTTGCGACCGGGAGAATATTAACCTTACTGTGAAAGGTGGAAGCGGGATCTATACCTATGCATGGTCCGAAGGATCTACCACGCAGAACCTGTGGAAAGTAGTACCTGGTAAATATTCGGTACTGGTAACAGACCTCGTAACCCAGTGCACCACTACTTTCGCTGTTGATCTGAGCAGCTATGCAGAAACGGTAACGGAAGATCTGCTGGTCATTTATCCAAACCCGGTTAAAACAGGCGGCCAGTTGAAAGTGAAGTATGCTTTTACCGGTAAAACCATGCAGAAGCTGGTGCTGAAAGATCATTTCGGGGTAGTATTATTCAGTAAAAACCTATCGGCTAAAACCGGTGAAGTGTACATTCCCATGCAGAACATTAAACCTGGTATGTATGCGGTTATTCTGCAGGGCACACAGCAGTTATCGCGCCAGGTAATTGTGGAATAAGCGATGAGGCATACCATAATAGATAATACAAACAAAGGGGTTCTAACATAACCCCTTTGTTCATTTTGCCACCTGTCACAATTTGTTTTTTGAATGAATCGGGTATATCTATATTGATTCTGCGTTCGATTACGAGGATGCATGCTAAACAAATCCATATGAAAAAAGGATCTTGCCTGTTTTTTATTTTAATACTGGGATGCACTTGCCAAACCATATTGGCAAAACCAATCGCTGATACCGTAACTGGTTCGTTCGTATTACCAGCCCCCTCCGGTAAATATGGCGTGGGTCGTTCATTGGTGTACCTGCAGGATGCATCGAGGAATAGAAGAGAAGTTCCTGTATTTATCTATTATCCCACAGCCCAAAAAAACGTTGAGAATCTGATTGTTCCTACAGATGCGTGGAGAAAAGAGTACCTGCCGGTGCTGACAAGGAAACTGGGAGCTATTGCTGCAACTGCTATCGTAAACGGCAGGGCGTTTTTTACAAACGATGCTCCTGCCATTTCCCTCAAACAGAAATTTCCATTGATCCTTTTTTCGCATGGAATGGGCTGGTCAACACTTGAATATAGTTTTGTACTACAGGAACTGGCCAGCGCCGGTTATGTGGTGGCAGCGGTCAATTCTTATCCGGTGGCCCCTCTATTACAGGCAGAAGATGGCTCTTTTGTAAAAGGAGATTATACGGGCGATAAATATTACCTGCTAACGCAGGATCTGACTTTTGTATTGAAAGAGATCATGCAGCAAAAAGGGAAACTGCATCCGGTGCTGGATCGGGTAGATCCTGATAAAACAGCTATGGCAGGACATTCGATGGGTGGCGCCGCAGCTCTGTTGGCCGCTTCTTTTGGTACGGGCCTGGCAGCATCTGTGAATTTTGATGGCGATTTGATGGAGGCCAGTAACAAAGCTGCACCCACAGGTGCCGTTCTTTTCCTGAACCAGCTGCCAGCTGACATGAAAGACAAATCCTTCGCCGATTTACAAACGGATAGTAAGGTAGGATGGCGTTACAGGCAGATGGCCCAATCGGCTGGTCTTTCAACCAATGGCCTGTATATTTCTATTCAGGGAATGTATCATTCCAATTTCCAGGATTATGCTTTGCTGCCCGAAAATAGAATTCCGGAAAATATCCGGAAAATAAGACTGGGTCCCATCAATGGCGAAAAATGCCTACGGCTGATCACGGCCACTACGCTTGCCTTTTTTAATGAAACATTACGTGGCGAAAAAGCAGATTGGAACCAGCTAAGCCAGCAGCATGCTGAATGGAGATTGATAAGGTTACAATAAAAGAAAGGCTTTCTCGCAGAGAAAGCCTTTCTTTTCGGGGGTCTGTTATCCCTGTTTTCTTACATATTTGGTCAGGATCACAATGGTCTGTCCCTCAATTTTTCCTTCTATCTGTTCTGTATTATCGGGCACCAGGCGGATATTTTTTACTACCGTACCCATTTTAGCGTTCAGGGTAGAGCCTTTTACATCCAGTGATTTGGTAAGAACGATGGTATCGCCCTGTTCCAGTATGGCGCCATTTACATCTTTGTGAAGATCTACACTGCCATCGCTTTCATGATCGCCGGTGGCTTTGGCCCAGGCCAGTTTTTCATCGTCGAGGTACAGCATGTCCAGTTGGTCTGCTGCCCAGCTTTCGGTACGCAGCCGGTTCAGCATGCGCCAGGCCACTACCTGTACCGCGGGAACCTCGCTCCACATAGAAGTAGTTAAACACTGCCAATGGGTTTGGTCAAGCTCCGCTTTTTTATCGATCTGGTTGCGACATACTTTACAGGCAATGATACAGTTGTCTTCGTTACTGTTATCCTGTGGCTGTACTTCGTACACCTGTATCTCATCGGTAGATCCGCACAGTTCACATTTGTTTTCACTTCTGTCAAAGAGGGTCGCGTCAAGTTTCATCTTGTATGAATTTGGGCCGCAAGGTAAAAAAACTATTTCAGTCTGGCGGGCTTTTATCAGATCCGCACAAAACAATGGGTCTGGGATCAGGAAACCGGGGTGGCGGAGGATGACAAATGTCATAGGCATAGGCAGGGGGCAGTACTATCTTTAGCGTACAATAAAACCAGTTTTATGGCAACGAAAACAAAAAGCCCCATCCATTGCGCTATATGGATCGATCATAAAAAAGCCATCATCGTTAAAAGAGAAGGCGCCGCTTTTATGGCTGCAGAAGTATTGCTTTCTGACAGCGCTTCACATCAGAGATTCAAGGGAGAAGGTTCCTCCAAAACCGGTTTGTTCGGTACCACCCTCAACAACAAAGAAAAGGAACAACACCGCGGGCAGGAGATCCTGGGTCATTTCTATAAAAAAGTGATTACACATATCCCTGCAACCGTCGCTTTTGTGTTACTGGCAGGTCCGGCAGAGGCCAAATATGAACTGCACAAAGTGTTGGGTAAGAAAAAATCACTGGCGCATGTACCAACAGAGGTAAAAACTACCGGTAAGATCAAAGCAGAAGAACTGGGTGCATTACTGCAGGAAAGAATGAAAGTAAAAGTGCTCTGATAAAAATCCCTCTTTTGCTCTTAGTGAAACATCCTCCATGATCATGGGAATGCCGATCATGCAGAAGGTTTCGCTAAGAGAAGGACAAGAGAAAAAGAGTGGAAAGAGCGTTGCGGGATTTCGGGAACATACTGTGTAAAAAACTGTGCCCTTGTGCGTTTGTGTGGTTTAGCTGTTATAACAACTTCATCCCATAATGCCCGAGCGTAGTAAACAGGGCACATCGAACAATAACGCCGAGACTGCACCATACTACCATCTTGTTAACCGGCACATTAAAACCTACGCCTACACCAATACTGATAGGTGCGCCCACAGTCATAGTACCCAGAAAACCGAGCCCCACCACACCATATTTTTCCCAGATCCGGATAATCATACCCGATCTCGGTTTTTCTACCGCTTCTTTCTTTTTCTTGTACCGGTTAATCAGTTTGCGGGTCTGGTTGCCCAGGTAGGCTGCGGCAAACACACCGATCAATCCACCTACTGTACTTGCCACACCAATGATCCATGCCGGTAAAGCAAATGCAAAACCAGCCGGAATAGCAGCGTATACTTCAAATGTGGCCAGTCCGGCAACGGTCAGGATCTTGAGGGTCATAGTGTAAACGATTGGGTGCCGAAGATAGCGGATAACCTGTTTAGTTCTTCTGCCGATACTGCTGCAGAACATACTTTAACATTCCGATGCGGTCATCAACAAATCGGTTACGTTGGGTGCTAGAGGATTGATTAGCTGGAAACGGTTACGCCACCAGAAACTGCATCATTTCCTGTATGGATTGATAGATACCCGCAGCTTCTGCATGTAAATCCTGATGATGTTTGATAGATTCCATGGCCAGTTCCATATTCATGGTAGATATAATGGTTTTTTCGTTTTCTTCATATACGGCAATTCGGCAGGGCATGAAAATCGAAAACGATGGGTTTGCCGCCAACATTTTTGCAGCCATAGGTGCCCGGCAGATCTCAAATACCTGCACTTTACGTTCTATCGGGAAACCTTTACCCGCCAGGATCTCTTTAAAATCATAACTGTGCAGCACAGAAAATTTGAACTGCTGTGCTACTTCGGTCATGATGCCCGCTATCTCTTCCACCGTTTTGGTGGTGGTTAACTGGTAGGTAAACTGATTTCCGGTGTTGTTAGCTGTAGCGTTTCCCATACGAATCATTGTTTACAGCAAACTTACCATTCTCCTGCCCGGCAGTCAGTAACAAATGTTACATACCTACATTTACTCAATCACTCACCCACTCATTCACTCATTAAAAAAGCGCCATACAAAAAGTATGGCGCTTTACAATTCATATCAAACCTGTCTTAGAAAGAAACTTCTACTCTGCCAAACAGATACCTTCCGTTGGCGCCGAACTGCAGGGCGCTTCTGGAGTAAATAAACTGTCCGGCATTGTTGTTACCCGCAATGGCAATTTTGTCAGGATAAATATCAAGCAGGTTATTGGCACCCACGGTCAGGTTTACAATCTTGCTCAGTTTATAACCGATAGAGAGGTCGGTAACCCATTTCGGATTATAATATTGCTGGTTGGCCAGTGTGTTAGTGGCTTCAATCACTCCACCGAAATAGTTGTTGCGGAGGAAGAAGTTGAATTTGGAAATACTGTAGTTCAATGCCAGGTTAGCCTTGGTATTGGGTACGGCATTTTCGAGATACACTTTGCTTGAATTACTGAAATAGATGCTTTCTTTTCCGATCAGTTTTGGTGAAACATGGATGGGTCCCACCTGTTCGGTTTTAGAAGCATTGGCCGCAAAATCGGCATTCAGTGTACCTTTACCTACTCTCACTTTATAGGAAACAATCAGATCAATTCCTTTGGTTTCGGTATTCAATGCATTGGCAAAAAAGGAAGCGCCGGTTGCATTGGCCAATGATAAGAGTTGATAGATTTCTTTATCCACTGCAGAAGCAGTAGGAGCATTACTGCCGGTAAACTGGCCGGTGTAGATCACACGGTCGTTGATGCGGGTATAATATCCATCCAGGGTTACTTTCAGTTTACCGAAGCTGCCGGTGAAACCGAGGCTGACGCTTTTGGATTTTTCCGGACTGAGTTTCGGAATACCTAACAATTGTGCAGGCCGGCTATCATTCGGAAAGGTACCCACTTCGTTGGCCACACCACTGACAAATACGGTGGCAGTGTTGGCATAATAACGCTGCTGCAGCGAAGGTGCTCTGAAACCGGTGCTGGCAGAACCGCGGATGGTAAAGGTTTTATTCAGTTTATATCTTGCAGCAATTTTTCCGTTGGTGGTAGAACCAAAATCGCTGTAGTTCTCATAACGTACGGCAGCATCTACCAAAAAGGCTTTTGAAAAATTCAGTTCAGCATCTGCATATACGCTGGCAGCTGTTCTGTTGGCATTAACCGCATTCTCTGGTCTGAAACCGGGGAATACCTGTGCCCCACCAGGTCTGGCCGTACCATCCGGTCCGAATAAAGTATTCACAGAGCCACCAAAATCAGGTACCAATATGGGATTACCATTGGCATCAATGCCTACCTGGCGGGCCAGTCCGTAGTTGGCGTACGAGTTCTGATCGCCTGCTTTTAACTGGTAGTTCTCAAAACGGAACTCGCCACCAAAAGAGAGGTTGGTACTGCTTAACCAGTCAAATCCCCGGGTAAAATCTACATTGGTGGTATTCTGTGTAAACTTAGGTCCACCTGCGTTGAAGTTGGTGGGAGAAGCTTTGCCAAGTGATGCGTTCACAGAATTCAGCACACTGAAATCGAACTGGTTCTGTCCGTAGGTATTGCTGAAGTCAACATCCCAATCGCCCACTTTACCGCGGATGCCTGCGGCCAGCGAACGGTCATAGGCATCGGAGCCGATATAGGGCAGGAAGCCCAGCGGATAGATATCGAGGACATTTCTCGACTCATTGGGTAAACGATAAAAACCACCCGATTTTCCCTTGCGGTAACCCAATCCGCCGAAGGCGTAAAATTCTGCGCCATTGCTGAGCGGGATGGAAGCGTTAAAAGCGAATTGTCCGCTGGTATATTTGGATTGACCCACTACCAGGCTATAATCTTTGCGGCTGGTGTTGGTGGCGGTGAGAAAAGAATCGGTTCTGTCTACACCACCGGGGTAACGGCGGTAGATCACATCATTACGGGCACCACCACGGTCGGTGGGTTTGCGGTCGTCGAAGGAACCGGAGAAATTGATATAGCCTCCTTTTTCGCCCAGGGCCAGCCCAAAGTTGAGGGCTACCTGCGTGTTCTGTCCGTCGTGGTACTGAATGTTATTAGAGCGGGTATTGTATTCGCCGCTGGTAACGGAAGCTGATAAACGATTCACTGTTTTTTTCAGTACTACGTTGATCACACCGGCAATGGCATCACTACCATATTGCGCTGCGGCACCATCGCGCAGGATTTCTATTCTTTCGATAGATGAAACGGGGATAGCATTCAGGTCGGTACCTACCGATCCGCGACCGAAGGTTCCGTTTACATTGATCAGGGCCGAATTGTATCTTCTTTTTCCGTTCACCAAAACCAGAACCTGGTCAGGGCCGAGTCCGCGTAGCGATGCAGGATCCACATGGTCCGTACCATCACCCAGCGATTGGGTGTTGGAGGTAAAAGAAGGTGCGGCAAAGTTCAGGATCTGGTTCAGGTTTACCTGTGCGCCGGTACCAGCCAGTTTTTTAATATCGAGTACATCAATCGGAACAGTGGTTTCTAATTGTGTTCTGGGTGTTGAACGGCTGCCCAATACCACTACTTCGTTCAGTACATTACCGGCAGAGAGTGTAAAATCGCTGACCAGTGTTTCGCCGGCTGCGAGTGTTATGGTTTTGGTTTGTTGCTCGTACCCGGTATACGAAACCACGATACTGTATTTGCCGGGGTTCAGGCTGAGGCTGTAAACACCCTGTGCATTGGTGGTGGTACCGGTTCTGCCTACCTGTACCGAGGCATCTGCCAGCGGGGTATTGCCTGTTTTTACAGTTCCTTTAATAGTGGCCGTTTGTGCAAACAACGGCAGGGAAAACAGGGTGAGTAATAAGGTGAAGAGGTGGTGTAAGGTTTTTGCTTGCTTCATAATAATCTTGTTTTGGCCCGGAAAAAAGTGGTATACACTTTTTACGGGTGAATAGGTAAATAATAATAATGCAGGAATCCTGTTAAGAATACTTCAGTTCAGCAACAACATCGGCGCAGCGATAAAATGGCGGACATGTGAAACAGGTTTTTATTTGGAATAGCAAATATAGGGGCAATTGTGTAACCCACCAAAATAGTAGACTAATTGCATTAAATAGATGTTGATTGAATTATAAACAGGATAAACGGTGAATTGTTTTCCGTAACGGGAAGTTTATTTCAGTGCTTGCGGATTGGCTGCAACCAGATGGGAGATGCTGCTGAGATAACACAGTTCCTGTTTGATATGCCCGGATCAACCCTTCTTTTCGCCGGCAGATGCCGGTTGTTTGTATGGCGGATTCTCTGAGACAAGCCTGAAACATCACTGCCCGCGGGCCATTTTTTGGCAGGTCTATACGGGTGCCGGTTATACCAGTTAGATCTAACTGGTATAACCGGCATAACACATTGGTAGATACTTCTTTGCAGAAGAGCATTGGCCCAAAACAGGCATTATGCCGATGTTGGCGGCCAAAATGGCGATTATTTGCCGCTGAAAATGTGGATAAATCCAACTTATACTGAACTATCATTGGGAAGAGGCCGGGAAGTGACCGGGAAGCCATTGGGAAGCAGTTGGATGGAGAATGGGAAGCATTGGGGTTGAAAGGGCATCCCGTGTCAGGTAACCTGACAGGGATCTTGCGCCTGGATTTTTCCCCCCTTATTTTTATAAATGAAAGAGTCGGTTTAATTTTCAGATAGTTGTTTTATGACTTATACTCAAAACAATAGCGATGTATTTCAAATTTCTTCTTTGTATTTTTTGCAGCAGCTTCTTTATTTCTGCAAAATCCGGACCTAAACCTTTATTGAAAAAAAAGTTGCCTGTATTCTTTCAGCCTGTATCTGGGGGAGATATGGTTAAACAGGCAACTGCAAAACTGGAAACAATTGTTATTACTGCGGGATTCGTAAAAATAGGGAATGATCAGTATGCTGCTATGATGGAAGAGGGCAAACAGCGGACGCTGGATTTTGTGAGGGATCCAGATAATTTACAATTGAAGCCCGGCGAATCTATTGAGAAGAAAACGGCTCAGGCTTTCGGTTCTGTTTCTGCCAGGGCACAGTCTATTCAGGTTATTGCGCATGTAGATAGTAATCAGCTAATAGACAGTATCGGTTTTTTATATAAACTGATTCCCCCTTTTTCAAATTATTCCAGGCCAATCAGGCGAATGTTTCACATCGGACAAACAGGATGGAATTATAATATTGACAGCCTTGCGCACTGGCTCTCCCAAAAGCTGCTCTGAGTATTGTGAATTGTGAGAGGGATCTGTATTTTGTTACAGCATGTATGCCAACCATCAACCTCTGCCTATGCCACTATTTTCTACCCTGTCAGAACGCATCCGTTTTTATACCCTCTTGCTGGGAGTAATACAGATAACCGTGGGTTGTTTGGTAGGATTAATTCCGCCCGATGCCATTGCCTGGTACCGTGGTCTGGTAATGGCGCATATTCAGTTTACTGCAAATGGGGTATTACTGGTGGTACTGGGTTTTTTGCTGCGCGAGATGGCTCTTAGCGCGTTCCAGTTACGCTGCTGGTTTATCAGCACCCAGTTGGGTACCTGGCTCAATGGAGTGGCGGGGATGATAGCCGCCATCATCGGCCAATCCTCTTCGCAGATGCCGGCACTGAACAAAGCCTATCCGCCACCTACGGCCGGTTCCAGCGCACTGGTGTATACTACACTGGTGTTATGTGGTTTGCTGATTCTTCTGGGATTGGGATTGACGATTTGGGGTTTGGTGCGGGGCCGGCAACGCAATCACCCATGATTTTTTAAGAAACGTAGCCCTATCAATCCTATTCCCTCAGCAGGTCCCGGCTCATCACTCAATGGGTTTACCGGTTTTGCTGATGGTGATCTGTTTGCCGTCTTTTACCACAACGGCTTTTCCATATTCAAACACCTGTACAATATCATCAAATTCCGGTTCAATCACCATCCTTCCAAGACGATTAATAAAGCCTACTTTTTTATTCACTACCACTGCGGCAAGTCCTTCTGTGAAAGGTGCTGCGGCCTGGTAAGTAAGAGGTATCACTTCTCTACCGGTGGCGTCTACAAATCCCCACATTTTGTTGGAAGTAACCAGCATCAATCCTTCTGAAAAACCGCCCAGATAATCGTATTTAACGGGGATCACTTCTTTTCCAAGTGTATCTATTAAACCCAGTTTTCCACCCAGCGCCACCATGGCATATCCTTTTGCAAAGTTTGCCACACTATCGTATTTCAGAGCAATGACTTCTTTACCCTCCCGGTTAATATATCCAGCTTTATTTTGGTAATAGACAGACCGCCGCCCACTTTCTTCCTCACCAATATGGTCGTATTTGGAAAGCACAATCCCATCCCCGATCAGCGAAAAACCTTTACGCTTACCGTTTTCAATAAAAGTTCCCTGCGGTACCTGGTAAACACGTATTTCAGGTTTTTCCGCATATTGCAGGGGAAGCAATACTTTGTCCGATACATTGATAATGCCCCATTTTCCGTTATATCTGGCTTGAATCAGTTTGTCGTTTACAAAAGCAAGTTCGTCATATTTCATTGGGATGATCAATACGCCTTTATCATTTACAACTCCCCACTTGTAGCCTGATTTAACAGCTATAAAGGGGTTTTTATCATCGAAATTGGGATAGACCGCTTCATAAACAAAAGGGGTTAGTTCAATACCCTGCCTGTTCAGAATGGCGAATTTACCATTCATCCTTACTCCATATAACTGGGCCGCTATATGGCCCCAGTGAATTTCATCATATTTAATTTCGGTAACCAGTTTGCCCGTATTGTCTATAAAACCGCTTTTTGCATTCAGTGTTACGCGCGATAGTTTTTTGGAAAAGGACGTTACTGCATCATAGATGATGGGAATTTTCATCACACCATTGAGATCAATGAATCCCCATTTACCATTGAGCTTTACTTCTGCCATGTCTTCTGCATAATTTCCGGCCCTTTCATAAATAAAGGGTACAGCAGTCTTGCCTGTTTTATCAAGGAACCCCCATTTGCCCTGTAAACTTGCCAGTATTCTGCCGGCGCTATAAGGGCGCCCTAAACTTTCGTAAATGATGGGAATAACGAGTTTGCCGGTAGCATCTATCATGCCATATTTCCAGCCAGTTGCTTCTTTGTTACCCACTTTTGCCAGGCCATCTCCAAAATAATCGGCTGTTCCAAACTGGGCAGGTATCACAATTTTACCGGATGCATCCTGATAACCCCATTTTTTATCCTGCTCAAATGCGCGGAGCTGTTGTGCGGGTAGGTGGGAGGTAGCAAATAAAAAGAGAACAAAGAAACAAGCTGCTTTTACTGTATTCATTGGATTTTATTTTTCGTATAGTTGGTTATTGGTGTAACTACTTAATTTCCTTACCCGTTGCATCAATATATATTTCCTGACCATTGATACTCACAATGGCTTTGCCCTTGTAAAAAGACTCTACCACACTATCAAATTGCGGACTAATGATCATTTTACCTTCTTTATTAATGAAACCTACTTTTTTGTTCAGCATTACAGCCGCTAAACCATCAGAAAAAGAGAGAGCATCGTCATAGAGTGGTGTAATTACCAGTTTGCCCAACTGGTTTACAAATCCCCATTTACTGTTGAGTTTAACCGCCGCAAAATTTTCTGAAAACTGGTCAATCGCATCAAACTGTAAGGGTAGCAGTTCGGCTCCCTGTGGGTTAACCAGTCCGTATTTTCCCTTAACAGCCACCAGGTAGTTTCCCTTTCCGTGCAAAGCAATACGATCGTATTGTACTGGTACTACCAGTTTCCCCTCTTTATCCATCACACCTTTTTTACCTGCCAGCGCCACCCAGCTAACACCACCTGCATAAATCCCTACGCTGTCGAATCCTGTGCTCACTATTTCACGCCCCAGTGTATCTACATAGCCCCATTTATTACGGTATTTTACCGGCCACAGGTATTCGCCTTCTAAACGAATATCGTCATATTTCCATTTTTTCAGGGAATTGCCGGCAAAAGAAAATGCTTTCCATTGTCCCTTCTCCAGGTAGGCACCGTTGGGCTGAATATTGGTAAAAACTTTGAGTTGCTCTTTGGTAAACTGCATCGGTATTACCAACTGATTGGCCGAATTTAAGATCCCGTATTTATCGTACATAGCCACAATAGCCAGTTCATTGGAAAGAATTTCCACAAAAGTATATTGCGGTCTGGCAATTTCATTGCCAGCCTTATTTACTATTCCAAAGTATCTATTTACTTCCATGAATCCCGTTCCCTTGTATACCGGTATGAGGTCATACCCTTTGGCATCGCCTACCCCGCTATACACAAAACCGGTAAGCACCTGCCCCTGGTTATTAATCACTGCCCAGCCGTCTTTGTTACTTACCCCACCCAGGCTGCTGAATTCATAGGAAGTACTTTGATAAGTGGGTTTTACTACTATTTTACCGGCAGCATCTTTGAATCCATATTTGCCGTTTTTTTCAAAACGAGTAAATGGCTGCGCAGATAGTGCCAGTGCATTGCATACGAATAACAGGAGAAAGCATAGTTTTTTCATAGAAGAGGAAGGTATTCAGGTAAATGATAGATCTGTCTGTTGAACACATTACCCCCGGGAGGAGAGAATGACTTACAATATTCACAAATAATTGATTAGGTTTTGATATCCTGTAAATGTTTTTATGCGAAAATGGTAGTGACAACAATATTTGTGCCAGCCCAAACCAGAAATTCTTCTTATTTGTTCTACAAGGAGCTTCCCTCTACCATGGGATATACTTTATAGTGGTAAGACCATCAAGTAAACCGCGTCAGATATAGCTCCTCTTTGATTTTTCCCTTACGAACCGGTTACTGTATGGCCGTGTTACTGCTGTTGATAGCCATACTGCCATTCACCTTCGAGCGAGCGGAAGATGAGCCAGGAATAATCGGTGGCTGCGATGCAGATATCCTCGGGCAGATCCAGTAATCCCTTGCCGGCAAGTTGTACCAGGTCTGAAAAACGCAGCAGCAGTACAGGCGATAACCGCATGCAGAAGAAATATACCTGTTCATCGGATAACGCCAATTGTTGAAAAGCAGCCGTTAGTATTTCCGTATCGGGTGCCTCTGTTACACCGGGCGTAAAATCCAGTTTGGGTTCATATCGTAAGGGATGATGGCCCGCAAAATGTTCGGTTATGCCATCATGTACATATAGTGAATGGTGTTGTTTAACTATCAGTCTGTCCGTTTCTGCACGTAACCAGGGGTCACTGCGTAGCTGCTTCTGCCAATGGTCAAAAGCGTAACCGGTGGCGCAGGTAAAATATTCCAGTTGCCAGGGGCATTGTTGCTGCAGTACAAGATCGAGAACGGGTAACCACCAGCTGGCAAGCAACTGGCTTTGTGTTACCACCTCCTGCTGCGCCTGTACCTGTTTTTTCTTTTCTGCCAGTCGTTCACGGTCTGCTTCCTGCATGTGAAATAATTTGTGTAAGGAATATTTCCGGCCGATACTTTGTGTAATTTCCCGGATCAATGCATCTATGCATCAGCATGCGCCTATCTCCAAAAATAAAACAATAATGAACAGACTTCTGTTACTGCTCTTTTTGATTCCCTTTGCTGTACATGGAGCCACCGATACTACACGGTTGGTTGATACTACTGTATTACGGGAACTGTACGGAGTTATTTTGCAGAAAAACCCCACCAGCGGTACAGACAGTTTTCGCTGGGAACACAGGCGTATTTTATACCAGGCATTGGGTATACCGGCCACGGCTGCCAATGATGCCGCCACTGCCGAACGCCTGCGTTTTGGCTGGCAGCAATTACAGACTGTTCGTATTTCGCAGACATCGGAACCTGCTTTTTATTTCAGCCAGGTACTGCGTCTGGCGCTGCACCATGGGTACGGACCCCTATTGCTGGATGCGGTACGGTGGAAAGTGGATGTGAATAGTTTTGATCCTGTTTCGCATAGTTCCTTACTGGATTATCTGGAAGAAGAATACCGTAACAACAGAAATGAAAACCGCTTAGGCTGGCTGCGCGAATACAAGCAGGTGCTGCAGGCGGGTGGGGCAGTTTATTTTGAAGAAACTAATTTCAAGATGCGCAACCTGGCTAAAAAATACGACAGGATCCGGCCACCGGTTGATGGATTGTATCCGGTGCAGGCCAAAGGTAAATGGGGTTGGGTAGATGGAAAGAACCGGGTTGTGATTCCATTGAAATACAAAGCTGTCAGGTATTTCACCAGTGAACTTTTTGAAGTGAGTGAGGACGGTAAACGGTTTTATGTAATCAGGAGAAAATAAAACCGGCAAGTAAACCAAATTTAGATTTAGCGCAAAGGATATTGGTCTGGTGTGAGTGAGCAGGGTAGGTTGATTGTACAGGATGAGAGAAGAAAGGGATGCCAGCTGCTTCCAGACAAAGATTTCCGGCCCGACACTTTCGGAGAAAGGAGCGGCAAGGGTTGATAAATTGGAATAGGGTTAAAAGATAGCTGTGCCTGGTTTCTTTATGCAAAAGATGCTGTAAGTTGCCGGTTTAATATTATTTCATTTTCTATGAGGGTAAAATGAATAGCTGTAACAGGGGTTGCCGGTATCCTGCATCAAACTATCCGGTTCAGATAACTGCTTATCCTATCAATAGTAACTATGCGCATGACATTCCGTTCCCTGACAATTTTTCTCTTTTTGCTGCTTGTTTTTACAGGTGTTACTACTGTCTCATTTTCGCAAACCAATCCACTCGAAGCCAAAGCCGCGTATTTATTGGCGGAAGAAAGTTATGGTAAAGGCGATATGCGTGCAGCGTTGGAATATATAGAAGAAGCCGCAACGAAATTAGGAGCGGCCAATGCCAAGATCCTTTACTTAAAGATCATGACGCTGAAAGAGCTTTCGGCAAAGAATGCCGTTTTTAACAATCAGCTCGATTCGGCGATCGCTGCATTTGAGAAAGCAGCTGATATAGCCGATTTCAACGAAGAAAAAACCATGGAAATTGTCAAAATCAAACTGGAAAGAAAAAGACAGCACAATCTGGGTAATCAAGTGGAGCAATCCATACTCGACTATCAAACAAAAACCGGTTGGATTATCGGGATGCGGGCAGAAAGCTTAGAAAAACAGAGACCAGATCTTTTTACCACACAGCCCGGAAAATATTATGTGTACAAAACGGGCGTGTCCCGCACCATGTCACTGCTGTATCATTATCAAAGTCCCAACCTGCAGAACTTAGTTGATATTATTACGATCAAAGACAGCCTTATCTCCAGTCATGCGCATTATTACTACAACTATCTGAACGAATCGCCTGACTTTGGCCAGTCGGTGAAAGCCCAGGTGGCCGTTCTGGAAGAATTAAAAAACACATTCGGGTATATCCCCGATCCGGAACTAAAAACGACCGATTACGATAAATCAATGGGCGGTTCCCTTACCAATTACATATATACCTGGCGAGGTAAAGAGTTGAAAATGTCTTTATCCATATCACATTATTCTCCGGGTGGTAAAAACAGTTCCAGTTGTGTTTTGAGCTTGTATAAATGATTTTGTTTGGAAGAAGCGCATCCCTGCAGGGGTTACGGTACATTCGCCACTTGAGAGTAACTTATCCTACATATTACCTACCTATACCAGGAGAAAGAAAATTCTCTCTTCAACCGGTTTCTGAAGCGAGTTACGCTGCCGCTTTTACCCATAAAATAGCGGCAGCGTAGAAGTCATAAACACCCAAAAGCACAGGCAGTAGTACAATATATCAGAGCTTCTTTTCCAACCCCCTGCTAAAGGTTTTATCCGTCGCCGTTTTTTCTTTGATGTCTGTTTTGTGCTGCAGTATACCCGCAATGCCATAGGCCATATACGGTAGCAGGTCTGCATAATTACTCAGCACAATGATGGTGGTATTGGTGGCAGGAATTCTGATTACATGACTCAGGCCCGGTCCGCCGGAATGTCCAAAACTACTTTGATTGTATACCTGTTCTTTTACCCAGCCAAACTGTGTAAACCCACCCACCGGCATGGGTTGGTAAAGACTATCTACCATGCTTTTGTTGTTGCCGGCCAGACTATCCAGTACCGATGCCCATCTGATAAAATCGTTGAGCGAGAGGTACAGGCCTGCAGAAGTATAGGAGTTGGGATTATAGAAATTCTTCAGAATATAGGGTGTTGGATTTCCTTTTGTGTACAGCTGCGCTTTGTGAGGGATTGTTTTCATGAGCTGCAGCGGAAACTCTCTGAACTCTGCATCATAACCCCCATCTGTCATTCCGAAAGGAAGCAGTAATTCTTCTTTCACTACCTGCGGGAAAGATTTTTGCGCAATGTTTTCAATGATCATCTGCAATATGAAATGGTCCCCATTCATGTACGATTCGCGGGTGCCGGGTTCAAAAGTGAGTGCCGAATCCCGGATATCCCGGTAGATCTGCTCACGGGTGGGCGCCTTAGCAGCACTGGTGGCTTTTACACCAATAAAACCGCCAATACTGGCCGGCCAGGGCAAACCCGACTGGTGCGAGAGCAGATGGCGGATTTCGATTTTTGACCAGTTTGCCGGTGCATCTTTTAGATAGCGGTGAATGGGATCGGTCAGTTTTATTTTGCCCTGGTGAACCCATTGCAATAAGAGGGTAGAGGTAATCAGCTTGGTTACAGAAGCTGTTTGAAAAACGGTATTCGATTGTACGGGTGCATCCCACTCCAGGTTAGCCATCCCAAAGGTTTTTTTATACACCACTTCCCCGTTTTGCACTACGGCGGCAGCCAGTCCGGTAGTGGCTGTTTGGCTGATCTCGTTCTGCAGAAAAGAATCAATGCGATTGGATAATGCTGTAGAAATATTTTGCGCAGTAACTGCGTGTGTAACAGCAAACAATAGTAACGTAATGGAGATCTTTTGTAATCGGGTCATAAGTAGAAAATTTGAATGAATGTTAATTCCGCAAGTGGTAGCGTTCGTTTAGGTGATCAACATGCCTGCAGACACCCACCCATAAACCAACCCTGTGCCATTTATCTATCTGCTTGATAGTGAGTAGATTTCATACTTTGCTCTGATGACATCTGTATCAGATTCGTACAGGTTTTTGTGCGGTTGCGGACAGAGACAGTTACGTCAGGTCTCTCTTGCGTAGATGTTTTGAACCTGTAATGGCATGAAAGGAGTTGCTGTATGTAATCCTGCTTTGGTTCCTGCCGTTAGGTAGGAGAAAATGAATATTAGATGGTTCTAAGAGAAGAGAAAATTCGAAAACATATATATATGTTTATAACATAACCCTTTTTGTAAAAGCAGCTATGCCCTCACTGGACGGCTTTACGGCAAATGCCGGCGTGAAATTATAATTGAAATAGGTATGGTGCTGATTAGTCTGTTTAAAAGATCAATCAGGTGCGTTCAACATATAATTTTTTTATTAACGAATTCAAATTCTGCACTTGCTCTGAAATACAGTGGTAGCCGGGCTATCAGCAGAATGAGTTTTTCTCTTTTACGGCAAGTCTGGGGGCAACTACAAAAAAAGTGCAAAAAAGTCTACAATTTTTTTATTCATTAAAATACACTTAAAACCCGGATAATATTAGTAAAATACCGACCTCTGTATTATGATTTGGCAAGGTAAAATGCCTGAAACAGTAATTATTAGTGTTCCTCATTAAGTATTAGTGTTCCTCATTAAGGCCGGTTTCTGCAAGGTTATTATATCTGTTTGGAATAATCGTTGTAAATTAAACGGCATCTTATGTTTGCCACTGCTACCGGGCAGAAGTTAAATTGTTGCTATGCAATGGAATATTTTTGATATGAGGATTAGATATAAACATAAGCTGTTCACCGGTTTTTTTATTATTCTTATTCTGGTACTCTTTATCTTTTATCTTTTTACAAAGAACAACAGCAACTTCATCAGCACCGCAAAATCTGTAGAACACACCAACGAAATATTATATCAATCTGAACAGATTATTTCCGCTGCAAAAGATATTGAAACCGGTGTACGTGGTTTTATCATAAACGGGAATGAAACTTTTCTGGAGCCTTTTTACAAAGGGAAAGATAATGTCTACGACGCCATTGAAAAACTACACATAATTACTCTCGATAATCCCACGCATCAAAAAAGGATAGACTCTTTAAATAAGGTTATTCATGAACTTATTGCGCTTAATATAAAACAGATCAGACTGAAAAAAGCAAGTCCTGCTTTATCAGAAGAGCAGTTTGTGATACTCGTCAAAGGGCAGAATTTGATGGATTCGGCACGTCATATTACCATCAGAACGCAGCAGGAAGAAGCAAAACTGCTGGTTGGGATGTATTCTGATAACAAACAAAGCCTAACCATTACCCGTTGGTTGGTATACATACTTGGTGCGGTGATTGCATTATTGCTGTTACTGGCTTTGTATCTGCTTTTAAAAAGTTTTAACCGCAGAGAAAAAGCGGATCAGCTGATTCAGGAACTGAATACAGGCCTTGAAAAACAGGTATTACGCAGAACCGCGGAACTGGAAGAGTCGAACAAGGAACTGGAATCTTTTTCTTATTCAGTTTCGCATGATCTGCGCGCACCCTTGCGGGCCATTGATGGATATACACGGGCATTGAAAGATGACTATGGGGATAAACTGGATGCAGAAGGAAATCGGCTATTGCAGGTTGTGATGAAGAATGCACTTAAAATGGGGTCACTGATAGATGACTTACTTGCTTTCTCACGTTTCGGAAAACAAAGCCTGTTTAAAGCCCCTATTAATATGAAGGAATTGGTTTACGGGGTTATTAATGATCTGCAGGTAGTACAGCCCCAAAATGCCATCCGGTTTACTGTACAGGAACTGATAAATGTACAGGCAGATAGTAATATGATCCGCCAGGTGTTAATGAATCTGATTTCCAATGCAATTAAATATTCGAGTAAAACAGAAAAACCTGTTATCGAAATAGGATCTTTTGTTGAGGGGCCGAACATAGCATACTATATCAAAGACAATGGGGTTGGGTTCGATATGCAGTATTACGATAAGTTATTTGGAGTTTTTCAACGGCTGCATTCGTCAAAGGAATTTGAAGGAACAGGCGTAGGACTTGCCACTGTTAAAAGAATTATTACCCGTCATGACGGTACTATCCGTGCCAATAGTGTCATAGGAGAGGGAGCTACTTTTATTTTTTCACTACCAAAATAGTAAACATGCAAACAAATATCCACAACATAGAAGTATTACTTGTTGAAGACAGCGACGAGGATGCTGAACTGGTGATTCGCTCTTTAAAAAAACATAACCTGGGAAATAACCTGGTTCATGTAAGTGATGGTGTAGAAGCATTGGATTTTATTTTCGCCAGAGGTGAGTTCTCAGACAGGTCTGTTGGCGACATTCCGAAAGTTATACTGATGGACCTTAAAATGCCGAAAATGGATGGCTTGCAGGTACTGAAGGAAATTAAAAAAGATGATCGGACTAAAATGATACCTGTTATTATGATGACATCCTCAAAAGAAGAAAAAGATATTGTTGACAGTTATCAGTTGGGTGTAAACAGTTTTATTGTTAAGCCCGTGGGCTTTGAAAATTTTTCTAAAGCGGTAGCTGAATTTGGAATGTATTGGCTGCTGATTAACCAACCCCCTAAAATGTAATCAATGATTCCTATACTAAAAGTATTGTACATTGAAGATTCCGAAGAAGATGCGGGATTGGTGATGCGGGAGCTTCGTAAAAATGACAATGATTTTATTTTTAAAATTGTTGATAACAAAAAAGACTTTGAGCTGGCGCTTACTGATTTTGCACCGGATCTTATTCTTTCGGATCACTCTCTCCCGGGATTCAATTCGCTTGAAGCATTAAAGATCTGCAAAGCGCATGCATTACACATACCCTTTGTGCTCGTAACGGGTGCGGTATCAGAAGAGTTTGCAGTTGAAATATTGCAACAGGGTGCAGATGATTATATTCTGAAAGATAAACTTACCCGCTTACCCTCGGCCATTACGCAAGCTATTAATAAGCGCAGCCATGAAGCAGAAAAAAAGAGGATGGAAGCTATGCTTGTCAGCAGGAATGAAGAACTAAAAAAACTTTCTCATTACTTAAACCAGGTCAGAGAAGATGAACGTAAGCAGGTTTCACTCGAAGTGCATGATCAATTGGGTCAACTGGCCTCGGCAATTAAAATTGATGCCGATTGGTTACAAATGAATATTGGAGGATCAGATGCGCGATCCGATGTTCGAATTGACCGCATACGGGCTTCCAGTACCCTGATGATAGAAACTGTACGTAACATTGCTATTGCCCTGCGCCCCAGTATCATTGATGAATTGGGTATTAATGAAACATTAAGGTGGCACTGTTCAGAATTTCAACGCATGCATAATATCGCCTGTGTATTTAAAGAAGAATTCGATGATACACATACAAGTACGAAGATCCGTACAGAACTATTCCGTATATACCAGGAATGTACTACTAATATTCTGCGGCATGCCGGTGCATCAGAGATCTCGGTGCATATCTTCAATTCAATAGAAGGCATTCAGTTAAAAATTTCTGATAATGGAAAAGGCTTCGACAGCAATCAGAAAATGACGAATTTAGGTTTGATATTAATGACTGAGAGGGCTGTTTCTATTGGTGGCAAACTAACCGTTAGCAGCGAACCCGGAAAAGGTACCACCATATCTGTTATAATACCCCACGATGCATAATTCACTCGAAGCAAATACATTGAACAGCTCATTAAGGAAGTAGTAAAAAAGAACTCATATAGAATCATCTGGAAATAATTAACCGGTGTACATCAAAGTGCTGGATCGAGATCTGATTTGCCGGGGTAATCTATCCCCCTTATTGCGGACCATAGAAAGATTCAATTATCTGAAATTGTTTATTGCGAATTCTTTTGAAAGTCTTTGCAGTAAAGAAGTCGGCCTGGGGGGTATGATTCTGTGACCCCCTGATGATAAAGGGCAACGTAATCACTTGATGTAGGATCGGATTTTTTAGATCCGATCATCAAAACTTCCTGTAGACGAACCTGAATATTCCGGGTTTCATGGAAACATTTGACCAAACCCCTATAATTCACGCTTGAATTTCGCACCTGCCCTCCGGAATAATTGGAAATAGCGCTGATAAACGGGCTCCAACGGGGTTCCTTTGTTTTTGGTGAGATGGAGGTCTATGTAATCCAATAAGGTATGCTGGTCATAGAAGTCTACCCTGTTGAGATCCAGCTTCCATCTGATCGCATCGTACAGAAAATCATCAAACTTTTCCGCCACCGCAAATTTCAATATGCTCCCGTCTCTGATGTCGAAAGTACTGGCGTTGCAAACGGTTAGTCCCAGTGCCTGGTATACTTTCCACATTTCTGAGATCTTTTTAGCAATACTATCATCGCTATCGTTTGTTGTATCTACATGCGCTGCCTCATAAAATTTTTGTTGATAGGAATATTTGTATCGCACCGGCTGATCAAACTCCAGTGTACGTGCACTTACCCTAAGGCAAATGTTTCTCATCTTTTTGAAATCCCATTCCGGGAAAAGGCTTTCTGCATACAAATAGGCCGCATTGATCGTCATTCCTTTTTTAGCATTTAAAAACGTCACTATTCTCGGATCGCCGGATGACTGCCCGCAAACTGAGCAAACAATCAGGCAAAAAAGAAAACCAATGAATAAGTTTTTTATTCTCTTCATATGAGAAAAATAAGATTTTTATACGATAAAGATGCAGTTTCCGGTTTCCTGTTTCGCTGTTACGGTTGGCGGCTTCGCTCTAATACTTTGTTGGTGGGTAATATTGGGGAAGGTCATGCATCCTGACGTTGAAATGCTGTATTTTGCTGTTGCTAAAATACAGATGGGTGCTGGGAGTTGCACTTGATTCACTGCACTACTTTCTGGCATTTTTTCTACTTGAAACGATTGTTGATATTAGTAAATTATTTTTGAATGGTATCCGGATAAAAAGCACCGGGTGCGGCACAAATTGGATTGCACATGATGGAAAACCAACCTACAGGCAAAGCTCCAGAGGCATTGACAGCCCTGTTCAACCACGAGTATCTTAACGGGAAGGCTCTGTATCTCTACCTTACCGGTAAGATACCCAGCGTAACGTTCATGAATGGAATTGATCCCTTTGAGGCCATCGCCGCTTTTAGAAAAGTGTATGAAGCCGAAATAGCAGATTGGTACAATGAGGCCGTCTGGAATCCCGATACAAATGGGTTTGGCATGGAAAACACTTTCTTTGTTTTAAACAACCAGGTGATCCTGCATTTTGGCCATAATTTCGTTCACCTGTTGCATAATATGAATGACTGGCCTTTTATCGAGAAGCTGGCCGTATTGTTTGCGCAATATAAACGGGAAGCGGATTGAGTGCCTATCAGTGATCGGGTAACAAGATGTGGAAAAATACTATCATCAAAATGTGATTTATCCAGGCGGTATATGGCTACCTGCATAGTTGTTCGATCTGAAATGTGTTCCGGATTTGAGAAAATCGAAAAGATTATTCACGAGTGTTTTTTGGGGAGATTACAGTCGCTGAACTTTGTAAGGAATATCAAAGTACGAATCCCTAATTAAATAGCAAACTTTAATAAACCTCAGCCTGTGAAATCGATCAGGCCCATAGCTCAGTTGCCTGCCTGCTGATAGGCAGGATTAGAGTGCCAATCAGGATAATCCCAAACCCTGGTTTAACCCAGGATAAGATCAACTATATTAACCTGTTTATTGCGGGTTCAGGGTTATCTTACAGTGCCGCTTTATGTTTGGCCCCCGCTTTCTGGAACATATTGTAATAGCTTTTCAAATACGGCTCTGATGAATTTCCTTTGTTTCTTTCTATTTGCATTTTTATGTAATCGAGCGGTGTCATATTATCGGCTTCATCCAATTTGTTCAGATTCACTTTCCATGATACCATATCTATTAAGAATTCTTCGAACTTCATATTTACGGCATATTTAATTATAGAGCCATACGTAATATCAAATTGTGTGCTTGCGCAGATCAGCAATTCTTCATGTTTGTTCCACATGCGGGATATCTTCTGCGCAATTACAGTTTCGCTGTCTTTTAAAGTGTCTACCCTTGCCGCATCCAGGATTTTCATTTGATATCCCCATACGTATCGCCCATCCCGATCGGCAGCTCTTTCTTTACTGCCTACATACATACACAGGCCCCGGAGCAATTTGATATTGAACTCTTTTTCATTGGCAATTGCATATCTCCAGGTCTCAGTTAATCCTTTTTCTCTGATCATTTTTTTGTAGACCATATTGTTATCCTGTGCCTTAACCATAACCGTACACAGGAGGATGAAAAAAATAAACAGGATTTTCATTCATTGAAGATAATTTTCATACTGCATGTAAACAAATAAGAAAATATATACTCAGTTCTTGCCGAGAGTTGGCTTAATAGGTTGCGTTGATTGATTGCGGGTTCTATGGCAAGTAGTGAAAACAACGAAGGCTTCCAATTGAATGAAAGGCTTTGCAGTAAAGAAGTGGGCCCACCTGGGCTTGAACCAGTGATCTATTGAAAAAAGAAGTGGAATACCAGGCTATATTTCAATAGAGAAATAGCAGATTCTTATCGGAAGAAAATTTGTTTTGAAATGGTCGGTAGAATTCTATTTATAGAACGCTGCGAAATTTTAACTTAGTGGAGTCCATTAAGTTCTCATTGTTTTTAACATCCTCCTTTCAATGAAGAAGACTTTATTTGTAATTTTTATCCTGACTTTCATTTCTCAACTTTTGTATAGCCAGAGCACATCTCCGATTGATTCAGCGAAAATAAACCTCAATAGAATGAGATTCGTCTGTGCATGTGTTTCGAACAGAGTGCCTGACGGAACGAAGAAGTACAAATGGCTATATCGTAAAACGATCTACGAAGTATCGGGCGTTAAGGATACTGACTCAGAGGCGGAAGTCATTCAAAAAATTCAGAGAACCTGGCGGATATATGAATCACAAATGCTTTGCAGTGGTGCACAGTTCGACGTTACTAAAGGTAACATTGTGAAATGGGGTGTAAGCTATCAATTTGACGATTTTATAAACGATATAATCAAATGGGGGATCAACCTGAATAAGGTCGATGAATCCGACGGACGAACTGCGCTTGACTATACTTTATTTCACGTTGAACGAAATAAGGGAAATGCTATGGAAGAAGTTTACCAAGACTTATACGATCGACTACGGAAGGCGGGTGCTAAACATCGAAAAGAATTACCTGATCAATAGAGCCGCTTGAACCACTCGTACAAGTGATATACAGGGCCTATAGATCAGCTGGATTGAGCACCATGTTTTGTCCCACACCGACGCTTCATACGGTTACTATTAACCTCTAAGTTGTAAACAGCGCAAAACAGGGAATATTGCAAGTTTTATTCAGATAGGAAATAAAGAAGGGTTCAGACTTTCGTCCAAACCCTTGCTATTCTTATTGTGGGCCCACCAGGGCATGATCCTGGGACCCCCTGATTATGAGTCAGGTGCTCTAACCAACTGAGCTATAGGCCCATTGAATTCGCTGTAAGGGAACTCAACAAGGCGGCAAAAATAGAGAAAAGACCATTAAAATCTAATTTGAAAATTTGAAAATTTGAAAATCAAGCCATTACTTGCCTGAATATTGGCAGCTGAATACCCTTTTACCATTATCAAATCAGCATTTTCAAATTCTCTCATTCTCAAATTTTCAAATTGATCAAAAACATCATTTTCGACCTGGGGGGTATTTTTATGAACCTCGATTTTGGCCTTACCGAAAAGGCTTTTATCGACCTCGGCATCACCCGGTTCCCCAGCATGTTTACCCAACACCATTCCAACGACCTGTTTGAACAACTGGAAACCGGGCAAATGAGTGAAACGGAGTTCTATGATGCTTTTCGCCGCGAAACCGGCAGTAGTGTAACCAATCACCAGATCAAAACCGCCTGGAACGCCCTGTTGCTCGATTTTCCGCCCGAAAGACTGGATTGGCTGGAACATATCGGCAAAAAATATCGCATTTTCCTTTTCTCCAATACCAACCGCATCCATTACGATGCCTTTGTAGAGATTCTCGCCCGCGAGAACAATTGCACCGATTTTGACAGCTATTTCATCAAAACCTATTACTCGCACGAGCTGGGCCTGCGCAAACCCTATGTGGCCTCTTTTCAGAAAATACTGGAAGAACAGGGGCTACATCCTGCAGAAACCCTGTTTATAGATGATACGGCCAAGAATCTGGTGGGGGCGAGGGGGGCGGGGATGCAAACTATTCACCTTGTTGCTCCGCAAACTGTGTTGGATCTGGGGCTGTGACGAAAGTTAAAAGTTAAAAGTTAAAAGTGTAGGCAGGAAGTTAGGGGTTAATCTTACTTAACTTCCTCAAAATCAATGTAATCGCCGCCTTTTGCGGCGGTTTCTTTGGCGGCGGCCTGCTGGGCCTGGGCCTCGGCGGCCTGCTTTTGCTGCTGCTGGTACTGCTGTTGTTGCGCCTGCTGCATTTCCTGCATTTTACGGAGATTGTCTTTTACCTGCGATGTGGCTTTACTAACGGGGATCACCAGCTCAAATATGAATTTGTATGCCAGGTAAATCAGGAAGCCGTATAGGATGATCTTGAACATAGGGGGGCAAAGGTAAAGAATAATCTTTCCTGGCTTTCTATCCCATGCTCTTCTCCATTATTTTCCTCATCCCCCCGCCCTTCTCCATTCCATGGAGAAGGGAGCCAACCTCCCCCTCCCCACAAAGTGGGGAGGGGGCCGGGGGGTGAGGAAAGATTTTTTCCCTCTTATCCCCATTTTCCCTACATTTGCACTATCAAAGAATCAACAGAAGGGAACGGCTACCGTTCCCTTCTCCTTTTTTAATATGGCAAACGAAACGGCATTAGCGGCTATCGAACACATGCTCAACAGCGTGCTGGCAGATGAGCCTGAATATTTCCTGGTATCTGTGCGTATCAAACCCACCAACAATATCAAAGTGTTTATTGATGGCGATAACGGCATTACCATCGAAAAATGCGTGCGTTTTAACCGGGCTCTCTACAAACTGATCGAAGAAGCAGGCATGTATCCCGAAGGCGAATTTTCGCTCGAAGTATCCTCACCTGGTATTGATGAGCCGCTGAAAATGCACCGCCAGTACACCAAAAATATCGGTCGCGAGGTAGAGATCAGTTTCACAGATGGCACGGTAAAAGCAGGTAAACTACTCTCCGTGGCCGAAGCCGACCTGATCATCGAACACACAGAAGGCAAAGGTAAAAAAGCGGTCACCCAGCAACTGGTGGTACCGTTCAGTAATATACAATCAACAATTGTTCAAATAAAATTCTAAACCCGTTCCGCTCAGCGAAACGGCCCGTACTTAAAAATTGAATTATGGCCAGTATCAACCTGATTGAGGCGTTCCAGGAGTTCAAAGACGCAGAGAATATCGATCGTCCTACGATGATGAAAGTGGTAGAAGATGTGTTCAAAACCCTGCTCCGTAAGAAATTCGGCAGCGATGATAATTTTGATGTGATCGTTAACGCCGAAAAAGGTGACCTGGAAATTATCCGTCGCCGTACCATTGTAGAAGATGGGGAAGTGATGGATCCTTTGGCCGAAGTAGCGTACACACAGGCAGTGAAAATTGAACCCGACTTTGAAGTAGGTGAAGAATTATACGAAGAAGTAGACATCCTCGATTTCGGACGCCGTGCGATTCTGGCCGCCAAACAAACCCTGGCCAGCCGTATCAGCGACCTGAAAAAGAATGTGCTCATTAAGAAATATGGCGACCGCATCGGTGATATCATCAGCGCGGAAGTTTACCAGGTCTGGAAAAAAGAAGTGCTGTTACTGGATGAGGAAGGCAATGAGCTGATCCTGCCTAAATCTGAGCAGATCCCGCAGGATTATTTCAAGAAAGGCGAGAATATCCGTGCTGTTGTGGCCCGGGTTGACCTGAAGAACAATTCACCGGTGATCATCCTGTCAAGAACCAGTCCGCTGTTCCTGGCCAAACTGCTCGAAATTGAAGTGCCTGAGATCTTCGACGGCCTCATCGCCATCAAAAAGATCGTTCGCGATCCGGGAGAAAGAGCCAAAGTGGCTGTGGAGTCTTACGACGACCGTATCGACCCCGTGGGTGCCTGCGTGGGTATGAAAGGAAGCCGGATTCACGGTATTGTACGCGAACTGAAGAACGAAAATATAGACGTAATCAACTTTACCACCAATATCCAGTTGCTGATCCAGCGTTCATTAACGCCTGCCAAGATCAGCTATATGGAGCTGGACAATGAGAAAAAACACGCCGAAGTATACCTCAAAGCCGACCAGGTATCCCTGGCCATTGGCCGCCGCGGGGTAAACATCAAACTGGCCTGCGAACTCACCGGCTACGAAATTGATGTGTACCGCGAAGACGAGGAAGTGGTGGATGAATTTGATATCGACCTGGACGAATTTGCAGATGAGATTGAGCCTTGGGTGATCGAGGAATTCAAGCGGATTGGTTGCGATACCGCCCGCAGTATCCTGAAACTGACCGCCGAAGAACTGGAAAGAAGAACCGATCTGGAGAAAGAAACCATCGACGAAGTTAGAAGGATTCTGCAGGAAGAGTTTGACAGAGAGGAATAAGCAGCTTATAAGCGCTTATCTTTGTCGAAGAGAGAGCGTATTGGAATAATCAGAAAACTGACCATGGACCATAGTCCATAGCCATGGAACAGCAATAATAGAATATGGACTAAAAACAACTGAATGTCAGAACTGAAATTACCGAGACTGTTAGCAGCCGCCAAAGAATTCAACATTGGCCAGGATACCCTGGTAGAATTTCTGGTGAAGAAAGGATTTAACCGCGATGACCTGAAGCCTACCGCAAAGCTGCAGGAAGACCAATACTATGCACTGCAGGCAGAGTTCCAGAGCGATAAAGTAGCGAAGAACAAAGCCGACCAGGTAGAGATACCCAAAGGTGCACAGGGAGAGGCCAAGAAGAAAAAAGACGAGGAAGAGATCACATTCAGGAAAGAAGAGAAAAAACCTGTAGTTAAAGAAGAACCCAAACCGGTAGAGCCGGTGGTGGAAGCTCCCAAGCCGGAGCCGGTTGTTGAAAAGCCCGCCGCCCCAACTCCTCCGCCAGCCCCGGCAGCAGAAACCGAAGTAGTTAAAATAGATGCCCCCGAACTGGAAGGCACCAAAGTAGTTACCAAGATCGACCTGTCTGCCATAGACTCTTCTACCCGTCCGAAAAAGACCGCCAAGAAGAAGGAGGAGAAAGAAGAAGCGCCTGCTGTTGAGGAAGCGCCGAAAGCAAAAAAGAAGGAGGAAGCCGCACCCGTTGCTGAGCCCGTTGCCGTTACACCGGCACCTGCACCCGTGGTACCTGAGGAACCTGTCGGCCCCACCATCACCAATATCAGGGCCGAGAAACTGGAAGGTCCCAAGATCCTGGGCAAAATTGAATTACCTGTTAACAGCGATACCCGTCCGAAGCCCATGGGCAGAGACGAAAAACGTAAACGCAAACGCATTCCGGTAGATAAAGCCGGCGCACCGGGTCAACCGGCTGCACCAGGCGCTATCCCGCGCGATGCCAATGGTCGCCCAACCGGACCTAACCGTCCCATTGTACCGGCTAATAACAACACCGGCGGTCGCGATAACCGTGGCCAGGGTGGTGGCTTTAACCGTGGCGGTGCACAAGGTGGCAACCGTGGTGGTAGCCGTGGACCAGCTGTTCGCAGGGAGGATAAAGAAATTGATCAGAAAGCCATTCAGGAAAAGATCCGCGAAACCCAGGCCAAACTGGCCGGTACGGGTGGAAGGGGTAAGAGCCTGAAAGCCAAATACCGCCGCGCCAAACGTGATGAAGCCGCTGAATCGATGGGCGAAGAGTCGATCGATAACAGGCTGCAGGTAACAGAATTTGTAACCGTAAGTGAACTGGCCAACCTGATGGACGTAAGCTTTGCCGATGTAATTGGCAAGTGTATGAACCTCGGTATCATGGTATCGATTAACCAGCGCCTGGATGCGGAAGTCATTGAACTGGTAGCCAGTGAATTTGGTTTTGAAGTAGAATTTATCGGACTGGAAGATGCCGATGACCTGGAAGATGATGATTATGAAGATGATGCGGAGGACCTGGTTCCCCGACCACCGATCGTAACCATCATGGGTCACGTAGACCATGGTAAAACATCTTTGCTCGACTATATCCGTAGCGCCAATGTGGTTGCCGGTGAGGCCGGAGGTATTACCCAGCACATCGGTGCCTATGAGGTAACACTGCCTAACGGAAAAGCGATCACTTTCTTAGATACACCGGGTCACGAAGCGTTTACCGCCATGCGTGCCCGTGGTGCCAAAGTAACCGATATCGCGATCATTGTGGTAGCTGCAGACGATGCGGTGATGCCACAGACCAAGGAAGCTATCAGCCACGCACAGGCGGCCGGTGTTCCGATGATTTTTGCGGTGAACAAAATTGATAAAGACGGAGCCAATCCGCAGAAAATATACGAGCAGTTATCTCAGATGAATATCCTGGTTGAAGCCTGGGGTGGTAAGTTCCAGAACCAGGAACTCTCTGCCAAACAGGGCCTGAACGTGGACCTGCTGCTCGAAAAAGTATTGCTGGAAGCAGAAGTGCTGGATCTGAAAGCCAATCCTGAAAGGGAAGGTTCCGGTACCATCATTGAAGCTTCGCTGGATAAGGGTCGTGGTTATGTGGCCACCATCCTGGTGCAGAACGGAACCTTACGGCAGGGTGATCTGATTGTATCAGGTCAGCACTACGGTCGCGTAAAAGCGATGTTCAACGAGCGTAACCAGCGCATAGAAGAAGCGCCGCCATCTACACCGGTAGTGATACTGGGATTGAACGGTGCGCCCCAGGCCGGTGAGAAATTCAAGGTATTTGAAGACGAAGCCGAAGCCAAAGAAACCGCTACCAAACGTGCCCAGATCCTGCGTGAGCAGGGACTGCGTGCCAGAAAACATATTACACTGGATGAGATCGGACGCCGTTTGGCACTGGGTAACTTTAAAGAACTCAACATCATCATCAAAGGTGATGTGGACGGTTCGGTAGAGGCCCTGAGCGACTCCTTACAGAAATTGTCTACCGAAGAGATCGCCATCCGCGTGGTACACAAGGGTGTGGGTCAGATCTCTGAAAGTGATGTATTGCTGGCCACTGCTTCAGATGCCATCATCATCGGCTTTAACGTACGTCCTTCCATGCAGGCCAACAAACTGTCTGAAACAGAAGGCGTGGAGATCAAACTGTACTCCATCATCTACCAGGCCATCGACGAGATCAAGAGCGCGATGGAGGGTATGCTGGAACCCAAGTACCAGGAAAAGATTACCGCCAACGTGGAAGTACGCGAAGTATACAAATTCGACAAAGCCACCGTGGCCGGTTGTTATGTACTGGAAGGAAAAATTGCCCGAAACAGCAAGATCCGGATCATCCGCGATGGTATTGTGGAATATCCCAAAGGAGAAGGCCAGGCCGCAGAGCTGGGCAGCCTGAAACGTTTCAAAGACGACGCCAAAGAAGTGGCATCCAATATGGAATGTGGTCTGACCATCAAAAACTTCAATGACCTGAAAGTGGGCGATATTGTGGAAGCGTTTGAGGAAGAAGAAGTGAAAAGGACTTTATAAGCTATGAGCCACGAGCTTTGAGCCGCGAGCGACGAGCAGGAAAAGGTATAGACGACAAGACTTGTTCTATACCTTTTCCATTTAACCCCGCTCACAGCTCGCGGCTCATAGCTCGCAGCTAGTATATATTTTGTTAAAAGCCCCACCTCACAAGGGAAACCGGGGCTGAATAATTACATTTGACCGATATTGATGAAGTTTATGAAGTATTTATTTTCAGTAGCAGTTGCTTTTCTGGCTTGCGGAACCGTTGCTGTTTCGGCGCAGGGCAAAAAAGTGGTGGCGGATAAGATTGTGGGACAGGTGGGAGACCGGATCATTCTCCGCTCAGATATCCAGAATGCCATGGCCGATATGAAACGCCAGGCTCAGGGTCAGGAAAATGTGATCCTGCCCACCGAATGTCAGATCATGGAAGGCCAGTTGATCCGTAAGGCGCTGGTATTACAGGCGCAGAAAGATTCGCTGAACGTGAGTGAAGAGGAGATAGATGCGGCACTGGATAACCGGATCCGCAGTTTTATCATGCAGTACGGTTCCAAAGACATCCTGGAAGAGATTGCCGGTAAAACCGTTTACCAGATCAAAGAAGATTTTAAAGAAGCACTGCGCGAACAGAAAATGTCGGAGCAGATGCAGAGCAAGATCGTGGATGCAATCAAGATTACCCCTACGGAAGTAAAAGCGTATTACAATAAGATCCCGAAAGATAGCCTGCCTTTTTACGAAAGTGAAATTGAAGTAAGCCAGATCGTCATCCATCCCAAAGCCAATAAGGATGTGGAGGAATACGTATCCAAACAATTATACGATTACCGCCGGCAGGTAGAAACACAGGGTCCGAAAAAGTTTGACCAGCTGGCCAAACTCTATAGCGAAGATCCGGGTGTGAAAGAGAATGGCGGACAGTATAGCCTGAACCGTAACGACAAAGGCTCCTGGGATCCCGCTTTCCTCGCTGCTTCTTTCCGTTTGAAAGAAGGACAGATCTCGCCGGTGATCAAATCCAAATTCGGTCTGCATATTATCCAGATGGTTAGCCGTTCGGGTGATGAAGCGGTGGTGAAACATATCCTGCGTATTCCACCCGTAACAGAAGATGAGATCAATGATGCCAAAAAATTACTCGATTCAGTTCGTAATAAACTGATCGACGGATCGCTCTCATTCGGCGCTGCCGTTAATAAATTCAGCGACGACGAAAACAGTAAATTCAGTGCCGGTGCCCTTTCTGGCAGAGATGCTGCCGGACAGCCCACTACTTTCCTCTCCATCGACCAACTGGATAAGGATATCGTAGTGTTACTGAAAGACCTGAAGCCGGGTGAATACTCCAAACCACAATTGTACAAAGATGAGCGTGGCAGCCAGGTGGTTCGCCTCATTTACCTGCGTAATCGCACAGAGCCTCACCGTGAAAACCTGAAAGAAGATTATGACCGTGTAGCCAAAAGAGCGCTCGAAGAAAAGAAAAGCAGTGCGCTGGAAAGATGGTTCAAAGAACATATCCCTACCTATTATATCTCTATCGACAAAGAATATGCCGCCTGCCAGGGACTGGAAGAATGGAGAAAGTCGGCGGATAATGCTGAGAAAGCGAGGAACAACAACTAGGCGTGAATCTTAAGACGTGAGTAGTCAGTGGTGAGTAGGGAGTTTTGAGAGGTGGATGATAATATTGAAGGGGTGAGAAGTGAACGGTAAATAGTAAGCCGGGTACTTCTCACTTTTTTTTTATTATCAGACTACTCGCAATCGTCAATCGTGCGACGTCAGTCGTCAGTGGTGAATAGGTAGTTTTGAATACTACGGGATGGTTCCTCTTATTACACGCTTTCTCTCTTTTGCTCTTAGTGAAACATTGTATGGTTGATCCGTACAACCTTATCCATGCCACTACCTACTGACTACTCACAACTGACGAATCCATTGCCCATTGACAATCGTGAGTGGTCAGTGGTGAGTAGGGAGTTTTGGATAGTACGGAATGGCTCCTCTTATTACACTCTTTCTCTCTTTTGCTCTTAATGAACCATCCTCCATAATCATCAGAATGCCCGATAGTTTGGAAAGTTTGAGGTATTGGGTCGTGAGTGAAATGGCTACAAAGAAAGAAATATTGCCATTCACCATTGCCCATTGACGGTCTCATTTTACTCACTACTGACTACTCACCACTCACAACTGACGACTCACGATTGACGATTCACCCCCTCCCGATGATAATTCTGCTCCCAAAACGCATTGAAAATCAATCAATAAGAAAAAGAAGCGAAAAACATTTGGAAAATTACATGTATGTACATACATTTGTGTTGTGAAATTAGAACAGGCCATACAAAGTACCAAATTCAAGAACGAAGTGCACAAGGCAGGATTGAATATACTGTATACAGCCTGGTGGTTGAAAACAGTGATGAGCAGGGAATTAAAAGAATTCGGATTAACACATGAGCAGTACAATGTGTTACGGATCCTGAAGGGTAAATATCCGGACCAGATGTGTGTACGGGATATTGCCTGCCGGATGATCGAGAAAAGCTCGAACGTACCGAGGATCATTGACAGGCTGGAGATCAAGAAACTGGTAAAGCGCTCAACCTCCGCGTTGGATAAACGCGAAACGGTGATCACGCTTACACAGGCAGGTATCACCCTCCTGGAAGCCAGCACCGTGGTGCTCAACCGCGTAATGGATGAGATGATGCTGGTGAACGAGGCAGAAGCCTTAGACCTGAACAACCTGCTTGAAAAAGTAAGGAGCAACGAAGAGTAGATTTTTTTTAAACAAATACATGTATGTACATGTATTATAAAAGGAGAAAAATATGAAAACGATTGTACACAAAGCAGCTACCCGCGGTCATGCCAGTTTTGGCTGGTTGAACAGTTACCACACATTCAGTTTTGGCAGCTACCATAACCCTGAGCGTGTTCACTTTGGTGCTTTACGGGTATTAAATGATGATACAGTAGCCAGGGGTATGGGTTTTTCCAAACACCCGCATGATAATATGGAGATCGTATCCATTCCGTTGGAGGGAGACCTGCATCACAAAGACAGTACTGGTCGCGATGAGATCATCCGCCAGCACGATGTGCAGATCATGAGTGCCGGCAGCGGCATTGCCCATAGCGAGATGAATGCCAACAAAGACAAAGAAGTGAAATTTCTGCAGATCTGGGTATTTCCGAAAGTAGCCAATATAGAACCGCGTTATCAGCAAAAGAATTTTAAACCGGAAGACAGAAATAACCAGTTGCTGACCGTAGTAGCACCTGATGATGAGAATGCCGTATGGATTAACCAGGATGCCTGGTTCTCATTGGGTAAGTTCTCTAAAGAATCTATTACCCGTTACCAGATCCGCAAACCCGGAAACGGGGTCTATGCTTTTATTCTGAAAGGTACTGTAACCCTGAACGGTGAAACTGTAGCTGACCGGGATGGTCTGGGAATCTGGGATACAGACAGTATCGAGATCAAAGCTGATACCGATGCAGAATTTTTACTCATTGATGTACCGATGGAATTAGAAGGAGCGTAATCATGAATACAAACAGAACCATACAATCCATTTTATATGCCACGCCCATGGACATGGGAGGTTTCCCGATCCGGCAACCCTTCCCTTCCAGTAAGGCACCGCAGATAGATCCGTTTTTATTACTGCATCATGCAGACCTGAAAGTTTCTGCCAATGTAGATCCCCTGAAGGCAGGTGTGGGTCCGCACCCGCACCGTGGTTTTTCTCCCGTTAGTTTTATCCTCAAAGGTGGTGTACACCATCGCGATAGCCGGGGAAACAACAGTGTGATCTATGCCGGCGGTACCCAATGGATGAATGCTGGCATGGGAGTGATTCATAGTGAGCGTCCGCCAAAAGATATCCAGGAACTGGGTGGCCGGCAGGAATTGCTGCAGTTATGGGTAAACACGCCGGCCAAACACAAAATGGATGCACCTTCTTACCAGCCTTTAACGGCAGAAGAAACCCCGACACTGAGATCGGCCGACGGACAAACCACGATCCATATTGTTGCCGGTGAGCAGGACGGTGTGAAAGGTCCTATCCACACACATTCAGATGTGAATACGTTTACTGCTGAAATGAAAAAAGGAGCAAAGTATTATTTCACTATTCCGGCAACCCACAATGCATTTATCTATCTGATAGAAGGCAAATTGCAGGTAACCGGCGATGGGGAAGTAGAAGCTAAATACGTAGCCGTGTTTCATAAAGATGGAGAAGGCTTTGAACTGGAAGCTCTGGAAGACAGTCAGCTGTTCATCGGAACCGGTGAGCCCCTGAACGAACCCGTTGCTTCGCATGGTCCCTTTGTGATGAACAACCAGACCGAACTGATGGAAGCTTTCCGCGACTACCAGATGGGGAAGATGGGCGTATTGATAGAGGAATAATCAGAGAAGTAAAAAGCAAAAATCCGTTAATCCGTAATCCGCAAATTCAATAATTAATAAAAAACAACAACATGTCAACTTACAAAATCGACGCAGCACACAGTGAGATCACTTTTAAGGTAAAACACCTGATGATCACCAATGTAACCGGTAATTTCAACCAGTTTGATGCTACCCTGGAAAGCGAAGCCGCTGATTTCAGCGATGCCAAAATTTCTTTTGAAGCAGATGTGAACAGCATTTCTACCAACAATGAACAGCGTGATGGTCACCTGAAAAGTGAAGACTTCTTTGCCGCTGAGAAATTTCCCAAACTGAGTTTTGTATCTACTTCATTCAGCAAACTGAACGATAGCAACTACCTGTTAAAAGGCAACCTGACCATCCGTGGTAACAGCAAACCGGTAGAACTGGCCGTAGAATATGGCGGTACTGTTACCGATCCTTATGGACAGGTGAAAGCAGGTTTTGAGATCAGTGGAAAAATCAGCCGTAAAGAATTTGGTCTTACCTGGAGCGCAACCACAGAAACCGGTGGAATTGTAGTGAGTGATGAAGTAAAACTGCACCTCGCTGTTCAGATGATCAAACAGGCATAAGAAAAAAATCTGTGACCCTCTGTTACTCCGTGTCTCTGTGTTGAAAAAAGCATGATGTCTTATGGAATGGTGTTCTTCAACACGGAGACACAGAGATAAGGAATTGCACAGAGCGAAGCTTAGGTAATTTACCCATTGTACATGAGAAGATGATGGGTTTATTGTAAACAACTATATAATGCACATGAAACTATTAAAAGACACGCCTGTATATTTACTGGCTTTGATTTACCTTGTATTTGGTTCTAACTATTTCTTTCATTTCATCAATATGCCACCCATGGCCGGTAATGCAGGTAATTTTGTGGGCGTATTATTCAGCACCAACTTTTTACTGGTGGTGAAACTGCTCGAAATCAGTTTTGCCGTGCTGATGCTGGTACCCAAAACAAGGGCGCTGGGCCTGGTACTGATCGCACCCATTACCGTGAACATTCTTTTATTTGAATTACTGATTGCAAACCAGCCTGGTCTGGCAGTACTGATGGTAATACTGAATGGCGTAGCGATTTACCAACGCAAAGAGCAATACCTCGGCATGATCGGCAGCCGGTTACGTTTAGCAACTATTTAAAAACAACTATATGACAACAGCCAGCATCGCTTCCACAGCTTACCGGGCAGAGATCCGGAACGGAAGGCATGAACTAACAGCAGATGAACCATTGAACCTTGGAGGCGGAGATACAGGTCCCACACCCGATGAGCTGCTGGAAGCGGCGTTGGCCAGTTGTACCGCCATTACCCTGCGCATGTATGCCAACAGGAAAGAATGGCCCGTTACCGAAATCAATGTGGCCGTAAACCTCGAGCGAAAAGATGACAAAACCATTATGACCCGCAACATACAAATTGAGGGTGCCATTGATGCAACCCAACGGGAACGGTTGCTGCAGATAGCGAAAGCCTGCCCGGTTTCTAAAACTCTGTCAGGACCGATTGACATTAATACACAAATTGTATAACAACGGCTCCCCGGCATTAAATAACGAATCATGCAATATATCCTATATCCCAACGCAGAAAGAGGAGAGAAAGACCTGGGCTGGCTGCAGAGTAAGTTTTCTTTCAGCTTTTCTTCTTACCGTAACCCGGTAAGAAAAAACTTCGGACTGCTGCATACTTTCAATGATGATACGGTAAAACCCGGTGGTGGTTTTGGTTTGCACCCGCATACCAATATGGAGATTATTAGTGTGATGTTGAAAGGCAGGATGAACCACAAGGACACTATAGGATACTCTGAAGTGGTAGAAAAAGACTGGGTACAACTGATGAGTGCCGGAACCGGCTTACGGCATGAAGAGTATAATGTGGGAGAGGAAGAAGTGGCTTTTCTGCAGATCTGGATCGAACCGAAACTGCAGAATATCAGTCCGCGGTACCAGAAAAGATATTTCCCGCGGGAAAAAAGGAAAAACCAGCTGACCACCATTGTGAGCAATGAAGAAGGAGCGGACCATTGCTGGATTAACCAGAATGCCCGCTTACAGCTGGGTTGGTTTGAACAGGGTAAGGAAATTCCCTATCTCATGAACCCGCTGAATAAGGCCGTTTTTATTTTTGTACTGGAGGGTGCATTAACGGTGGCTGGTAAAAAAATTGCAAAACGGGATGCGATCGGAGTCTGGGAAACAGAACAGTTTACCATCGGCATCGAACAGGAAGCTGATTTTATTGTTATAGAAGTACCGGTGAATCATTAATATACCATGGAAGCCTTCATGGATCAAACGATAGAAAATGAATATTGAAATTATAGCGGGAAGTCCGCGCAAAGAGAGTGTAACACACAGGATAGCTGTTTATTTACAGAAATACCTGTTGGCCAAAACCAGTCATACCGTTAATATCATAGACGTTCGCGAGTGGAACCTGCCTTTGTTACAGCATGTGTTCACCAGTGTGGAACATACGCCTGATGCTTTTAAGCCTTTGGCTGAAAGGATGTTTGCGGCCGATGCGTTTATACTGGTAACGCCGGAATACAATGGCAGTTATTCGCCCGCTTTACAGAACCTGCTGGATCATTTTCCCAAGCAGCACCACAAAGCTTTTGGTATTGTAACGGCTTCGCCGGGTGCCATGGGCGGGATGCGGGCTACCCAGCAATTACTGCTGCTGGTGCCGGCTTTATTCGGGGTAGCATCGCCCTATATGCTGGTAACTCCGTTTGTAGACAAGAAATTTGATGCAGATGCGAACCTCTTAGACACTGGTTTCCAGAAAAATATAGATGTTTTTGTTAATGAGTTCCTCTGGCTGGCAGAAACCCTGCATCCGGAGCTGGAAACGGTTTATAATTAACCTGATAAAAATGTGGCGGAGTTGTAACTTCGCCACTTTCTTTTAAATACCCCGCATGAGCGACGAAATCAAACACGAATGTGGCCTTGCCTTCATTCGTTTGCGCAAGCCTTTTTCCTATTACCTGCAGAAGCATGGCGCTGTTACGTATGGTTTGAATAAACTATACCTGTTGATGGAAAAACAACACAACCGCGGACAGGACGGGGCCGGCATTGCCGCTGTAAAACTGAATACAGAACCAGGCAGTCCTTTTTTGCACCGCATGCGCAGCAATGCACAACAACCCATTGCGGATCTTTTCTTTAAAATTGGCCAGGAAATAGCAGAGCTGGAGAAATACCAGCCCGATATCAAACAGCATCCCGGTTTGATGAAGGGTCATTTACCCTTTCTCGGAGAATTACTGTTGGGGCATTTGCGTTATGGTACACAGGGTAAGAACAATGTAGAATTTTGTCATCCATTCATCAAACGCGACCTGGTACCAGGTAAAAACCTGGCACTGGCCGGTAATTTTAACCTGGTGAATACGGATGAATTGTTTGACCTCATCAATATGGATCCGGGCGATTTTCAGAAGCAGAGCGACCTGGCAGCCATGATGGAAGTGCTGCATCATTTTCTGACGAAGGAAGATGAGCTGCATCCCAATGCTGCCAACTTATCCAACGTACTGAAAAAAGCAACTCCTTTGTTTGATGGTGGTTATACCATTGGCGGTTTACTGGGTAATGGCCATAGTTTTGTGATGCGCGATGCGCATGGTATCCGTCCCGCTTATTATTATATCAATGACGAAGTGATTGTTGCAGCCAGTGAACGTGCTGCCATCCGTACCACGTTTAATGTGGGTGAGAACGAAGTGCTGGAGCTGATGCCGGGTATGGCATTGATTGTGGATGATAAGGGTAGTTATACTATCGAGCAGATCCTCGAACCCAAAGAAAGAAGAGCCTGCAGTTTTGAACGCATCTATTTCTCGCGCGGAAGTGATGAGAAAATCTATCGCGAAAGGATTGCGTTGGGACATCATCTCAGTAAAACCGTTCTGGAAAATATCAATTACGATCTGAAGAATACCATTTTCTCCTATATCCCCAATACAGCCGAAGTGGCTTTTTATGGATTGGTGAAAGGGATGGAAGAGTACCTGAATAAGATCAAAGTAGAGCGGATCCTCAGCTGGGACAAAGATTTTACACCTGAAAAGCTGGAAGAAATGGTGAACCGTAAGATCCGCCAGGAGAAGATCGCCATCAAAGACGTAAAGCTGCGCACATTCATTACCGAAGATGCCAACCGGAATGAAATGGTGCAGCACGTATACGATATTACTTACGGAACCGTTCGCCGCAAGGAAGATACGCTGGTGGTGATAGACGACAGTATTGTTCGCGGCACTACCCTGAAAGAAAGTATTATCCGGATGCTGGCCCGCCTGCAGCCCAAAAAGATCACTGTGGTTTCTTCTGCTCCGCAGATCCGTTACCCGGATTGTTATGGGATTGATATGAGCAAACTCGGCGACTTCATCGCTTTCCGCGCAGCCACTGCTTTGCTGAAAGAACGGAATATGGAACATGTACTTACTGATCTGCTGGAGAAAGTGAAAGAATTACAACGTACCAACCAGCTGCATACAGAAAATGTGGTGCGTCAGGTGTACAAACCCTTTACTACACAGGAAATCTCAGATAAGATTGCACAGCTGATCACCCCCAAAGAAGTGGATGTAAATGTAGAAGTGATCTACCAGACCATCGAAGACCTGCACGACAGCTGTCCCACCAATACCGGCGACTGGTACTTTACCGGCAACTACCCTACTCCGGGCGGTAACCGCGTGGTGAATAAGGCGTTTTTGAATTATATGGAAGGGAAGAATGTGAGAGGTTACTAAATAATGATAGAATGATAGCATGATAGAATGATAGAATGAACTGATCGTCATAGCATTCTATCATTCTATCATGCTATCATTCTATCATTGAATTCACACCCTGTAACAGATCGCATTAATATTCATACCCGCGCCAACGGATGCGAACATCACGATATCGCCGGCTTCCAGTTCATGAGAGCCGAGTTGCTCGTGTTTAACGAGGTCGTATAGGGTAGGGATGGTGGCTACGGAGCTGTTGCCGAATTTATGAATGCTCATGGGCATGATGCCCTGTGGTACTTCTCTTAAGCCATAGAGTTTGTATAAGGCTTTTACAAATCCTTCATCCATTTTTTCGTTGGCTTGGTGCAGGAAGAATTTTTTTACATCAGTAACTTGTAAGCCGCATTTTTCAAGACAGGCTTTCATGGCAAGCGGTACGTTTTTGATGGCATATTCGTACACTTTTCTTCCTTTCATTTTCATATACCGGATATGCTGGTCTGCCTGCAGGTTATAGGAACTTCCGTAACGGAGGTAGTAGGCCTCATCAATACAATGACTCTGCACGCTGGTGGCGAGTATGCCGCTATCAGAGGGGTCGCCTGCTACAGCTTCGATGATGGTAGCGCCAGCCCCATCGCTGAAGATCATACTGTCGCGGTCGTACTTGTCGATTACCCTGCTCAGTGTTTCAGTACCGATTACGAGACATTTTTTAGCGATGCCGGCTTTGATATAAGCATCGGCCTGTATCACACCCTGGATCCAGCCGGGGCAACCGAATAGGATATCATAGGCCACACAATTGGGATTACGGATACCAAGCGATTGTTTAACACGGGAGGAAAGAGCCGGTAAAGCATCGCTCTGAATGCTTCCGGACAGGATATTCCCGAAATTATGTGCCACAATAATCTGGTCGAGAGTTTCCGGATCAATGCCTGCATCTTCGATGGCTCTTCCAGCCGCAATGGCTGCCATATCAGAAGAATTCATTTCCGCATCAGCATAACGGCGTTCTTCAATACCGGTGATATCCCTGAATTTGTCTACGATCTCGTTTGGTGCGGCAACAATATGTTCATGGTCTTCACTATAAAACTCCTGATCAGCAAAATCTCTGTTGGTCTTGATATTCGGTGGAATAAAACTTCCTGTTCCGGTGATAACGGTTCTTGTTTGCGACATGAGCCATACAATTAGTAATGTTCAACAATAGCCAGTGAAGATAGAATCCTGGGGTTATCAGGCTGGTTTTCAAATGTAATAATTATTCAGCCAGAAAGGCTTTGCAGAACCCGATTTTACGCATAAAAAAAGCGACCGGTTGTTAGTTCCGGTCGCCTGATATTATCCATCTCATACCTGATCAGTGATACCAGTGCTAATGAAATCAGAGATATTTGTCTCCCTTATTCCGTTTCACCTCCGCCACATATTCCTTGATAGATTGTTCCTTTTCTTTTTTACAGATCAGCAGCACATCTTTTGTATCTACGATGATGAAATCGTCGAGTCCCTGCAAGACTACCAATTTTTCCCTGGGTGCAGATACCATACACTTGGTGGCATCGATCACAATTACATTTTCACCTGCTACGGCATTACCGAGATAATCTTTCTCCAGGTTATCATAGGCGCTGTTCCAGGTACCGAGGTCGCTCCAGCCAAATGAAGAGGGGATCACATATACATTGTCTGCTTTTTCCATGATAGCAATATCGATGGAAACATTGGTGCAGAGAGGGTAGATCCGGTTAATGGCTTCATTTTCGGTTGGGGTATTAAAATGTTCTTTTTCGGAGTCAAACAATTCGAACATTTCTGGCTGGTAAATTTCGAATGCTTTGATCACATTTTTCACCTGCCAGATAAAAATACCCGCATTCCACAGAAAATCGCCACTGGCCAGGAAGGCTTTGGCCAGTTCGAGGTTGGGTTTTTCGGTGAAAGTTTTTACCTGGTAAATACCATCTGCCACAGGCAAAGCTTCATGCTGTATATACCCGTAACCGGTATTGGGATGGGTGGGTTTTACACCCAGGGTTACCAGCGATTTGATGTGTGATACAAAATCGAGCGCCTGCAAAGTGATCTTGCGGAAATTTTCATCATCCAGAATCATATGGTCGCTGGGGGCCACAATCAGGGAGGCTTCCGGGTCTTTTTGCAGAAGTTTGTAAGAGATATAAGCCACGCAAGGAGCTGTATTCTTACGGCTGGGTTCCGACAGGATATTGTCAGGATTCAGATCCGGCAATTGCTCTCTTACGATAGATGTATATTCTTCAGAAGTAACGATAAAGATATTTTCCACAGGGATAAAAGCAGCAAAACGATCGTAGGTCCATTGAACAAGTGTCTTGCCTGTATTCAGGATATCGAGAAACTGTTTGGGATAACTGCTGCGACTGCTTGGCCAGAAACGACTTCCGATGCCACCCGCCATAATCGCAACATAGTGATGCTTGTTCATCTGCAAAAATTAAGTATAGTAATTTTGTGGTGCAATATTACAGGCTTATTTGTCGAATACCTGCAAAGATTGGTTAAACAATCCCCTCCCGCACCAGATCGTGTAAATGTAAAATGCCGAGGTAGATACCCTCTTCTTCCACGATCAGCTGACTAATATCGTTTTTTCTTAATACATCCAATGCTTCTACCGCCAGAACGGAGGCGGCAATGGTTTTGGGGTGTGGCGATAAGATATCTTTTGCGGTGATGGAACTGATATCATTGCTTTTTTCCAGCATTCTCCGCAGATCGCCATCGGTAATGATCCCGATCACATGGTTGTTATTGTCGGTAACAGCGGTTACGCCCAGTCTTTTTTCTGTGATCTCTACAATCACTTCTTTGAGGCTGGCACCGGGTAGAACAGCTGGTTTTTCGTTGGCTATAATCAGATCAGCCACCCGCAGGTACAAACGTTTGCCCAGGTTACCTCCGGGATGGTATTTGGCAAAATCCTGGCCGGTAAAACCGTTCAGCTGCATCAGGCAAACAGCCAATACATCACCCATCACCATCTGTGCGGTAGTGCTGCTAGTAGGGGCCAGGTTATTGGGACAGGCTTCTTTGCTTACAGTGGTATTCAGTACCAGGTCGCTGTTCTGCGCCAGAAAACTGGCTGTATTACCCACCATGCCGATCAGGGTATTCCCGAAATTCCGGATCAGGGGTACCAGTACTTTGATCTCGGGACTTTCGCCGCTTTTACTGATGATCAGCACCACATCGTTCTGCTGTATCATACCGAGGTCGCCATGAATGGCGTCGGCGGCATGCATGAAAAGGGAGGGGGTGCCGGTAGAGTTCAGTGTAGACACGATCTTCTGGCCAACGATCGCACTTTTGCCAATGCCGCTGATGACCAGCCGGCCTTTTGACTGGTGAATGAGGGCTACAGCTTTTTCAAAACTGTCGTCTACAAAAGCGGCCAAACCAGCTACGGATTGGGCTTCCAGTTCAATGGTATGGAGGGCAGTTTGCCGGATAGTTGCATTCATGTGTCGCAAAGGTAAACTTTAACAGCAATGTGACAGTATTGCAGGCATACTTTAGTAACTTCGCTACCCTTTTTACAAAAGCTTTCTGCTGACCCCGGAACAGGCAATCCGGTTACCGCCGTACACGGAGTGATCCTCGCCGTTTAAAATTTTTAAGTGACGATTCCGGGTAAAAAGAAGTATATTATACATTGATTGAAAAGAGCGCTCCTGTGCTATCCGGCGGGAGAAAATTGATTTTGATACATGGCAACAAGCACAAAAAAAACAGCTACCAAAACGGCTGCCCCCAAACCTAAGAAAGCGGCATCTTCTAAAGCGGCTGCTGCAAAGGCCCAAACGGCACATTCCCACGATATTTATGGGGCCCTGGAACAGTATTTTGGGTTCCGCGAGTTCAAAGGCACGCAGGAAAAAGCGATCAACAGCATTCTCAACGGGAAAGACACTTTTGTGATCATGCCTACGGGTGGAGGTAAAAGTCTGTGTTACCAGTTGCCGGCCATGATCCTTCCGGGTTGTGCCATCATTGTTTCGCCCTTGATTGCGCTGATGAAAAACCAGGTTGACCTGGTTCGTGGTTACAGCGAAAAAGATGAAGTGGCGCATTTTCTGAATTCCTCTCTCAACAAAGGACAGATCAAGGAAGTAAAAGATGATCTTACCAGCGGTAAAACCAAACTGCTGTATGTAGCGCCCGAAACCCTGACCAAACAGGAGAACCTGGATTATTTCAGCGACCTGAATATTTCTTTTTTTGCGGTAGATGAAGCCCATTGTATTTCTGAATGGGGCCACGATTTCAGGCCCGAATACAGAAGGCTGCGCGAGATGATGGATATCATCAACCCCGATATCCCCGTGGTAGCTTTAACTGCTACAGCCACGCCCAAGGTAAAAAGCGATATCGTTAAAAACCTGGGCCTGCGCGATCCGGATATTTTTCTCTCGTCTTTTAACCGGTCTAATCTCTATTATGAGATCCAGCCCAAGATCGCGAAAGATCAGACCATTAAAAGCATCGTCAAATTCATTACCGGCCATAAAGGCAAGAGCGGGATCATATATACACTGAACCGTAAAACCACCGAAGAGCTGGCAGAGATCCTGGTAGCTAACCAGATCAAAGCCGTAGCCTACCATGCCGGTCTTGACCAGAAACTGCGCGCCGAAAGGCAGGACCAGTTCCTGAACGAAGATGTACAGGTAATTGTGGCCACTATTGCCTTCGGGATGGGAATTGATAAACCGGATATCCGCTATGTGATCCATTTTAATATTCCTAAGTCGATAGAGAACTATTACCAGGAAACCGGCCGTGCCGGAAGAGACGGTATGGAAGGACTCTGTGTACTGTATTACTCGCACAAAGATGTTTCCAAACTGGAGCACCTGATGCGCGATAAACCGTTGAGCGAAAGAGAAGTGGGTGCACAACTGATTGATGAAACCGTGGCTTATGCCGAGAGTGCGGTATGCCGCCGGAAAATATTACTCCATTATTTTGGAGAGAACTGGGATACACCTAATTGCGGCAACTGCGACAACTGTTTGCATCCCAAAGAAAAAATAGAAGCCAAGGATGATGTGGTGAAAATGCTGAAAGTGATCAAGGCGCTGGACGAACGTTTTACCACCGATTATGTGGTGAATGTGGTGATGGGAAAACTGACACCGCAGATCAATATTTACCGGCACGATGCCTTGCCTGTTTTTGGTATCGGCAAAGACAAAGACGCGCATTTGTGGAACAGCCTGGTGCGCCAGATGTTACTGGAAAACCTGATCAAAAAAGATATTGAGGAATATGGTTTGCTGAAAATGACGGAGAAAGGAGAGAAGTTCCTTAAAAAACCAGCTTCTTTCAAGATCGTACTCAACAACCTGTATGAAGATGCACAGTTTGATGAAGATGAGGGCGAGAACGCCTCACAATCCGGTGCAGCTGCCGATGAGAAGCTGTTTGACATGCTGAAAGAACTGCGCCAGAAAGAAGCCAAGAAAAAAAGCCTGCCACCTTTTGTGATCTTCCTCGAAAACTCGCTGCAGGATATGGCCACCATTTATCCAACCACACTGGAAGAAATGGAGAAATGCCAGGGCGTGAGTAAAGGTAAATCCATAAAATACGGCAAACCCTTTGTAGAGCTGATTGCCAAATACGTAGAGGAGAATGATATTGAAAAGCCGGATGATTTTGTGATGAAAAGTGTGGCCAATAAAGCCAATAACAAGATCTATATCATCCAGAACGTAGATAAAAAGATTCCGCTGGAAACCATTGCCAAAAACAAGAGCCTGAAACTGGATGAGTTACTGGAAGAAATGGAAACCATTGCTGCCAGCGGCACCAAATTAAATCTCGATTATGCTATTGATGAATGGCTGGATGCCTACGACCAGGAAGAGATTATCGAGTATTTCAAAAGCTGTGAAACTTCTTCACTGCAGGTAGCGCAGGAAGAGCTGAGCGAAAACAATTACAACTGGGAACAGCTGAAGATCATGCGGATCAAGTTTTTGAGTGTGTATGGGAATTGATTGATCGCAGATTACACAGATTTCAGATCGCTGATGGCGCAGATTATATATGATTTTTGGGAGCCCGCTTTTTTGAGCGGGCTTTTTTATGGAGATAATAGGCTGTCAGGGCTAAAGCCGGTTGTATGTATTTGTGTTGTTCCCCAGCCTAAAGGCTGGGGTTATGGAAGCATTGTCTTCCGTATTTGAATACAAGTATTCATACTACCGCCTGCCTTTAAGCTGTAGCTATGGAATAGCCGTATTCAGTGGCTGAATACACAGGTTCAATTTTAACCCCAGCCTTTAGGCTTGGGGGCTTGGATGTCGTATTATTCCCGGGCTTTAGCCCTGACAAGGGTTGTGCATTAAGCGGGATAGGATGATATGAGGCTGTCAGGGCTAAAGCCAGTTGCATGTATTCGAGTTGTTCCCCAGCCTGAAGGCTGGGGTTATGGAAGCATTGTCTTCCGTATCTGAATACACAAGTTCAATTTTAACCCCAGCCTTTAGGCTGGGGGCTTGGATGTCGTATTATTCCCGGGCTTTAGCCCTGACAAGGGTTGTGCATTAAGCGGGTTAGGATGATATAATGCTGTCAGGGCTAAAGCCAGTTGTATGTATTCGAGTTGTTCCCCAGCCTGAAGGCTGGGGTTATGGAACCTTTTCCGGTTAGTACTATGCTGGCGCTGTTTCGTTTTTTGCTATTCTATTGCTATCAAAGTGCCCGGATGGTGGATAGGAAGGAGTCCAAAGTATACGCCCCGTTTACTGAGCGGTTTTCATATACCATAAAATATCGGTACTCATTACCTGCTTTATTAGCCCAGGCAGTGCCCAGCCGTATTTTCTGTTCTGCATCCAGGTGGTCGCCCTTGGTTTCGAGAATAATCGTTTTACCGGTTTTGGTGCGGATGATGAAATCCGGGTAATGATTAATATAACCATTGATGCAAAATCCTCTTCTTTCTATGTTGCGGGTCCAGAAAGCGATATTTTCCATATTGGCTATCTCATTGATAATCCGCTCTTCAAAACCATTCATGTTACCCTCTGTTTCGTATAAGGATTTGGGAAAATCTTTGGCTTTATCAGCGGGGATGATTTCAACAGGAAAACGATAGGAAGGTCGTATCAGCACTTTATCGGTATCAAGAAACTCTCTGAATTTTCTCTCCGCAAATGCTTCTTTCAGACTATTGATCTTATCTTTTATTTTTCTGGCATAGGTATATTCCTGGTTAGCCAGTTCTGTAAATTGTTCGTCGGTAAAACCTTCCAGGATTCTACTGATGTATTGTTTTATTTCCCCGTCTGAAACGGGATCAAACTTACCAATGCTATCCATGATTCTTTTGGTAAAATTTTTGACCCTGCTGTCTTTTCTGGTCGGATCAAGCAGGTAAGCCTGCAGATTTTCCCGGAGATCTCCATCCAGTTTGATAAAAGTGGGGGTATGTTCTTTTTTACTCTCGTCGAGATCTACCTTATAGAGATTAGATGAGATATTGTCAAAATCAATTTTGATATCTTCTTTAGACAACTGGAACTCTTTTCCTACTAACTCGTCTTTTTCCAATAGTTTATCTCCGCCAAAAATTTCTCCGGCGGGTACTTTCAGGAAGAACTGTGGTATTTCCATGGACAGCGCCTCTGCCCGGAAAAATTCTTTCATGGGGTATTTTTTCACGGCCGACTGAATTTCTGATGGTAATGATATCGTTTGTGCAGTAGCCAACTCCTTCACTTTCGCATCCATGGCTGCTGTTTCCTGTATGGCGAGGGTTTCAATAATGGATACGGGTTTGGTAGATACCTGTGTTTCAATCATGGCCATGATCCGGGATGAATCAATACCGGCTGTGATATCTTCTGAGGTATCTTCCTTATCTGTAGCAAATACGGTCAGCTGGTTAAATACATTGGCGGGTTCCGGCGAAACAGTGGCAGCAACCGAATCCGGCAGTTTATAATCCTGTTTACTGAAGCCGGCTTTGTTGAGCCCTTTCACAATATTGTCGAGGGTGTCTAAGAATTTGTCTGAAGCGGTTAATACATAACAGAGATTCAGTAAGGGAAATTTGTGTTTGGTAACATAGGGCTGTCGCAATACACGCCCCAATATCTGCTCTACATCTACCGCAGATGTTTTATCGGCAAGTGATGCGAGAATATAGGCAAAGGGGCAGTCCCATCCTTCTTTTAATGCATTTACGGTAATGATATAACGAACCGGACAATCAGGACTCATCAGGTCCTCAGATTTTATCTCATTGATATTGGCCGTTTTAATCCGGATCCGCTCAGCAGGTATTTTGAGCTCAATCAGTTTCTCCTTTAGTTTTTCAAAAGTGGTATTGTCTTCCGCATTTCTCGGTTGTGCCTGAAACAGCACAATGGGCCGGATATATCTTCCGCCATTTTTATATTCTTCTTCAGCTTCTTTCTCCAGTTTTTGCTGCAGTTGCAGGGCAGACTGGATCACATCTGTTTTGTCGTGATGATTATATACAATCACAGGCAGTTTTACCATGTTCTCCCGCTTCAGTTCCATGGCATCTACGAAACTGATGATATTACTGTTTTTCCGGGGTGTGGCGGTGAGGTCGAGAATAAAACAGGGGTTGAGGTTGGTTAGCATATCAACACTCAACTCACTTTCGGCATTATGACTTTCATCTACCACCACCAGCGGGTTCAGTGCCTGTATCACTTTCATGAGACTGATCTCTTCTTCGTTGGCCAGCATGGGACTAAAGGATTGCAGGTTCCCGTTTTCCTGGTACACTTTCCGGTCTTCTTTGCTTCGCGAGCGGAAACTGTCAAAACTCATCACTATAATACTGAGTTGTTCCTGTACACTCGAGGAGTTAAAACCGCTACCCTGCAGCAAACCTGATTTATCGAAGATCTCTACCCGGTTGCCAAAATGGGTGTTCAGTTTCTGACGGTAGGGGTGAGTGGGATCTTTCAGGTTACGAAGGGTTTGCTCCAGTATGGTAATAGAAGGAACCAGCCATACTACCACTTTGTTTTTATCGTGGTAAAAAGCGTCGAATATGGTTTTGATGGCATTGCAGGCTATAAAGGTTTTGCCCCCTGCTGTAGGAACTTTAACGCATACATGCGGTACACCGGGAATATTGTTTTTGTAGGGCTCAATAGCCGAACCGGGAAAGGGTTGTAAAGGAGTTTTGGGATGGCCGGACCAGAAGCTGTGAAAAGACTCACCCAGATTTTTTACTTCCTGTATCCGCGAAAGAAATCTTTCCAGATCTGCAATTACATCCTGCTGGTATTTTTTCAGTTCCATAAGGTTGGCTTAAAACCGGGTTATATCTCTCGGTATTTTTTTAAAACTGATAGCAGACAGGGTCAGGAATTCTTTGGTAAGGGTACAATTGTCTGCATATATGATGTATTGTTCTGCTTTGGTTCGTATAGTAGCCAGTAACTCGTGATCGAGGGTGGTGGTTTGGCCGGGCTCGAATACGAAATAGTAGGCTGTTTGGTTATGCAGGCCCAGCAAATAAGGGTTGTCTTTACCTTTTTTAGCATCAGGTAGAGGCTGTTGGGTTTCGGTGTAAAAAATATACTGCCGAAGTTCTTTCAGCGGAACCGCTTCGTTCAGGTTACCATCTTCGGTAAACAGGGGCTGCCCCAATGTATAGTAATCAAAAGCACCACCAGTGGCTTCTTTATCTGCATAACCGTTGATGACCCGCTTAACCCTTTCTGCCGTAATGGTTTCGGCATAGGGTTCCATTTCTATGAGAATGAATTTGCGGTTACCGCCGTCTTCTTTGTTGAGGTTTAACACGGCATGGGCGGTGGTGCCGGAGCCAGCGAAGGAATCTAAGACTATGTCTTGTCCACTTGCTATTTGTGAGATTAGTTGTTGAACTAATGAAATTGGCTTTGGGTAGTCAAATACTTTTCCTTCAAATAGTTGTTGGATAGTTTTTGTTCCTTCAGAATTCAAACCTATTCCATAAGCGTCATTACTCATCCATGTTGAAAAAGGATTGATGTCTGATTTTAAGTCAGATAAATATCTTTTTAACATAGGTCTTCCCGTACTTCCTTTTGGGAAAACGACTCGCCCTTCTTTAATTTTTTCTTTCATTGTATCTGGAGCATAAGTCCACACTCGCTTTGAGTTAGGCTTAAAAATCTCTCCGTTCTTAGGATTAATCAAGTCAAAGAATTGATTTGGTCGTTGATCTTTAGGCATGCCAACTGTTAAATCACCCAAAGTCCATTGTCCTTTTGGATCATTATCAGGATTTGAATAATTCTTGTAATCTTTCTTTACCCCAAAAAATTTTGTGCTTTGTGATTTAAAATAAGTGACAACATATTCATGATCTACCGAAATGTTATTCTGTGACATTTGTGAAGACGTCCGTCGTCTCCAAATAAATGATGAAACATAGTTTCTACTCCCAAATATTTCATCACAAGCTAGTTTAAGATAGGTGTGCTCATTATCATCAATTGAAATAAAAATAGCCCCATCATCCGCCAACAGCTTATGCAGCAGCTTCAATCGGGGATACATCATACACAGCCATTTATCATGCCTGCTTAAATCCTCTCCTTCCTTACCCACTACTTCATGTAGCCATTTTTTCAGCTTCGGGTCATTCACATTATCATTATACACCCATCCTTCATTCCCCGTATTGTACGGCGGATCTATATAAATGCACTTGATTTTCCCCTCATACTCAGGCAGCAAAGCTTTAAGCGCTTCCAGGTTATCGCCATGTATGATTTTATTGCCGCTGTTGGTTTCGGCACTGCCCAATTTCCCATTGGTAAAACCATACCCATGATCCAGCACACGAAAAGGAACGGCGAGGTGATGGTTGATCACCTTGTCTTTTCCTATCCAATGTAATGTGGGCATCTGTCTTACCGGGTTTGGTTACGTACAAAAACTGTCGTTAAACAGCAATATTGCACTATAAAGACAGTAAATGTATTTAAAATATCATAAACTATACTTTTAAGACAGTTGAAGAAGTGGGTGTTGAAGAAATTTGACTTGTGAAAAAAACCATTGGAGAACGTATACGGAGGCTGCGGCAAAGCAAAGACTACACCCAGGATAATATGGCTGCCGAACTGGATATTACCCCCGGTGCCTATGCCAAAATAGAACGTGGCGAAACCGACCCATCGGCCACCCGCCTGCTCAGGATTGCTGAGATACTGGGGGTGGATGTGACGAGCTTCTTTAAAGACAGTACGGTTGCTTCACAGGTACAACAATCTGCCCACCAACCCTATGGGGCAGCTTCAAAAGATGAACTGGAACAATTGGCCCATTTGGTAAGGCAACTGAGTCAGGAAATAGACAAACTGAAAACACAGATCAAGCCGGTTACCAGACCCACTAAAAAAGGAAAAAAATAACCTCGCCCAGGCAGGATCCAAAAATTACATACAGCAGCTTCCGCCGAGGCTGTTTTTTTTGTCCTTCCCTTCAGCGCTTACTACGAGGGGCAAAATCCCCTGCCACCGATGGGAAAATTCCCGTTTCTGCTCCCAGTCCTGTTTTTTTGGCATTATCCTTGCCATATTTGAGCAGCGATAAACGCAGATCGGGTGTCATATAATTACTTCCCCCGATTTTTAGCAACATAAAGTAAGATTTATGCATATCCAGAACCTACAGCTTGGGTTGGTAGAAGAACTCAGTTATATGACCGTGATGGCCGATAAAACCGGCAGACTGGTATTCAAAGTGCTGGATATGGATGGCCGTATTGCCAAAACAATGGTGGCGCAGGTAAACGAGGGCAGGCAGCAACTGGCATTAAACATGGCCGACCTGCATAGCGGGCGTTATGTAATCAATGCTTTCAGCGGGGATATTTTTATCAAATCCATCCGTTTCGAAAAGCAGTAAACAAGGGTTCAATTGGGGGTATTAATAATGGGTCCCGCTGATGGCGGGACCTTCTTTTTGCCAATGCAGTACTAAAAATCTGTTTGCGTTAATTATGTAAAACAACTCCCTGCTTTTTCTCTGCGAAAACTCCCCGGCCTCTGCGGCTCCGCGGTGAACATGAGTTCCATTCACCGCGGAGAACGAGAGAGGCAGAGGTTACGCAGAGGGGGGTAAGCAATTTAAACAGGTTCTACGGTTCCGAAGTTGAAAAAAAACGCTATTTACTTTGTCTGTAGTTGCTTAAAAGCCTGCACCCTTTGTTTCACATTCTCTCTCACATTCAGGTAAAAAAGATTCAGATCGGCTACATGGTAATTTTTGGTGGTGAGAAACAGGTTGCCAAAAAAATGAGGTTTGTCTGTCCAGAGTACGCCTTCGGTTGCATGGGCATTGGTGATTTTAGGGATCAGTTTATTGAAGTTCAGTAATAATCCGCCTTTATTATCCGTTCTGTCGGCCATCTGTTTATTGCTATCCCAGGTAAGCGGGTTGGTAACGACGGATACAAATTTTTCTTTGGCTACATATGCCGGTTTATAGCCATCACGCAGGGTACGCCAGCTAACGGCACAGCCTGTTTGTGTGGGTGTGATACAGGGTTGAATGGTGCTAAACCAATCGGGTTCCAGCGGCATACCCACCAGATAAGCAGCTACCAATTGTTTGCTGAGGTCTTTTCCATCAAAAAATTCTTTCAGTAAACGTTTGGCATGTTGGGTGCCCTGGCTATGTGCTGCAATTATGATCGGACGGCCATGGTTATACTGCGTGAGAAAATATTGAAAAGCGGTTTTCACATCCTGGTAAGCCATTTCAAAGGCTGCGTAGGCCTGCAGACTATCTTCGGCAGTTACCGGGAAATAGGCGTAATAATTAGCCTGCCGGTAACGGGGTGCATATACTTTTCCGGCTTCATTAAACACACTGGCCTGGAACAGGATGGTGGAATAATCTGTTTTGGCATTCAGCTCTGCATTATCGATGGGAGCATTCCATCCCAGTGCCTTGTGTTTATCCGTGTAGGTAGTGGGATAAATAAAAAAAACATCTGCTGTTGTATCCGGATCATAACTGCTGCGCAGTGGTTGGGGGATACTGTCTGAAGGGTCCCATTTACCCGGTAATGCCGCCCAATGGTCGGGATTGCCATAGTCGGGTACACCCGCTTCATGCGTAAACTGGTATCGGGAAGCCAGTTTCTGGTATTTGTTGGAACAACTGGTCAGGATGCAGGAAATCAGGAGCAGGAAAGTGAGGTATTGACGGATCATGGCTTAAAGTTGATAAAATTTCCCAAGAAAGCCATCTTATCTACATACTACCTCATCTCACACTTGTTTTGTACTTTTCGCGGCAGATCCGGACAGATCTGATTATTCACGATAAAATCTAATGCGTATGTCTATTCCAGTTGTTGATCTGGCTGATTTTCTGAGTGGCGATGTTACACGCAAAGCAGCTTTTGTACAGTCGCTCGGTAAAGCCTATGAAGAAGTGGGTTTTGTAGCCGTTAAAAACCATGGTGTGCCCGATGAACTCATTGCCCACCAATATGAATATGTACAACAGTTTTTTTCGCTGCCGCTGGAGAAGAAACTGAATTATGAGATCAGCGGATTGGCCGGCCAGCGTGGTTATACCAGTTTTGGCCGTGAGCATGCCAAAGGCAGTGAGGCCCCGGATCTGAAAGAGTTCTTCCAGTATGGACAAACAGTGGAAGACAATGATCCCATTCAATCAGAATACCCCGCGAATGTTTCTGTGGCGGAGATCGGGCCTTTCAATCAAACTCTCTTTAATGCGTACCGCAATTTTGAAAAGAGCGGGAAGTCCTTACTGCAGGCCATTGCCCTGTACCTGGGTCTGGATGAGCATTATTTTGATGCGCATGTACACAATGGAAATTCTATCCTGCGTTGTATCCACTATCCGCCCATTACCAACGAACCCAAAAGTGCCATTCGTGCAGAACAGCATGAAGATATCAATCTCATTACTTTGCTGGTAGGTGCTTCGGCTGATGGGTTACAGATCCTGACCAAACAGGGCGAATGGGTAAATGTTACTTCTCTGCCCGAGCAGATCGTGGTAAATGTGGGCGATATGCTGCAGCGCCTCACCAATAACAAATTGCGCAGTACTACGCACCGTGTGGTAAATCCGCCGAGAGAACTCTGGCATACCAGCCGGTTCTCCATGCCATTTTTCCTGCATCCGCGCAGTGAGATGAGTCTGGCCTGCCTAGAGAGCTGTATTGATGCAACACATCCCAAAGCCTATCCGGATACCACTGCCGGCGAATACCTGGATGAACGTTTGCGGGAGATCGGCTTGAAGAAATAAAAGTCTTAACCGTGCCTTTGCGCCTTGGTGTGCTACATATTCTCACACCAAGGCACAAAGGCACGGTTTTTTGTATAGGGTGTTCTTATTTAGGTGTCTGCGGGTTATTTATTTCGGTCCTCCCTTAAAATTTTATTAATTTCCGGTCATAACCCCGCTGTAACCCATGGTTTTAACCCGCCATATCCCCTTTCTGCGTGCTGTGTTCTGGCATAGTATTACGGCGGTGGGTGGTCCGCAAGGACATATGGGCATGATGCTGAAAACCTTTGTACAGCAACGGAAAGATGTTACAGAAACAGAACTGATCGAATACAATGGGTTCTGCCAATTACTGCCGGGTGCTTCTTCTACCCAGACATTGACACTGATCGGCTATAAAAGAGGGGGACTTCCGCTGGCGATCATTACCCTATTAATCTGGATCCTGCCTGCCTGCACTTTGATGGGTGGCATTTCTTTTCTATTGGATTATTTCGATGATATGGGGCTGAAAGTGGGTGTATTCAAATTTGTACAACCCATGGCCATCGGCTTTATAGCCTATTCTGCTTACCGGATTTTTGGGGTGGCGGTTACAAATACGATTACCCGGGTAATTATGCTGGTAGCTACGGTGGCTACCTTTCTCGCTTTTAAAACGCCCTGGATATTTCCGGCCTTGATTGTGGCGGCGGGTATTGCTACCAATTTCAGCGATAAAAGGATTCCCAAACAGGAGATCCTGAATAAACGGATTGGCTGGGGCAATATTCTGATCTTTTTAGCCTTGTTTGGGATGGCAGGTTATTTTTCTGAAACAGCCACCCGACAAAACTGGGAGAACCGCAAACCGATTAACCTGTTCGAAAATGCTTATCGTTTTGGCAGTCTGGTTTTTGGCGGGGGAGATGTATTGATACCACTGATGTACGAACAATATGTAACCCGTCCTGAAACCAAACGAATACAGGAAACCAAAAGAGATGTACTGCGGATGAACCGGGCCGATTTTTTAACCGGCTCGGGCATGGTGCGGGCCATACCCGGTCCGGTATTCTCTATCGGGGCTTTTACCGGGGGCATGGTGCTGCGCGACCAGGGTCCGGGCATGCAGCTGCTGGGTTGTGTAATCGGGGCCATCGCCATTTTTCTGCCGAGTGCCTTATTGGTTCTGTTCTTTTTCCCGGTATGGAATAATCTGAAGAGATATGCCGTCATATACCGCTCGCTCGAAGGCATTAATGCGGCCGTGGTAGGCATTATGGCCGGTGCCACCTGTTATCTCATCAAAGACAGTTTTCTCAATTCGCTGATCCAGGCCGAGGCCATCGGAATCTGGGATCTGGTGGTGGTGGTGGTTACTTTTCTCCTGCTCAGCAGCCATAAAATTCCCGCCCCGCTGATCGTGCTGGGGTGTTTGGTCATGGGCTGGCTGGTGTGATGCTTTCTATTCTATAACTATTGATTGTAACCGCGCCTTTGTGCCTTGGTGTGAGATTTTTTTAGCATACCAAGGCACAAAGACACGGTTGCGCTGATCGATAAAAACCCGTAAAATCGCGTCAGATTCAGTAATTCCGTATATTAGAGTATGGTCACACTAGCACTCTATAACCTGAAAGGTGGGGTTGGTAAAACCGCCGCCACTATTAACCTGGCGTATTTAGCTGCCAAAGAAGGCTATAAAACCCTGATCTGGGATATGGACCCGCAGGGTTCTTCCTCCTTTTACCTGGGTGCCGAAGCGAGTACCAAAAACGAATCGCGCAAGTTGCTCAGCAGCGAAATGGATCTGCTGGATGCCGTACAGCATTCTCCTTACGAGAATCTCGACATCATCCCCGCCGATCTTTCTGCACGCCATGCAGATGTGCTGCTGAGTGAAATGAAACAGTCGAAGCGGAAGATCTCTTCTTTACTGGCCGGACTGAAAAAAGACTACGATGTAGTGATCCTGGATTGCCCGCCCGGAATTTCCATATTACATGATGCTGTTTTCTTTGGGGCCGATTGGGTGCTGATGCCCAATATCCCCACTACTTTATCCATCCGTTCTTACGAAACAGTAGCGGGATATTTTAAAGAACATGAATTGGACCTTTCCAAACTCAAATGTTTCTTCAGCATGGTAGATCACAGAAAAAACCTGCACCATGAAGTGATGAACAGCTTTTACAAAGACAAGGTTTTCCTGAAAAGTTATATCCCTTACCTGAGCGATGTAGAAAAAATGGGCATTAATGAAGCGCCGCTCGAAACCTTTGCTGCCAGCAGTTATGCGGCACAGTGCTATCGTGATCTGTGGAAAGAGATCAAGAAAAATTGTATTGACTAGATTTTGAAAGCCGGAATAGTAGATGCCGAATCGGAGTGTATCCATTCCTATGCTATAGTTGTTTCTCATTTCCCAATTCTTACGCAATGAACAGAGAACTTACGTCCTGGTACAGTCCCGCACTGGGAAAAGAGATGCCGATTGCTTCTTACGGACATTATGGTTTTGCCTTACTACTGATACCCACTGCCGCGGCTGATTACCTGGAGTATGAGCGTTTTCAGTTGATAGATGCTTTATCCCCGCTGATCAAAGCAGGTAAACTGCGGGTGTTCAGCATCGATAGTATGAACAAAGAAAGCTGGATGAACAATGAGATGGTGCCCGAACACAAAGCCATCCGTCATAACCAGTTCAATGAATATGTATTTAACGAAGTGGTTCCTTTTATCCGCAATGCCACCAGCCAGGAAACCATGATTTACACCTGTGGTGCTTCGTTCGGGGCTTTGCACGCCATGAACCTTTTCCTGAAAAGACCCGATATTATTAACGGCGTAATCAGTATGAGTGGGGTGTATAATCTCACAGAATATACCAAGGGCTTTTTTGATGATCAGGTATATTATAACAGTCCCGAACATTATTTACCCAACCTTACCGATCACTGGTATCTGGAAAAAATCAGGGCCAGCCATCATATCCATATTTACAGCGGCAGTGGCGCCTATGAAGATCCGGAAGCGTCGAGGCGTTTTGCAGGGGTGCTCTATAACAAGGGAATCAATTATGACCTCGATATCTGGGGGCATGATATTACCCACGACTGGCCCACCTGGCGCACCATGTTGCCCTATATCATTGATACGAAGTTTTAAACAGTAAGTCCCACCAATCGCTGTTGGATGGAGCTGTCTTTTATCGGGGGAAATGTGTTGTTATTCTGCAAAAACCTAGTTAATTCCCCTTACATTTCTTGTACTCTGCTGCCGCTGCTTTAATATTACAGCCTAAATGATGGATTTGAGAAAAAGGCTACCCATTCTGCTGCTGGTATTGTCTGTATGTTTTCTAACTGAGGCCCGTGCCCAGGTAGTTACCATCAGCGGAACGGTGTACGATATTTCTGCCCGCCGGCCATTAGAAGCAGTAGGGGTGCTGAGTTCATCCGGTAGAGGAACGATTACAGATTCGCTGGGTAAGTATACCATTACGGTGCCTGCCAGAGATTCTATCTGGTTCTCGCTGATCGGTAAAACCACCATGAAATATCCGGTGGATACCATTACCAACCTTGATAATTTTAATGTGATGATCCATATCCGCAGTTTTGAACTGCCGGAAGTAAAAGTGCGTAATAGCTATTATAAGTTCGACTCTCTGCAGAACAGGAAAGATTACGCCAAGATCTTCGACTTCAAAAAACCCGGATTGAGACTGAGCAATAATCCAACTTATAATCCCGGTGGCTTAACGGTGGGATTTGACCTGGATGAGATCATCAATATGTTCCGTGTAAAACGGAACCGCAGTATTCTGAGTTTGCAGAAGCGCCTGCTTGACCAGGAACAGGAGAAATACGTGAACAACCGGTTTAGTAAACAGTTTGTTCGTAAGATCACCAAACTAACATCGCCCGAGCTGGATACCTTTATGGTTCGCTACCGGCCCGATTATGAAGTAGTGCAACTGCTGAACGATCTGGAACTGGGGTATTATATCCAGCAGAGTTTTGAACAGTATAAGGCGTCGAAGAATGTGCCCAGGGGGGCTTTGCGGAGGAGAGAGGAATAGGGAATGCCGAATATCGAAGTGCTAGTGTTTGGCGAAACCAGCTGCTCTTCTCTGTATCTCTGAGGCTCTGTGTTAACGAATACCAGTCTTGCTCAATTATCCAACAACATCTATTTTAATTTTCAACACAGAGACACGGAGGAACAGAGGGGCACAGATTTTTTACAGGCTTTCTTTTTCTATCGCATCTGCTGCTTTTTTCCCCAATAATTGTATCATAGGCAATAAGGCCCCGAAACGGGGGTCGCTGCTGTGGCCCTGTTTCCAGCGGTGATAGATCTGCTGCGCGATAACGGCATTTTTAAAGAGACCGAAGGCATAGTAGAAAGCGATATGCGAAAGATCTCTTCCACTTTTAAGCGCATAGTACGCTATCACTTCCCTGCGCGAAAAGTTGCCGGGTAACCAGGTAAGATTATAGCTTTTGAATACATCTTCCTCGCCTGCCTCGAACCAATACGCAAGACTGGCACCGAGGTCCATCAAAGGATCCCCTACAGTAGCCATTTCCCAGTCGAGCACGCCTACAATCGCTGAAAGGTTTGCGGGATTGAGAATTACATTGTCATATTTATAATCATTGTGCAGAAAAGCCGGTACTTGTGCGGACGGTTGTTGTTGCTGTAACCAGCTTGCCACGGCATCCATAGAAGGGATCTTGTCTGTTTCGGCTGCATAATATCTTTTGATCCAACCCGCTACCTGCCTTTGTACATAACCATCCGGTTTACCCAGTTGTATCAGTCCGGTAGTGTGTATATCCAGCGCATGCAATGCCACCAGGTTATCGATCAGTGCGGCAGATAAATTCCGGAATGTTTCCGGTGCGATATTCATTCTGGGGGCATTGTGTGCGCGAAGGATGATACCATCCAGTTTTTCCATGATATAAAATGGTTCGCCAATAATGTCTGCCGATTCGCAATAATGAAGGGGTGCAGGAACTTTGGGATAATGTGGTTTTAATGCCTGCAGCACCCGGAACTCACGCCCCATATCATGTGCCGATTTGATATTGGCACCATGCGGTGGCATGCGTAACACATATTCCTTACCGGCTGTCTGCAACTGGTAGGTAAGATTAGAATAACCGCCGGTAAAACGGGTGCAGCTAATGACTTCACCAACCGATGCCCCCTGTTGTTGCAGGTAGTTGTTCAATGCGGACAGATCCAGTTCCTGTTCCTGCCCGGCGGGTGTTGGGTTACTACTCATGGTCATGAATGATTTCTCTGTGCATCTCTGTTACTCTGTGTCTCTGTGTTGAAAAAAATTCTTACTACAAAACTGCTCATCTCTTTTTCCGGATATCCAGTCCATAGGATTTCAAAATATTCAATGCCATACTTTGTTTATGCACTTCGTCGGCGCCATCCCAGATGCGGGCGCCGCGTTCGTGCTGGTACAGATTGGCCAGCATGGTTTCATCGGTTAATCCCATACCGCCATGTACCTGTATGGATCTGTCGAGTACTTTCAAAACCATATTGGCCACATAAAATTTGATACCCGATACCTGGTCGCGCACGGCTTTGGCACCTACCTGGTCAATATTGTAAGCAGTGCGTAATACCAGCAATCGGGCCGCATCAATTTCTACGCGGCTCTCGGCAATAAAACCCTGGATAAATTGTTTTTCGCCCAGCATCACGCCTTCTTCCAGCTCGCGGGTGGCGGCGCGTTGGCACATCAGGTCAAATGCTTTTTCGGCAATGCCGATCCAGCGCATGCAATGGTGTATGCGACCTGGTCCGAGGCGCTCCTGGGCCAAACGGAATCCCATTCCTTCCTGCCCAATCAGGTTGGTTACAGGTACGCGGCAGTTTACATAATTGATCTCTGCATGACTGGCCCAGCCCTCGCCTGTTTCGCCAAAAACGGGAATATTGCGAACGAACTGAAATCCCGGATTATCGGTGGGTACGATGATCATGCTGGCCCGCTCATGGGGTTTGGCTTCGGGGTTGGTTACGGCCATCACCACTGCAAATGCAGCACCATCGGCGGAGGAAGTAAACCACTTATGTCCGTTGATCACATATTCATCTCCCTCTCTTACGGCCGTTGTGGCCAGACGTGTAGGATTGGAGCCGGCAAATTCCGGTTCCGTCATGGAGAAACAACTGCGGATCTTTCCTTCCAGTAAAGGGTGTAGAAATTTTTGTTTGATCTCCTCCGATGCAAATTTGCTGATGAGTTCTGTATTACCGATATCGGGTGCCTGGCAGTTGAAAGTGTATTGCCCGTAGTAAGGTGCCAGCGATAGTACTTCACTTACCTGTCCGAACTCGCAGAGTGTTAGACCCTGGCCGCCTTCTGCTTTGGGCAGATGCAAATTCCAGAGCCCGAGTGCTTTCACTTTCTCTCTTTTTTCAGCGAGGATTTTTTCGGTTTGTTTGAAAGGACGGGTAGTATGTTCTTTCTCAAGCGGGATCAATTCTTCTTCTACAAAGGCTTTTACTTTGGGTAAGAGTTCTTTGAGGCGGTCGGTGGCAAATACGGATTCCATACAATATATTTAATTAGTTGGGCTGCTACTCTGACAATATTTTTCACCGCAGAGAGCAGAGAAGCAGAGGTTTCGCAGAGGGAGGGTTAGATAGTTACGCCGCCGTCTGCTGTAAACAATGTTCCCGTGCAATAACCCGAAGCATCAGAAGCGAGGAAGAGGGCCAGTCCGGCAATTTCTTCCACGGTTCCCATGCGGGCAATCGGGAGTTGTTTTACAAAATGGTTCAGCCATTTCTCGTTCTGCCAGAGGGCTTCGGAGAATTTTGTTTTGATCAGTCCCGGACAAATCGCATTTACCCGGATACCATCTGCCCCCCATTCTTTGGCAGTTACTTTGGTAAGCATGTTTAATGCTGCTTTAGATACAGAATATATACCCAGTCCGGGATCGGGGGTGAGGCCGGCAATGGAACTGATATTGATCACGCTGCCACCACCCCGTTCTTTCATGATCGGGTACACCAGTTTGCCCAGTTCAAACGGCGCTTTCACATTTACGTTCATGATCTTATCGAATGCCCATTCTTCACAGTTTACTATGGGTCCGTATACCGGGTTGGAAGCGGCATTGTTGACCAGTATATCAATGCCACCGTAAAGTGCCACCGTTTTTTCTACCAGTTCTTTACAGGCAGGGATCTCGCCTGCATTAGCGGCAATACCGGTACACATACCGCCCGCTGCGTTGATATCAGCGGTTACCTTGTCTAATTCTTCCTGTTTGCGCGAGTTGATGACCACTTTGGCACCACAAGCCGCATAGATCCGGGCAATGGCTTCGCCAATACCTTTACTGGCGCCGGTGATAAGGGCCACTTTTCCTTCGAGACTGAATAGCTGGTTGGCTGTCATATAAGAGAGTTTGCACTAAGGTTATTTTCTGCGCATGGCTTTGCTCATAGCAGCCATAAACTGTTCCTTTACTTTTTTTCTGAACCAGGTGGGGGCCAGTCTCTTGAAAAGCCACATTTTTCTGGCAGCTTCCGGCAGGATGATATAGAGTTCTTTTTTGCCCGCACGGTTCAGTATTTCCTGGGCCACGGTATCGGCTTCCAGTCCGGATTTTTCAATGAACAGCTGCGTAGCTTTTTTTACAAGTTCACCACCGCGGGCATACTGCACCACATTGGTTCTGAAATAAGTGGGTTGGATACAGGATACCTGGATATTATAGTCCATCAGTTCGCCATACAGGGTTTCGCTGATGGCTACTACGGCGGCTTTGGTCATATTATAGGCCCCCATGGTGGGTGCACAACCGATGGCCGCGGCACTGGCGGTATTGAGAATATGCCCGGACCGCTGTTTTTTCATCGCCGGGATAAAATAATGGCAGCCATATACTACCCCCATCTGGTTAATACCCACCATCCACTCATAGTTTTCCAGTCCATACTCCTCAAAAGCTCCGCCATCGCCCACGCCGGCATTGTTAAACAGGAGGTCAATGCCACCGGCATCGGCCAGAAAAGCCTGGGCCACTTTGGCATATTGTTCTTTGTCAGATACGTCGAGCGGGTATTGCCATGTTTTTCCGCCAAAGGCGTTGATCTCTGCTGCGGCGGTTTCCAGTTCTTTTACATTGATATCAGCCATACCAAGGTTCCAGCCGTCTTTGGCCAGTTCTATACAAAATGCTTTTCCCAGGCCGGAAGCGGCACCGGTAATAAAAGCTCTTTTAGCGGGATGGGAGCGGCTAAGCAGGTACATGGCAGGCAAATAAGGGTCAACAATATGGAATGAGCTGTTCCGGTAATGAATTTACACTGCAAACCGATCATTTCAGAGATTCAACCGAATTATTTTGGCTGCTTAACCATTCATAGATAAACTGCAGTCAGATATAAATTGTTTTTATCTTTAACGGCCCTTAAATTATATGATTTTGAGACATTTCTATATCCTTTCGCTTGGTTTATTCCTGGTTTCTGCCTGTAAGAGCAAAAAAGAGGATGCCCCTAAACAAAATAATTCCAACCAGGCTGTATCGGTGGATGTGATTATTGCCACTCCGCAAACCGTTTCCAACGCCGTTGAAGCCAATGGTACCGTAGTGGCTAATGAGTATGTAGAGCTGCATCCGGAAGTGAGTGGCCGGCTTACTTACCTCAACGTTCCGGAGGGATCGCGTATTCAGCAGGGTGCGCTGGTAGCCCGAGTAAACGATGCCGATCTGCAGGCACAGCTGAACAAAACCAAAGTATTACTGGAAATGGCGGTGAAAACCGAAGACCGTTTGCGTAAACTGCTGGCTATTAACGGGGTTAACCAGGCCGATTATGATCTGGCCCAGAATGCCGTGAACAGTTATAAGGCCGATATGGCCTATACCCAGTCGCTCATAGACAAAACTGTCATTAAAGCACCTTTCAGTGGTGTAGTAGGGTTGCGTCAGGTGAGTCCGGGGGCCTATGTTACGGCTGCTACCATTATAGCCACTATCCAGCAGGTAGATAAGATCAAGATCGACTTTACTTTACCCGAAGAGTATGGTAAAATGATCCGTAAAGGCAATGTGGTGGATGTGCAGATTGATGCCACCAATAAAACGATCAAAAAAGCAACCGTAGTGGCTATTGAACCACAGGTAAACCAGGCAACGCGTAACCTGAAAGTGCGGGCCATGCTGCAGGATAACCAGGTAAATCCCGGTGCCTATGTAAAAGTGTTCCTGTCGGCCAGCCGCGATAAAAAAACCATCCTGATCCCATCCAATGCCATTATTCCGGATGATAAGAATAAACAGGTGGTACTGGTAAAGAATGGAAAAGCTTCTTTTGTCAACATCGAAACAGGAAACAGGCAGGCTGCTACCGTAGAGGTATTGAAAGGTCTTGAACCTGGAGATTCTGTGGTGGTAACCGGTTTGTTGTTTGCCCGACCCAAATCAACGCTGAAAGTAAAAAGCGTTAAACAATTGGAACAGTTACTTAATTAAAGGATCCGCTGCATTGCGGATTTCTGATCCTGATTCATTGATCTCTCAAAACAGAACAGCCTCTCAGCTATGAATATTTCCGAACTATCGTTAAAACGGCCGGTACTGGCTACCGTCATGAACCTGCTGATCATCCTGTTTGGATTGGTGGGTTTCAGTTTCCTGGCTGTGCGTGATTATCCCGCTATTGATCCACCCATTATTTCTATCAGTACCAGTTATGTAGGAGCCAATGCTGATATCATTGAAAGCCAGATTACCGAACCACTCGAGAAACAGGTAAATGGTATTCCGGGTATCCGCTCTATCTCATCTTCCAGCTCGCTGGGTAGCAGTAATATTACGGTTGAGTTTAACCTGGGGGTTGACCTGGAAGCAGCTGCCAGTGATGTGCGCGATAAAGTAGGACAGGCGCAACGGAGTTTACCACAGGATATTGATGCACCACCCATTGTTTCCAAAGCAGATGCGAGTGGTGATTTTATCATGGTACTGTCCGTGCAGAGCCGTACCAAGAGTTTGATGGAGCTGAGTGATTATGCTGAGAATGTGTTACAGCAACAGTTGCAAACCATCAAAGATGTAAGTGCCGTAAATATTTTCGGGCAGAAAAGATACGCGATGCGGATCTGGCTGAACCCCGATAGAATGAATGCCCACAATGTAGCTTTCACAGATATCAGAGCGGCCATCAACACAGAAAATATTGAATTACCTCCGGGTAAGATTTATGGTAATAGTACCGAACTGATCATTCGTCCGTTGGGAAGATTGCGTAACGAGCAACAGTTCCGCGACCTGATTATCCGGGAAGATGCCAGTGGTATCATTCGCCTGGGTGATGTAGCTAAAGTGGAACTGGCTCCCGAGCAACTGGAACAATCCTGGAAAATAAACGGGGTAAATGCAGTGGGTCTGGCCATAGTACCTCAGCCTGGTGCGAACAATGTGCAGATTGCCGATGAGTTCAATAAAAGACTCGACCAGATTATCAAGGCCAATAAATCGGATATTGAACTGAAAGTGATCCTTGATAATACCATCAACATCCGAAAATCGCTGGAAGAAGTAAAGGAAACGATGATCATTTCGTTCAGCCTGGTGGTACTGGTGATCTTCCTCTTTTTCCGGAACTGGCTGATTGCTTTACGTCCGCTGATCGATATTCCTATCTCGCTGATCGCTACTTTTTTCATCATGTATATCGCCGGTTTCTCCATCAATATCCTCACTTTGCTGGGTATTGTACTGGCAACCGGACTGGTGGTAGACGATGGAATTGTGGTAACGGAGAATATCTTCCGGAAACTGGAAGAAGGGCTCCCCATCCGCAAAGCGGCACTGGAAGGAAGTAAAGAGATCTTTTTTGCAGTTATATCTACCTCTATTACACTGGCAGTTGTATTTCTTCCGGTAATCTTTCTCGAAGGTTTTGTAGGAAGGCTGTTCCGCGAATTTGGGGTAACCCTGGCGGTGGCGGTATTGATCTCGGCCTTTGTATCGCTCACGATTACACCGGTACTGAATGTGTACCTGAGTTCAGAAAAAGCACACGAGGGCTGGTTCTATAAAAAAACAGAACCCTTCTTTGTAGGGATGGAAAGCGGGTATAAACGTTTACTCACTGCTTTCATGAATGTACGCTGGATGGCATGGGTGATTGTACTGGCCTGTGTGGGTATTATTGTGTTTGTGATGGGCACGCTGCAAAGCGAGATTGCGCCGCTGGAAGACAGAAGCAGTATCCGTTTTACCGTAACGGCACCAGAGGGAACCAGTTATAACGCCATGCAAAGGATCTCGGATAATATCTCCAATTTCCTGATTGATTCTGTTCCGGAAAATGATTTTGTACAGGCACGTACACCGGGTGGTTTCGGTCCGGGTGGCGCTGCCAACTCGGCATCACCGAGGGTAGCGCTGGTAACACCGGATAAAAGAAAAAGAAGCCAGAACGAAATTGCCAACGACCTGCAGAAAAAACTGGCTCGTTTTAATGAGGTAAGGGTGTTTGCCATTCAGGAACAGACAATAGCGGTAGGTTTTGGTTCGAGAGGTTCTTTACCTGTTCAGTTTATATTACAGAACCAGGATCTTGCCAAATTGAAAGAAGTGATTCCTAAATTCCTGGATGAAGCGCGGAAGAATAAAACCTTTGCCAATGTGGATGTAAACATCAAGTTCAATAAACCGGAAGTGCAGTTAACCATCGACAGAATGAAAGCCAAGGATCTCGGTTTGTCAACAGCCGATGTGGTGGCCAGCCTGCAGTCTGCTTTCAGTGGTGGAAGACTGGCTTATTTTATCATGAATGGTTTTCAGTATTCGGTGGTTGCACAGGTAGAGAGAGAAGATCGGAATAACCCGAATGATATCAGTAACCTTTATGTAAGAAACAATCGCGGAGATTATATTCCGCTGGACGCGGTGGTTAAAATGGAAGAAAGCAGTAATCCGGCCACCCTGTATCACTTTAACCGTTACAAAGCGGCCACTATTTCTGCTTCGCTGGCCGAGGGTAAAACCATCGGGGATGGTATCAAAGCCATGAACGAGATCGGTAATAAACTGCTGGATGAATCTTTTCAGACTTCGCTGAACGGTCCATCGAGAGATTACGCGGAAAGTTCTTCCAATATTGTGTTTGCCTTTATATTGGCACTATTACTGATTTACCTGGTACTGGCGGCTCAGTTCGAGAGTTTCCTCGATCCATTGATCATCATGTTAACCGTACCACTGGCATTGGCCGGGGCTTTGCTGAGTTTGTATCTGTTTGACCAGACCCTGAACATTTTCTCGGAGATTGGTATGATTATGCTGATCGGGTTGGTGACGAAAAACGGGATCCTGATTGTGGAGTTTGCCAACCAGAAACGGAAATTCGGCTTACACAAACGCGCAGCGGTAATCGAAGCGGCTACCCAACGTTTACGTCCTATCCTGATGACCAGCCTCGCTACTTCATTAGGGGCTTTGCCTATTGCCCTGAGCCTGGGTGCTGCGGCTACCAGCCGGGTACCACTGGGTATTGTAGTGGTAGGCGGTATCCTGTTCTCGCTGGTACTTACCTTGCTGGTAATTCCTGCGGTATACAGCTTTATTTCCGGTACACATAGGGCCAAACATATTGAGATCACTGAATAAGTGAAAAGTTAAAAATCAAAAGTCAAAAGTCAAAAATGGGACATCGTTCTGTTTTTGACTTTTGACTTTTTCATTTTGAATTCATTCCCGCCTGATTTTTATCATACCAATTCCTTACTTCTCTTGTTACCTTTGTATCCTTAATCAAAGATTATGAGTAAATCTATTGCTGATATCCGGAGAGATTATATGATGCATGCCCTGAACGAAGCTGATATGGCCGATAATCCCATGGAGCAGTTTGCCCGCTGGTGGGACGATGCCATCAGGAGTGAGATAGATGAAGTGAATGCCATGACACTGGCTACGGCCACATTGGGTGGATTACCTTCTGCCAGAATTGTGTTATTAAAAGGGTTTGATGAACGCGGTTTTATCTTTTTTACCAATTACCATAGCCATAAGGGAAGGGAGATGGAACAGAATCCACGCGCTTCGCTTGTTTTTTTCTGGAAAGAACTGGAGCGCCAGGTGCGTATTGAAGGGATGGTTGAGCGGATCCCGGAAAAAGAAAGCGAAGATTATTTTCAATCCCGTCCCGCAGGAAGCCGTATCGGTGCCTGGGCATCGCCGCAGAGTACCGTGATTGATAACCGCGACGTGATAGAAAGCAATGTGAAAGAACTGGAAAAAAAATTCAGCGATGGTATTATACCGCGCCCCGAACATTGGGGAGGGTATGTAGTGAAGCCGGCCAACATTGAATTCTGGCAGGGCCGGAGCAGCCGGCTGCACGACCGGGTGAAATATGTACATCAACTGGGTAATAAATGGCATATGGTGCGGTTAGCACCGTGATGAATTTTCCGGCAGTATTTATTTGATTTCTTTCACCGCTATTTCTGCCAATAACCGGCAATCGGGATCGACTACTATTTGTACGGGGCGGCTTTGTACAGGAATAGGAACCATGACTTTTCGCTGATTAACCGGAATTTTTGTACGTGTTTTCTTTCCTTGACCATCTATATAATCTAATTCCAGTGTAAAGGAGAACTTTGTTTCTGTTAGCTGGGTGATACTGAGATCTATCTGTTTCAACGATGCATTATATTGCCAGCTGATCTGCAAATCAGGATTTTCTGGCATATAGAGCCACTGCGTAAAGAATTGCTGCAGGGTTTTACCGGAAACAGATTCAAACACTTTCCTCAGATCTTTTGTAGAAGCATTCCTGCCATTGTAGGCAGCATAATAGCTTCTTATAGCTTTCCAGAAAACAGTATCCCCTACTTCATTACGTAACATCAGTAATACCCATCCGCCTTTCTGATAGGAATGTGCATTCAACATGGCCATGGGATTCGTTCGCCCTCTAATATCTACCACCCCCGTTTTTTTTATTTTGGTGAAAGCCAGTACAGTATCCCTGTCTTTTTGTAAACGGCTGATCAATGTGTCTTTCCCGTGTCTGTACTCCATATACAAGTGTGTCATGGCCGTAGCAAAACCTTCGCTGAGCCAGAGATGCGGCCAGTCTGTTTCGGTGGCACTGTTGCCGAACCATTGGTGGGCTATCTCGTGCGTCAGCAGTTCTTCCATCTGTTTTTTACCGGTGATGGTATTTTCTGCATAAAAAATCGCACCGGCATTTTCCATACCACCGAAAATGGTTTTCGACTGTACATTGGCCAGTTTGTGATACGGATAGGCACCCACTCTTTGTATGAAAAAAGGAAGAATCTCTGTAGCCTGCGCATAATCATAAAACGCCTGTTCTCTGTTTTCGGGATATACCCAGCTGGCAACAGGAATACCGCTTACTTCCCCGGCCTCTGTGATGGCAAAATCGGCAATACCCACTGCCATCACTTTGGTAGGCAGCGCAACGGTTTCTATCCAATGGGTTCTGCGTAAGTGCTGCGGCAGCTGTATTTCTTTTGTTCTTACACCGTTGGACACCACTTTGTAATGATCGGGTGCGGTAATCACAAATTCAACAGAAGCTTTATCGGATAAATGATCTTTACAGGGCAACCAGTAACGGGCGCGGTTGGGCCAATGATCGCTGAAGAAAGTTCGCCGGCCGAATTTGTTTTTACTGATGATCAGTCCATCGGCAGGAATACCCTTGTATTCAATGGTATACGTACTGACCGACCCTACTGCTGCAGAATCTGCAAGTGTGATATGCACCAGATCTTTCTGATGGGTAAACGCGAGTGGTTTGCCTTTCTCTTTGATAGCGGTTATGACCATCCCTCTTCCGGTATCATTTACATTGGCAAGGTCAAAAAAAACTGTCTTTACTTTTTCTGTAAAACGAACGGTGATCAATGTTTTACCTATCAGGCTATCGTTGGCATCTGATACCTGAGCCTGAAAAACATAATGCTGTACATCGATGGATGGATTGTACAGCGTATTTTGCTGCGCAAACAGAGATTGGTAGCAGAGAAGGCATACAAGGGGCAGGACTTTTTTCAGCATGGCAATGATTTCTGAGATTAAATGTAAAACTTGTCAGGCTATTTCTCTGCGAAATGGCCTCCTCAACAGGGAATGATTATACCGGTGAAAGAGAAGACAGCAAGTTCCGGGTTTGGGGATAACGGAAGGCTCAATAGTTTTGTTTTATAAACGTATACCATGAACAGCCAGCAGGAACTCAACTATAACAGGATCGCGGAAGCGATTGACTATATCCGTCTCAACTTCAAATCACAACCTGATCTGGATGAAGTGGCGGCTAAAATACACCTGAGTCCTTTTCATTTTCAACGGCTCTTTAAAGACTGGGCGGGTGTTAGTCCGAAGAAATTTTTACAGTATACCAGCGTAGCTTATGCTAAAAATATTCTCCGCAACCAGGAAGCTACCGTATTTGATGCAGCATACGATACCGGCTTATCAGGCACCGGCCGCCTGCATGATCTGTTTGTGAAAATAGAAGGCATGACACCAGGCGAATTTAAAAACGGCGGTGAAAATCTTTCGGTCAATTACAGTTATGCAGAAACACCGTTTGGAAATATCATTGTGGCATCTACACACCGGGGTATTTGTTATATGGCATTTGCGGAGGAAGAAACGGCCGCTTTTCAACTCTTGCAGGCGCAATTTCCCCGTGCAGTGTTCAGGCAGATCACAGATATTATTCAGCAGAATGCGCTGTACATATTTACCCAGGACTGGAAAAAGCTGGACCAGATCAAACTGCATGTAAAAGGAACCGATTTTCAACTGAAGGTTTGGGAAACCTTGTTACAGATTCCGGAGGGACAGTTGACCACGTATGGAACCATTGCAGAAAAAATACAGAAACCCCGGGCTTCCAGAGCGGTAGGTACGGCTATCGGAAGTAATCCCGTTGCTTTTCTGATCCCCTGTCACCGGGTGATACAATCTACCGGCATGCTGGGTGGTTATATGTGGGGCATCAACCGTAAAACAGCCATCATTGGATGGGAAGCTGCCAAAACCAATCACTAAGAAAGCAAGTATCGGGTTGTACCTACGTGTCGGGTGTAGCAGTTTTGCCGTACAAATCAATCTACATGAAAACATTTATTTTGGTACATGGTTCCTGGCATAGCGCCTGGAACTGGCACAGGGTTGCACCTATTCTGGAAAAAAGAGGACATAAGGTATTAGCCATCGATCTGCCGGGTATGGGCAGAGATAAAACCCCGATAGAAGAGGTGACGCTGCAAACCGGTGTAGAAAAAATCTGCAGCCTGATAGATAGTATTGATGGGAAAGTGATCCTGGTAGGGCATAGTAAAAACGGGATCATGATTTCGCAGGCGGCCGAATACCGTCCTGACCGGATCGAAAAATTAATTTACCTCGCAGCCTATCTCATACCCAATGGTAAAACACAAAGGGAATATTCTATTCAGGATACGGAAGGTGTATTAAAACCCTATGTAACCCTGCATGAAGCCACCGGCTCTTCCACTTTACAGCCCGAAATTTATAAAGAAGGATTGTACCACGATTGTGATGAAAACATTACGCAGCTGGCTAAGTTGTTATTGAGCCATGAGCCGGTGATCTCCGGTGTTACGCCTTTGCAGTTAACGGAAGAAAATTTTGGGAGTGTACCCCGCTACTATATTGAATGCACAGAAGACAGGGCCGTAACGCCTTTTATCCAGCAGAAAATGTATACGGAAACTCCCTGTAAAAAAGTGTATAGCATGGCTACCAGTCATTCCCCCTTCTTCAGCCAACCGGTGGAGCTGTCGGATATTTTTTGTGAGATCGCGGATGACTGAAAAGTTATGAGACAGATCAGTTGATCTCTAACCGCCAGGTAAAACCGGTTTCGGTTTCACCTGATTGTACAAAACCGTTTTTCTGCAGGATGGTATAGGAAGCGATATTCGTTTTATCTGTACCGGCCACAATGGTTTTTACAGCAGGCTGTTGTTGGGCCCATTGTATGATGCCACCAACAGCTTCTGTCATATACCCTTTTCCCTGCTCAGCCGCGTAAGTGCCATAGCCTATTTCGATCTCGCCATGTTCATTGGGTTCGTCTACGATGCAGAGGTCGGCTACCATACGGTTTTCTGCTTTCAGTATGATGGTCCAGAGCGTACAGAACAGGTAATTCTTTTCCGGGTTAGCAGTATTCGGAAGAAAAGCCTGTTCAATGGCTTCTTTCAGTTCGGGAGAGATCACCAGTTCTATGGGGGCTACCTGTAACGCTTCCTCCAGCGAATGATCGGCACGGAGGTATTTCTGTAACAGATCATGGGTGAGGGGATGTAAGCGGAGACGTTCGGTCTGGATCATAGATAAATTTTCGATTCAAATATAGAAATATCTAAGCATAAGCCTTGGTTCTGCTGAATATTGCGGGTACGTAAAAAAATAAATTGCAAATGGGTCAGAGATGAAAGAGGTACCACGTAAACGAAAGTGTAGCGGTTAACGCGGGTTTATTCGCAGTCCTGCATTTTTCGTTCGATCATTTTTTTCTTCTCTTCACTCCATATATAGCAATGCTGTTCTATCAGAACCATTTTGTTATTTACTACTTTATAGGTAGCTGTGGTATATTGCCGCCCACCGCAACATTGATTAAGTTCGAAAATATTTTTTTGTTTATCATCGAATGTTAATGAAACACCGGCAAAATCGCTTCTGAAGTAGGTGTTTTTGGTAGTATCAAACAGAAAATAAATTCTTGATGTGTTTGGTCCGGCATAGAAGTTTTCAAAAACAGAAAATTCCTTAATACCGTCAAAATTATAATCGCCTACACTGATATTGTCTAAACTCAGACTTTCACTTTCAATCACAATTTTCTGCAGCAGCTTATCTGTTTTCTTTTCAAATATCTTTACGCCGGTAACTCTTGGATAAAACCTGCCTTTTACTTTTGAGACAATGAGCTTAAAATATTGGTTATCCAACGCAGCCGCCTGGAGTATTTCCCTGTCTGTCCATTCAACACTATCGCCATAATTAATATCAAATGATTTTGCCAGACTTATTTTTAGTTTCCGGTTTTTACGTAGATCGGTCCAGGTTCCTTCTAAACTCGCACTATGAGTATCAAAATTTTCAAAGCTCAGCAATGCCCTATTTTTGTAATTTTTATCCTTTTCATAAAAAATTGCTTTTCCCTTCTGTAAAACTCCGTCAATGATAATGGGATCATCCTGATCCGAGTAACTGTATATACCATAGATAGCTTTTATCGGTCCTCCATTGGAAATGTCTGCAACTAATTCAATTGGATATTTATCAATGAACCCGGAATAAACTGTTTGACCGGATACATTAAACACGGTCAAAAGAATGGTTAGTATGAAAACTATTTTTTTCATGTAACTATTATTTCTAAAAACGGGGTCTTTCGGCCTTGATCATATTATTGCATTACAGCATTAACCTTTTTTTTCTGCCGTATGTAACCAAACCACTTTCTGTTCCGCTTGGTGATCCTGGCCGATGATATCCCGATACAGATCGGGCCGGCGGGCTTTCAGGTAACGGGTTCCTCCGGCCATGGAAAGTTTTTCGGGTGTGAGGGTAGCCGTAACAAAACTGTCTTCAAAAGACCGGCACTCGGCCAGTATATCACCAAAGGGATCAAGGATCATCGAACATCCGTTTTTTAACTGATCATCATCCATGCCGATCGGATTAGAGAAGATGGCATAAATGGCATTATCATAAGCTCTGGCGGGTAACCATTTCATCAGCCATGCCCTTCCTTTCATTCCGTCAAATTCCATACGCAATGAAGTGGGATCTGCTTCCCGGTTTTCCCAAAGTTTGGGGTCCACAAAACCGGCCCCGGGCCGGGTAGAAGGGGTACACATGGTAACATGCGGCATAAAAATGATATCGGCACCCAGTAATTTGGTTGCTCTCACATTCTCGATAATATTGTTATCGTAACAGATGAGGATACCACATTTCCACCCCAGTAAATCAAACACACAATAACTATCGCCTGCTGTCAGATGCGGGTTGATAAATGGATGCAGTTTTCTGAATTTAGCTACCAATCCATTTTTGTCTACACATACATAGGTCTTGAATAAACGATCCTGGCTGTCTTTTTCAAAAAGTCCAGCCAGCACTACCATATTGTTTTCCCGGGCGATGCTGGTAAGTCTTTGAATACTTTCTCCATCCGGAATAAGCTCTGCTAAGGCCAGCATCTGTTCTTTGGATAAATGCCTGGCAAAAGTGTATCCCGTAATGGAACATTCATGAAAGGCAATTACCTGCGAACCTTCCGCTGCCGCTTTTTTTGTCAGTTTTTCTATCACCGACAGGTTATAATGCTTGTCTGCATTTTTATGCTCGAATTGGGCACTCGATATTTTTATGGGATTCATAGGGTTGTCGTTTGCAGGTAGTAGTCTGTTTTCCGCGTTGAACTAAGATACTAAAGTAGGAAATAAAAAACCGCAGCTGAAGGCTGCGGTTACTATAAGATTCTTTGTATTACCATTTATTTTTTTCTCGCCATAGCTTTCTCTGCAGCGGCTACGATAAACGGTGTATCCAGACCATATTTGGTTAAAAGTTCGGTAGGTTTACCACTCTCGCCAAATGTATCATTAGTACCAATGTATTCGATCGGAACAGGAATATGTCTGGCAGCCACCTGTGCAACGGCATCACCCATTCCACCGATCACATTATGCTCTTCAACGGTTACGGCACATTTGGTTTTAGAAAGAGAAGCAATGATCGCTGCTTCGTCCAGTGGTTTAATGGTATGCAGGTTAATCAGTTCTACGCTGATGCCTTTTTCTTCCAGGATCCTACCTGCTTCAATGGCTTTCCATACCATATGTCCACAGGCAAAAATAGTTACATCGGTTCCTTCGCTCAGTTGCTGTGCCTTACCGATTACAAAATCACTGCCATCTTCTTTGGTAAAATTGGGCCATTTGGGGCGGCCGAAACGTAAGTATACCGGGCCATGGTGTGCTGCAATGGCTTTGGTAGCTGCTTTGGTCTGGTTAAAATCGCAGGGAACGATCACTGTCATACCGGGCAGCATTTTCATCAGTCCGATATCTTCCAGGATCTGGTGGGTGGCACCATCTTCGCCCAGGGTTAAACCGGCGTGAGAGGCGCAGATCTTTACATTCTTATCGCTGTAAGCCACACTCTGGCGGATCTGGTCGTATACACGGCCGGTGCTGAAGTTGGCAAAAGTAGTGGTATAAGGAATTTTACCGCCAATGGTCATACCGGCAGCAATACCGATCATATTGGCTTCTGCAATACCTACCTGTACAAAACGGTTGGGGAAATCCTTGATAAAAGGTCCGAGTTTCAAAGAACCGGCAAGGTCGGCAGTCAATACCACCACATTCTCATTCTCTTTACCAATTTCATACATGCCTTCGCCAAAACCGCCCCGGGTTTCTTTTTCATTCAGTACCTGGATGTCTTTCAGTTTCATACAGTGATTTTGTTAGTGGTGCAAAGTAAAGGAAAAGTAGGCAATGGTGAATGGTGAATGGGCAATAGGTAATGGGTATTCACCATTCACCATTGCCCATTCACTAAAGCGATTATCCTTCGAAAGTGCTGTAGAAATAAGGAGTTTTGGCCTCGAACTCGGCGGCACAGGTGTCTACCATTTTGTAAACACGGGTAATACCGAGCGATTTTCTTTTTTGATATACCTGTTCATCGGTACAATCCCCATGCAGGATGCGGGCAATCTGGGCATCGCCGAACCCGTTTTTCTTGGCTTCTTTCAACAGCTCGGTGGGCAGGGTATCCAATGAATACTGTGCCATCTCTTTTTCGATGGTACATAACTGCTGGATCTGGTAAATAAACCAGCGGTCTATACGGGTGGCCTGTGCAATGGATTTAACGGTAGAGCCCTGCATCAGCGCATCTTTGATACGGAAAATGCGGTCCCATTTCGGGGTTTTGATATATTCTACCAGTTCCTCGCTCTTCATCAGGCTTTTGCCGTAATAACCCAGACCAATGGCTTCGTTCTCTAAGCTCTGGCAGGCTTTCTGAATGGCTTCGGTAAAACTTCTGCCGATGGCCATTACCTCACCCACACTTTTCATCTGCAGTCCCAGGGTATCGTTGGCGCCTTTGAACTTATCGAAATTCCAACGGGGTACTTTTACAATCACATAATCCAGTGCCGGCTCAAAATAAGCCGAAGTGGTTTTGGTGATCTGGTTCTTCAACTCATCCAGCGAATAACCAATGGCCAGTTTGGCGGCGATTTTGGCAATCGGGTAACCTGTGGCTTTAGAGGCGAGGGCAGAAGAACGGCTTACGCGGGGATTGATCTCTACCGCAATCAGTTCTTCTGTTTCGGGGTTTTGTGCAAACTGCACATTACAACCACCAGAAAAATTACCGAGTGAGCGCATCATCAGGATGGCTTTGTTACGCATGTCCTGAAAAGAGGTATCACTCAGGGTCATGGCCGGGGCCACAGTAATAGAGTCGCCGGTATGCACACCCATGGGATCCAGGTTCTCCACCGTACAGATGATCACCACATTGTCGTTCTGGTCGCGCAGCAGCTCCAGCTCATATTCTTTCCAGCCCAGTACCGCTTTCTCTACCAGTACTTCATGAATGGGAGAGGCTTTCAGGCCTCTTTCCAGGGCCGCATCCAGATCGTCTTTGGTATGTACAAAACCGCCTCCGGTACCGCCCAGGGTAAAAGAAGGACGTATAACTAATGGGAAACCAATCTCTTGTGCAAATTCTTTTCCTTCCAGGAAGCTGTTGGCCACGCGGCTGGGTGCCACGGCAACCCCGATTTTCACCATCAGCTGGCGAAATTTCTCGCGGTCTTCAGCGGTATCAATGGCGGCAACATCTACCCCAATCAACCGGCAATTGTATTTCTCCCAAACGCCCAGCTCTTCGGCTTCTTTACAGAGGTTCAGGGCTGTCTGGCCACCCATGGTGGGTAATACAGCGTCTATCTGGTTCTCTTCCAGGATCTGTTCAATACTTTCCACGGTGAGTGGGAGGAGATAAACCCTGTCGGCCATCATGGGGTCGGTCATAATGGTGGCCGGGTTACTGTTAATGAGGATCACTTTAATTCCCTCTTCGCGCAAACTGCGGGCAGCCTGGGAACCGGAATAGTCAAACTCGCAGGCCTGGCCAATAATAATGGGGCCGGAACCAATGATCAGAACGGATTTGATGGAATTGTCTTTGGGCATGGGTGCTTAAAAATAAATTGTGCAAATGTAAGGCTGCATGGGCAATGATGTTGTTATTTTTTGCTCCGAAATGGCCAAATCGGAACAAAACAGCCCAAATAGCGTTATTATTACAAATTGATTTACATAAAATAATAATATGGCTGTATTAAAAGAAGGCAGTAAGGCACCCGCATTCAAGGCACTTGACCAGAACGGGAATGCTATTTCACTGGCCGATTTCAAAGGAAAAAAAGTAATCCTGTATTTCTACCCCAAAGATGATACCCCCACCTGTACCATACAGGCCTGTAACCTACGCGATAATTTTGCCCTGCTCAAGAAAAAGGGCTACCAGATAGTAGGTGTAAGTGTTGACGACGTGAAAAGTCACAAGAAGTTTGTAGAAAAACATGATTTGCCTTTTCCGCTGGTGGCAGATGAGGACAAAAAAATTGTAGACAAATACAATTTATGGGGCGAGAAGAAATTCATGGGCCGTACCTACATGGGTACCACCCGTACCACTTTCCTGATAGATGAAGAAGGAAAGATTGTGAAAATCATCGACAAACCCGAAAGCAAGAACCACACGGAAGAAATTCTGGAAGCCTGGAAAGCGGCCGGTAAATAGTAACCTGCATTTTTAAAAAGAAAGGGGTAAACGAATTTCGTTTGCCCCTTTTTGTATGTAGCTATTTCAGAAGGGTACATGTTATACAAAAAAGAAGCTGCCTTTTCGGACAGCTTCTTTTGTATCAGTATCGGGAAGGATAATTATTTCTTGGTCTCCAGTAATTTGAAGAACTGGTCCAGTTGCGGCAGGATCACGATACGTGTTCTGCGGTTGGCAGCACGTCCCTCGGGGGTACCGTTATCAGCCAGTGGCACATATTGGCTACGGCCGGCGGCTGTCATACGTTTAGGATCCAGACCGTAAGTGTCTTGCAGAATACGAACCACAGTAGTCGCACGTTTTACACTCAGATCCCAGTTATCCATAATACCCGGGCTCTTGATAGGCACAGAATCTGTATGTCCTTCTACCTGGAATTCGATCTCAGGCTGGTTGTTCAGCACTTTGGCTACTTTACCGAGTACTTCTTTGGCACGGTCGGTTACTTCGTAGCTGCCGCTTTTGAACAGCAGTTTGTCTGAGATATCTACGTATACCACACCCTTGTCAACTTTGATATTGATGTCTTTATCATCCAGGTTACCGATGGCACCTTTCAGGTTCATCACCAGGGCCATATTCAGCGAATCTTTGCGGGCAATAGAGCCTTGCAGGTCGCGGATATAGATGTCTTTGGCACCGATATTATCAAGTGATTTTTTAATACTTTCTGCCTGGGCACCGGTAACAACAGAGAGGTCTTTTAACTGGTTCAGAACGGTATTATTGTTCTGTTTCAGGTAATCGATCTGTTTGGTCATGTCGGCAATCTGCGATTCCAGGGCCGCTTTGCGGGTACTCAGATCAGAGATTTTGGCTGTGGATTCGTTCTGGCAACGCTTCAGTTCATCCTGCAAATCGCGGTATTTGGCCTGCAAAGCAAGGTAATTACCGCTGAGTTCAGTGTACTTGGCTTTTTCTTCTTCGAGTTTCTTGGGACTCACACAAGAAAAGATGGCCAGGGAGCCCATAGCCATCAATAAGTAGATTTTTGATTTCATGTTCGTTCAATTGGTGGTGATAAAAAATGCCCTTATGTAACGCTGCTGCATAACATTAAATTGTGCTTAAAGCAGTTATCACAAAATTAATTCCTGATAATGAACGGCTTTGGGGCAAGTTTTCAACAAAAAATGAGCGCAGAAGCTGTGATCTATGGCAACCATGGAATTCACCGTGTCCCGGTGCCTTGGTGTGGAAATACTGTCTCATGCAAAAGTACCCGACACAATTAGCAGGGTTGGATCAGGCAAAAATGACAGTATCCGGTATTTTGCTCCAGTTGCCGTATTGCTCTCCAAAACAGGCATCCACCATTTTCCGTTTGATCTTCAGGGTGGGTGTAAGCAGGCCATTCTGGATGGTCCATTCTTCAGCCAATACAACTAATTTGGATAGCTGCTCATGGTGTTCCAGACTTTTGTTTACGGTCAGTAATGCCTGGTTCAGGGTCTCCTGCAGACTTTCCGGTGCGTGGTTTCTGGCAGTTTCAGACAGTGTACAGAGGGCCATGGCGCTGGGCATACCCGAGCCCACTACGCAAACCTGTGCCAGTTCCGGCGTTTGCAGCAGCTTGCTTTCTACCGGGGCGGGCATGATATACTTGCCTTTACTGGTTTTGAACTGGTCTTTAATGCGTCCGGTAATGGTGAGGTAGCCTTCGCTATCGATGGATCCCTCGTCGCCGGTGCGCAGGAAACCATCTTCAAAACATTCGGCCGTTAACCCAGGTTCTTTGTAGTAGCCGAGCATACTGGCCGGACTTTTCACCTGTACTTCATTGTCTTTCCCCAATCGTACTTCCACACCTTGGTAGGCTTGACCTACGGTACCGAATTTAACAGCTCCCCGGCGGTTGGAGTGCGAGAGGGCTACATTCTCTGTCATACCATAAGCTTCCTGAATGGTAATGCCCAGTCTGGCAAACCAATGCAGTAGAGCGGGGTTGATGGGGGAGGCACCGGTAAATACAAAACGGGCATTGGCCAGACCCAGTTTTTTCCGGATCGCTTTTTTAATGATGGAAGAAATGAGGGGTATGGATAATAAGCGGTCTAATTTCTGCTGGGGCATTTTTTTCAGGATGCCTTCCTGCAGTTTTTCCCAGATGCGGGGTACGGCCAGAAATACGGTAGGTTTGGTATCGGCCAGGTTTTTGGCGAAAGTGTCCATTGATTCTACAAAATACACGGTACTGCCGGTAAAAATAGCGCCGCATTCTACCAGCATGCGTTCTGCCACATGGCAGAGCGGGAGGTAGGAGAAAAAGATCTCTTCTTTGATATCGGGGTAACTGATCAGAAAAGCATCTACGGCAAAAGCAATCGCATAATAGGTATGCATTACACCCTTGGGTTGGCCGGTGGTGCCGGAAGTGTACACAATACAGGCCAGTGCATGCGGGTCCAGTTCGGGTTTGCCTTCCAACCCTTTTTTACCCGCAATCAATTCGTTCCAGTTCAAACAGCCGGCATTAGGGTAAAAGGGAAAACTGATCTGGATCAACTCATCCGGTACACCCGTACGCAGTTCTGCCGGGTTGTCCAGTTTGCCGATAAAGATGGCTTTGCTTTCACTGTGTATGATGATCTCGCGCAGCGCATCGGGCGTAATATTGGGATAGAGTGGCACCGAAATACAGCCTGCCATCGCGATAGCCAGATCGGCCAAAATCCAGTGAGCGCAGTTTTTACTGAGAATGGCTACTTTATCATCCTTACCCAGTCCCATTTCTTTCAGGGCAGCAGCCATTTTTCGCACCTGGTTGCCGGCTTCCTGCCAGGTAAATTTCTGGTATTCACCCCGTACTGGTTCAGCGAGGAATAATTTATTGGCGCGGCTTTGCTCAAACTCGCAGAACTTATCCAGCATGGTGGGGAATTGTGCAGACATAAGGTATCGGTTAAAGTTGGGGAGATAATAAGTGCGACATTCCCTGTTCAGGGATCTTGCCCTGAATGGGCGCAAAAAACGCATGGATCTTTTTAAAATCGGCGGCTTCATCCTCTGAAGGCATAAAGGGTTCGGCGATGATACCCGCTTTCCGGCTAAAATCCATACCCACCATTACAATGGGCACACCGGCTTTTTTAGCGATATGATAAAACCCGGTCCGCAACCGCTCTACCTTTTTTCGGGTGCCTTCCGGCGAGAGGGCCAGTACAAAACGATCCTCGCTGTTAAATCGTTCCACCACCTGGTCTACCATATTGTGCTGACTGAACCGGTCTACCGGAACGCCCCCCAGTTTGCGGAAGAAAAAACCAAAACGGCCTTTAAAAAGAGAATCTTTACCAAGATATTTCAGGTGTTCTAGATGCAGTTTGCTGCGAAAAGCCAGTCCGATTACAAAATCCCAGGCGCTGGTATGCGGACCCACAATCACCACGCATTTGGGCAGGTGATAAGGAAAAGAACCGTGCAGGGTCCATCCTGTTATACGGAGATAGCAGCTCCATAATAGTCTCATGTGGCAGCAATTAGTCTGATAGACAAGATAGGAAGAAAATGAATATTGTGAATCGTGAGTCGTTAGTCGTGAGTTGTCAGGGTTGAGTAGGAAGGGGGGGTACTCCCGACTGACGATTCACGTCTCACGTCTTTCCCCGCCGGGAAAAATGTTTGGAATAAGCAATTTTCTATTTTGAAACAGCGTTATAGCATAAACCCCTGTACCATGGCCTCTTTCAGAAGTTTTGTTGCCAGCGAGCTGATGTCGATCAAGCAGAATATTGCTGCGGTTCGTAATATGGTTCCGAATAACATTAAACTGAAGCCAAGTGAAAGACGGAGCATGTTTAAGCTGAACACCAAACGGCATGAGTTTGTGGAGAAAGCCGTTCAGTTTATGCGCAAGAACCCCAATACCGTGCCCTCTTTTGTGGATGTGATGGAGTGTAACAATTATGTACACCTCTACGCCCAATATACCGAGTTGATAGAGGAACTGGAATCGGTTAAGACCAAACTCGAAGATGCCAAACTGGTGATCGGCAACGAGATCATGAAACAGACCCGGGCCTATTTCCAGAACTCCAAAAACGCTTCCGAATCGGGCAATGAGTTACTGGGTAAGATCTACAAGGAATTAAAACCGCATTATGCGGTGGGGAGGAATAGTAAGAAGAAAGTAGAGAGTTAGGAGTCCGGAGTAGTAACTGTTATACTAACTCCAGACTCCCAACTCCTAACTATTTATCTGATCTCTTTCAGCAACGCACTAACCGCCGCTTCCAGCTGCTGGTCTTTGCCTTTGATCACGATATCATATTCGTTCATGAGTTTGATATCGGGTTCGGTGGGTGAATTTTCCAGGTATTGTCCCTTCACATCCTTACAGCCCAATGGCGGTACTCCCCAGCGGATACTGTTATCCTGCAGGGCCTCCCAGGCAGCAAAGGTGCAGGTACCCGGCACCGGCATACCTACCAATTTGCCCAGCTTCAGTTCCTGGTAAGTGTACGCATAACAATGGCCATCGCTGTAGTTAGCTTCATTTACAAGAGAGATGCTGGGTTTGGTCCAGCGGAAATTGGGCTCATACCCGTTACTGCGGGTATCGGTGGTATAATCCATGAATTTTTTTCCACTGAGGAACATGGCCAGATCGGCTACCAGATCGCCTCCCCCATTAAACCGCGTATCCACCACGATGCCTTTCCGGTTGGCGTATTTACCCATCACTTCTTCGTAAGTGGTTCTGTAGGCACCATCATTCATGCCCGGGATATGCACATACCCTAACTGGCCATTGCTCAGGCGGTCAACTTCATCCTGGTTCTTTCTTACCCAGCGTTTGTATAACAGGCCGTTCTCTTCGCCACTACTGATGGGTTTTACAATAAACTCTTTTCTCAGATTTCCATCCAGTATCACCAACAATGTATTTTTACCGGCTTTGCGGTTCAGGTATTGGGCAGGATCCTTATCGGGTGTGATGGTCTCGCCATCTACTGATTCGATAATCATTCCGGGTTTGATATTGAGCCCTGCTTTATCTAAGGGACCATCTTTGATCAGTTCCTCGATCCTGATACCATTGCCTTTGTACTGCTGGTCGTAGAAAATACCCAGAGAAGCGGTAGCATCTCCATTGGCAGAAAAATTACTGAAGCTGGCACCGCTATGGCTCACATTCAACTCGCCCAGTAATTCGCTCAGCATTTCAGAAAACTCGTAATTGTTACCAATATGGGGCAGGTACTTTTCGTAATCGGGTTTATAACTATCCCAGTTTACTCCATGCATACTGGCTGTATAAAAAGTTTCTTTGGTTCTCCGCCATACATGCTCAAACATAAAACGACGTTCTGCATCTACATTCAGGGTCATTTCGCCATTGATGCTGATCATATCGCGTTTACCGCTTGCAGGATCAATTTTAGAGATACTGCCATCTGCTGCGAGGTAGATGGTTTTCTGCTCTTTATCCCAGGTAAGACTACCTCCGCCGGCATTCAGTGGCACAAGCATTTTGGTTTCTTTTGTGCGCAGGTTGGTACTCCATAGATTACTTCCTTTTTCAAAACGGGCCAGGTAGTAGAGCGTTTCTCCATCTTTGCTCACCAGTGCATCGCCAAGAGAAGAGGAATGAATAGTGAGTTTGGCTTTGCGGGTTGCGAGGCCATCCCAATCTATGACCACACTGTCTTTTTTTGTTTCTTTTTTCCTGGAAGTATCTGCCTTGGCTTTGTTCTCTTCTGTTTCTTTCAGTAAGGCCGCATCTTCTTTACTGAGTTTGAATTTATCGTAAGCCTCCTGTGTAAAAAACATCGCATACACATCTGATTGTGCACCGCCGCTTTGTGCCACACTTTTTAATCCATCACGGTTACTGAACCAAAGCATGGCTTTGCCACCCATGATCCACTTGGCGCGACTATCATTAAAACCACTTTCGGTTAAATTGCTGACTTTGCCTTTCCCATCTGCAGCAATCATACCTACTTCGCCGGAAGCTATACCGGGTACCGCATAATCGAAAAGGATCCATTTGCTGTCCGGACTCCATTGAAAATACTGGTCGTTATCGCCCATCGAGAATAATTCTTTATCTGTGAGCAGGGTACGTGATTGTTTCGAAGCGATATTGTAAATCTTTAAAGTCATCCGGTTTTCTATGTAGGCAATTTCTTTTCCATCAGGAGAATACACAGGTTGGTAATTCTCTTTCTCGTTCACAATAACAGGGGTTTCTTTTAATACAGTAGAAGCATAGAAATAAGGTTCTTCCTCACGTGTTTTCCGGGTTTCAAAAATCTTCCAGCTGTTACCGCGCTCAGAAGCATACAGCAGTGTTTTGCCATCGGGAGAAAAACTCACCAGTCTTTCCTGTTCGGGTGTATTGGTAATTCTTTTGGTGACACTTCCTTCTGTACTGGTCACAAACACTTCGCCGCGGAAGATGAATGCCACTTCTTTTCCGTTGGGAGAAACGGATACATCTCTGGCACCACCTGTAACCGGCACCACTCTTTCATTGTTGTTCTTGGCATCTGACGCAATATTGATCTTTACTTTATTACTCTTACCATTGGCCTTCTGGGTATATAATCCACCATCATAGGTATAACAAAGCGTACCATCATTGGCGGCACTTAAAAAGCGAACCGGGTGTTTTTTGAAACTGGTAATAGCCTGTGCTTTACCTCCGTTAATGCTCATCTTCTGTACGTTAAAAGAACCACTCTCTTCACTCAGGTAATAAAAAGCCTGGTCGTTATCGGTAAATACCGGGTTGCGGTCTTCACCGGCAAAAGAACTGATCTTTTTATGTGTTCCGTTTTTGCTGTCATAGATCCAGATATCGCGGGCAATAGCTGATGTATGGTGTTTCCGCCAGGTATTTTCGCCTCCTTTTTTATCCTGGTAAATGAGAAACTGTCCGTTTTTACTCAGCTTTACCTCTTCTGCAGGTGTACTCAGTACCTGCTCTGCTCTGCCGCCATTCACAGATACCTTATAAAGTTCAGGCTGTGAGCCGGTAGGATAGGTACGATTACTGGCCAGGTCCATACGGGCAGCGCCAAACAATACCGATTTATCATCAGTAGAAAATTCGTAGGGGTATTCCTGTGCTGAGTGCCAGGTAATTCGTCTGGCTTCACCACCTTCGGCAGGAATGATGAACAGGTCGAAATTACCATAACGGTCGCTGGCAAAAGCGATACTTTTCCCATCATGACTCCACACGGGCATAAAATCATGTGCTTCGTGAACGGTAAGTGCGGTAGCATTTCCGCCGCTGGCGGGTACGCGGTAGAGGTCTCCTTTGTAAGTGAATACAATGGTATTGCCATCAGGCGAAATGGAAGCGTAACGAACCCATCCCGGATCAACCTGGGCAAAACCGCTAAAACTGCAGCAAGCTGCTACTAATAAGAACACAATTTTTTTCATAAGCATAAAATGAGGCAGGAAGTTAAGAAAGAACCTTTGTAAAATCGTATGCTGATGACCAAAAAGCAGTGAAACGAAGTGACCGTTACACAAAGTGTTGATTTCTGAACAGACGAAAAGGGATCGATCCGGGAAGAAAAGAATGCAGGAGATCAGAATGAGATTCAGCGATGCAGAAAGAATCTGTAATTTTAATCCCATCTCATTATTATGAACCGATTACTATTATTCAGTTTCTCTATCATTTTTTTCCTGGCTGCCAACTCCCAATCTGCCAGGCCGCGTGACTTAGGTATATCCATTGGTGTACTGCCAACAGGGAAACTGAATGCTATTACAGATGTGTCTGGGGTAAAAGTGGGACATACCACCCTGATCAGCGGAGAGAATATACGTACGGGGGTAACGGCCATCCTGCCATTTGCCGGTAATATCTTTCAGCAAAAAGTACCGGCGGCTGTATTTGTTGGCAATGGCTTTGGCAAACTGGCCGGCAGCACACAGGTAATGGAACTGGGAACACTGGAGAGCCCGGTAATACTGACCAACACATTGAGCGTAGCCACTGCCATAGAAGCAGTGATTGATTATACCCTACAGCAACAAGGCAATGAAAAAGTATATTCCGTAAACGCGGTAGTGGGAGAGACCAATGATAGTTACCTGAACGATATCCGTGGCAGGCATGTGCAGAAAGCAGATGTGCTGAGGGCTATTGAGCAGGCCGGCGACGGAGCCGTAGCAGAAGGATCGGTAGGAGCCGGTACGGGAACGGTTTGTTTTCAGTTTAAGGGTGGTATTGGAACGGCTTCCCGGAAACTGCCGGAAAGTATGGGAGGTTATACGGTTGGGGTATTGGTGCAGACCAATTTTGGTGGCGTTTTACAGGTAGATGGGGTGCCGGTAGGCAAGGAACTGAATCAATATTACCTGCGCGATCAGTTAACCAAAAAAGAAGACGGTTCCTGTATGATTGTAGTAGCCACTGATGCTCCGCTGGACAGCCGAAACCTGGGCCGTTTGGCCAAACGGGCTTTTATGGGACTTGCCAAAACAGGGGGAATTGCGCATAACGGCAGTGGCGATTATGTGATTGCTTTCTCAACCGATAGTACCCTACGGGTTCCGCATAACAGCAAAGAAAAAAAGCAAACGCTTAGCCTCTTAACCAATGATGCCGTTTCGCCTTTGTTCATGGCAGCGATAGAAGCCACGGAAGAAGCCATTATCAATTCTTTGTTTGCAGCCACTACCACCAAAGGAATAGATGGACATACGGCAGAGGCTTTGCCGATAGGAAAAGTAATTGCTATTTTGAAAAAATATAACCGGATTTTTTTATGAGTCATCTGATCTGTTACCATCATAACCGGTTCGCTTCATTGGAAGATGTGTCTATTCCTGTGAACGATCTCGGTTACCAGCGTGGCTATGGCATTTTTGATTTTTTACGGGTGGCAGGTGAAACGCCGTTGTATGTGGATGATCATCTCAACCGTTTTTTCTATTCTGCTGCAGAAATGCATTTGCCGGTAAAACAGACCAAAGAAGAATTACTGCAAATCATCCGGCAGATGATTAGTGTAAATCAATTGCCTTATTCCGGTATCCGCATCATGTTATCGGGAGGCAGTTCGCCGGATGGTTACCAGATCACAGAACCCAACCTGGTAATTGTACAGGTGCCGTTAACACCACCGCCCGATCAGTTGCTGCTTCCCGGTTACAAAGTAGTTACTTACGCCCACCAGCGGCAGATGCCGCATGTGAAAACCACAGATTACCTCATGGCCATCTGGTTACAGCCCTGGGTAAAAGAACAGGGGGCAGATGATGTGCTGTATCACCATAACGGTATCGTATCAGAATTTCCCAGGTCCAATTTTTTCCTGGTAGCTGATGAGCAGTCACTGGTAACACCCGCCAGTAATATTCTTCATGGGGTTACCCGTAAACAGATTCTGCAGGTAGCAAAAGCAAAGGGAATGAATGTGGTTGAAAAAGATATATCGATCGAAGAGATCCGCTCTGCCAAAGAAGCGTTTATCAGCAGTTCTACCAAACGTGTAATACCCATCCGGCAATTGGATGAGATCCGGTTTGCCCCTTATACAGCTGCATCCGTTACCGCACAACTGTTTGTATGGTTGCAGCAACATGAGATAGCAACCGCAGCCAAGGCAGACTGATGCCATTTATCCCAAATCGCTTGTTAGGCTTTTGCCGGTAAGATAGTTTTGCGCCCATTCCTGTGTTGAACTGAAAGTATGGAACCAAAATTATTACCTGCTGTGTTGCTTTCGGCCCTGTCGCTGATCTGCCTGATGGTAGTGATGCGTGGTCTGCAGATCGCATTAACCAAAACAACGATTGACCCGGCGAGGCAGAAGAAAATTCTGATCACTACCTATAGCATTGTGGCTGCCTGGGTATTGCTGGTGGGCATACTTTCGCTGAACGGATTCTTCTCTGATTTTTCGCAACTGCCGCCAAGACCTTTGTGGGTAATTCTTATCCCAACGGTATGCTTTCTCATTATTGCTTTTAGACGAACAACAGGAGAGATCTTATTGGCTATTCCACCACATTGGCTGGTAGCCATGCAAATATTCCGGATACTGGTAGAAATACTGCTATGGAAAACATTCATGCTGAACCTGCTGCCCATACAGATGACATTTGAGGGTAGTAATTTTGATGGATTGAGCGGTTTGCTGGCCGTTCCGGTTGCCATGATCCTTTCTAAAAAATGGGCGCCGAAATTACTGCTGGCTTTTAATATCATTGGCTTACTCCTGCTGCTGAATATCCTTGTAATAGCAGTGCTCTCTATGCCTACCCCTATCCGCTATTTTATGAACGAACCACCCAATACACTGGTGGGCGAGTTTCCCTTTATTTACCTGGGTGCCGTGCTGGTGGCTATTGCGCAGGGACTGCATATCCTCTCCTTACGCCAATGGTGGTTATTACGTAAGCGTGACGAGATGCTACAGGATCCTGAATAATTTGCCAGGCCTATTTATGCCGGTTGATGTTTCTTTCTGGCTGATGATGTAATTTGTATCCGGTGTCATCTTCCCCTGCATATCAGATCTATCCCTGTGGCGATCATGCCATTACCATTACATGGGGCAATACCATCACCGTATCAGCCAACCAGCAGGTGATGGCACTATATCAGTATCTGCGCGGGCGGAAAATAGCAGGTGTATTGGATCTGATTCCCGCTTATAGCTCGCTCTCAGTGGTGTACGACCTCGCAGCCCTGATCAAAAAAAATCCGGCTCAGTCTGTCTATGCGATGATGGAATCACAATTGCAGGAAGCGGTCCGGTTTGTAGAAATACAGACAGTCACGGTATCCAACAAGGTTACCATTCCGGTTTGTTATGACCTTTCGCTTGCACCGGATTTATCTGAGCTGGCAGCCTTACACCAGCTCACCATCGAAGAAGTCATTCAGTTACATACAGCACCAACCTATCGTGTGTACATGATTGGTTTTCTTCCCGGCTTTGCCTATATGGGTTCGGTAGCTGAGCGGATCCGCACAGCCCGGAAAAGCAGTCCGAGAACAAAAGTACCTGCCGGCAGTGTAGGCATAGCAGGTGAGCAAACGGGCATCTATCCGCTGGATTCACCGGGCGGTTGGCAGCTGATCGGTCAAACACCTTTACCACTTTTTGATGCCACCCGAACGGATCCCTGTTTGCTGCAGCCGGGCGATGAAGTAAAGTTTTGTTCCATTTCTCTCACAGAATATCATCAACTGAAAAAAACATGAGTATACAGGTGATCAAGGCCGGTATACTCGATACCGTGCAGGATGCAGGAAGATATGGTTACCAGCAACTGGGCATCAACCCCGGCGGGGTGATGGATAGAACCGCCATGCGTATGGCCAACGCGCTGGTGGGCAATGAAGCCGGTGCACCCGTGATCGAAATGCATTTTCCGGCAGCAGAAATGCTGTTTGAAGAAACCATGCTGGTGGCTTTGAGCGGCGCAGATTTTTCGCCCCGCATCAATGGCGAAGAAACGCCGGTGCATAAACCTGTCTGTGTGCGCAAAGGCGCTATACTCTCTTTCGGTAAACAACTAAAAGGTGCACGCACTTACCTCGCAGTGAAGGGCGGTTGGAAAGCGGATAACTGGCTGCATAGTTACAGTACACATCTTACGGTAAAGGCCGGTGGACAGGCCGGGCGTGCACTTGGCAAAACAGACAGGCTCTTTCCTCAGCAGTTACAGCCCTATGGCTTGCTCAACAAGGAAAGTATTTTTGAAGCACTGCCCTGGCAGGCGGCTGTCAGTGCTTTCTACCAGGAGAGAAGTTTGCGGATGATACAGGGGTATGAATTTGATACACTCACTCCGGCAGCAAAAGAGATCCTGTTCAGTAGTTCGTTCACCATCAGTCGCGAGAGTAACCGCATGGGGTATCGTTTACAGGGTCCGCCACTGTTAACTACCCAAACAACCGAACTGATTTCTACAGCTGTAACCCGTGGCACGCTGCAGTTATTGCCCGATGGACAACTCATTGTGCTGATGGCAGATCACCAGACCACCGGCGGTTATCCGCGGGTAGGGCATCTGATCAGTGCCGATCTGGCTTCGCTGGCGCAAAAAAATGCGGGAGAACCCTTTTCGGTATCGGTTGTTTCCGTTCAGGAAGCAGAAAATATCCTGCACCGGCAGGAAATGGATTTGCAACAACTTCAAAATGCCTGTAACTTCCGGTTAGCGCAATACCTGTTGGGTGTATAAACTGTTTAACCAGCCACTGCCTATGCAAACAATTGACCTGAACTGCGATCTGGGTGAGGGATTCGCCAATGATGCCCTGTTGATGCCCTGGATCAGCAGCGCCAATATTGCCTGTGGCTATCATGCCGGTGATACAGCTACCATGCAAAAAACCATTGCTCTCGCCATGGAACATCAGGTGGCTATTGGTGCCCACCCGGGATTTGCAGATAAAACCAATTTCGGAAGAACAGAAATGAACCTGCCGCTGAACGAGATCTTCGACCTCGTTACAGAACAGGTATGGCAACTGCAACAACTGGCAAAACAAATGGGCGCTTCGCTGCAACATGTAAAACCACATGGGGCCCTGTATAATATGTCGGCACGCGATGCCTTACTGGCCAATACCATTGCCAAAGCCGTGTATACGATTGATCAGAACCTGGTATTGTTTGGCCTCAGTGGCAGCCTGTCTGTCAGCGAAGCAGAAAAGATCGGACTGCCTACGGCCAGTGAAGTATTTGCCGACAGAACCTATCAACCCAATGGCAGCTTAACACCCCGTTCAGAACCAGGTGCCATGATCAGATCAACCGGACAATGCCTGCAACAGGTATTGGAAATGATACAAGAACAAACAGTAACTACTGCTGATCAACAAAGGATTCCTATCAAGGCACAGACAGTATGTTTGCATGGTGATGGGGAACAGGCGGTCGCTTTTGCGCAACAGATTTACCGGGAATTGGAAAACAATCAGATCAGCATTCAACGCATCAGCCATTGAAAAAAATAGCCAGATCCTCCGCCATCACCGGCGCCGCTTTTCTGATGGCCACTTCGGCTATAGGTCCGGGCTTTCTTACACAGACCACGGTATTTACCCAGCAACTGCTGGCCAGTTTTGGCTTTGTGATACTGATATCTGTACTGCTCGATATTGGTGCGCAGATGAATATCTGGCGGGTATTGGCCGTAACCGAAAAATACGCGCAGGATATTGCGAACGAAATGCTGCCCGGCCTGGGGCATTTGATTGCCGTATTGATCGTGCTGGGCGGATTGGCTTTTAATATCGGTAATGTGGCGGGTTGCGGTTTGGGACTGAATGTATTAACAGGGATGGATACGATGTACGGTGCTATTCTCAGTGGCATATTTGCCTTGTTTATTTTCTGGATGAAAGAAGCGGGTGATGCCATCGACCGCTTTTCGAAAATACTGGGGGTACTGATCTTTCTGTTAACGCTCTATGTGGCATTCAGCTCGCAGCCCTCGGTAGGCGAAGCTTTGTACAGATCGGTGGTTCCGGAAAAGATCAGTGTGGTGGCCATTGTTACGTTGGTGGGAGGTACCGTGGGAGGCTATATCTGTTTTGCCGGCGGCCATCGCTTGCTGGATGCCGGTATCAAAGGAGTAGATGCATTACCACAGGTTACACGCAGTTCGGTAACGGGCATTCTGGTAACAGCGTTTATGCGTGTAGTGCTTTTTCTGGCTGCATTGGGGGTAGTGATGAAAGGTGGACTGCTGGATCCGGGCAATCCCCCTGCATCGGTTTTTAAACTCGCAGCAGGTGAACTGGGTTATCGTTTTTTTGGCGTGGTAATGTGGGCTGCGGCTATTACCTCTGTAGTGGGAGCTTCTTATACGTCTGTCAGTTTTCTGAAAACATTTCATCCCTGGATCGATAAAAACGCCCGCTGGATCATTACCGGTATGATCCTGTTTTCTACCCTTGTGTTTGCCATTGTAGGCAGGCCTGTAAAAATATTATTGACAGCGGCGGCGCTGAATGGACTGGTATTACCCATTACGCTGGCCGTGATGCTGCTGGCGGCCAGGAATAGAAAACTGGTGGGTACTTACCAGCACCCGATGCTATTACAGGTGGCAGGATGGATAGTAGTGGCAGTGATGTGTGGCATGAGTTATCTGACGATTGCTAACTGGATGAGTGAATAGTTTTTTAATTTTGTAACAGTCGGCCATAACGTTTACCGCCATTGAGCCGCAGGCGGTGCAGCACTGCGATAAAACTTCTTACTAAAACCGATTGTATGCAGGATCGTCAGCAATACTGGGATAAGATCTACCAGACCAAACAACCCGCCGAAGTCAGCTGGACACAGGAACAACCGGTTACCTCTCTCAACTTTATTCATAGTTTCCCTATTTCCAAACAAGCATCCATCATAGATGTAGGTGGCGGCGATAGCCGGTTGGCAGATTATCTGCTGGCAGAAGGCTATGAGGATATTACCGTACTGGACATTTCGGAAGAAGCGTTAAAGCGGGCCAGAAAAAGACTGGGCGACAAAGCGGACCGGATCAAATGGGTGGTATCCGACGTTACTGAATTTACTCCCGATACTACTTATGAAGTATGGCACGACCGCGCCACTTTTCATTTTCTGACCACACCCGAGCAGATCAGCAGGTATCTCTCTATCGCCCATCAGAATGTGAATGGGTTTTTAGCCATCGGTACTTTTTCTGAAGAGGGTCCTGAAAAATGCAGTGGTCTGCCCATCAAACAATACAATGAAGCTTTACTGCAGGCAGAGCTGGCAAACAAGTTTGACAAGATCCGCTGCATTACCGAAGATCATATCACTCCTTTTCAAACCAAACAGAATTTTCTGTTCTGCAGTTTTAAGAAGCATCGGGATAATTAGAAGTAGCGTATTGTACTCTTAAAAATCAAACACCCTTTCATTCGAAAACCCTTGCCGCTCACGGCCGCTGGGCCCCGTTCCTGTTACCGGGCTGCATTGGCCTCTGATCAGATCTGCTTCGCATGATCTGATCTGTCGTCGCTTCGCTTGACACCGAACCCAATGAGGCCCGTCCACAGGAACTGATTAATATTATTTCATCGAACACACCGACATAGCAGTCTTTATGCTACTAGTCTAACAAATTTTAAATTATAAAATAGCATAAGACTATAGAAGTAGTTATTATAGACTGCTGCTGGTAACCGGAACACGGCTTGCATGATATTTCAGCAAAGACATAGCCGTTTCTTCTGCAGAAACAGCGGACAGTTCTATCTTATTGAACAGCGATGAAAAATTCTCCCGGTTCTGTAAACTCTTCAGATAAAATTTATCATAGTAGGTTAGCAGTATGGAGAAAGCTTCTTTTACATTGTCTTCGATCAGGTAATTCACAGCGTTTTTGGTTTCCAGTCCACCCAGCCTTTTTTTAATGCGGATAATCGCATTCACCAGCAAAGCTTTCTCAAATTTGCCGTAGTGTTCTGTAATAAATTTCAATCTTTCTTCAAATGGGATATCCAGGAAATAGATCTGTTTGTCCCGCATCTGTTTAAAAAAGGCAGCTGGTAAATTCACTTCGCCGATTCGCTGGCTTTCATCTTCCAGCCAGAGTACCGGACTGTGTTGCCGGTTTTCTGCCAGTTGCCATTGGGCAACGGTTTTTTTCAAGGCTGCAGCCAGTAAATTCTCAAACATTTCCTGTGTAGGCTGTGGCGGCTGCCCCAAGGATCCGAAAGCGGAACCTTTGTGGTGTGCCAGTCCTTCCAGGTCTATCACCGATTCTTTCTTTTTGGCCAGCGCCTGCAGGGCTTCCGTTTTACCGCTACCGGTAAATCCACCCACGATATTGATCGGATAAGGAATTTCAAACTGCGCCAGCACCCAGTTGCGGTAAGCTTTATAGCCGCCGGCCAATGTGTATACTTTAAAACCATACAGGTCCAGCAGCCAGGCAACGCCGGCGCTGCGCATACCACCCCGCCAGCAATGTACCAGTACCACCTGCTGGTCTCTTTTAAATTCTTTCGGACTGTTTTTGGTTTGTAAGATGGCTTCCACTTCTTCCACCATCTTCACCATTTTCCCGCCGTAAAATTCCAGTCCCAGTTTTATGGCCGTCTGCTGGCTCTCCTGTTTGTAGGCGGTACCTACCACTTTTCTTTCTTCGTCTGAAAACAAAGGCAGACTGTGGGCACCTGGAATATGGGCATGGCCAAACTCGCCCGGACTGCGTACATCCAGTACCGGATACGTTTGGGCAAGCGATAAAAATTCTTCAATACTGATACGGGTAACGGCCATAAAACAAATGTAAGGGGAGAATTTTGTAACTTTTGGGTCTGAAACAGTTATTGATCATACGACACGCCAAAAGCAGCTGGGCACTGGCCGGACAGGAGGATTTTGACCGTCCGCTGAACGACCGTGGGCAGCGCGATGCGCCCATGATGGCCAAACGTTTGCTCGACCGCAAAGTGGGCATCGATATGCTCATTTCCAGTCCGGCCAACCGCGCACTCAGCACGGCCCGTTATTTTGCCGATGTGTATGAGATGGGTAAAGACAGACTGGCCACCATCAAACAATTGTACCATGCCTATCCCCCTGCTTTTTATGAAGTGATCAGCGAGATCAATGATTCTATCCGAACGGCTGCCATCTTCTCGCATAATCCCGGTATTACCGCTTTTGTAAATGATCTAACAGATACCCGGATCGATGATATGCCTACCTGCGCCATATTTGCCGTAAAAGCAGAAACCGATCACTGGAAAGATTTCCGCAGGGCTAAAAAAACGTTCTGGTTTTTTGATTATCCCAAACTATAAGTGTTTGTCAGGAAGGTTGTATGGTTTCTGTCTGCTTTTTAAAATTGGCGAGGTATACACCGGTAAAAATGAGAATGGCCGCGCAGAGTTTGGTTATACTGAAATGCTCCCCCGCAAAAATGATGGCGATCACGGCTGCAAACAAAGGCTGAGTATAGATGTATGCGCCCGTAGCCGAAGCGCCAATCGCAGAAATGCCATATACATTCAGGAGATAAGCCAAAAAGGTAGCACCCACTGCCACCGCCGCCAATGCCATCCATTGCGAAAAACCAAAAGCCGCCCAGTTGGTGGCCAGAAATTCCGGCATCCCGAAGGGAAGAATGATACAGGCCCCGAAAGTAAACACCCAGCGTAATACCTGTATACCGCTGTAATGCTGCATCAAGGGCCGCACCAGCACGAGGTAGAAAGCATAAGAGATTGCGTTGATGATCACCATCACATCGCCCAGTAACATATTACTTCCTGCCTGACCGGCATCTTTCATCAGTATCAGTAAAGCGGCACCGCCAATACCGAGTACCAGCCCCAGAAATTTCAGCAGGGTAAAACCCTCGCGTAATAACCAGGCGGCGATCAGGGTGATGAAAATAGGCGTGGCCAATGCAAGCAAGGCGCTGTGAATAGGTGTGGTTAAGGATACACCCTTGATAAAAAAGATCTGGTTAATGACCACCCCCGTTAAGGCACAGATCAGAAAACGGGGAATATGTTTTCGCTCCAGTTTTACTTTGCCGGGTTTGAACAGGAACAAAGACCAGAACAGGAACAGACTTACGAGTATGCGTACCACATTTAGTGCAAAAGGATGCAGGTAACCAGGTGTGATATATTTAACGATCGCATAATTGGCCCCAAAAATAAAATTGGCGCTGAGTACGGCGGCGTGGGCTTTGGTGGTTCGGGTCATGATGTGGGGGCAAAGGTAGGAAAGCGGGAGACGTGAATCGTCAGTCGTGAGTCGGCAGTCGTGAGTCGTGAGTGGGGAGTGGTGAATTGTCAGTAGTGAGTGGTGAGTAGGGAGTTTTTGTTCGGAGGATTATTGGGGGAGCGATTTTTGGAGAAGTGCGGATAGCATGTTTGGGTGGAAGAGGGTGAGTGGGGGGAATTGGTAATGGTGGGTATGGGCAAGGGATAAGTGTTTCGTGGCATTGAAGTTTTCTTGTGTAAAACTTAAACAGATGCCTGCGGATTGCAAACGGTGGGCGAGATATTCCTGTTCGGTTTGTCCGGGGGTGGGGATGAGGATGGCTTTTTTGCGCAGGGCGAGTAATTCCATAACCGTACTGTAGCCACTGCGGCTGATCACATACGCAGTCTGCCGGATGGCCGCTTCCAGTTCGGGGCCGGGCAGGTGATTGACGACGGTTACATTTGGACCGATAGTGAGCTGTTCTGTGCTGCCGGGTTTGCCCCTAACGAGCAAACAGTTATCGGCCACAGAAGGCAGCTCGCGGATGAATTTGTTCTCGAGTAAGGTACGTTGCGGCTCGGGGCCTGATAGCAGGATGCAGTAATCATATTTTTTCTCCACCTCACCAGGCGCAAAGCGTGAGAGTAAACCGAGATACAACACGGGTATCCTGGGTAATAGTTTGGGGTGAGATAAGAGGCCGGCTATATTGGCTTCTCCTTCCATATCAGGCACCCAGCAGGCGGTAAAGCGGTTGATGAACCGGTAGTTGATGCGCTGCAATAATTGCTGCAGCCAGCCAAAGGGTGCTTTGATGGTGAGCTGGTGGGTAATAAAGAGGCAGGAAACCTTTTGCGAGTATAAGCCGTACCGGTTATCGGAGAGCACGAGATCGATCCGGTGAGTACTGATCACCTGATCCAGCCAGGCATGCTCTTCGCGGATGGTTTTGCGCAGGCGGGGTAATTGTTTGAGGAGGCTGAGGGCCAGCCCCCAGCGGGTGTTGGCATACCGTACCCGGTAACCGGCCAGTGGCAACAGGGTGAGTTGGGGAAATTCCTGGTGCAGTAAATGGGCCTGCGCGCCTTCTGCCGCAAGAATTACGGTATACCCATTGGTTACCAACGCATTGATCAGCGGTATGCAGCGGGTGGCATGCCCCAGGCCCCAATCGAGCGGGGCCACCAGTACGGTTTGTATGTTAAAATTACCGGGCAATAGGGGTTGTTTGGTTTGGGTAAAGCGTAAACTCGTATTTTAGAACGCGAATATGAAGATGAAAATAAACCAAATAATCCTTTTGTTGTTGTTAGTAAGTCTGGTAAGCAGTTCATGCGGCCTTTTGAATAGAAACAAAAGTTCCAAATATTGTGGCTGCCCACCCAGTCACCGCTAAACCGGTAAACCATTATGCAGGATAACAGCAGAGAAAGAGATGTATTGGTACTCACCAACGCCGCCCACCAGAACCCGCAACAGCTGGAGCGCGAACTGGCGCTATTAGACAAGATCCTGTACCATACCGAAAACTGGCAGACTTTCTCCACCGCCAACGAACTCATCGATATCAACCGCCGCAAGATCATCCGCAAAACCCATCTCATTCAACAGATGCTGACAGAGAAGGAGAAGAAACCTTTTGTGTTTACGTGTAATAAGAATTAGGTGGGGCGGTACTCAATTTTTATTCTCTGAAGATCCTCAAAGAGGTTATACGGCAATCTGCCCATTACATTGGTTAAGAAACAGTTAGGTGACAGACCCATACCGCTTTATAACCTATACTATATTTTTCCTATATTCATTATACGCTACTAATACACGCAAGGCCAACCCAAATGGCTGTATTGGCGTGATAGTTTAGCGTGTATAACTAAGTTGGACATAATATTTATCTACCATTCAATAGCAATGATTAAGAGAGACTATTACTCAGTAAGGACAGGAAAAATATCTCCAGACAATGAAGTCAACTTTGAAGTTTTAAAAAAGTTGTTTTTAGTTATTTACAAAAAATTAGACGCTGACGGCTATTTTCAAAAGTATTTTGGTATTGACTGTACAGACGGTTTTATTGAAGGAGAATTGGGGAGCGAAATTGACGCAATTGTTTTTGTTAATCTGCGGAAAAACAATTTATATCCTGTAATTAAGAATCTAGACAATTATACAGAGGACGATTTTTTTGATATGGTAGAATTTCTTCACGACCATTGTTCTAAAGGACTTGACGGAACTTATCATAGTTGGAATCAATGTGGCTATCATTATGAAAATTTTAATGACATTGCCGGGCAAAAGCATTTTAGAGAAGTAATGAACCCAATTCTGAAAGAGTATAAAAATGGCTATGAAATTTCAGAAAAAGGTGAAATACTTTCCTTGCCTGACTCGGGGCTTTCAACACTAATTGAGGCTGATGTACCTTCAAAAGATGATGAAAATGTTGTACAAAGAGTAAATGCTGCAATCACAAAATTTAGGCGACATAGTTCAACACTTGACGATAGAAGAAGTGCTGTTAGAGAACTTGCCGACATATTGGAATTCTTGAAAAGAGATATAAAGATTGTTCTTAATCGTAAAGACGAAATTGACCTTTTTAATATCGCCAACAATTTTGGTATTCGTCATCACAATACAGACCAACAAACAGAATATGATAAAGCAATTTGGTACAGTTGGATATTTTATCATTATTTAGCGACTATTCATACTGTTATTAGACTTAAAAACAAAAAGCAATAAAACTGCGCCCAATAAAAGTATTTGCAAAAGCAGAGATGGAAATAGTAGCATTAGCTGTGTGCAAGCATCAACTGTAGGTTTGGTTCGACGTTCAATTTTTAGCTTTAGTTCATAACTTCAACATCACGTTTTCAAATGAGCATTTGTGCCGGGCTGGACAATCAATGAAATCGCTGCTTTTGCAAATATTCGAACCTTATAGGGTATGTTAAAATACAACAGCCAAATAGACAATGAATAACTTGGAAATTTCAATTCGGCTTGCAGAATATAGCGACCTGGCAGAGATGCAGAAAATGTTTGTGGACACGATAAAAACCATTTGCACTTCTGACTATGACGAACAACAAATTAAAGCCTGGGTTTCAGGCGTTGAAAATAAAGAACGCTGGAACGAAATAATGACAAAACAATTTGTTTTAATTGCGCAGGATGCAGACAAGATCGTAGGATTTATAACACTTGCTAGCGGGTGTCATATTGATCTTTTATATGTCCATAAGAATTACCAGCGAAAAGGAATTGCAAAGCAACTTCTTGATGAAATTACAAATGAAGCACTTCGACTTAGACAAACGAATTTGACTTCAGATGTAAGTAAAACTGCAAAAGCTTTTTTTCTGCGTAATGGATTTAAACAATTACAAGAGCAAACGAACATAAGGCAAGGAATTGAGCTTGTGAATTATAAAATGAACAAACGGTTATGACTACAAATAGTTGTTTACTTTATGCTTGAAACTGTTATCAGCAATGTTTGACAATTAAATAACTTTTCAACCAGCGATATGAACAGCACCGCCCACCACGACGACCGCTTTGCAAAAATGACATTTGCATCGGTGTATCCTCACTACCTCAACAAAGTGGAGAAAAAAGGCAGAACCAAAGCAGAACTGCACCAGGTAATACAGTGGCTCACCGGGTTCAGCGATAAACAATTGCAGCAACAGATCGATACCAAAGCCAGTTTCGAAAAATTCTTTCAGGATGCTACCCTGCATCCCAATGCCCACCTCATCACCGGCCTGATCTGTGGCTACCGGGTAGAAGAAATTGAAAATCCGCTAACACAGAAAGTCAGGTATTTAGACAAACTGGTAGATGAATTGGCCAAAGGCAAAAAGATGGAGAAAATTCTGCGTGGATAGTGTACTGTCGCTGCCTTCATAAAAGGCCATGAAGCCAGTAGCAATGAAAAGTATAAGCTTTCCCAAACACCAACATACATTCTTATTAACCCCATGCTTCAGCATGGGGGTTAGCGAAACCTCATCTGTCTGTGGGCTTCAGCCCTGACAGTGGGGCTAAAGCCCGGTATAGCAGAGGTTTTTTGTCCCCAGCCTGAAGGCTGGGGTTATAATTAATCATAGGAATAAAGGGGCTGCTGCAGAATAGCTTTCTTTCAGATACTTCAGTGAATAGCGGATTAGCAGAGAGTAGTCACTTCGTACACCTGTCAAGTAACAGGTAAAAGTCCTGCGTATAAACCGCAATGCTTTGTATGTTGCCACTTTATACATTTGTGTATGCTTCTCCGCTGTATTTGCTAAGGGCCTCCGGAGAAAAAATTCCCAAATTGGGAACTTTATTGTATTTTTGTAAAATCTTGCTATTGAGAGTAATTGCTAAGAAAACATTACGGGATTTCTGGGAAAAATATCCGGATGCTGAGCAACAGCTAAAATCCTGGTATCGGGAAGCAGAAACTGCGATCTGGAAAAATCCCAATGAAATAAAAAGGGAATATCCTTCTGCCAGTATTCTGGAAGGTAACAGAGTGGTTTTTAATATCAGAGGTAACCATTATCGACTGATCATCAAAATCAATTATCATTATCAGATGATCTGGATCCGTTTTGTTGGAACACATACACAATACGATAAAATTGATGCCACAAATATTTAACTTATGACAGTCAGACCTATTAAAAACCGGAAAGATTACCAGCAGGCACTGTTACGCCTGGAACAGATTTTTGATGCAAAACCAGGTTCAGCTGAAGGCGATGAGTTGGAAGTGCTTGGCATTTTGATCGATACATACGAGCAGAATCATTATCCTATTGAATTCCCCGATCCTATTGAAGCGATCAAGTTCCGCATGGAGCAGTTAGGCTATAGCCAATCAGATCTGGCAGCAGTGGTTGGTCTCAAAAGCAGGGCCAGTGAGATCCTGAATAAAAAAAGAAAACTTACCCTGGAAATGATCAGGAACCTGCACGAAACATTGAACATACCTACAGATGTTCTGATCCAGAGTTATTAGCAGCAGTTTCTTTACTTCAGTTTCTCCAACGCTGCTTCCAACTTGGCCAGCATTTCGGGGATCTCTTCTTTTTTGCTCGTGCCCACACTTAAACGGTACCAGGGACTCTTGCTTCCACCGCCAAAAGCAGAGAAAGGAACCACCGCCAGTTTGGCTTCGCCGAGAATATAGGCGGTCACGTCGGCCTGTGTGTCGAGTAATTGTCCGGCAGCAGTGGTTTTGCCGGCCAGGTCTATTTTGATGGTGAGGTAGATGGCAGCCTGCGGACTAACTGCATCAACGGCATAGCCTTTTTCTTTCAAGGCAATAAATCCCGCGTGGATCTTGCGCAGCCGCTCTTCCATTTCGGCTTTGAAATGAGTGAGGTATCTCGCAATGTCTTCTTTCTGTAACAGGTATTTGGCCACGGCTTTCTGTTCTGCCATGGGGGCCCAGGCACCCAGGTGGCTCAGGATCGCTTTCATTTTAGCGATCACCGTTTCAGGTCCCAATGCCCAGCCTACGCGTACACCGGTAGCGGCAAATACTTTGGAAATGCCGTCCACGAAAATGGTATAGGGTTTCATCTTCGGTCTGAGCGAGATGGGGTTATAATGTTCGGTGCTACCGTAAGTAAGTGTCCAGTACATCTGGTCAAACATCAGGTAGAGTTTCTTTTCCTCCTCGCCACGTTGCTGGTTCTCTGCCAGTATCAGGTCGCAGATCTCCGTCAGTGCCTGTTTGGATAAAGTGGTACCGGTAGGGTTCTGCGGGGTACAGATGCAGATCAGCGTAGCTCCTTTAATGTTCTTTTTGATATCAGCCGGTGTAGGCATGAAATCATTCTCAACGGTACACTCGATCACACAATGTTCGCCATCGGTCATGTGTACATAGTGGTTATTGTTCCAGGAGGGTACACCGTAGATCACTTTATCGCCCTTATCAACAATGGCTTTGAAAATGGTATAGATCAGAGGCCTTCCGCCGGAAGCGATCTGGATCTCGTTGGGTGCATAGTCAATGCCTTCCCATTCTTTGATAAAATGGCTCACGGCCGTACGCAGGTCCAGCACACCTTCTGCTGCGGGGTAACTGGTATTTTTCTGCTGGTAGGATTCGATGATGAGTTGCTCCAGTTCGGCGGGGATGGGAAATACCTGCGGATCAAAATCGCCAATGGTAAAATTGTAGATCTTTTCTCCGTTGCGGATCCGTTCACTGATCATGTTTCCGAGTTTCACAATTTCGCTTCCGATCAGGGTTCCGGCCAGGTGGCTTAGTTTGGGTTGGCTCATACAAAGAGTTTCAGGTGAAAAATCAGGCGCAAAATTACAGGATTGAGGGGTAGCGGCTACTGAAATAATTATTGCTGGCAGGTATTATGGCAAAGGCATGACAAAACCCTGTGATACATTGATAGCCAGCTGTATAAGCCAGTTAGCCTACAGTGGCAGTATCGGGTATGTAATTTTTCCCTAATTTGTAAGTGGAAACTGATCTCATGAAGAAAAAGGTTCTGATAGTAGACGACGACCAACTGATTGCCGTCATGCTCACCAAACTTATTAGTCTCTACCCAACGCTGCAGCTGGCGGGTCATTGCCGTTCCTTTGCAGAAGCCAGGCAGTTTTTTGAGAAGGAGCTGGTAGATATTGTGTTACTGGATATGGAATTGTCTGATGGCTTTGGATTTGACCTGATCCCCTTTATGTCTGGCGAGCCCGCCATTATCGTGATCACCGGCAATGAGGATTATGCTTTCACCGCTTTTGAGATCGGTGCCATTGATTTTCTGAAAAAACCGATCCTGCCCAACCGTTTCAAGAAAAGCATCGATAAGATCTTTGAACGGGTACAGCCAGCCAGCACGGTACCGGCCGAAAAAGAAAAGCCCTTCCTGTTTATCAAATCAGGGGTCAAGATCATCCAGATCGAGATCGAAAAATTACTGTACGCAGAAGCCCTGCGCGATTATATCAAACTGGTACTGGAGGGCAATGAAACACACCTCGTAAACCTCTCGCTCTCCGAACTTTCCCGCCGACTGGCCAGTTTTGGTTTTCTGCAGGTACACCGCTCTTATGTGGTGGGTATCCGCCATATCAAACAGGTGCAGGATGATATCATTTATCTCCAGGCAGGCAATACGCCCATCCCCATCGGCAAAACCTATAAATCGGTTATTGGTGAACTCCTGAAGTAGATACAAAAAAAAATGGCGACCAACGGCCGCCATCCTGACTTATGAAAAAGGGGGGATATTGAACTTTAAACTATTTATGAAAAAAGTTCCGTCCTTTCTGATTGTTTCTACGCTGTAAAATTGCAGATTCCCCCTACATCCCGCCCCCACGCTTCTTCCAACGGCAGTACATTTTCTGCAAACGACCGTTTTTAACAAACAAAAGGCCCAACCCATCGGAACGCTGAAGCGGACTGATGGGTTGGGCCTTTTTGGAATGATAGAATGATAGAATGATAGAATGATAGGATGATAGAGTTGAACATTCACTCATTCTATCATACTATCATTGATTAATCTATGGCTTTATACTCCTTAAAAATCTTCACCGGCGTACCTTCTGCCAGTGCGCGGTATTCTTTCCATTTGCCGTCGAAGAAAGCGTTGGCTTTGCTGATAACGGCGCTGACCATGTCTTCGGCATCTTTCATGAGCCTGTCTTCCTGGGCACCGGGGGCAATGCGTTTGCCGAGCACATAGGATCTGGCTTCACCTAATACACTGTTTACCGTAATCTGCGGTACGTTACCGTAGCCTTGTTTTTCCTGTGGTTTGCCATTCAGTTGCTCGCGGATGGATTTGAGCCCGTCCTGTACGGCTTTGCCCAGTTTGCGTAGGGTATCGGCCTGTTTCTGGTCCATATCTTTCAGGTTGGCTTCTACTTTTTTGACGATCTCATCGGCTTCTGTTAAGCGGTCTACGAGACTGGTCAGTTTCAGACTTTGTTTATCCAGTCTTGCATTGGCTTTGCGGATGGCATCGCGGATCTCTTTGCTGAGCGGGGCGTTGGGATCATCATTAACAGTAACGAGGGTACTGTCTGTATGGTCTTTGCCTAAACTGAACACCACTTTGTAAGTGCCCGGATCAACGGGTAAACCACCGGGTTCATTTTCAGCGGCGCCACCGCCACCACGGCGGCCACGTCCACCACCTGCCTGGCGGATGCCCTTTCCTTCCATACCCCAATAGAAACGGTTAAAACCCGAATCTGCTTTGGTGCGGAGGGTGCGTACCTGCACATTGCTGGCATCGTAAATACGAACGGTAGCCGTATCGGCCAGTTTGTTCTTACCGGTATCGGCAGCGGTTTTGTTGACAAAGAAACTCAGTGCGGCACCGGTTCTGCGGTTCTCGCCTTCGTAAGTGCCCCAGGTACTGTATTCGATACCGGCGGCATTTTTAATATTGGCCTGGTACCCCTGTGGTGCTTCAAATGCAACCAGTTTTTTGGTGGGCAGCATACCTTTGGTAGCCGCGATTTTTCTTAACGGACGGATATCATCCAGGATCCACAATGCCCTTCCGAAAGTAGCGATCACCAGATCTGCTTCTCTTTCCTGGATGGCCATATCGTAAGTAGATACAGAAGGATAACCGTTTTTGAATTGCTGGTAAGTGCTGCCATTATCGAGGCTCACCCATAATCCCTGTTCTGTTCCTACAAAAATCAGGTTGGGTTCTACCGGATCCTGGATCATACACAAAGCATAACCGGTTACTTTCTTTTCGTCTACCATCCGTGTCCATGTTTTACCAAAATCGGTGGTGCGGAAAATGTAGGGTTTCATATCACCACGACGGTAATCATTGGCAATCACAAAAGCTTCACCGGCATTGTATCGCGATGCGCGGATCTGCGGTACCCAGGCACCCAATGGCATGCCCGGTATTTTACCGCGGAAATTGGTCCATGTTTTTCCGCCATCGGTGGTCAGCTGCACATTACCATCATCGGTTCCAACCCAGATTACACCCTGCTGTTTGGCAGAGGGCTCAATGGCAAGAATGGTGCAATAGTTTTCTGCACCGGTGATATCGATAGAGATGCCTCCATTACTGCTCTGGTCTATCTTGGCACTATCGTTGGTGGTCAGATCAGGAGAAATGATCTCCCAGGAAGCGCCCCGGTTGGTACTCTTGTTCAGGAACTGACTGCCATAATAAATCGTGGCTTTGTCAAAAGGATCCTGCGCCATGGCAGCATTCCAGTTAAAACGCTGGCGGGTTTTCATATCGGGTCTGGGCGGACGGATACTCCACTCTTCGCCGGTGGCAATATTGTAACGGTTTACATTACCTCCCTGGCTCATAGAATATACCCAGTCAGGATTTTCCGGATCGGGTAATACATCAAACCCATCACCCCCATTCACACCCTGCCAGAACGCATTGCGGATGCCGCTGCGCATCCAAACATAGGCCGGTCCATGCCAGCTGCCATTATCCTGCAAACCACCCATTACATTGTAAGGGATCTTATTATCTACATTGATATGATAGAACTGACCGAGTGGTAATTTCTCATCAAACTGCCAGGTTCTGCCGCGGTCGCGGGAGATGCCGATACCACCATCGTTACCATCAATGATAAAGGATGCATCTTTCGGATGGATCCACCAGGCATGGTGATCGGGGTGAATACCGCTGTAAGGGATCACAGTGGTAGGAAAGGTTTTACCGCCATCTTCACTCATGGTGATCATCTGGTTGATATTGTACACACGGTTCTCGTTCTGCGGGTCAACAGCTATGTCCTGGAAATAAAAGGCGCGGTTGGTAACCACTCCCGGTTCACTATTTACCAGCTGCCATTTTAAACCGCCATCATCTGAACGGTACAGTCCGTTTTTGGTGGCTTCTACCAATGCATAAATACGGTTAGGCTCATTGCGGCTGATGGTGATACCGATACGGCCATACTCGCCGGCAGGCAAACCTTCTTCCTTGCCCAATTTTTTAAACGTTTTACCCGCATCGTAGGTGATATATAAACCACTGCCGCTGCCGCCACCTTTCAGGCTCCAGGGCGTTCTTTTGTGCTGGTACATGTTAACCAGTAATTTATTGGGGTTCGAGGGGTCCATCACCATATCGCCCACGCCACTGGTATCGTTGGTGTGTAAGATCAGTTTCCAGGTTTCGCCACCATCGGTTGTTTTATACAAACCTCTTTCCGGATGTTCCGCAAAGGGGTTGCCCATCACACCTGCATACACCACATCGGGGTTATTAGGGTCGATGATGATACGGTGGATATTACGGGTTTTCTGTAAACCCATGCTTTTCCAGGTTTTACCACCATCCAGGCTTTTGTAAATGCCTTCACCTAAACTGATAGAGTTACGGGGATTACCCTCGCCGGTACCGGCCCAGATCACACTGGGGTTACTTTGGGTAATGGCCACGGATCCTATGTTCTGGATGGGTTGCTCATCAAATACGGGTGTCCAGCTGCCGCCGCCATTCTCTGTTTTCCATACCCCACCACTGGCTGTGCCGAGGTAAATGATATTGGGATTGGTCCAGACAGCATCAATGGAAGTAACCCGTCCGCTCATACCGGCCGGACCGATATTGCGGGGTTTGAGGTTTTTGAAATGTTTGGAGAGATCAGCCTGTTGGGCAAAAGAACCCAATACAGCCGTAAGCAAGAAAGCCGCCAGAAGCATTTTTTTCATAACAGTATAGTTTTCAGTGCTGGAAATTCAGAAATAAACGGCCAACGACCAAAAGAGATTGACCTGTGGTTTCGTGAATGGCGCCCAATCGGTAAAATGAATCGGTGAAGAGAGAAATCAGCAGAAATCTGATGGCACTTATTTCTAACAGGGCAGGAGGAAGTATATTTATCAATCGTTGCGCTACTTGTTTTATTTCTCCGCGAAAACTCCCTGATCTCTGCGGCGCTGCGGTGAATTGAGCTTACGTTCACCGCAGAGCCGCAGAGAAGCAGAGAAGCAGCGTTTCGCAGAGATAAGCGCAATTGTTCCTGTTTAACACAAACAGCTTTTACATTAATTAAACCAACTGCTTTGCCTACACGCACCAACAATTATTTCAAAGGCAATGCCCTGCAAGCAGGGATTTATGCCGCCGTAGTAGCTTTTCTTACTTATACGGTCATCTTTGGTTTCCGTAAATCCTATACGGTCTGCACGTTTGATGGAATGCGTTTTGCCGGCATCAATTACAAAACCATCCTGGTACTGAGTCAGATGATCGGTTACCTGATGGCCAAATTTTATGGCATCAAATTCATTTCAGAATTAAAAAGACTGGGACGCTATAAGATCATTCTGTTATTGGTAGGCATTGCCTGGGCGGCCTGGTTATGTTTTGCCCTGGTGCCTGCGCCGTATAATGCGGTGTTCCTGTTCATCAATGGTTTTCCATTGGGCATGTTATGGGGTGTGGTGTTTTCGTATGTGGAAGGGAGAAGAAGCACCGATTTTATCGGCGCCGCGCTGGCGGTGAGTTTTATTTTTGCCTCCGGTTTTGTAAAATCGGTGGGTGGCTGGTTACTGCTTGGGTTTCATCTGTCAGAATTCTGGGTGCCCTTTGCCACAGGACTGGTGTTTGCCCTCCCATTGCTGTTCTTTATTTACCTGATAGAAAAAATCCCTCCGCCCGATGAAGCGGATATAGCGGCCAGGATGAACCGTACACCTATGTCGGCGGCCGATCGTAAACAGTTTGTAAAACGGTTTTTACCCGGACTCATTGCCTGTATCATCATTTATGGTTTTGCCACTATTTTCCGCGATATCCGGGATAATTTCAGTGCCGATATGTGGAAGGAGATGGGTTACCTGAACCAGCCCGCCCTATTCTCCCAAACAGAAACGCCGATCACTTTGATCGTATTGGTACTCATCGGAAGTATGGTACTGATCAGGAACAGTTACAAGGCACTGATGCTGGCACATGTTTTTATCGGGATCGGTTTTGTGCTGGCGGGTATCAGTACATTTTTCTTTGTACGGCAGCAACTGGATCCCGTTTGGTGGATGACGCTGGTAGGGTTGGGTCTCTACATGGTCTATATCCCCTTCAACTCTGTCTTCTTCGAGCGCCTGATCGCCGCTTTCCGTTTTACCGGTAATGTAGGTTTCCTTATCTATCTCGCCGATTCATTCGGTTACCTCGGCAGTGTAGGTGTATTGCTGAGCAAAGAGATCTTCAAAGTGAAGTTGAACTGGGTAGATTTTTTCTCCAATAGTGTGATGGTATTGTCTGTAGTAGGGGTGTTGATCACCGTTTTTTCAGGATGGTATTTTGCGACGAAGCAGCGGGAGGGAAGTGAAAATTAAAAATTAAAAAGTCAAAAGTCAAAATCGAGGGCAGCTGACTCCTGCTTTTTTAATTTTGACTTTTGACTTTTTACTTGATCCCGTGATCATTTCGTGAGCCATGAGCGGTGAGTGGTCAGTAGTGAGTAGTGAGTGTGAATGGTCAATGGTCAATGGTCAATTGGCCGTTACAAGTGTCTGTCTTACTAAACTCCCTACTCACCACTCACTACTGACGATTGACGATTCACAATCCCCCCTTCTTCCCCTCATATTTCTTCTCTGCATCCTTCGCTTTCTCAAAATCGAGCACAACGCCATTGATGCAGTAACGCAGACCGGTGGGTGGCGGACCATCATCGAATACATGTCCTAAATGCGATTTGCAGCGGCCGCATTGTACTTCGGTGCGTTGCATGCCGTGACTGTTATCGGGCGTATAAATAATGGATCCTTTGCTGATGGGATCGTAGAAACTGGGCCAGCCGCAACCGCTTTCAAATTTGGTATCGCTTTTAAACAAAGCATTACCACAAACGGCGCAGTAATAAGTGCCGATCTCTTTGGAGGTTTCGAACGGACTGGTGAAGGGTCTCTCGGTTCCTTTCTGGCGGGCGATATAAAATACGTCGGGACTTAACAATTTCTTCCACTCATCTTCCTTCAACACTACTTTGGAGGAATCTGTACGGGAGTACACCGGATTGTTTTTTTTGTTGTCTGTATCCATTTTTGTGAGGTTCTTTTGATTGTTCTGACTATAACAGCCCTGCCATAAGATGGTTGAGAGCAGTAAAATGATGATTGATTTCATATTAAATTATTTTGCATACATTAAAAATGCCTTAAATGGCTCAAAACTTTCCATTTTGTTTGACGAAAACCGTCATATAACCTTACGAATGATCGCATTTAAAGGTTTTCAATTACTGTTAAATGTTTTTTAAAGTCAAGGCCTTATCTTTGTTCTTCACTCAAGGTTAGCAAGTACATGTTTAATATTATTCTGTTTGGACCTCCCGGCAGCGGGAAAGGTACGCAAAGCGAGAAACTGATTGCGGCATATGGGTTAAAACATTTATCAACCGGCGATCTGCTGCGTAGTGAGATAGCACGTCAAACACCACTGGGTCTGGAAGCCAAAAGCATCATGGATCGTGGCCAGCTGGTACCCGATGAGGTAGTGGTAGGCATGATCAGCTCGGCGCTGGAAGCCAATCCGCAGGCCAAAGGTTTTCTGTTTGATGGTTTTCCGCGCACGGTGGCCCAGAGCGAAGCATTGGATAAACTGCTGAGCCTGAAGAATACTGCTATCGGGGTAGTGCTGGCTTTGCAGGTTTCAGAAGAGGAACTGGTTGCCCGTTTGCTGAACCGTGGTTTAACCAGCGGCAGAAGCGATGATACCAACGAATCGGTGATCAGGGCCCGGATTAAAGAATACCAGGACAAAACAACCGTTGTAGCTGATTATTACAGCCAGTTCGATAAAGTGGTGAATGTTAAGGGCGAAGGCACTGTAGACGAGATTTTTTCGGCCCTTTGCAGCGAAATTGATAAACGGATGTCTTAATTCTATAACTTGTAAAAGTTTTTACAACCAACAACCAACTGCGAATCCCGCCCAAACGGCGGGATTTTTGTGTCGGGAGGCTACAGCCGCCTGACACATAAAATCCTCCATCCTACAGCCGCCAACACATAAAAATCCCATCCTACCGCCGCCAACACATAAAATCCTCTATCCAGCAATCGCCAACACATAAAAATCCCAACCCCACCATCGCCAATAAAAAAACATAACCAAAGCTGACTGACATACAATCCAAAACCCCAATCCCTATACCTTTATCCCCTCAATTGCCTGCCATGACCCATGCCCAACTTGCTTTTCTCCAGAACGATGTTATTCCACTCCTATACAAACTTGACCCACTCCAGAAAGGAAAATGGGGTAAAATGGACGGACAGCAGATGGTTGAGCATCTGCGCGAGATCTGTAAAGTGGCCAATGGCAAAATAGTGTTGTCGCTGATGAACACAGACCCGGAACAACTGGCCCGGGCAAGGGCATTTCTGTTATCCGAACTTCCCTTCCCCGAAAACGCGAGGGTGCCGGTTATGCCGGAAGAACCGCGACCGCACAAATACGGCAGCCTGGAAGAAGCCATTACCAAAACCGCCGAAGAACTGCAGGAGATCTTTACGGTGTATGCCGCCAACCCATCGCTGGTGTTGATGCATCCCATTTTTGGAGAGTTGAATTACGAAGAACAGGTACAGTACCTGTACAAACATATCTACCATCATCTGCGCCAGTTTGGGTTGGTAGATTAAAATTGACCACGCCACATTTTCAAACCTACCAATCGTTAGCTTTGTTGCCTAATAAACGATTGTTATGGTTGCATTGGAAAATTATATTCTCGGCAGTTGGATCAAGGGTGATGGTGATGGACAACAACTCTACCATGCCGTAACCGGCGAAGCGATTGCCCGGGCTTCAACCAAAGGACTGGATTTTGCAGCTGTGCTGGACTATGCCCGAACCAAGGGTAACCCCGCTTTGCGTAAAATGAGTTTTCATGAGCGGGGTGTCATGCTCCGCGCACTGGCCCTTCACCTGCGCGAACACCTGGATGCATTTTACCGCATCAGTTACCAGACCGGTGCTACCAAAGCAGATAGCTGGGTAGATATTGAAGGCGGTATCGGTAATCTTTTTTCTTATGCCTCTCTGCGCAGAAAATTTCCGGATACACCTTATTGCCTGGATGGAGAAAATCATCCCCTCGGTAAAGCCAATACTTTTATGGGCCATCACCTGCTCATTCCCAAAGAAGGGGTGGCGGTGCATATCAATGCTTTCAACTTTCCGGTATGGGGCATGCTCGAAAAAATTGCAGTGAACTTACTGGCCGGTGTTCCTGCCGTGGTAAAACCTGCTACCGTTACTTCTTTCCTTACCGAAGCGGTGGTGAAAGAAATTGTGGCTTCCGGCATTTTACCGGATGGCGCGCTTCAGTTACTCTGCGGCAGCGCCGGCGATCTGCTGGATCATGTGGGTTCGCAGGATGTGGTAACGTTTACGGGTTCTGCTTCTACCGGCCTGATGTTAAAATCGGGCAAAAGGATTTTGCAGGAGAATGTCCCCTTTACCATGGAAGCCGATTCATTGAACTGTATCGTATTGGGCGAAGATGTACAACCGGGAATGCCCGAGTGGGATCTTTTTATCAAAGAAGTGAGAAAAGAAATGACCACCAAGTGCGGACAGAAATGTACCGCCATCCGCCGCATATTTGTGCCGGAAAATAAACTGGAAGACGTACAGATCGCATTGGGCAAAGCACTCGCCCAAACCACTATCGGAAACCCACTGAATGAAAAAGTGCGGATGGGATCACTGGCGGGCGAAACACAACGCAGAGAAGTAAAAGAACAGATCCAGAAATTACTGGCTTCTTCGCAGATCATTTACGGCTCGCTGGATAGTGTAGAACTGATTGATGCAGATGCAGCGAAAGGCGCTTTCATGAGTCCGATCCTTTTGCTGAATGAACAGCCACTGAGCAGCAAAGAAGTGCACGAAGTAGAAGCATTCGGTCCGGTGTCTACCCTCATGCCCTATACTTCAACAGCCGAAGCGATTGCCCTTGCTAAAATGGGGAAAGGCTCGCTGGTGAGTTCTATTGTAACAGCCGATAAAAACATTGCCAAAGAATATGTGCTGGGTGCCGGTATGTACCATGGCCGCATCCTGATCCTGAACCAAGCCTGTGCCAAAGAAAGTACGGGGCATGGTTCGCCGCTGCCTTTGCTGGTGCATGGTGGTCCGGGCCGTGCAGGTGGTGGCGAAGAAATGGGTGGCATGCGTGGCGTAAAACATTATATGCAACGGGTGGCCATCCAGGGCTCGCCGGATATGATCACGGCCGTAAGTAACGTGTTTCAGCCGGGTGCTACGGGTAATACCGATACGATCCATCCTTTCAAAAAATATTTTGAAGAACTGGGTATCGGCGACCAGCTGATCACAGAAAAGAGATTGATCACATCAGCAGATATTGACCGTTTTGCAGACCTGAGCGGAGATCATTTTTATGCGCATCTGACCAAAACAGATTTTGCTGGAACCATGTTCGACAGACAGGTAGCGCATGGATACTTTATTATCAGTGCCGCGGCGGGTTTGTTTGTAGACAGTTATGAGAAGAATCCCGTACTCCTTAATTATGGGATTGATGAATTACGTTTTACCAAACCCGTATATCCAGGTGCAGAAATTCATATCCGGTTTACCTGCAAGGAAAAAATCAGCCAGGAACAAAAAGAACCTACTGATATCCCCAAGGGTATTGTGAAATGGTTGGTAGAGATCATTGATGAAACAAACGAGATCGTGGGCGTGGCTACAATATTGACCATGGTGGAAAGAAAGATTCAATAAGAGAAAGACAAAAGAAAAGAAGCGCGGCTGCTGGTATGACTAAAACAAGGATTTTGGAAAGGGTTGCGTTAATATCTATGACAGATAACCCTGTGCGTTTTACAGACGATTTAATAACTTAGTAAAATGATTGAACAAGTAACAGACGGATACGTAAAAGTAGAACGCGAACATGGCATTACCACAATCGAGTTTTTTCATCCGCAAAGCAATTCACTACCAGGGAAACTCCTGAATACGCTGGCAAAAGATATCCATAGCGAAGGACTGAACCCCGATACCAAAGTGATCATTCTCCGCTCTGCCGGCGAAAAAATATTTTGTGCCGGTGCTTCTTTTGATGAACTGGCCGCGATCTCTACTGCAGAAGAAGGCTATCATTTTTTCTCCGGTTTTGCCAATGTGATCAATGCCATGCGTAAAGCACCGCAGTTCATCATTGCCCGCATCCACGGTAAATGTATTGGTGGCGGAGTGGGACTGGCTGCTTCGGCAGATTATGCCATTGCAGTAGAAGGGTCCGATATCAAACTGAGTGAACTGGCAGTGGGTATTGGTCCATTTGTGGTGGGACCTGCTGTAGAACGAAAGCTCGGACTTTCCGCTTTCTCCCAACTCAGCATTGATGCCACCATGTGGCGTTCTGCCGATTGGGCTCGTCGGAAAGGTTTATTTGCCGAGCTGCATGCCGATATAGCTGGCATGGACGATTCCATTACACGCTTATCTACTACACTATCGCACTCTTCGCCGCAGGCCATGCATGAAATTAAAAAAGTATTGTGGAAGGGAACCGAAAATTGGGATGAGCTGCTGCTGGAGCGGGCGGGTATCAGCGGTAAGCTGATTCTGAGTGATCATAGCAAACAATTCATCCAGAAATTCAAAACACCCAAACCTCCCAAAGGAGACGCTTAAGGGTTGTAACTTTTACAGGAGTATTAAGCGATGACAGAGAAGTTCATCAATACTTGTACATAAAAAAATCACGCATCCGGAACTTGACCATGCGGGAAAGAAAAAGGGCACCTGTTAACGGTGCCCTTCTTCTTTTATGTTATCTCATTATTAGAGATCATCGTACTGATAGAGTTTGTCAATCGGTGTTCCCGCTCTCATTTCAAACACAGGATTGATTACGCCATTTTTCAGACCGTACACCCATCCATGCAGATCGGGGCGTTGATCGTTCTGCCATGCTTTCTGAATGATAGATGTTTTGGCAAGATGCTGCACCTGTTCCATCACATTCAGCTCTACCAACCGGTCGAACTTCTGTTCTTCATCTTGAATATTGGCTAATTCATCTGTGTGTAAACGATATACATCTTTGATATTACGCAGCCACATATTCAGCACCTGTTTAAAATCGTGGTTGGTCATGGCAGCTTTTACACCACCACAGCCATAATGTCCGCAAACGATCACGTGTTTCACTTTCAGGTGTACCACGGCGTATTCGAGCACACTCAGCAGGTTTACATCTGTATGAATCACCAGGTTGGCTACATTGCGGTGTACAAAGATCTCTCCGGGTTGTGTATTGGTGATCTCATTGGCCGGAACACGGCTGTCGCTGCAACCGATCCATAAAAACTGTGGTGTCTGGATATGCGATAGCCGGTTAAAATATTCCGGATCGTCTTCTACTTTCTCCTGTGCCCAGGCTTTGTTTTCGAGCAGTAATTTTTCGTATGCTTTCATCGTACTGTTATTTTTGGGGTTCGTTAATTAAAAGGTGCATGGGTTTGTGATTGCTTTTCCGGATCTCTATCCTGATATTCTTCAGGTGCGCGTGTAACAGAAAATTATTAATCTCTTCTATCACGTCTTTATCAATATAATCAGCCCTTGTGGCATCGATTAAAACGGCTGCATTTCTGGGTACATCTTCGAGTTTCTTTTTGATGATGGGTTTGTTCAGGAAGGAAACATCTTTCCGCAAACGGATCAGGTAATTGTTCTTATCGTTCACCACCATTACCGATGACCGGAAATTATTCCTGATCATGAAGAACAGTCCAACAGCAATACCCACCAGGATGCCGATCAGCAGATCAGTAAGCAGAATGGCTGTAATAGTAGTTACGAAGGGAACAAACTGGTCCCATCCTTTTTGAAAGAACTCTTTGAACAGCGATACTTTTGCCAGTTTATACCCTGTAAATATAAGAACAGCAGCCAATGCACTTAAAGGAATTTTATTCAACAAAGCAGGAATCAGCATCACGCAGACCAACAGCAAAACCCCGTGCATGATACTGGAAGTTTTTGTTTTGGCACCCGCGGATACATTGGCAGAGCTGCGTACTACTACAGAAGTAAGCGGTAAACCGCCAATCATACCAGATACAATATTACCTACTCCCTGGGCCTTTAACTCGCGGTTGGTGGGGGTAACACGTTTCAGTGGGTCCAGTTTATCAACGGCCTCAATTCCGAGCAGGGTTTCCAGGCTGGCAACAATGGCAAGGGTAACGGCAGTAATCCATACATCCGGATTATTGAGGTATTTGATATCAGGTAAAGTGAAAAAAGAAAAGAAAGCAGTCAGGTCAGACGCGATCGGCAGGGTTACCAGGTGTTTGCTTTCCAGCACATATTCCGGGCGACTGGCAGCAAATAATCCGTTAATCAATACACCTGCGAGTACGACAACCAATGGGCCGGGTACCAGTTTTAAAAACTTATTTTTTTTGATGATTTTACTCTCCCAGAACATCAGTATCAGCAGTGATACGCCACCGATTACAATCGCAGCCGGAGTAATATACCGGATGGCCTGCAGCATTTCGGAAAAAGTATTCTGCTGGTCGGTCTGTTTAAATGTCTCATCGCCTACAAAGTCGGCATCGTAACCTACCAGGTGAGGAAACTGTTTTAAGATCAGGATCAGGCCAATAGCTGCCAGCATGCCTTTGATAACGGCGTTGGGAACATAATCCCCGATTACACCCGCTTTGATGAAGCCTAGTATGACCTGCAGAATACCGGCAATTACCACGGCCAGTAAAAAAGCTTCATACACCTGTAGTTTCAATATGGCGGTAGCCACAATTACCGTCAGGCCGGCTGCGGGTCCGCTGACACTCAGTTGCGATCCGCTTAAACAACCAATCACAATACCACCTACCACACCGGCAATGATACCGGAAAACAAAGGGGCGCCTGAACCCAGTGCAATACCCAGACAAAGCGGTAATGCTACCAATAAGACAACAATAGAGGCTGGCAGATCACTGCCGGCACTCTTAAAATATTTTTTCATAGTACGATAAGAAATGAAGTAAGAAATAATGATTCAACTGCTCAGTAACTGTCAGCAATTGGGTGGGGGCACCAGAATATCGCTGGTATGGTTAAGCGGGATGGCATCATCGAAATAGTGATGCGGTGAGTTAGCGTTGATACAGGAAGAAATACTTTCGAAAGTGGTTGAAATATAATCGCTTCTGAGAAAAGCTTTCTGGAAATTACCTTTCTCAACAGGAACAGAATGAGGAACTTCTTCTGTAAACTGGTTATTGAATAACAGGCCACCCATCTGCTGGATGGGCAGGATCTGTATGGTCATGACCATTAATAAGAATACGGTACAGAATTGCTTTTTCATGTTATCAGGGGAATAACAGAAGCGGTGCTAAAAAATGAATGAAAAATGAATGCGTTCAACGGGAACAGGTACTGATCAGGATTCAGCAGTTGGGAGGGGGAACATGAATATCTCCCGTATAATTCTGGGGTATAGCGTCGGCAAAACCCGGGTGATGGTGAGAAAAACTGATATAAGCCGAAACAGGCGATTCCGGCGAAGCAGATAAATAATCGCTTTTCAGGTCAATTTTCTGGAGACAGCTTTTATCCGGGTTGGCTGAGTGCGGAAGTTCTTCTGTAAGCTGGTTGCTGGATAAAAGGCTCCCCATCTGCCTGATAGGCAGGATTTGAATGGCCAGAACCAGCAGTAAAAAAATGGTACAGAATTGTTTCTTCATCTACTCCACGAAAATAACAACAAAGGCTGATAGGATAGTTGTTAAAATTTTTATAACCGGAAACGTGCTGTTGTTAAACAGATATTTCTATACTGCAGAACAACAGCACATTAGTCGTTAAGAATTTATTATATGTTAAGGCCGCCGCAGGCACTCAGCACCTGGCCGGTGATATAGGAACTCATATCGCTGGCCAGGAACAAAGTGGTATTGGCAATCTCTTCTGCACTACCAAAGCGGCCCAGGGGAATTTTTTTCAGGAATTCGTTGGCACCCTCGCCATCCTTTAAATAATGTGTCATATCGGTTTCGATAAAGCCAGGTGCAATGGCATTACAACGGATATTGCGGCTGCCCAGCTCCAGTGCCACTGATTTGCTGAAACCAATAATACCGGCCTTGCTGGCCGCATAACTGCTCTGCCCCGCATTACCCCGCACTCCCACAATCGAACTCATATTAATGATACTGCCGCTTTTTGCTTTCATCATGGGCCTGATTACCTGTTTGGTCATGTTGAAGACACTTTTCAGGTTGATATCCATGACTTCGTCCCATTGTTCGGAAGTCATGCGTAATAAGAGATTGTCTTTGGAGATTCCCGCATTGTTTACGCACACATCTATCTTACCAAATTCTTTTAATACATCATTTACCAGGGCTTCACACTCTTCATATACACCGGCATTACTTTTATAGGCTTTGGCTTTTACCCCCAACGCTACCAGCTGGGCTTCCAGTGCCGCGGCTTTTTCTGCGCTGCTATCGCTCACATAGGTAAACGCCACATCACTGCCGTGCTGGGCCAGGGTTACCGCAATAGCTGCGCCGATACCACGGGCTGCGCCGGTAACAATTGATACTTTTCCTTCCAGTAATTTCATAAGAAACAGTTTGTTATAAGTAACAAATGTAAAAGAATTGCCTTTTGCAGCAATGGATGTGGTTGATCTATGCCGGATACGGTTTATAACAAAGCAAGGATCTCTTCCACATACTGCCGGTCATTACTCAGTCTCGGAACCTTGTGTTGTCCGCCCAGTTTACCCTTGCTTTTTAACCATTCGCGGAAAACGCCTTTATTCAAAGCATGAACAATGGGCAGGGTTAGGGCGATGTCTTTGTATCGTTTGGCTTCATAATCACTGTTCAGTGATTTCAGGGCGCAGTCTAACTCAAAAGCGAATTGTTCTGTATTATCAGGGTTTTCCTCGAACTCGATCAGCCATTCATGGGCAGCTTTCTGGTTATCGCCAAAATAAACCGGTGCCGCTGTATAGTCGTTTACGATCAATCCTGTTTTTTGCGAGGCAATGGCGATGGCTTTATCGGTGTTATCAGCAATCACTTCTTCGCCAAAAGCATTGATATACTGTTTCAGCCTGCCGCTTACTTTGATGCGGAAGGGGAATTTGGAGGTGAACTGAACGGTATCGCCTACGAGGTACCGCCATAATCCGCCATTGGTACTGATCACCAGCGCATAATTTTTGCCTATCTCCACCTGTTTTAATCCGATGGTACGGGGGTCAGGTTTTCCATACTCTTCCACCGGCATAAATTCATAAAAGATGCCATGGTTCAGGAATAACAACATACCATCTTCGTTCGGATTATCCTGCGCGGCAAAAAATCCTTCACTGGCATTGTACATTTCAAGATAAGTACAACCCGGCCCGATCACTTTCTCAAACTGCTCGCGGTAAGGAACAAAAGAAACCCCGCCATGTATATATAGTTCGAGGTTGGGCCATACTTCTTTGAGGGTGGTTTTACCCGTGATCTCGAGAATCCTTTTGATCAGGATCAAGGTCCAGGTAGGCACGCCCGAAATAGACGTTACATCTTCCGGAATGGTGGATTGTGCCAGTCTCTCGATTTTATTTTCCCATTCATCCATCAGTGCAATGGATAATTCCGGTGTGCGGATCCAGTTGGCCCACATAGGGGTATTCTGTAACAATACGGCACTCAGGTCGCCATACTGTATATCATCGTTCACTTTGCTGATCTGGTGCGAACCGCCAATGACCAATCCCTTACCGGTTAACAGATCGCTTTCATTATTATAATTATAGTACAGCGTAAGTACATCTTTGGCCGCCTGAAAATGGTTGTCTTCCAGGCTTTCCAGGGTAATGGGGATGAACTTACTTTTATCGCTGGTGGTACCGCTGCTTTTGGCAAACCAGTTAACAGGCGTGTTCCAGAGCAGGTTCTCGCCGCCATTCATCAAACGCTCAATCATGGGTTTGAGGTCGTTGTATTCCTGAATGGGTACCCTTTCTTTGAACGTACGGATGTTGAAGAGTTCTTTGAATCCGTATTTGCGGCCAAAATCGGTATACTGGCCATGGGTTACCAGGTCCTGCAACACTTCGCGCTGGGCGCTGATGGGATCATTGATCCATTGTTCAATACGCCAGTGCCGGAATCTTGCCAAACGTGATATAGCGGGACTAAGCAGTTTCATACGGGTTCAGCAGCAAAATAAGCAATGGAAACGAGAATGCAGATTAAAAAGAAAAGCCGGTTAGCTACAAGGGAAAAGATTATAAACCGGAAGGGCCATCCTTGCCCATTTCTATGATCCAGTCTTTCCGTTTCAATTCAAAATTGGTTCCGAGATAAAGCCTTCTCACCTGTGGATCTTCGGCCAATTCTTCTGCTGAACCATGTTTGAAAATTTTTCCCTCGATGAGCAGGTAAGCTCTGTCGCAGATAGAAAGCGTTTCATTTACATTATGGTCGGTAATCAGGATCCCGATATTTTTATATTTGAGTTTCGCCACCACACTCTGGATATCTTCCACTGCAATGGGGTCTACGCCGGCAAAGGGTTCATCCAGCAGGATAAATTTGGGGTCTACGGCAAGGGCCCGGGCAATTTCGGTTCTTCTTCTTTCGCCGCCACTCAGACTATCGCCATTGTTTTTGCGAACATGGTGCAGGTTAAACTCATCCAGCAGCGATTCCAGTTTGTGCTGGCGCTCGCCATGGGTGAGTTTGGTCATCTCCAGCACCGCCATGATATTATCTTCCACACTCAGCTTCCGGAATACACTGGCTTCCTGGGGCAGGTAACCAATCCCCATCTGTGCCCTTTTGTACATGGGTAGTTTGGTGATCTCCAGATCGTTCAGAAAAACCTGGCCTTCATCCGGTTTAATCAGCCCTACCACCATATAAAAAGTAGTGGTTTTGCCGGCACCGTTTGGTCCCAGCAAACCTACGATCTCGCCCTGTTTAACGGTTACGGAAACGCTCCGGACAACCGTCCGCCCCTTGTAACTTTTAAACAGGTCTTTGGTATGTATGGTCAGGCTCACCGGAATGTGTTTTGGCAAAAATAGCGGTTCTCAGGGTCAATCGATGAGCCCCTGTTCATCTTAACAGATGTTTTTCTATGGCGGAGGGTGTATATTGCAGCAATTTTGTAAGGGCCTGGCCCGGTATCACAAAGCAACGAAGAGATGAAAATAACCGATCACATTCAGCAATCGAAAGATACCCTGGTATCTTTCGAAGTGCTGCCGCCTTTAAAAGGGAAAACGATTACCAGTTTGTACGATCACCTGGATCCATTGATGGATTTTAAACCCTCCTGGATCAATGTTACCTACCACCGCAGCGAAACCATGTTCAAGAAAAAGGCCGATGGTACTTTTGAGAAAGTGGATGTTCGTAAACGTCCGGGAACCGTAGGGATTTGTGCAGCTATCATGAACCATTACCGGATTGATGCAGTGCCCCATATTATTTGTGGCGGTTTTACCAAACGCGAAACAGAAGATGCGCTGATTGACCTGGATTTCCTGGGTATCGATAATGTACTGGTATTACGGGGAGATGCCGCCAAAAATGAAGCGGCTTTTGAACCGGAGAAAGACGGTAATCACTATGCTATCGATCTGTTGCAACAGGTGAATAATATGAACAATGGTATTTACCTCGACGAAGACATCAAAAACGGAGGTAAGACCAGTTTCTGCATGGGAGTGGCCGGATATCCGGAAAAGCATTTTGAAGCACCCAATCTGGAGATTGACCTCGCCAAACTGAAACAGAAAGTAGACGCCGGTGCAGAATACATCATGACACAGATGTTCTTCGATAACCAGAAATTCTACGATTTTGTAAAAGCCTGCAGGGAATGTGGGATCACGGTACCTATCATACCCGGATTGAAGCCTATTACCAATAAGAAACAGTTATCTGTTCTGCCAAGAATTTTCCATGTTGATATTCCAACAGACCTGTCTAACGCCATCATGAAATGCAAAACAGATCAGGAATGTGAGCAGGTAGGAACAGAGTGGCTGGTGCAGCAGAGTAAGGAGTTAAAAGCGTTCGGTGTACCTGTATTACATTACTATACATTGGGTAAACCTAAAGTGATCTGGAATGTAGTAAAAGAGATCCGCTAGAAAGAGATTACAATTTTATGATGGGGAGAGAACAGTTTCTATGCTGGGCTCTCCCCATTTTTTATGTCCGGTCAGTTCTTAGTTGTCTTTCGTTTGGTTTCAATCAGGTCATCAAACTGCTCCAGACTCAGTTGTTTGGCAATGATACGCTTGTCTTTGTCGAGCAGGTACACCGTAGGTGTTTTATAAATATCATAGAGCTGTCTGAAGTTGGGCCTGCCCGCTTTTTCCACCGCTGTTTTGGCTGCTTTGGTTTCATACACATGGGTCCAATCGGCAGATATTTTTTTGTCCTGTATAAAATGTTTCCAGGCCGGGATCTCGTTCTCATAAATATTCACTGAGTAAACGGCTACCCCGTATTTTTTCCATTTAGCCTTGTACAGTGAATCCATGCGGGGAATTTCTTCCTTGCAATGCCCGCAGTTAGGATCCCAGAAAGTAACTACGGTAAAAGGGGCTTTGATATTGTATAAGGAAAGGGTTTTACCGGTGGTATCTGTCAGATCCAGCGGAGGAGCTGCCTGTCCCAGTTGATTGGCCATTAAACTATAAGCCCTCTCTGTAATGGTTTTTCTGGATGCAGGATTGAGTAATACCGTATCGCCTTTGGCATAAAAATTTTCAAACAGATACACGAATACTTTATCCTGTCCCATAAATTCGGGATTCATGTATTTGTTGGTGAACTTGGTCAGCAGGTAGGGGTACATTTCCTTACCGGTTCTGGCCATCAGCAGAATATACTTCACTTCATTAATCACCGAATCGGGTTCGGGCGATACCATGGTTTTGAAATAGTCATCCAGTTTGCTTTCAAAGAAGGGGGTGCGGAGCAATCGGTCATCATTAAACAACACATCATCCCAGAAATGGTCTTTTACATACCGGTAAGGATAAGTAGAATCCGCTTTCCCGTTAACGATGGGTATGGCGGGTGGGGTGGGTCTTTTCATTGCGCCCAGTAAAGCAGCCAGTAGACTGCCGGGGTGTTTTTTAATGATATTTTCCCGGTAATCCTGCAGTTCCTTATCTGTTTTAATGATTTCATCGCGTAAACGGGTGGAGTCTGCTTTGGTGGTAGCTGCTTTGTACGCGTTTTCAAGTTGTGCCAGACTGGCTCCCTTGGTGCTGGTGTATGCGGCATAGGTCTTGTACAGATCGTTCTCTGCTGATCCGCTGATCACCGCTTTTTCTTTCAATGCCGTATCGGCCACAATACTGAACTGCTGTTCTGCATCCATCAACAGGTCGAACTGGATGGTATATTGCGGCGATACCACAAAATAGATCCCCCCCGTCAGTTTATTGGGTCCTTTGAATACGCCCTGGCTTTTCTCATTCAGGTAGGCAGAATCTACCAGTGCTTTGCCCTGCCCAAAATAACTGGCGAGGTACACTTTGCAGTTCTTGAGTGGTGTAAGTGTGATCGAAATGTTTCTTCCTTTGGGTGCCGCAGGTTTGGGGGCAGTTTTTTGTGCATCAACACCCCATACCGTAGATAAAACGCAAATCGTAAGTAAGAATCGCCTCATAGTGCTTGAATGAGGGGTAAATTTAGTTAAATCGGGGCTGGTGGCCGTTAAACTGGTGTCAAAAAATCCGGTTAGTCCGTTCTTTTTGTGTTGTTATGCAGCAATCCTCCCCAATCCTTCTCAATCATAGGCAATCGTAGTTACATTTGCAGCCGTGAGAAAGCAGAAAAAACAGGTTATTTTAGAACAGGTCCTGGTACAGGATTATGCAGCCGAGGGTAAATCGTTGGCAAGGGTCGACGGTAAAGTGATCTTTATTGAAGGCGCCGTACCCGGCGATGTGGTAGATGTGCAGTTGTCCAAAAACAAAACGGATTGGGCCGAAGGGTATACGGTAAAGATGCATTCACTCTCGCCCGACAGGGTTACGCCCTTCTGCCAGCACTTCGGTGTTTGCGGTGGCTGCCAGTGGCAGATGCTGCCTTATGAGAAGCAGCTCTTCTATAAACAAAAACAGGTTAGCGATAACCTGGGCCGGATTGCCAAAGTGGTTTTGCCCGAAATGGCACCTATTATCGGAGCGGATATTACCAGCCATTACCGCAACAAACTGGAATATACTTTCGCCACCGGCAAATACATCCCTACCGAAGAATTCCGGCGGATGAAGGCTGCAGGCATCAACCCCAATGATCATGCCGGTGCCGCGGGTTTTCATGCACGGGGCTTTTTTGATAAAGTGGTGGAGATCGATACCTGTCATTTACAGGAAGAACCCACTAACCAGATCCGCAAAGCCGTGGCACAGTTTGCCATTGACCACCAACTGGCTTTTTATAATAACCGCTCGCATACCGGCTGGCTGCGTAATATGTTTGTGCGTAATACCACTACCGGCGAGCTGATGATCAATGTGGTGATAGGTTATGAGGAAGAGACGCTGCGCAAAAAAATGCTGGATCAGTTACTGCAACAGTTTCCGCAGATCACCACACTGTTGTATACCATCAACACCAAAAAGAACGACAGCCTCTTTGATCTGGACCCGCAGGTATATTTTGGAAAGGGATACATTATAGAAAAACTGGAAGATTATTCTTTTATGATCAGTCCGAAATCCTTCTTCCAGACCAATACCCGCCAGGCAGAAAAATTATACCAGGTAACCCGCGACTATGCAGAACTGGATGGTACACAAACGGTGTATGACCTGTATTGCGGCACGGGCAGTATCGGTATTTTTGTAAGTAAGCTGGCTAAAAAAGTGATCGGGGTAGAAGTGATCGCAGATGCCATTGCAGATGCAAAGAAAAATGCAGAGCTGAATAAAATAGCCCATGCCGATTTTTTTGCCGGCGATGTGATCGATATCTGTAATGATACTTTTTTTGCCACCCATGGCCGGCCCGATGTAGTGATCACCGACCCTCCGCGGGCTGGCATGCACGAAAAATTGGTTAAAAAGCTGCTGGATATCGCTGCGCCAACAGTGGTTTATGTAAGTTGCAACCCGGCTACACAGGCGCGCGACCTGGCTTTGCTGGACGAAAAATATGCCGTAGAAAAAATACAACCGGTAGATATGTTTCCGCATACCCTGCATATTGAAAATGTGGTGCAGCTGAAACTGAAAACCCATTAATTCCTGACGGATAAGGGGATTGTGTTATTTTGAACGATCAGACAATATCGATATGAACCGATTTTATACCATTCACCTGATTACAAACGCCCCGGCGAAGGGGATGGAGGGTACGCTATGACAGAATTTCGACCCTCGCGTTTTGAGATCTTACCTACCATTGTAAAGAACCTGTTGATCATTAACGGGCTCTTCTTTCTGGCGCAGAATACTTTTAAAGGCCCTTCGGTCAGTTTTAATATAGAAGATGTGCTGGCACTGCATGCCTGGCAGAGCGATCTGTTCAAACCCTGGCAGCTGATCACGCATATGTTTCTGCATGGCGATCTGGGGCATATTTTCGGAAACATGTTTGCGCTCTGGATGTTCGGCTCTGTACTGGAAAATCTCTGGGGCTCCAAACGCTTTCTCACTTTTTACCTGATCTGCGGATTGGGGGCAGCCCTGATCCACTTACTGTTCCTCAGTTACGAGCTGATGCCTTTGCTGCGCGATTACACGGCCATTTTTCAGCAACGCACCGGTAGTGGCGAGTACCAGGCCGATGCCCTGATCAACTTCATCAGCAAAAACAATGTAGGATTTGCCCACAGGGATGACCTGATCAGCTTTATCAGAGAGAATCCGAATAGTCCGGAATTGATGAATAAAGTGTTTGAGCAGATAACGGCTTATTACCAGAACCGCATTAATACCAGCACCATTGGAGCCAGTGGTGCCGTGTTTGGGGTACTGGCTGCTTTTGTGTACCTGTTTCCCAACACCTACCTCTATATCTATTTCCTGATACCGGTGAAAGCCAAATGGATCGGGTTATTGTATTTCGGGTATGAACTGTTTTTTGCCTTAAAGAACTCTGCCGGAGACAATGTGGCCCGCTGGGCACATATCGGCGGGGCCATTGTGGGCCTGTTAATTGTGATTACCTGGAACAAAAGCAACAAAAAAACGTTCTATTAAGATAGCGGTTTGTTTTACTGATAAATTGAGTGTATGTCGCCCCAACCTTACAAGACCAGCCGGAATATTTTATTAGGACAGGATAACAATGCCCTTGTGTTCCTGTTTGCGGTGAATGCGCTGGTATTTGTGTTCATCAACTTTGTAAAGATCATTTACTATCTCTCCGATATACCCGAAGAATTTTTTTACCGGCAGATCCTGAACTGGCTTACCATGCCGGCCCCTTTTGATGGTTTTCTGGGAAGGCCCTGGACCCTGCTGACCTATATGTTCACCCATCACAGCGTATGGCATTTGCTCAGTACCAGTTTATGGCTCTGGTGTTTTGGCTATATTCTGCAGGATCTGGCGGGTAATAACAAACTGATCCCGATCTATCTCTATGGTGGTTTGGTGGGCGGACTGGTATTTCTGCTGGGCAACAATATGGTGCCGGTACTGGAGCGCGGCATCGCCAATACATCTCCTTTATTGGGTGCCGGTGCAGCGGTCATGGCGATTGCTGTAGCCACTACAACACTCGCACCCGATTACCGGATTTTTCCATTGATTAACGGGGGTATTCCGCTATGGGTACTCACCGCCATTTTTGTGGCCATCGATTTTGCTACGCTGGCCAGTGGTAACGGTGCTGTTGCAGCGGGACATCTGGCAGGAGGAGTGGTGGGGTACCTGTTTATTCATCAGTTTCGCCGGGGGCGCGACTGGGGTGCCTGGATGATCAGCCTGATGAACTGGTTCGATGACCTCTTCAGTCCAGAAAAAAAACACAGAACAAAATCGCCCAAGGATAAACTGCATTACCAGTCGGACCGTAAACCCTATCAGAAAATATCCAATGTAACCCAACAAAGACTGGATGCGATCCTCGACAAGATCAATCAGGAGGGATATCAATACCTCACCGATGAAGAAAAAGAGTTCCTGAAAAGGGCAAGTGCCGAAGAATTATAAGTTGCTCAATCGTATCCTGTTGGAAACCTCTCAACGCCAGGTGGTTTTTCCCCGTTGATTTTTACTAAATTCGGGGCATGGCAAAAAGCATTTTTCGCCGAGCCACCAAAACGGTCGTTGTTGCTGTTAATGTGATTATCTCGCTGCTGTTTCTGGTTGCCTGCCTCTCTCCTTATATCAACCCGGCACGCTGGTGGCTGAATGGATTTACGGGGTTGATTGTTCCTTATCTTTTACTGGTACTTGTATTTTTTGTGATCCTCTGGTTACTGGTAAAACCCATTTTGGTATGGTTACCCCTTTTATCGCTGGCTATTGGCTGGCAACAGATCAGTGTGGTCTTTGCCTGGCATACAGGCAGTAGTTTCAGTAAACGTAAGCCCGGGAACAGTCTTCGGATTGTTGACTGGAACGTACATAGTTTCAATGGCCTTTCATCGAATAAAGAGATCCGGAAACTGATGCCTGCAGAACTGGCGGGCAGTATTCATAAAATGAACCCCGATGTGATTTGCCTGCAGGAATTTAACCATGCAGACCAGGCAGATAATATTGCCCTTTTTTCCGGGGAATATAAATACCATTACTTCTCAAAAGATTACCAGCGGGCCAATGGTGGCTATCAGTCGGGTTGTATCATTTTTTCCCGTTATCCCATCATCGATTCGGGCCGCATTGCTTACCCGGTAGCCGAAAGCCTGATTTATGCCGATATCCTGAAAGGACAGGATACCATCCGCATATATACCACACATCTGCAATCCTTCAAGTTCCAAAAAGCCGATTACGACGATATAGAAAAGATCCGCTACCAGGACCAGGAAACCCTTTCGGCCTCTAAAAGTCTGTTCCGAAAAATGAAACTGGCGTTCAGTCGCCGGGGCATACAGTCCAATATGGTACGAACCGAGCTGGATAAGTCGCCCTATCCCGCTGTGATCTGTGGCGATTTTAATGATGTCCCTAATTCCTACACTTATTTCCAGATCAAAGGCAGCTGGCAGGATGCTTTTCTTAAAAAGGGATTCGCCATTGGCCGAACCTTTATTTCGCTGGCACCCACACTCCGCATCGATTATATCCTGGCTTCGCCCCGGTTTGAGGTAAAACAGTTTGAGATGGTGGATGAAGACCTCAGCGACCATATTATGCTGGTATCTGACCTTCTTTTGAAAAAATAAAATATCTTCGCCATTCAATGAACCACTCATACACTTATTGCTGTTGTTGCTGCTGATCTGCAGCTTCCCGTTTACCGGCTGGAGCCGTCGGTTACCATTCATTGTTTTACCTGTAATCTTCCATCACAAATGCCACTTAAAGTATATAATTCGCTTACCCGCCAGAAAGAAGCGTTTGTTCCGATCAATGCGCCTTATGTAGGCATGTATGTCTGCGGACCAACAGTGAGTGGCGAGAGCCATCTCGGTCACGCAAGACCCTATGTAACCTTTGATGTATTATACCGCTACCTCATGCACAATGGCTATAAGGTAAGGTATGTACGCAACCTGACCGATGCCGGGCATTTTGAAGAAGAGGGCCGCGAGGCAGAAGATAAGATCAGTAAAAAAGCAGTGCTGGAAAAGCTGGAACCGATGGAGCTGGTGCAGAAATACACCAACCTCTACCATTGGGCCATGGAACGTTTGAATAACCTGCCACCCAGTATCGAACCTACTGCTACGGGGCATATTATTGAGCAGATAGAGATGATCAAAAAGCTGATCACAGATGGGTATGCGTATGAGGTAAATGGCTCGGTTTATTTTGATGTAGAGAAATACAATACCGATTATTCGAAAAAAGGACAGCCCTATGGGATCCTCAGCGGACGTGTGCTGGACGAGCAGATCGAAAGCACCCGTGAGCTGGATAACCAGGATGAGAAACGCAATAAAAGCGATTTTGCCCTCTGGAAAAAAGCACCGCCGGAACATATCATGCGCTGGCAAAGTCCCTGGGGCGAGGGTTTCCCCGGCTGGCATATCGAATGTTCGGCCATGGCCACCAAGTACCTGGGAGAGGAGTTTGATATACACGGTGGTGGTATGGATCTGCAGTTTCCGCATCACGAGTGTGAGATTGCACAGAGTACGGTATGCAATCATAAAATGCCGGCGCGTTACTGGCTGCATAATAATATGATTACCATCAACGGAAGGAAGATGGGTAAGAGCTATAATAATGTGATCAAGCTGAGCGAACTGTTCAGTGGGCAGCATCCGCTATTGTTGCAGCCTTATCATCCCATGACCATCCGTTTCTTTATCCTGCAAAGCCATTACCGCGGCACACTGGATTTCAGTAACGAAGCATTACAGGCATCGGAGAAAGCTTTGAAAAGATTGATGGAAGCCTATGAATGGGTAACGGGTCAATGGCGTGTAGCGGCCGGACAGCAGGCGGGCGATCAGGCATTGGATGCAAAAGTGCAGAAACTGGTTAACGAGTTTGAAGAGTTCATGAACGATGATATGAACACTGCCAAAGTGCTGGCCAATATGTTTGAGCTGGTATCGGTGATCAATTCTATCAAAGACAAACATATTCCTGCCACCGCTTTAGCTGCGACAACGGTTGATCTGCTGAAACAGCAGTTGACTTTATATGTAGAAAATATTTTCGGACTGAAGAACGAAAGAGCCAGTGATGACGGAAAATTAGACGGGGTATTGCAGTTACTCATCGAGATCCGCAAGGAGGCCAAAAACCGGAAAGACTTTGTTACCAGCGATAAGATCCGCAATGAACTAACCGCGCTGGGCGTGCAACTGAAAGATGAAAAGGATGGGGGAATGAGTTATACCATTGCCTAGTCTGACAACTTCTTTTCAGTGATTACAATCATCTGAATGTGCGTGGTTATGTACCTGGCACATTCTGTGGTTTTGTACATGGGCCACCACGATGAAGATCACGGCCGGTACCAGAAACCAGTTACGCCATTCGTGCCAGGTCATTTTGGCCAGTAAACAGGCAATCCCCACCGAAAAAAGGATAAAAGGCAGCCAGCTATGGTGATGTTTTTTAAAACCGTGGTAAAAAGAATAAGAACCCACAGCAAAAGCGATCCCGATCATCAGGTACTCAAACCAGATGTTTTCGATGATGTTGATCCCGAACAAAGGCAGGCTGGTAAGGAAAAGCGGCAGCAGCGCACAATGAATGGCGCAGGCCAGTGAAGTGGCAATTCCCATCGCGTCCCAATCAATCTTTAATCGCATAGCCGGCAAAATTACTACAATGCAACATTGTTGCAAAATATTTGTTAGAGAAGGGTATCTGCCCGTTCATAAGCAGAATGAGGCGTAACTTTGCAACCTATACAGATAAATATGCCTAAGAAACTGATCGGTTACCTCCTGTTTTTTGCCGTACTGGTGGCGGCTTTTTATTTTTTCCTGTTCCGCGGAACAGATAAGTGGAAAACCAAACTGGCGGTGATCAGTTATGTAAAGCCCTTCCAGTTTACCACGCAGGATGGTCACCCGTTTACCGACCGCGATATGCTGGGTAAAGTAAGTGTGGTGGAGTATTTTTTTACTACCTGCAAAGGCATTTGTCCGAAGATGAACAACAACATGAAAACCGTCTACGAGCAGTTTAAAAACGAACCCGATTTCATGATTGTGGCCCATACCTGCGATCCGGAACGCGATTCGGCACAACGGTTAAAAGTATATGCCGACTCAATGAAAATAGACACCCGCAAGTGGGTATTACTTACCGGCCGCAAAGACAGCCTGTACCAGATGGCCCGCAGTGCTTACCTGCTGGATGATCCGAAGAACAATGTGGAGAAGATCGAAGACCAGTTTATCCATACCCAGTTTTTTGCCCTGGTTGACAAGGATGGAAAAGTGAGGGGCCAGATCTATGATGGATTAAAACAACCGGAATTAGACCGGTTGAAAAAAGATATACAGGCGTTACTTTCCGAAAAAGCGGGAACGGGCAATTTTGTGAACGGGCTTTTTAATGCCAACCCGAAATAAATCTGCATGCACTACAGTATTATTGAAACCCTGAAAAAAAACCAGCTCAGTATTACCGACAGCCGGAAAAAAATACTGGAACTCTTTGTAAAAGCAAAGGGGGCACTGGCGCATGCAGATATCGAACATGAAAGCGGTACCGAGTTTGACCGGGTGACCATTTACAGAACCCTGCAAACCTTTGTAGAAAAAGGCATCATACACACTATTCCCACCGCAGATAATTCGGTGCGTTATGCTTTGTGCAAAGATGCCTGTGCCGGCGGCCACCACCACGATGATCACGTACATTTTATGTGCGATGATTGCGGCACCACCTACTGTCTCGACAATATCAGTGTTCCCAAACTCAGTCTGCCCGATGGCTTTTCCGTATCACAAACCGATGTGGTGGTGAGCGGGAAATGCAGGAAATGTCAGTAATCAGTGGTGAGTAGTCAGTAGTGAGTAGTGAGGGGTGAATGGGCAATGGTGAATTGTCAATGTATCAGCAACTACAACTACCCGACGGTATAAAACTCCCTACTGACTACTCACAATTCACGATTGACAATCTTATCTTCGCACAAACACCCATCTATGATATTCATCACCGGCGCTAGTGGTTTGGTAGGTTCTCACCTGGTAAAACAGTTGGTGAAGGAGGGGAAAAAAGTGCGAGCCTTGTATCGTTCCGCTATCCCTCCCATCGAAGGCGCAGCGGGGGTTGAATGGGTGAAAGGAGATATTCTTGACGTAATCTCTCTCGAAGAAGCCCTGGAAGGGGTGGAAGAAGTATATCATTGCGCGGCGGTGGTTTCTTTTAATCCCCGGAACAAGGATCTTTTACAGCTGTCTAATGTAGAAGGCACTACTAATGTAGTTAACGCTTGCCTGCATGCCGGAATACGCAAACTGGTATTTGTTAGTTCTGTGGCAGCGCTGGGCCGGATCCGTGAGGATAAACCGATTGATGAGAGCATGAACTGGTCGGAAGAAACCAGTAACAGCGAATACGGCAAGACCAAATATTTTGCCGAAATGGAAGTATGGCGGGGCATTGGCGAAGGACTGAACGCGGTGATCGTAAACCCTGTGATTATTCTGGGTGCGGGCGATTGGGAAAAAGGTTCTTCCGGCATCTTTAAATCTGCTTACGATGAATTTCCGTGGTATACAGAAGGCACCAGTGGTTTTGTAGATGTGGCCGATGTAGTAAAAGCCATGATCATGCTCATGGAAAGTGAGATCCAGGCAGAACGTTTTATTCTCTGTGCCGAAAACCTGGCTTACCGCGATGTATTTACACAGATAGCCAACTGTTTCGGAAAACGGGCACCGCACAGAAAAGTAACACCTTTGCTCGCCGCCATTGTATGGCGCCTGGAGGCCCTCAAAGCAAAATTTACGGGGAAGGATCCCTTACTCACCAAAGAAACGGCTAAAACAGCTGCTGCCAAAGTGCAGTTCGATAACAGCAAACTCAAACAATTTCTCCCTGCTTTTACTTACACACCCATCACTGATTCGCTGAAACGGATATGTGCCGGGTTGCAGCAAAAGCATTCGCTGTAATCGGATGATTTTGTATATTCATAATATGAAAATCACCCGGAAATATTGGTTTATCTCTGCGTCTATTTTATTACTGGCCGGTTTTTTACTTGGGATGTATTTTTTGTTTCCGGCAGGTGAAAAGTCTGAATATTTCTATGTGATTATAATGACGATCGTCATCAGCGGAGCCGACGAACAGTTTGTTTCATGGATCTGGCCCCGAACAAAACAAAAAAGGCAGGAGTACAACCCATTATTGTCTGAAGAAGACAAACAAAGCTGATTAGCGATCTGACCGGTTTGATGTATTCCGGCTTACCCCTCCATCACTTTCTTCCACAGTTCCGGGATCCGTTTGATCCATACCAGCTCCCTTCTTTTAAGCGAAGCATCTTCTGCCGGATAACCGAAATAGGTTTTGCCACCCGCCAGCGAGGAAGGAACCCCGCTTTGGGCCAGCACTACGGCATTGGCACCAATGGTGAGGGTTTTACTAACGCCTACCTGTCCCCAGAGTGTTACGCCATCTTCAATAATGGTTCCACCGGCAATACCTACCTGGGCGGCAAAGAGGCAGTTTTTGCCAACCGTGGTATCGTGGCCTATATGCACCATATTATCCAGTTTGGTACCCGCACCAATCCGGGTTTCGGCAGTAACCCCGCGATCGATGGTGCAGCCGGCACCAATTTCTACCTTGTCTTCGATGACCACATTGCCACAACTCTGCATTCTCTTGTACCAGACCGGGCGGTCTTTTTTGGTGTTGTAATAAAAAGCATCGCTGCCGATTACGCAACCTGCCTGTATCACCACATCATCTCCGATGATGGTATAATCGAGTAAAGAAACATTCGGATGAATCACACAGTTTTTTCCGATCACTACTTCCCGACCGATAAAAACATTCGGCATGATAACGGTATTTTCTCCGATCACTACATCATCACTCACCGATTGATGCGCAGCTGTAAACGGACGGAAATGATTGACGATTTTCAGGTACGCTTCAAAAGGATCCTTCACCACAAAAATGGTTTTGCCTTCCGGAATACGCACGTCTTTTGTGTTGATGATGATACAACTGGCAGCACTTTGTAAACAGGTATCGTAGTACTTGGGATGGTCTACAAAAACCAGATCGCCGTTTTCTACTTTGTGAATTTCATTGATGCCCAATGCCTGTGCAGCAAGATTACCTGCTGCTTCTGCACCGATCAGATCGGCGAGCCATTGTACGGAAACGGGTGCTGGAAACTTCATAACTGCGTTTTTTTAGAAAAATCAAAGGTAATATACCTGTTTCAGCAGAAATTTTTTTTCGTCGGGAATCCTCCGTTTCCGGGAGATTTTCCGGAATTTTTTATCATTGGAATGACAACAGAAAAATGGATACATCAAATCACACATCTTACGAAACCCTTTATTCATCAATGTTTCAGCGATTTTGTTTTTTGTATAGTTGATAAAGAATGTGTTTGCAGGGTAGCAGAAATGTGTTTTGAAAGAAGCCTGGTAACCGCGGCAATCCACATTCCCGCCCAAAATGTTAATAAAATTGTTTAAAAAAATTTTTGCATTAGTTAAAAGTCTTTTTAATATTGTGTAGGGAAATTTATTTCCCGGTACTTACTAACCCATCCATATACAAAGTCTCGCTTCTGCGGGACTTTTGTTTTTGTATGAATCGCTACTTTCTAATCTACAAACCGTATCTCGTATTATCACAATTTTCTGCAGTGGATGGAAAGCAAACACTCGCAGATTTTTTTGATGTACCAAAGGATGTGTATCCTGTTGGCCGACTCGACTTTGATAGTGAAGGTTTGTTATTGTTAACGAATGATACGGCTCTCAACCATCGCTTACTCGATCCGAAATTTGCACATGAAAGAGAATACTGGGTACAGGTAGATGGTGCCATTACGGATGCAGCGATTCTTACTTTACAAAAAACAGTGGCCATCAGTATTGATGGAAAAGTATACAACACCCGACCCTGCCACGCAGAAATATTTGCTGCCACACCAACGGTGCCCGATCGTGATCCACCTATCCGTTTCCGGAAAGAAATTCCCGCACCCTGGATCCGCCTGATTTTGACAGAAGGTAAAAACAGGCAGGTGAGAAAGATGACCGCTAAAGTGGGATTTCCTACTTTGCGTTTGATCCGCTACCGGATGGAACAGCTATCACTGGATAGTATGCAACCGGGAGAGATGATCGAACTGAATCAATCTACCGTTTACCAACAACTGTTTCATGGAAACAAACCCAACTCCCGCCGATAATACCTACCTGATCAGTACCGATCCGGCAAAACTGGACCTGCCGCTGATTCACCGTTATCTTTCTCAGGAATCCTACTGGGCCCAAAATATTCCGCTGGAACTGGTGGAGCGGTCCATCCGCCATTCTCTCTGTTTTGGTGTATACCATCAGCACCAACAGATTGGTTTTGCCCGTCTTGTAACCGACAGGGCCACGTTTGCCTATCTCGCAGATGTATTTATCCTGTCCGCCCACCGCGGTAAGGGGGTATCCAAACAACTCATGGCCTATATCCATGCTTACCCCGAAGTGCAGGGATTGCGGCGCTGGTTACTGGGCACAAAAGACGCCCACGGACTCTATGCCCGGTTTGGCTGGAAACCGATACCGGAAGAACAGGTTTCCAGGTTTATGCAATTGCATAATCCGGATGTGTATCGGGGCCGAACAGAGGAACAGACGAACAGATGAACAAGGAACTGATGAAGTGAAATATCCGGGTTCCCCTGAATATCCGGCCTTCGTCCGTTCCATATTCGACATTCTTCTGTTCGTCTGTTCCTTGTTCATCTGTTCGTCTGTTCAAATTCTCCGCCCCGCCCGTATCTTTGCTGCTTCCAAAAAAATTGTATGAGTCAAACACATTTGTCTGAGCAGGAACTGATCCGCCGTGAGAAACTGGTAAAGCTGCAGGAAGCGGGTATCGATCCCTTCCCGGCTCCCCTGTACCCCGTAAGCCATTTTTCGACCGATATCAAGGATCACTACACCGAAGAAACCAAAGAGCAGTTTGCTGCTGTTTGCGTGGCGGGCCGTATCATGAGTATCAATGATAAGGGTAAAGTATTTTTTATCAAGATCCAGGATAGTAAGGGTATTATTCAGCTGTATGTGAAAAGAGATGATCTCTGTCCGGAAGAAGACAAAACGTTCTGGGATACAGTGGTAAAACATGGTCTTGACCTGGGCGATATCATTGGCGTTACCGGTTATGCCTTTATCACCAAAACAGGCGAAACCTCGATACATGCCCAAACACTGACCCTGTTAACCAAATCGTTGAAACCTTTACCGGTGATCAAAAGAGATGAGGAAGGTAATGTGTTTGATGCGGTAACCGATCCTGAATTCCGTTATCGCCAGCGTTATGCCGATCTGATCATCAACCCCGATGTGAAAGAGACTTTTGTAAAACGTACCAAACTCATCAATACCATCCGTGATTTCCTGAACAGCCAGGGTGCATTGGAAGTGGATACGCCTGTATTGCAGGCCATTCCCGGTGGCGCCGCGGCCCGTCCGTTTATTACGCACCACAATGCACTGGATGTTCCTTTTTATATGCGTATTGCCAATGAGCTGTATCTCAAAAGACTAATTGTTGGTGGTTTTGACTGGGTATACGAGTTCAGCCGCAATTTCCGGAACGAGGGTATGGACAGAACACATAACCCTGAATTTACCGTGCTGGAGTGGTACACGGCTTACAAAGATTATTTCTGGATGATGGAAACCACCGAGCAACTGTTCGAAAAAATTGCCATCGCCCTGCACGGAACCACGGATGTGCCTTTGGGAGATAAGACTATCAATTTCAAAGCTCCCTTTAAACGGATCAGCATCCACGATGCTATCAAAGAGAATACAGGGATTGATGTGAACGGTATGGATGAAGCCGGCCTGCGCGATGTGTGTAAACAACTGAAAATTGATGTGCCTGGTAATATTGGTAAGGGTAAACTGATTGATGAGATTTTTGGTGCTACCAGTGAGCATACCTATATCCAACCCACGTTTATCATTGATTACCCGGTAGAGATGAGTCCGCTCACCAAAAAACACCGCAGCAAAGAAGGGTTGGTGGAACGTTTTGAACTGATGGTGAACGGAAAAGAGATCGCCAATGCGTACACGGAACTGAACGATCCGATTGATCAGCGCGAACGTTTTGAGGAACAGGCCAAACTGATGGAGCGGGGAGATGATGAAGCCATGTTCATTGATCACGACTTTCTGCGTGCGCTCGAATATGGCATGCCACCCACTTCCGGTATCGGTATCGGGATCGACAGGTTATGTATGATGATGCTGAACCAGGTATCTATCCAGGATGTACTGCTGTTTCCACAGATGCGTCCGGAGAAGATGGATTAATAGATTTGTGTAAGCCGCCGATAAACAACTATCTCTGCAATTGAGGTGATGATCTGTTTATCGGTGGCATTTTTATTTGCGCTGCTTCCTCTATGCGCAATTTTGGGTTGGGTTTTGTAGATTGCTGTACCAAAACCCCCTTCTTTCATGAAATATCTCAAGGTTCTCTACGTACAGGTCATTATCGGAATTGTATTGGGGGTATTAACAGGTTGGTTATTCCCGTCTTTTGCGCCAACGGCCAAACTGATCAGCGAATCTTTTATCAATATGATTAAGATGGTGATCACGCCGGTCATCTTTCTCACCATCGTATTGGGTATTGCCGGAGCCGGCAACCTGAAAAAAGTGGGCCGGGTAGGAGGCAAGGGTTTGCTGTATTTTGAAGTGGTTACCACATTTGCACTCATTATTGGTCTGGTGGTGGCCAATGTATTAAAGCCGGGGGTGGGCATTGCTACCAACCATCTTCCCAAAGAAAATCTCGACAAGTATACTTCTGCCGCCAAAGAAATGAACTGGGGTGAGTTTTTTTCGCATATCATTCCCACCAATATCGTGGATTCTTTTGCCAAGGGCGATCTGTTACAGGTATTGTTCTTTGGCGTGCTCTTCAGTGTGGCCATTACCAAAATGGGAACCGGTGGGGCCAGGCTGATCTCTGTATTCGAGAACCTGAACAAAGCCTTCTTTAATGTGATCCATATTGTGATGAAGTTTAGTCCGATAGGCGCTTTTGGCGGGATGGCTTATACCATCGGCAAATTCGGTTTCGGGAGCCTGGTATTGCTGGGTAACCTTTTGTTGTCGTATTATATCACTTCACTTCTGTTCATTTTTGTGGTACTGAATCTCATAGGTCGCTATTACGGGTTCAGTGTGTGGAAATTACTGGTGTATATCAAAGAAGAGTTGTTGATTGTACTGGGTGCCAGCAGCAGCGAAGCGGTTTTACCCAACCTGATGGAAAAACTGGAAGCGGCAGGCTGCGAAAGATCGGTGGTGGGTTTGATCATCCCTACCGGTTACAGTTTTAACCTGGATGGCACTACCATCTATCTCAGTATGGCCACTATTTTTCTGGCACAGGTATTTGATATCAACCTCACATTGGCACAACAGTTAACCATTATCGGGGTGCTGCTGGTAACCAGTAAGGGAGCTGCCGGGGTAACGGGCAGCGGATTTATTGTACTTACTTCTACGCTTACCATCCTGAAAGTAATCCCCCTCGAAGGGCTTGCCCTGCTGATCGGCGTAGACCGTTTTATGAGCGAGGGAAGGGCCCTGACCAATATGATCGGCAATACCATTGCCACGGTGATCATTGCTAAGAGTGAGAAGGCGATTGATATGAATGTTTACAGGAGAGTGGTAGAGAAGAGATCGTGAGTCGTGAGTCGTGAGTCGTGAGTCGTGAGTCGTGAGTCGTGAGTCGTGAGTCGTGAGTCGTGAGTCGTGAGTCGTGAGTCGTGAGTCGTGAGTCGTGAGTCGTGAGTCGTGAGTCGTGAGAGCAGTAGTTGCTCCGCAAGATACACTACCTACTGACAACTCACAACTCACTACTCACTATTCACCCAATCAGTCCCGATAGTTCAAAGCCGGCTTTCTGTCTCCGAGTAAGGCTTTATACTGGTAATCTCCTTTTGCCTGTTTAAATTCTTCTTTTGCCTTATTAATGAGGCTGGCATCTGTAAACAGATCGATGGCGGTGAGGGCCATGGTTTTGGCGGCTACTATCATGCCTTTGGTACCTATTTCGGTTCCGTTGCAGGCTACGGCCTGCCAGCTATGTGCCGCTGTTCCGGGAATCCAGGTGGCTGCTTCCAGGCCAACAGTGGGTACGGCATAACTTACATCACCCACATCGGTAGAGCCACCGCCGGCATTAATGAAAGCCTGTAAAGGATTTATGCTGGCTGCTTTTTCAATGGCAGGTGGCTGGTAGGTAAAGGATGACTGTATCTTTTTGCCAAACTCGATTTCTGCGGGTGTATAGGTGACACCACCCACCTGCTGCAGGTTCCGCTGCATGGCTTCCCCCAATGTGCGGTTAATGAGCAGGTCATGTGTTCCGCCAATGATCTCGTATTCTACCCGGGTGTCTGTACCCAGGGCGGCGCCTTTGGCAGTTTTTACCAGGCGGTCAAACACATTTACCACCCATTCTCTTTTGGGGTGGCGTACATAGTAAAATACTTCCGCAAAATCGGGTACTACATTCGGCGCTTTTCCTCCCTGTGTAATTACATAGTGGATCCGGGTTTCCTGTGGTACATGTTCGCGCATCATATTGGCCATATAATCCATCGCTTCCACACCATCCAGCGCGGAACGCCCTTTTTCGGGTGCCATGGATGCATGGGCCGAGAGACCATAGAAACGAAACTTACCGGAAGTATTGGCCAATGCACTGGTCATGGTAACGGCATTGATATCGGAAGGATGCCAATGTACGGCCACATCCACATCATTGAATAAACCGGCACGCACCATATATACTTTACCGCTGCCACCTTCTTCGGCCGGACAGCCATATACCCGTATAGTACCGCTGATTTTTTTTGCTTCGATCAGTTTTTTAATTTCAATACCCGCTGCGGCAGAAGCGGTGCCAAAAAGATTATGACCACAACCGTGACCCGCATCCACTCCCTTTACAGGTTGTCTGCCGGCTACCGCTTCCTGTGATAAACCTGGCAACGCATCATACTCAGCCAGAATAGCGATTACAGGTTTGCCACTACCATAGGTTGCCACAAAAGAAGTGGGCATGCCTGCCACACCGGCTTCTATACTGAAGCCATTGTTTTGTAAGGTTTGTTGCAACAGGGCTGAACTTTTCTGTTCTTTATACCCCACTTCGGCAAAGTTCCAGATCTGTAAAGCGATCTTTTTATAGTCTTCGTATTTGACGTCTATATTTTTGATAGCATCTGCTTTCAAAGAAGCGGTTCCGCTTTTCTGGGCATACAATACAAAGGCAGCTGCACATACAGTGGCAGTCAGAAATAATTTTTTCATGCGGGGTATTTTCAATAATTAAACAAAGAGGTCGCGGTAGAGTTCTGCGCCGGGTACCACGGAATAATGACTGAGATCGGTAATACCTTCGGCAGCCATTACTTCTTCATCAATAAACGTGTTGCCGGTGCATTGGGCCGCAGGTTTGCGAAGGATATAATACACGGCATCGGCAATAATATCCGGTGTGCGGCTCATCCTGGCCAGTGCTTCTCCCCCTAATAAATTTCTTACTGCGGCCGTATCAATCGTGGTTCTGGGCCATAATGCATTGGAAGCAATGCCGGCGCCTTTCAGCTCAGCTGCCCAACCCAATGCCAGCATACTCATACTGTATTTGGTGATGGTGTAGGCAATATGTCCGCCCAGCCATTTGGGATTGAGATTGATGGGTGGTGATAAAGTAATGATGTGCGGATTATTGCCTTTACGCAGGTGCGGGATGCAATACTTACCCATCAGGAAAGTACCACGCACATTGATGCTCTGCATCAGGTCAAAACGTTTGGTCTCGGTTTGCTCAGTGGGCGTGAGCTGGATAGCGGAGGCGTTGTTGATGAGTACATCGATCCCGCCAAAACGGTCTACCGCCTGTTGAACGGCCGCCTGTACCTGGTCTTCGTGCCGGATATCTACCTGCACCGCCAGTGCTTTTCCGCCTGCGGCTTCTACCTCCTGCGCAGCAGAAAAAATAGTACCACCCAAACGGGGATCTTCTTCTACACTTTTGGCAGCAATCACAATATTGGCACCTTCTCTGGCCAAACGCAGGGCCATGGCTTTACCGATACCTCTGCTGGCGCCGGTAATCAATACGGTTCTGTTCTGAAATGACATACGCAAATAGTTAGATACTCAATTTCAGCAAAACCAGCTTACCAACCTAAGAAATCTTTAATCACCTGTTCGGTTTCGGCGCAGGCTTTGTCCAGTTCTATGTTCAGAATGGTTTTGGTGAAATGGTGGTTGAACGACATTTCATAACTGGCTTTGTTTACCCTTGTTTCCAGACTTTCGGGTGTTTCGGTGCCGCGGACTTCCAGTCTGCGCCGGAGTTCGGCTACCGATGGGGGTTGTATGAAGATAGACAGGCAATTACCTGCAAACTGTTGTTGTACATGAATCGCGCCCTGCACATCAATATCCAGCATCGGCACTTTGCCTTCGTTCCAGATCCGCTGCAGTTCGCTTTTCAGCGTGCCATAGTATTTGCCCTCGTACACCATTTCCCATTCAATGAATTCGTTGGCATCGATCCGGGCCCTGAAATCATCCACAGTGAGAAAATGATATTCAACCCCGTCTTTCTCTGTGCCGCGGGGAGCACGGGTAGTGGCAGAAATGGAAAACGACAAACGCGGGTATTTACCGATCAGGTAGCGGGTGATAGAGGTTTTCCCCGATCCGGAGGGTGCCGTAAGAATGATCAGTTTCCCGTTTGTTGCTGACATGGTGGTGATTTGGGCAAAGAAACAATTTTATTGTGAATAGTGAGTGGTGAGTAGTCAGTAGTCAGTTGTGAGTAGGCAGGAGTAAGTGAGCAATAAACCAAACTCCCTGCTGACTACTCACCCCTCACGCTTCATGAATGCCACACCACTTTCTCCTCCAGCGGAATCCTTCGCTGGCCTTCTTTCACAGGAGCATCTGTGTAGCCGAGGAAGAGCAGGCCCATGACGAGGTCCTCTTCGCCAAGGCCGAGGTATTGTTTCATAGAAATATCATGTGTCATACCGCCTGTACTCCATAATGCGGCAATACCCAGCGAGGCGGCGCCCAGAAGAATATTCTGCATGGCTGCACTAACGGCAGCGATCTCTTCCAGTACAGGAATGCTGTTCTGCACACTGCGTTTCATGTATACCACGATGATATGAGAGAGCTGATTGCCCTGCTGTTCTATTTTTTCAAATTTAGCGTTGGTAAATTTTTCCGGGTCAGTGGCTGCTTTGTACAAGGCCGCATGGTCTTTGCAGAATCTGCGCACAGCTTCCTGTTCGTATACCACAAAACGCCAGGGTTCGGTACGGCCATGGGTAGGGGCCCAATCGGCAAGATTCAACAACCGTTGAATGAGCGTGTTCTCTATTTTTTTTCCATTCATATCAGAAGGTTTCACACTTCGTCTATGTTGGATAATACTTTGTAAGGTATCGAATGTGTTCATACTGCAAAAGTAGAACCTTCTGCAGGGAATTAATAGTGAAAAATTTTGTTTAACATTCCCGTTTCTTACATAGGGATTTTCAGGAACACAGTAGTGCCTTTACCGATATTGCTCTGGATAGACAACTCGCCGCCGATCTCTTTGATAAAATCCTTGATCAGGGTAATACCCATGCCGCTACCTTTTTCATCATTGGTTCCGGTAGTGGTTACCACATTTTCTGTGCGTACGATTTTATTGATCATCTCTGGTGCCATTCCCACACCTGTATCGCTGATGGCTATCCGGTGATAGGTTTCAGCTACATCGTTGTACACGCTGATGCGTCCGTTATGTGTGAATTTATTGGCATTGGTAACCAGGTTCCTGATCATGAACCGTAACATATTCGGGTTAATGGTGATGGAAGCTGCTTTATTTACAAGGTTGGTTAACTGGTTATTTTTGGCCTCTGCAGAAAGCCGCACCTGTTCAAATTCCTGGTCAACAAGCTCTTTCAGGTTTACTTCCTGTTTCACGGATTTTTCCTGCATTTCTATGGTGCCCCAATCAATCAGGTTGTTCACCAGGTTAAAAGTGGTACCTATCTGTTTGGCAAAAATGGAGATCAGCATTTTTCTTTCTTCTTCGGCTATTGCTTCTGATTCCAGCATTTGAAAAGCAGAAAGGATAGAACCGATCGGACCGCGTATATCGTGTACAATCACAGAGTGCATTTTTTTCTGTAGCCTGTTCTGTAAAGCAATCTGCTGTGATGTTTTTTCCAGTTGTTTGCGTGCTACTTTCAGGTCTATGAGTTTGACGAGGTGATTGCCCAGGACTTCGAGTGTAAGTAACTGCTGGCTACTTAGCAGGTAGGGATTCTCATTGCTGACACACAACATTCCCAAAGCGTATCCTTTGCGGCATAATATCTGTACACCTGTATAAAACCTTTTCTGCATTGGTGATATCTCAATCGGATTGTCGAAAAAATGACTATCCTTCAGTGCTTCCTGTACTTCTGTAAAATCATGATCCAGCAGAATGTCTTTACCGGTAAAGGAGAATTCTCCGGGTATTTCTATGGGTTCCATACCTGCTTTGGCCCTGAACCACTGCTGCGTTCTGTCTATGAGAGAGATCAGCGTAATAGATGTATTGCAGATGGTACTGGCTAACTGAACAATCTGACCAAATTCGTCCTGTATGCTGTTATCGGGCAGTTTGATTTTTTGTATTTCTTCTGTCCGCACTGTGTTATCCGGTAATAAGATAGCCTGTTTCATAGTGCTGTTTTACCTGGTGATGAATGGTATGTTACCTGTATCTAAACAGGTATCAGATATTGGACATTGTAAAGTTTCAACTATTATCCCGCCTGGGTAATAGCTCAAAAACGTATAAGTTTGTAGTCGGCTCACTACAGGCAAACCAGGCATATCGTAGACAAAAAAACTATCAATCGAAATGACTGAGAACCATCATGCCATGTATTATATAATGAAATAGAGCATACAAAATGGATCATAAAGAAGTGGGTAAATACTGGGACCGGAATGCAGCAGCCTGGACCCTGCTGGTACGTGCCGGCGCCGATGTGTACAGAGATTACCTGAATACACCTGCCTTTTTTGACATGCTGCCCGATATCAAAGGATTAGAAGGGATTGATATCGGCTGTGGCGAAGGACATAATACCCGTTTGCTGGCCAAACAGGGTGCTCAAGTTACCGGTATTGATATTGCAGCTTTATTCATAGAGAAAGCACAGGAGTGGGAGCAGAACGAGCCGCTGCAGATCCGTTACCAGGTGGCCAGCGCAGTAGCTTTGCCATTCGAAAACCAACGGTTTGATTTTGCGACTGCTTTTATGTGTTTTATGGATATTCCTGAAACAGAAAATGTATTAGCGGAAGCTTTTCGTGTGCTGAAACCCGGTGGTTTTCTGCAGTTCTCTATCTCACATCCCTGTTACACCACCCCGCATCGGAAAAACCTGCGCGATGCAAAGGGTACAAACTATGCCGTGGAAATAGGCGGTTATTTTGCTGATCCGGATGGTTATATTGATGAATGGATCTTTACAACCGCAGCGCCGGAATTATTGCAAGGACTCCCTGTATTCCGGATCCCGCATTTTAACCGTACGGTAAGCCAGTGGGTGAATCTGATCACCGCTACTGGTTTTGTGATCGAACAAATGGCAGAACCAAGGCCATCGGCTGCACTCATCAAACAGATTCCCAAACTACAGAACGCGGATGTAGTAGCTTATTTTTTACAGATCCGTTGTCGGAAACCTGCTTAAGTAAACAAGCATCACGCAGGAATCCGCCTGATAGCTGCACCCAGATTGCGCAAACGTTCATCTATGTATTGATAACCACGGTCAATCTGTTCTATATTCTGAATCACGCTTCTGCCGTCTGCACTTAAGGCAGCGATCAGCAATGCCTGTCCGGCACGGATATCCGGGCTGCTCATGGTAATACCCCGTAAATTATTTTTTCTTCCCAGTCCGATTACCGTGGCGCGGTGCGGATCGCAGAGAATAATCTGTGCGCCCATATCAATCAGTTTATCGGTAAAGAACAAACGGCTCTCAAACATTTTTTGGTGTACCAGCACACTGCCCCTTGCCTGTGTGGCCACAACCAATACGATGCTTAACAGGTCGGGCGTAAAACCGGGCCAGGGATGATCGTAAATAGTGAGGATGCCCCCATCGAGAAAAGTCTGGATCTCATATACATCCTGTGCAGGAATATAAATATCATCGCCCTTGATATCGAACTGTATACCCAGTTGCCTGAATTTTTCCGGTATCACGCCCAGGTGTTCCACTCCCGCATCTTTGATGGTGATCTCGCTTTGTGTCATCGCCGCCAGGCCAATAAAACTCCCAATCTCGATCATATCCGGCAACATACGATGTGTGGTGCCGCCCAATGAAGTCACCCCTTCTATCACCAGCAGGTTACTGCCCACGCCGCTGATCTTTGCACCCATCCGGTTCAGCATTTTACATAATTGCTGGATATAGGGTTCGCAGGCGGCATTGTAAATGGAAGTGGTGCCTTCTGCCAGTACAGCCGCCATCACAATATTGGCAGTACCGGTTACCGAAGGCTCATCCAGTAACATGAAACAACCCTTGAGCTGGGGAGAGGATAATTTGAAACAACCCAACGTTTCTTCATATTCATATTTCGCACCAAGTTTTTCAAAACCGATGATATGGGTATCCAGTCTGCGGCGACCAATTTTATCGCCCCCCGGTTTGGGTATATAGGCCCGCTTGAACCGCGCCAGCATGGGTCCCGCAAACATTACACTGCCACGCAGCTTGCCGCCCTTGCGCCTGAACTCATCCGATGCGAGGTAATCCGGATCGATCGAATCGGCCTGGAAAGTGCAGCTATGCCGGTTGGTACGCGTTACTTTTACGCCAATATCTTCCAGCAGTTCTATCAGCAGGTTCACATCCAGTATATCGGGGATATTGGAAATGCTCACCGGCTCATCTGTTAACAACACCGCCGATAAGATCTGTAAAGCTTCGTTCTTGGCTCCCTGCGGAACAATCTCTCCTTGTAATTTATTTCCACCGATTACTTCAAATGCATTCATGTTAGGTAGTTGGTTTATGGGTTTACTGGTTTATTCGTTTATTGGTAATCATGTCTGCAAATACAACCAATAAAAAAGCACCGGAATGTTCCGATGCCTAAAAATATCTTTTTACCGCTAAACCAGTAAACAAATAAACGGGTAAACTAGTAACGCTTCTTAAATTGTCCGCCTCTGCCTTCCTGCCGGCCACCGTTGTTACTCCTGTTTCCACCCTGGCCCTGCTGGTTGCCACCACCGCTGTTGCGGTTATTGCCACCCTGGCTTCTGCCACCGCCACCGCTGCGGTTATTATCGCGCTGACCACCGCCGCCGCTTCTGCCGCCGCTGCGTCCGCCAAAATTCTGCTGCCAGCGTCCGCCACCACTGCGCGGATACTCATCACGCTCAAAATTCTGGTTACGGTGTTTGATATAAGGGGTATTACTGAATTCCAGTTGTCCGCCCGTAATACTGTTCAGTTCGGTACGGATGGTATCATCATGCACCAGTTCTTTGTGCCAGTTGCTGTAAGCCAGCTTCATATAATAAGCAATGGCATGCGCAAAGCCGGCTTTTTTCTCCGGATCTTCTTCTTTCAGGGCTTTGTCTATCACCACTTCCAGGTTTTTACCCAGGTGGGCATACTTGGGATGACGCTTGGGATAAGGCAGTGGATCGGGTTTCAGTTTATAGGTCTCTTTCTGGGGAATGGGGTAAGGACTATCCACATCCAGCTTAAAATCGCTCATAAAAAACAGGTGATCCCATAGTTTATGCCTGAAGTCTTCTACATTCTTTAAATGTGGGTTTACAAAACCCATCAGTTCTATCACATACTGGGCCTGTTCCTGGCGCTTGGCACGGTCCTCAATGGTCAGCAGAAACTCCACCATTTTCTGTACATGGCGGCCGTATTCTTTCATTCCCAGGTGACTTCTCTCCGTATTGTATTCCATAAAATTGTTCATCTACGGTAACAAATGTAAGTAATAAGCGCAGATTAGTAGGATTTTGGGTATGATTGGTAGGTTTTGTGCCGGTATTCTTACCTGATTTAACAATCTACTGTGGCTAATCCGGAATTCGCCAATCGCTCTTTTACCCGACTTCAGTGCTTTTGGCATCACCTGTTGCGTCGCACACTTGTACACCCGATCCGGGCGGGGCAGGTCATTAGTGAATTGGCGGATGGCGGATTTGATCATTTTCTGCTGATTCACTCAAGTCTCCCGAGTCTTTAATCCGTAATCCGCGAATCCGTCATCCGCGAATCCAGGAATTCTCCACTCGCAACACTTCCCAACAAATCATACCCATCATACCCCAATCATATCCAATCTGCGTTTATCTTCGCAATATGGAACAGTTAGTACAACAGATCGAAGCCTACCGGCAGGAGATCGCGGCGGTTGAGGCAAATAGTCCGGAAGCCGTAGAAGAATTCCGCATTAAATACCTGGGCACCAAAGGACTGGTGAAAACCATCATGGGCGAAATGCGCAATGTGCCAAATGAGCGTAAAAAAGAGTTCGGACAGATCCTGAACGATTTTAAACTGTTTGTAGAAGGTAAATACGACACCTTAAAAGAAAATAACTCCCAAATCCCAACTTCCAACTCCCAACTAATAGACTGGAGTTTGCCTGGTGATCCGGTGCCTGTGGGTACCCGCCATCCGTTGAATATTGTCAGAAACCAGATTGTGTCCATTTTCAAACGCCTTGGTTTTGCGGTGGCCGAAGGACCGGAGATCGAAGACGACTGGCATAATTTCGGTGCCATGAACCTGCCCGAAGACCATCCGGCGCGGGATATGCAGGATACTTTTTATATCAACCAGAACCCATCCTGGTTACTGCGTACCCATACCAGCAGTGTACAGGCAAGGGTGATGGAAACACAGAAACCGCCTATCAGGGTCATTTGTCCGGGCAGGGTATACCGGAATGAGACCATCAGCGCCCGTGCGCACTGTTTCTTTCACCAGGTAGAGGGGTTGTATATAGATGAGAACGTGAGTTTTGCGGATCTGAAACAGACTTTGTACTTTTTTGTACAGGAAATGTTCGGAAATGATGTGAAAGTGCGCTTCCGCCCGAGTTATTTTCCTTTTACGGAACCCAGTGCCGAAATGGATATCAGCTGCCTGATCTGTAAAGGGGATGGCTGTAATATCTGTAAACACACCGGTTGGGTAGAGATTCTCGGAAGTGGTATGGTGCATCCGAATGTGCTGGAGAATTTCGGGATCGACTCCAATAAATACACCGGTTTTGCCTTTGGGATGGGTGTAGAGCGTATCACCCAGTTAAAATACCAGGTAAACGATCTCCGCCTGTATTCGCAGAACGATATACGTTTTCTGAAGCAGTTTACGGGTGTTGTCTGAGTAACTGCTGTTAAAAACTGTTTTTTCAAAGACCCGCTAACCGGGTCTTTTTTTGTTTAACAACCATTTGGTCAGTTCGTATCACAAAACAAACGACTATATAAAGTATCGGCTTTTGCATATAATAGTTCAACAGTTACATCAGTTGGCGGCTTTATTAGCTTATCTTACTCAGCTAACCCCTAACCGATTTGTATGTTTGCCATTCTTAGTTTTTTTCTGCTCCATTGGTTCCTGTCATTGTTTTTTCATTCTTTTTTTCTGCATCGGTTCTGTTCGCATAAAATGTACAGTACCAGCAAAAACTGGGAGCGGGTTTTTTATATGAGTACCTGGTTGGTACAGGGCTCTTCTTTTTTGGTACCACGTGCTTATGGGGTGATGCACAGAATGCATCATACTTACAGCGATACGGAGCAAGACCCGCATTCGCCCCATTTTTTTAAAGATGTATACCAGATGATGCGCAGCACTATCCTGATCTTTCGTGGGTTTTTAACCGGCAAGAATCTGCCCGATGCGCAGTTTACAGCAGCATACCTGCCTGTATGGGACCGGCTGGATAAGTTTGGTCACCATGCCCTTACCCGGATCAGCTTTATGCTGGCCTATACCGGGTTTTATATTTTGTTTGCGCCCGGTCTGTGGTGGTTTCTGTTATTACCGGTTCATTTTTTAATGGGGCCAATACAGGGAGCCATTGTAAACTGGTGCGGACATAAATACGGCTACAGCAATTTCGATAATGGGGATCATTCCAAAAACACGTCTCCCTGGGGCATCCTGCTGATGGGCGAGTTATTCCAGAATAATCATCACTATGCAAAAGACGATGCCAATTTTGCCAAAAAATGGTTCGAGTTTGATCTGACGTATTTTATTATGCGGGGATTAAACCGTGTGAGGATCATTCAACTGATTCCTGTTCCGGTAACGGCAGACCGGCAAGACTAGTACATCCAGCAATGTAAAAGGAAGGTCTAAATACTTACAAATGGTTACATAGGGTTCATGTGTAACTATTGGCGGTTGTCATAATCATTGGAAGTATTATCCCGATTGGCTGCCAGGCGATTCGGGAGATAAAATGCCATAAATACTCATTAGTAGGTATTTGTTAGCATACCCGGCCGGGATAGTTTTGTTTTCATAAAATCCAACCTATGAAAATGAAAATGATTCTCTGTTTTGCGGTGTTTACCACTCTCTTACTCGGATGCTCAAAGGACGCGGAAGACGCGGCTAATTCCAGTGGTTTTTCGGCTTCGGATATCAATGGTATCTGGAAAGAAACGACAACAGGTTTTACGATGCGGATCAGCGGGGTCAGCGCCAGTGGAATGGGCTATGGCACTGTATATGCGATTGGTACTGCTTTCCCGGCTTCTGCCTTGGGAGGTACCTGCCTGAAAGAAGTAGAATTAATACGCGGTGGTTATTGGGAAGGCTATAACCAGACCTATACCGGTAGCAGTTGGTACCAGGGTAGTGTGATCGGACTGGCAATGACGGATTCGAAAAATGAATTTAAAATAGGCACGAAGGTTTATAAGCGTCAGTAACCGGCGTGTTAATGAATCCTTTGTTTTCCTATCAGGTATCCCTTCGGGGGAGGGGATACCTTTATAAAATATTATGCTGTTTGGCAAAATTTACCAGGCCGGCAACATTTTTAACAGCCAGTTTTTTCAGGATATTCCTGCGGTGAGTATTTACGGTAAGTTCGCTCAGGAATAAAGTGGAAGCAATTTCTTTGGTGGTCATTTCCTGGCATACCAGACGGAGGATTCCCACTTCGCGTTTGGTAAGCTGGTATTTTTTCAGGAACTCATCAAAGTAATAAGAATTTTCCGGGATGCCTGTAACAGCTTCCGGTTCCAGGAAATAACTGCTGCCAGACAACACCGTTCCAATGGCATTGCGTAATTCGTTGGCAGAAGAATTCTTGGCGATATAACCGTCTGCCTGCATTTTTTTGATCTTACTGATCAGATCTGGTTGCGAATAATTGGATAAAATCAGCACTTTCACCTGTGGAAGTCCCTGTTTGATCTTTTCAAGACATTGTAATCCGTCATATCCCGGCATATTCAGATCCAGCACCACAAGGTCAGGCTTTTCACGCATTACGGCATCAATCAGCTGATGCCCATTCCGGGCTGTTGCCACAATAGCTAAAGAAGCCTCCTCTCTCAAAACAGCCTGTACGCCTTCCAGCATGAACTGGTGGTCATCCGCCAGTATGATCCTGTGTTTTATCATGCACTATGGGTATTTCAATGGTTATAATCAATCCTTTGTTATGGTCGCTGTCAATGGCTATCACCCCCCCGTAATAATTTACCTTCGACCGGATACCCGCCATACCCATCCCGTCGCCTGTTGCCGAATACCCTGCTAATCCTATGCCATTGTCTTCTGCCAGAATGGTAAACACATCTTCCAGTTCTGTTACCTGCAGTAGTGCATGCGTAGCGCCCGAATGTTTTGCTATGTTATTGAGCAATTCGTATATGATGCTGTACAGGGTCAGATAATATTGTTCCAGCCTGGGCTCGTATTGGTCAAAGCCGATCACTTCTACCTGCATGTTTATCCTGCCGGATGTATTGAACAGGCTCACCAGCTTATCAAGGGCAGATTTAAAACCGACCTGCGTCAGCATTACAGGACTTAACGCATGACTCAGGTTCCTTACCATCCCGGATACGATTCCTACGGCCTCTTCTGTTTTTTCGAACTGCGTAGAAACCTCCTGTTGGAGGAACTGCTGTTTTTCCCTGATCGAGGAGAGGTTGAATTTCACGCCGGATAAAAGCGAACCCACCACATCGTGTAGCTGGCTGGCTATGCGGCTACGTTCTTCCTGCTGCACCTGCATCAGCACCCTGGTATTTTCCTTCTGCTGTTGGTTCAGCGTTATCAATAATTCCTCTTTATCGAGGCGATAGCGGTTAAAGCGGTATACAAGTCCTACCGTTAAGATGATCGCCTCCACAACATAACCGAAAGCCAATCCGTAATGACTGAAAAAATAGTCGAACCGGTTAAGGCTTCCGAGCGAAAAGGAGATCTGTAATAGCGCAGATATCAGCAGGATGGATTGCGAAGCAAGGTAAAAAGCTGCCAGCCTGTTTCCCCGGAAGCTGGCGATGATCAGGATGATAAAGGAGACCACAATATACAGCAAAGGAACAATGGGGATGATATACTGCATGTACAACCACCCTTCGTTCAGTTGATTCTGGTCATCCAGCGAGAGAACTAAAATCACACACCCGACAAGGAAAATATTGATGATGCTAAGCGCATAAGATTGCCATTTGTTTTTGATTCCGCCGATATACCTTGCCAGGAACAGAGAAGCGAAAATAAGCGGCATCGGCACAAACAGGGGCCTGGCCTTGCTGGCAAACCAGGGTGTATCGGGCCACAGGTATTCAAATCCATAACCTGCATTCGATAAAACCCATAGCCAGCCCGTAGTAATATACAGTACATAGTACAGGTAGAGCCGGTCTTTTTCAATCACAAAAAGGTATACGCCAAAAATAATCAGCATCAGCAGCATTCCTGTGAAGAGAAAGAGAACAGTTTTGGTAACTGCCTCTTCCTGCAAAGCCTGTTTGATATTGGTTAAATGATAGGAAAGTTGTAATGACTCGTTACGTTTATCTATCCGGGCCAGATAAATTCCTTTTCTGTTCACCGGAAAGTAAAAACCGGTAGCGTTGACGGGTCTCTGCCGGAAAGGATAATAGTCGCCTGTTACCCATTGTGTCTGGATACTGCTGTCTGTAACAAAATAGAAATGAATGCGGTTGATATGATGATGCCCGATGTATAATAACATGGAATCTGCAGGCAAGGTAGCAGGATTTTCATAAATCAGCCAGTAAACAGAACGTGTGAAACTGATATTCTTTCCTTTTTGAGGCGCCTGTTTAACAGCATGGTTCCGGTAAAGTTTCCATATTTGCTGTGCATTGGTGTGAGACGAACTGTCTTCGTAGAGATAAAAAACGGGCGTATTTTTCTGCGCCAGCAATCCGCTTCCCTGTGTCAAAGTGAATAACAGCACTAACAAAAAAACGCGCATGGATATCGGCATTGAATGGATATTGATCAAATATATAAGAGAATGAGTAAATAAAATAAGTTCGTTGAGGTCATCTGCACCAAATTTTCCGCTGGTAGATCTCACATATTAAATACTCGCTATCTTCACTTTTCAATTTTTACATGATCCACGCCACCAAAGGAATTGTGTTACGTACGGTAAAATATGGTGATACCAGTATCATCACTACCGTGTACACGGAGTTGTTCGGGATACAGAGTTATATAGTAAAAGGAGTGCGGCAAAGCAGTAAAACCTCATCGGGTAAAGCAGGTTTCTTTCAGCCATCGGCCATGCTGGAGATGGAAGTATACCACAATGAACAGAAACAACTGCAGTTCATCAAAGAATACCAGTGGAGTTACCTGTACGAGAAAGTATTGTTCGATGTAGTACGCAATACGGTAGCCATGTATGTGATAGAATTATTGCAGCACAGCCTCAAACAACCCGAAGCCAACCCGGAACTGTTTTACCTGATCGAGGACACTTTGAAACAACTGGATAAAGGCAATGATACACTAACCGGAAACCTGCCACTTTATTTCACCCTGCAGCTTGCCGGCGAACTGGGTTTTCAGTTACAGGGCACTTATAGCGAACAAACCCCGGTGTTGGATCTGCAGGAAGGCATGTATATAACCGATACACCCTCGCATCCTTATTATCTGGAAGGCATCATGGCCAAAACAACAGCTGATCTATCCGGACTGCAGTTTTACAATGACCTGGAAAATATCCCTCTCAACCGCAATATGCGTAGGGAGTTGTTACAATCCTATCAGCTGTTTCTGTCTTTACACATTCAGGACTTTGGAGAGCTGCGGAGTTTTGCGATTTTGCAGGAGATTTTATCGTGAGTTGTCAATGGTGAGTTGTCAATGGTGAATGGTCAATATATCTGTACTACCACCTACTAATAACTTCTCATTCACCATTGCCCATTCACCATTCACAAAATTCTTTCTATAGTAACCGTTCTATCCTACTGGATGCGGTCAGTTTCCCATTTTCTATCTGCGATAATAATACAACGCCGGGTTGTTTGCCTTGGTCAAAACTTCCTAACCGGTCATCCATCTGCAAAGCCTGTGCACCATTGCGGGTAGACCATTGCAGTAGTTCAGCTAAAGGGATATGCGAAAAATGCCGGGTGATGGTTTTCAGTTCATCCAGGATACTCAGGCTCCAGTTGCTGGCCAGACTGTCTGTGCCCACCACTAAACGCCCCTGATGTTTACGGAAAAGATCGATGGGTGGAAGGGCCTGTTCAATGTATTGATTGGCATTGATACAGATACACCAACTCAGGTCTGATGACTGACGATTCACGAACAATACATCTTCTTCGCTGGTAAATGTATTATGCACGAGGATCTGTTTGGCAGCGGATGCCATTTTCGGGAAATAGGATTGCAGACTGCTTTTGCCTGTGGGTGAAAAGAAATCGGTATCCATGTTCATCATGCGGTACATCCGCATAAAATCACCTTCTTTTTTTGTGAACAGGGTATCTTCAAAAGCCGTTTCCTGGTTGTGAATAGTAACTGTGTTACCGGCAAAATAGGGAGTGATCAGTTCCCATAATTCGTTTGAAACAGAATACGGCGCATGTGGTGAAAGCCCATTTTTAATTTTTAATTTTTCATTTTTAATTTCTTCAAACGATTGGTAAACTGCCAATGACTTTTCAAATCTCATTTGCGAAACAGACGGCAGCCAGCCGGTGAGTTCGATGAAGTTATAGTAGGCCAGTTTTTGTTTGGTTTTTTGCGAAACCGTGAGTGTGTTATTGCAGATATCGCCCACTGCTACGATGCCGTTGGTCAGCATCTCATCTTCGGCTACCGATATGGCATCGAGGATTTCTGCTTCGGGGAAATGACGCTCGTTCACGATTTTGAACACAAAATCCACCAGACCGGTTTTTTCGGGAATGCGTCCGCGGAGATGGCTCAGTTCCAGGTGGCAGTGGCAGTTGATGAAGCCGGGTGAGAGTAAGCCATTCAGTTGCTGTATGTTCTCGCCGGCCTCTTTTTCATCAAGGATGGTTTCTATGGTTCCTTTTTCATCTGTGATCAATACTTTTTCCGGGCCGAGTAGTTCGGTGCCGGTGAAGAGTTGGGTGGCCTGGAATTTCTGGTAGGACAAAATTTACTGAAGTTTGTATTCTTTGGTTAATGCGTCAACGGGGATCTGAAGAATTTTACTGAATTTCCGGATCATGTTGAGTGAAAGCGCCTGTTTGTAATTTAAGACTTTGCTTACGGTTCCTTTATCACCATATTCCCGGGCCAGATCTGCTGGCTTGTATCCAAAATCTTCCATTCGTATTTTGATGAATTCGATGGGGTCAATTTCGCCAAGTGAATAATGTTTCTTTTCATAAACATTGATAAGGGTTACAAGTAACATAGCTTCGCGATAAGCAATGCTACCCTTTTTGGCATATTTGATCTCTTGAAAACGGCTCATCGCCTTTTCATACTCTTTTTCGTTCTCAAGGTGATACCATGTATGCATAAAATATTTTTAAATGGTCGAAGGATCTATTTTGTCATACTGCGCGTGTGTTCCGATAAACCTGATCTCCACGATGCCTTTATCATATAACACTTCAGCGATCAAACGATATTTGTTATGCTGAATTTCAAACCTTGCTCGGTTGTTTTTAATCATTTTCGCATCCCGAAAAGAATTGAGTATGTCCATTTTGTTTTTCCATGTTGCTTCTTCTGTAATCCGTTGCCAGGTTAACAAACTTTTTTGTGCAGAAGCATGCTCTCTTGCAAAATGGAATAGGAGTCTGATATTGGTAACAATCATGCCGGTGTTTGTACCATCAAAGAACCATGAAAAACCAATTGCTATCGCAACCTGCGTTAAATACTGCGTAAAAATACTAAAAGTTGGCAAATTGCCAACTTTTGAGTCTGAACCGGCAGGTGGATACCTGCTGCTTACAGGCTGCTGAAATGGCTTGCTACAGCTGAATTGTGCGACGCAATCCCGCCATTGGCGGGACTACATAGCAGCAAAATCGCCGGTTTCAGAAAGATATTTTAAAAATGATTCAAAATAATTATTGAAAATCAACAAGTTGTAAAGGTGCGATAGAAAATACTTTCTCAAATGCTTGGAAAATTGAGTGGGTGGGGCCTACCTTCGCCGTCCATTTAAAGTCAGCGGGATAGCGCTGCTTCATTAAAACAAGAAATATTATGAGTAAACTTCATTTCACCACCAAGCATGCAAACGCGGCTACCGTACAGCACAACTGGTATGTGGTTGACGGTACTAATCAAACCGTAGGACGTATTGCATCGAAAATTGCTTCTGTTCTTCGTGGTAAGAACAAAGCCTATTACACCCCGCACGTAGATTGCGGCGATTATGTGATCCTGATCAACGCCGATAAGGTTGTTTTTACAGGTAACAAAGCTGAGCAGAAAATATACCTCAATTATTCCGGTTACCCAGGTGGTAAAAAAGAAGAAGTTGCGGAAGATCTGCTGAAGCGCCGTCCGGAAGTGATCATGGAAAGAGCTGTAAAAGGCATGCTTCCTAAAAACCGCTTGGGCCGTAAAATGATCAAGAAATTCTTCGTGTACGCCGGTGGAACACACCAGCACAGCGCACAGCAGCCGAAAGAATTGAAATTCTAATCAACTTAATCTAACAACTAATTCCAACATAAATGGAAAAACAAAAAAATGCAGTTGGTCGCCGTAAAGAAGCCGTTACCCGCGTCTTCATCAGCAAGGGCGATGGTAAGATCACTGTAAACGACAAAGATTACAAAGCTTATTTTCCACTGGTTTATTTACAGAACCAGGTTGAAGCTCCGCTGAAAACAGCTGAAATGCTGGGTAAAGTGGATATCGTTATCAATGCACAAGGTGGTGGTTTAAAAGGCCAGGCCGAAGCAGCCAAACTGGGTATTGCCCGTGCACTGCTGGAAGTGAACGCTGAATTCCGTCCTGCTCTGAAAGCAGCCGGTCAGCTGAAACGTGATCCACGTGGTGTTGAGCGTAAGAAATTCGGTCATAAGAAAGCACGTAGAAGCTTCCAGTTCAGCAAACGTTAAGATCAGCTATGAGCTGCGAGCCCTGAGCCATGAGCGTTTTGCTCTAAACTCACAGCTCATGGCTCACAGCTTAACCCAATCAAATCATTACAATAATTCATACAAATGGAAAATAACACTTCATTACAACAACAACTGCTGGAGGCCGGTGTACACTTTGGTCACCTGAAAAAGAAGTGGAATCCAAAGATGTTGCCTTACATCTTTGCTGAGAAGAAAGGTATCCACATCATCGACCTGAACAAAACTGTTGATCACCTGCAGGAATCTGCAGCTGCTATCAAGCAGATCGCCAAAAGCGGTAAGAAGATCATGTTCGTGGCTACTAAAAAGCAGGCAAAAGAGATCGTTAGCGAGTGCGCTAAACGTGTAAATATGCCTTATGCTACTGAGCGTTGGTTAGGTGGTATGTTAACCAACTTCAACACCGTTCGTAAGAGCGTGAAAAAAATGCAGAGCATTGAAAAAATGCTGGCTGATGGCAGTGCAGAAAGCCTGACCAAAAAAGAGCGTCTGACTTTGAGCCGCGATAAAGACAAAATGGAGAAAGTATTGGGCGGTATCGCTCAGCTGGGTCGCCTGCCGGCCGCTTTGTTCCTGGTTGATATCGGTCATGAGCATATTGCTTTGTCTGAAGCCAAGCGTCTGGGCATCACTACTTTTGGTATGGTTGATACCAACTGTGATCCTAACAAAGTTGATTTTGCGATTCCTGCAAATGATGATGCTACCAAATCGATCGCGATCATTACTAACTATATCATTGCTGCCATCGCAGAAGGTCTGGCTGAGCGCCAGGCTTCTAAAGACGAAGATGAGTCTGACGACAGTAACAACGAAAACGAAGCAAAAGCCCGTCGCCTGGAAGCTGAAGCACAAGCTGAAGCCGCCCGTGGTGGCCGCTCACGTGGTGCCGCTCCTGCCGGTGGTCCGGGTGGTGCTCCTAAGCGTCGTGTACCAGGTAACCGTCGCCCAGCGGGTGGTGGTAGCGGACCACGCTAGTACCCTGTTTTTACACAGATCTTGATAGAATGCATTAGCCATTAGCAATTAAAAATCAACAATGAAATACTTGTTGGTTTTTAATGGCTGATTGTTAATTGCTAATTGTTAATTTTTAATTTCCTAAGTAATGTCTACAGTAACAATAACCGCACAGGATATTAATAAACTGCGCCAGGCTACCGGTGCAGGTATGATGGATTGCAGAAAAGCGTTAACGGAAACCAATGGCGATTTTGAAGCTGCTATTGACTGGTTACGCAAGCAGGGACAGAAAGTGGCCGCCAAGCGCAGCGACCGTGAAGCGAAAGAAGGTGTGATCATTGCCAAAACCTCTGCTGATAACAAGGTTGGTTTTGTTGTATGTATCAGCTGTGAAACAGATTTCGTATCTAAAAATGCTGAGTTTGTGGCTTTTGCACAGAGCATTGCTGATGCTGCTGTTGCCAATAATGTGAAGAGCGTAGAAGAACTGAACGAAGTGATGATCAACGGAGCGAAAGTGTCTGATATGATCAATGATAAACTGGCTTCTATCGGTGAGAAAATCGGAGTTGCCAAGTTTGAGCGGATTGAAGCACCTTATGTAGCTTCTTATATCCACGGTTCTAACCGTATGGGTGTACTGGTAGGTATGTCTGCCGAAGCTGTAGAAGCAGGTAAAGACGTAGCTATGCAGATTGCCGCTATGAACCCGCTGGCAGTAGATGCCAACAGCATTCCTGCTGAAACCATTGAAAGAGAAAGAGCGATTGTGGTGGATACCATGAAAGCCGATCCTAAGATGGCCGGTAAACCCGATGAAATGATCGCCAAGATCGCAGAAGGTAAACTGAACGCTTTCTTTAAAGAGAACACTTTGCTGGCACAGGCTTTTGTGAAAGACGGTGCGATTACGGTAGAAGCTTACCTGAAATCTGCAGGTGATGTGAAAGTGACTGAATTTAAACGTGTAGCATTAGGATAGTCTCCTTTGCTGTAATATAAAAGGGAACGCAACCGCGTTCCCTTTTTTTATGCACCAGGCGGAAAGAATTTATAAAGCAGATACCAGATCAGGTCTGAGGCATAGTTAGCCAATAGCGATAAACAGACAGCAATAAACAACAGCTTCAGAAAAGAGGCTTTGGGCTGGTAAAAACGGTAAAACCGGAAAATGACCCAAACGGCGCAAAGAAAATAACCGGCAAAATAAAAGTCATTGATAAAACCGGTGCTTACCGGAGCGTGAACGAGGCGTAAAATAAATACGATAGACTGCATCAATAAGGCAACGATGAAACTATAGGCTAACGCATAAATGATCGCGATCCAGCTTTCTACGAAACTGTATTTGGTTTTGCGGAACATGATCCAGCCGATTAATACCAGGATGGGCGCCTGTATCAGCAGTGATATCAGATTCTCCATACCCTGCAGGCTGGCATTTTTGGGTCCGGTCCAGAGTAACCGCAAAACGGGCGCAGCTTTTTCAAATGTATACAGGTGAAAGCTTTTGGCAACATGACCGTACGCTTCACTGATCAGCTTAAGCAATGCGGCCCAGATCAGGAGAAAAGTGATGGGCTTGTGTACTTTTACCCTTTTACCATCGAGGTATTCCTTGATGATAAATGCAGGATTAACTATGAGTTTGCGGGTGGTATACATAAAACTATGTTCCGCATGCGTAAAAAAGTGAACAAGCTCTTCTATCAGATTTTTCCAGGTCAGTTTTTGTACGGTAGCTTTTTGTCCGCATTGATAACAATAGTTTCCTTTAAACCGGGTTCCACAGTTAAGGCATTGTGTGAGTAGGGGTGCTGACATATATAAATATATTACATGGTCTTCATTTTTGCAAGCAGGAGTCTGCGAGGCCGGGATTGCCTCCTTTGGTAAATGAGAACCACCGTTTATCCCCTGTGAAAACCAACGGGCCATCCTGTTAACTTATCTACGATAAGATTCGTTTATTTAGTGCTTAAATCAATCACTATGCGATTACTGTCAGTTTTATGGGTCATGTTACTGGTAAACCAGCTACCTGCACAGGTAGTGCTGAAATTACGGACCGATACTTCTATTCATGCCGTGTTGAACGGCCGTTTGTATATCTACACACAAGCAGATACTTCGAAAGGGATACCCAACCAGCCGGACCCGAAACAGCCCATGTTTGCATTTAACATTACAGGCTGGCAGGGAGAACAGACAGTGGAACTGAATCGTAAGGCAGACCATCTACCTGTAAATTTTTCTGCGTTACAGCCCGGCTATTATAAAGTAGCGGGTATTATTGATACAGATCCCACCGAACGGGGCAGCTTTAATCCCGGTAATGTGTATGCCCGTAAAGAAGCGTTGCTCTATGTAAATGAGAAAGGAGAAGGGACTGCCGAGATTTTGTTTAGCGCTGTTGTTCAACCGAGGAAATTCAGGGAGAACGACTCGTTGAAACAGGTGATCCTTGCCAGTAAACTTTTATCTGATTTCAGAAAGAAACCAGTATTTCTACAGTCAGCCGTCCTCTTGCCGTCTTCCTACCATAATGCCCCTTCCCGTAAATATCCATTGGTACTGGTGATACCGGGCTGGGGTGGCACCCATTATGATTTGCAGGGTAGTGGGCCCGTAAAACGGTATGGAATGAAAGAGGGCAAAGAAAAGATCTTTGTGTACCTCAATCCCGAAAACCAATCTCCCTTCGGTTTGCATGCATTTGTTGATTCGCGGGTAAATGGTCCCTGGGGTAAGGCCTTGGTGGAAGAACTGATTCCTTATCTGCAACAGCAGTACCGGATTAATCCTGATCCATCCCAACATTTTGTAATGGGGCAGAGCACCGGAGGTTATGGGTCTCTTTGGTTACAGGCTCATTATCCGGATGCATTTGGCGGTTGCTGGTCTGTTTCGCCCGACCCGGTAGATTTCAGTGCTTTCACGGGAGTGGATCTCTATGAAAAAGGAGTCAATTTTTTTACAGACAAAACAGGCAGCCTCCGTCCTTTTTACCTGGTCAACGGAAAACCTTTATCCTCTCTTAAAGAATTCGCGGACCTGGAAACTTTTACGGGTGATGGCGAACAACTACAGGCATTTGAAGCCGAGTTTGGTGTGCCGGATGCTTCGGGCAGACCGCGGTTATTGTTTGACCGTCGTACAGGGGTCATTGATCCTGCCGTGGTAAAAAGCTGGAGGCCTTATGATATGGGCTCCTTTATCCAGCAAAACTGGTCCAAACTGGAGAAGAAGTTATCCGATAAAATACATGTGTTTGCAGGTGGCGTGGATAATTTTTTCCTGAACAAAGCGGTAGAAGCTTTTGCCACCAAAGCAAAAACGGCAAAGGCAGCACTGGTAGCAGAGATCATCCCGGGGGCAGATCACTGGAGTATCTGGTCGCCTGAATTTACCCGGCGGGTGCAAAAAGAGATTGACGAAAGGATCAAATGATCCCTTTTTATCTATTTGGAAAGAGGACCCCGCAAAGGTCCTCTTTTTCCTTTTGGCAACTCATCGAAAAATCAGGTTATTTGCATACAAATCAACTGCCCCATGCTCCCTAAGTTCAAACGTATCCTCCTTAAATTATCCGGCGAAGCTCTATTGGGTGACCAGCGCAACGGTGATCCTTTTAACCCTACCATTATTGAACAGTATGCGCATGATATTAAACTGGTAACAGAACTGGGTGTACAGGTAGCGATCGTGATCGGTGGTGGTAATATTTACCGCGGGATGAACGAGGCTGATAGTGGTATTGAGCGTGCCCATGGCGATTATATGGGAATGCTGGCAACCGTGATCAATGCCATGGCCATGCAGGCGATGCTTGAAAAGATCGGGGTGTATACACGCTTACAGAGCGCTATTAATATGGAACAGGTGGCTGAACCCTATATCCGCCGGAAAGCATTGCGTCACCTGGAAAAAGGAAGGGTGGTGATTTTCGGAGCCGGTACGGGTAATCCTTATTTTACTACGGATACTGCCGGATCGCTGCGGGCCATTGAAATGAAAGCAGATGTGATCCTGAAAGGAACCCGTGTAGATGGGGTATACAATGCCGACCCAGAGAAAGACCCAACTGCGGTTAAATACGATAAGATCAGTTTCAGCGAGTGTATCAGTAAGAACCTGAAAGTGATGGACATGACAGCTTTTACCCTTTGTATGGAGAACAAACTACCCATCATTGTGTTTGATATGAATAAACCCGGCAACCTGTTACAGGTGGTAGAAGGTGCCAATGTGGGCACCCTGGTAAGCTGATTCACCCGTTCATATAAAAATTTAGTCAGGTTTTACCCGTGTTGATAATTTCACTGCACATGAAAAAAATAGCTGTTCTCTTCTTTCTGACAACCGGTATTACAGGGTTTGCCCAGCAGAAAATGTCGCTCACCGATGCCATTAATACGGCTTTACAGAATAGCTATGACATCAAGCTGGCCAAAAACAGTATCGAGATCAGCACCATCAACAATTATATAGGCGTGGCCGGTGGTTTGCCCGTTGTTAGTGCTACCGGTAACGACAATGAGCAGGTTACCAGCATCAACCAGAAGTTTGCCGATCCAGCCAGGGATACCAAGCGGGATAATGTAAGTTCCAATAACCTTACTGTAGGTCTTACGGGAAGTATGTTACTCTACAATGGCTCCCGTGTAGTGGCGGCCAAAAAAAGACTGGAAGAACTGCAACAGCAGAACCAGCAATTGCTGAGTGTGCAGGTACAGAACACGATTGCAGCGGTATCTACCAAATATTACGATGTAGTTCGCCAGCAGAGTTACCTGAAAACCATTGCGCAATCCATTGATGTATCCAAACAAAGATTGTCTGTTTTACAAACGCGCAAAGAATTGGGTTTGTCTAATAATGCTGATATTTTTCAGGCGCAGCTTGATCTGAATGCACTGATTCAATCGCAGCAGGCGCAGCAACTGGTGATAGACCAGACCAAAACAGATCTGTTAAACCTGATCTTTCTGAAACCTGATACAAAGATCCTGATCAGTGATACGATCATTGTTGACCGCAAGATCAATATCGACAGTGTACGCAGTAATCTTGCCAAAAATCCATTGCTGGCCGCGGCAGATAAACAGATCCGGATCAATGAATTGCTGGAGAAAGAAACAGCGGCCTTGCGTTATCCCACCCTCCGTGCCAATGCCGGTTATAACCTTACCAGCAGCAAGAGTGCCGCAGGTTTCAGTTTGCTCAACCAGAGTTACGGACCTTTTGTGGGTATCAACCTGGCCATTCCTATCTACAATGGTAGCATCAGTAAAAAGCAACAGCAGGTAGCAGCCATCAATACCCGCAATGCGATGATCCAGCGCGATAATATCCTGCTCGATAATGAAAACGGCATGATCCGTACTTACCAGGCGTATACCAACTCACTTACCCAGCTGGAAACCTCCCTGCAGAATTACACTTTATCTACCCAGTTACTGGAGCTGATCTTACAGAAATTTCAATTGGGCCAGGCCACTATCATTGATGTAAAACAGGCGCAGCAGAGTTTTGAAAACGAAGGCTACCGGTTGGTAAACCTGAACTATGCAGCCAAAGTAGCTGAAATAGAACTGAAGCGGCTGGCCAGTGCATTGGCTTTATAAACAATTCAATCCTCCTTTCTTTACCGGGTATGATTATGTTAGTGTTGATTTATTCCTCATTAACTAAATTGCTGACTTAATACCTGTGAGCATGATACCCCATATTGTTTCCAAACTGCCCGATGTGGGCACCACTATTTTTACGGTAATGAGTCAACTGGCCACTGAATTGGGGGCCGTAAACCTGGGCCAGGGTTTTCCTGATTTTCCGATGAGTGCAGAACTGACATCTCTGGTGGATGCTGCGATGAAAAATGGCTTTAACCAATACACTCACATGAATGGTTTGCCCTTACTGCGGCAGCGGCTGGCAGAAAAAGCTGCGGATCTGTATGGTGCAGCGGTTGATCCGGATACACAGATCACGGTTACACCAGGCGGCACCTATGCCATTTATACTGCCTTAACCACCGTTTTGAGGCCCGGCGATGAAGTGATCGTATTTGAACCGGCCTACGATAGTTATATCCCCAATATTGAGATCAATGGAGCGATAGCAGTGAGGATCTCTCTTCAATACCCTGATTACTCCATTCCCTGGGAAGAAGTGCGTGCAAAGATCACTGCTCGCACAAGGATGATCATGATCAACACACCGCATAATCCAACAGGCAGTGTATTAAGCGAAGCGGATATTGCGGAATTGCGCAGTGTAGTAAAGGATACCGGTATCATGATCCTGAGTGATGAAGTGTATGAGCACCTGATCTTTGACGGCATAGCCCACCAGAGTATGTTGCGTTATCCCGATCTGCTGGAGCGTAGTTTTGTGTGTTTCTCTTTTGGTAAAACCTATCACTGTACCGGCTGGAAACTCGGCTATTGCATCAGCTCGCCCGCTTTGATGAAAGAATACAGAAAAGTACACCAGTTCAATTGCTTCTCCTGCGATACACCCAAACAGGTAGCGATTGCGGAGTATATTCAAAACAAAGAAGCCTATCTGGCATTACCGGCTTTTCTGCAACAGAAAAGAGACTTTTTCAGGGAGCTGATGAAGGCAACTCCTTTCCAATGCATACCCTCGCATGGCAGTTATTTTGAGTGTTACAGTTATGGACATTTCAGCCAGGAACCGGATAAGGAACTGGCCATCCGCTTAACCAGAGAGTATGGTATTGCTACCATTCCGATGTCGGCTTTTTACAAAAAGGGAGAAGACAATAAAGTGTTGCGTTTCTGTTTTGCTAAAAAGGAAGATACCTTAGAGAAAGCGGTAGAGAAACTGGTTGACCTGCAATAGAAATAGGCTGCGTACAACTGTGCCTTGGTGTGCCATTCTCACACCAGGGCACAAAGGCTCAGTTTTATAGGCTCCACCAGTAATTGAACTTCAGCACCAGCGCACGGTTTTTAACAGAGAACGGGCCGGGGAAGTAATTGTCTGTATACACGATAAACAGGTCAGAAGCAGGTTTGTAGCGCCACTGTAAGCGTGCATTTACATTCACATTTTTTTGCTGTTCGTTGTACTGAACATAAGTGGTAATAAACAATTTATTGGTAAGGGTCAGATCCGCTTTGGGTCCGATGAGGAAGAAGGAAACATTGCCCCAGGGTTGGGGTAGTTTCAATTGATTATAACTGGTGCTTATTGCCAGACTCAGGTAAGGCTGGAACCGATACCCGATATCTGATAACAAAGAGAATTTGGTGCCATCTGCATAATAACCGCCGTAACGAATGGAAGCGGAATAGGTAAATAATTGCTGGGGTTGCGATACCACATCAAACCCATAGGTATTGGCCGAATGGCGCGTACCTTTTGCCAGTGAATCTTTCCCGGTATTGGTAGGATCAAAAGGGGTCAGTAATTCTATAAAATCGCGCTGGAAAGAACCGGTGAAAGTAATACGGTTACGCAGTGTTACGAGGTAGGATACATTGAACCAGTCGTCTGTTCTGCGCATTTTTTCTGTGAAGTACATGGCAGCACTCAGTTGCGGACCATGACTCAGTACCTTACCTGTTCTCGGAAAATAATTGCGGATGAGCACCGGGTTGAATTTGATATAACCCTGCCGGGGCACATAACCTGCTTCTGCAGTATAATTTTTGCCAACATATTCGTGTTGCCAGGTAATGTTCCAGATACGGCTGTTGTAATTGATACTGCCGGTATGTGCCAGATCATTACCCGTTTTACCGGGTGTAAATGATTTGATCATCATACCCTTGCCGGTCCAGATATTATTGGAGGAAGCGAGATTGTATTCAAAACCCAGGTTACGGTTATACAAACTGTATTGCGGTTTGGAAGGATCGCTGCTAGGTTGGTAATTCAAAGAAGTTTTATCGAGGTATAAAAAACCGATCGATGATCTTTTAAACAGTTTCCGCTGTAAAGAAACCACGGCAAAATTTTGTGCGGGTAGTCCCCGTTCTTCCACTTTTTCTGTCTGGATATTCATCGCGCCTATGCGCCAGTTTTTATCGAGTTTGCCACTGAGGCGGGCGCCGAAACTGATCGGCACACCCAAACCGATCCTGCGCGAAAAGAACGGGCGGATATTGGTGTTCCCGAAATTGCCGAAGATGTCATTGTTTTCCAGAAAGAATTGTCTTCTCTCGGGAAAGAATAATTCAAACCGGTCCAGGTTGGTTACCTGTTTGTCTACTTCTACCTGAGAAAAATCAGGATGAAGCGTGAGGTCGAGATTGAGGGAGGAGGTTACTGAGATCTTGGCGTCCAGACCGATATCAGATTTGTATTGAGTGGGAGTTTTGTTCACATAATCTTTCGACAGACCACTCAATACATAAGGGATCACTGAAACATTGGGGCCCTGCACGGGCGGTGGCTCATCCCATACCAATACACCTGTGTAGGCCAATGAAGCGGTGGGGAACTGTCGGGGTACCGGTGCCCAGCTTGATTTTTCGGTTGTTTTCAGATCGTTCCTGCTGAAATTAATACCCCATTCCCGGATTCCTTTTTTATAACGGATGGTTTTAAAAGGGATGGCCGCTTCAAAGATCCAGCGATCGGGATAATCGGTAACAGCAGATGTCCATTTGTTGTCCCAGTTCAGATCGGCTTTTCCTCCTTCGTATAAAGTGGCATCCCACTGGGCACCTGCGGCATTGGCCCCAAAAGTGAAACCATTGGTCTGGTCTTCAAACGGATCGATGAAAAAAATAAAATTATCATTCTTGCCGAAATTGAAATCCCTTCTCAAAGATTCTACCATATTGGCACCCTGAATTTTTTTGTAGCAGATGGCGATGATATAAAGGTTATGGTCATCGTAACACATCCGCACATCGGTAGGTACGGTAGCCATACTGGTGTCCATGGGTAATACCATGTAAAATTTGTCGGCCCGTTCCGCTTTTTCCCAGGCAGGATCGTTGATGAAGCCATCGACCTGTACAGCAACATTTGTTCGATGAATGGGTAGGCGGAAAGCGTCGTTCTTTTTCTGGGCAGTAAGGGTCAGCGACAAGAGCAGACCGATCAGGGAAAAAAGTTTTTTCAATGCAGTAAATTTCCTTGGGGGGCGATAAATGGCTGTAAGGTAAATGCTATTTCTGAATCGCATCTGCTTTCCTGCAGAAAAATCAAAGCCACGAACCCACAGATAGTAGTTGCTTATCTGCGAACCCGTGGCCAATGAAGATTGTTGGGATTATCTCCAGCCGTCTCCGTCAAGTATATTGCCGATACCACCGAGAATGCTGCCTTCCTCTTTACGGCTGGTAGTAGCATAACGCAGTATTCTTCCGGCCAGGCGACTGATGGGCAGGGTCTGGATCCACACGGTTCCTGAACCCCGCAGCGTTGCAAAAAACAAACCTTCGCCACCGAAGATGGTATTCTTGATACCGCCTACAAACTGGATATCATAATCAATGCCATTGGTAAAGCCCACAATACAACCGGTATCGATGCGTAATGTTTCACCAGGTATCAGACGTTTTTCAATTACATGTCCGCAGGCATGCAGAAAAGCCATTCCATCGCCTTCCAGTTTCTCCATGATAAATCCTTCGCCGCCAAACAATCCGGTACCCAGTTTACGCTGGAACTCGATGCCGATGCTTACGCCCTTGGCAGCGCAGAGAAATGCATCTTTCTGGCATACTACTCTGTTGCCATAACGGGCCAGATCCAAGGGTATGATTTTACCGGGATAGGGTGAAGCAAAACTGACACTTCTCTTCCCATTTCCTACATTGGTAAAAGCCGTCATGAACAGGTTTTCGCCCACCAGTACCCGTTTACCGGCATTTAATAGTTTGCCGAGAAAGCTGCTGTTCTGCTGCTGGCTACCATCTCCGAATAAGGTTTCCATCTGGATATTGTCATCCATCATCATAAAGGCCCCGGGTTCTGCAATGGCAGTTTCGTTGGGGTCCAGCTCAACTTCTACATACTGCATTTCTTCTCCAAAAATGCGGTAGTCTATTTCGTGGTTCTGTAACATTTTTTTGTTTTTATGAATATAAGAAAGCTATGTCGGGTGTGAAAATATTTTCGTGATGAGCGGGAACGATTAGCGAATTAGGGGATGACGGATTGGCGGATTTTAATGCATAAATCCAATCCGTAATTCGTGAATCCGCAATCCGCTAATCCTCCTCACAAAAAAACCGCCTCCGAAAGGGAGGCGGTTCCATTATAAAACCAAAATCAACTGTATCTTATGCAGCCGGTGAATCTTTCATTTTACCGAGCCATACTTTTTTACCCTGGATTCTTCTTACGAGGAACATGATACCAACCGTAATGAAGAAGAAAGGTCCGGTGAAACCTAAAAGTGCCACATACTTGGTACCGTAGAATTTCTCCATCGGTCTTCTCAGTCTTTCGCTGATCAGGTACATACTCGGTACCATTACCAGTGTTAAGAAGAATGCGAAGATCAGACCGAAGATGATGGTCCAGCTCAGTGGTCCCCAGAATACCACACTATCACCGCCTATGAAAATATGCGGATTAAAATGGGTGAACAGGGAAACGAAATCGATATTGAAGCCTACTGCCAATGGCAACAGTCCCAGCATGGTGGCCAGTGCTGTCAGCATTACCGGGATGATACGGATCTTTCCGGCCTCAATAGCGGCTGCCCTTGTTTTGTATCCTCTGCCACGCAGTTCATCGGTGAACTCGATCAGCAGGATTCCGTTTTTAATTACGATACCCGCCAGACCGATAATACCTACACCCACCATGATAGTGGCCATAGACATACCCGTGATGGCATAACCGATCAATACCCCGATAATGGAGAAGAAGATCTCTGTTAATACGATGAACGGTTTACTCAGACTGTTAAACTGTAATACCAGGATCAGGAAGATGAGCAGTAAAGCAGATAACATAGAAGTTCCGAGGAAGCTCATGGTTTCGGCCTGTTGCTCTCCTTCGCCCGTCTGTTTGATGGTTACATCTGAAGGGATCCTTGTTTTGTCTTTGAACTCTGCGATCTTTTTGGCCAATTCCGCATTGATCGGTCCGGTTAAGGATGGATCAGTTACATTGGATTGCAGCTGAATAGTACGTTTTACGTTCTTACGTTTTACACCACCCGAAGTATTCGTATAGTCAACCGTAGCCACTGCATTCAGTGGAACCTGTTTGATACCCATGGTGCTCATATCACGGAAAGTGATGCGCATATTCATCAGGTCGTTGATATTGTTACGCTGCAACTGGTTATAACGGATCTGGATCTTGTATTCATCTTCACCATCTTTCAGTTTGCTGGCTTCTTTTCCGAATACGGCGGCACGGATCTCCATACCGATCTGCGCAGTGCTGATACCTTCGCGTAAAGCCCTTTCGCGATCAATATTGATAGTTACTTCGGGGTTTTGCAGGTCTACATCCAGTTTCAAACCTTCAATACCGTTGATCCGGTTGGTGTCGAGGTGGTTCTGCAGGTCATAGGCTACTTTGGCGATCTCATCAAAATTGTCACCAGTTACTTCTATGTTTACCGGAGGATCTGTTGGCGGACCGGCATCTTCCTGTTTTACTTCAATCGTGGCACCGGGAATTCCCTTCATCTGTTCGCGGATGGCAGCCATCAGCGGAGCGGTGGATTTACCGTGTCGTTTTTCAAATTCTACAAAAGAAACCTGGATCCTTCCGAGGTTACTCTGGGTACTACGGTTATTGTCTCTCGGATTATTCGCACTCACGGCAACGTTCACGATCACACTTTCTACGATGGCGTTTTCTTTGCCGGGCAATTCTTTATCCAGTACTTTATACACCCTTGATTCGAGGATCCGTGTAACCGAATCTGTAGCGGTGGTTTTGGTACCGATCGGCATTTTCAGGTATACATATACAAAGTTCGGATCTCCGCTGGGGAAAAACGGTTTGGGGTTATTCCGCAGTATCAACATGAATAAAGAGATCGGGAATAAGAGGAATAACCAGAGCATCAGTCTTGCCGGACGTGCGCCCTTTAATACCCAATGCAGCATTTTCTCATACTTGTTCATCAGGTTAGGTAATACCTTTTCCTGGAAAGTATGTATCATATCGCGCAGCACAAAACGGTTCAGCACCATGAAGGCAGCCATCACCAGCAGGAAGTTGCCAAAGCCATGCCAGCCAGCGAGATTGAACAGGATACCGAAAGAGATCATAGCCCAGAAGAACGGGTTTTTGAATACCTCTTTTTTCGGCTTGTCAAACTCCCTTCCATCGGGGCGCATAAAACTCACCGCGAATACGGGGTTCATGATAAAGGCCACGATCAGGGAAGCTGCCAGTGTCAGGATCAGCATGGTAGGCAGGTAGATCATGAATTTACCAATGATGCCCTTCCATAGCAATAATGGAAAGAAGGGTGCCAGTGTAGTAAGTGTACCAGCCAGTACGGGGATGAATACTTCACCCGCCGCTTCTTTTGCCGCCCGCTGAATTTTTACTCTTCCGTTATTATAGATCCGGTGTGTATTCTCGATCACCACAATGGCATCATCCACAATAATGCCCAATCCGAACAACAGGGCAAAGAGCACGATAAAGTTGAGGGTTACATGCGTACCCACAATCGAATCTGCTGCCGGTAGAAAGAGAAAGGCCACGAACACACTTAACGGTACGCTCAATGCCACAAAGAAGGCATTGGTAACACCCATGAAGAACATCAATACCAATAATACCAGCACGAAACCGATCACAATGGTATTGACCAGTTCGTTGAAAGAGGTTTTGGTTTTTACACTCTGGTCGCCGGTGATAACAATTTTCAGGTTGGGGGGCAGTTCCTGCCTTTCTTTCATCTCTTCTACAATCGCCTTGATCTTATCAGCAGCATTAATCAGGTTTTCTCCACTTCTTTTAATGATATTGAGGGTTACCACATTTTTGCCATCGAGGCGGGCAAAACTTTCAGTTTCTTTTACCGTATCAATGATCTCGGCCACATCTCTCAGATAAATAGGAGCTGCCTGTAAATTCTTCACCACAATATTGCGCATCTCAAGGGCAGAAGCAAACTGTCCTTTTACACGGATGGTTCTTTTCATTTCACCCACTTCAATCAATCCGCCACTGATATCGCGGTTTTCGTAACTGATGGCATTGGAGATATCTGTGAACGAAAGTTTGGCCGCCTGCATTTTAAAAGGATCCACATTGATCTGGATCTCTCTTTCCGGTGCTCCTACAATATCGGCTCTGCTGATCTCTGTCAACTCTTCAAAGTGATCCTGCATATTGTCGGCATACTTTTTCAGTGTCATACCGTCATAATCCCCACTCACGTTTACATACATGATGGGCATTTCACTGAAATCGAATTCCTGTACGTTGGGTAACTGCGTAAGGTCGGTGGGCAGATCGGTCTGCGCTTTGTCTATCGCATCTTTTACTTTCTGTTTGGCTACTTCTGTTTTTACATCGGTATCAAACTCAACAATGATGAGCGAGAAATCCTGTTGTGAGGTAGACTGGATCTTTTTTACCTTGGCACCACTGATCCCTTTCAATTGTTTCTCGATGGGGCGTGTTACCAGGTTTTCCATGTCTTTGGGCGAGGTTCCGAAATAAACGGTGCTTACACTGATGGTAGGTACCACAATATCCGGGAACTGCTCCTTGGGTAATGTATTGAACTTGTTCAGTCCATACAATGAGATCAGTATGGTGATGATATACATCGCCGTACGGTTATCAACAGCCCAACTGGTAGGTTTGAACTCTTTGAATTTTTTGGCGATGCCTTCTATGAATGGATGCATGTTATATTTTTTTAAGTAGTCAGCTTGGTTCGTGAGACGTGAATCGTGAATCGTCAGTGGTGAGTTGTAAGCCGTCAGTGTTTATACTCACTACTGACGATTCACGATTCACTTCTCCAGATTAATTCGTCCTCAATAACTGTCCGTCGTAAATATTCTGGAAACCTTCAGTGATCAGTTTCTCGCCGGCCTGTAAGCCCGATTTTACTTCAATCAGTGCATTGTATAATTCACCTACCTGGATCTGTCTTTTTCTGGCCACCAGTTTGCCGCCTTCTGTTACGGATACATATACGTATTTGCCTTTTTCATCAGTGCCAACGGTATTTACCGGGATGGCAATGGCATTTACAGCACTGTAATCGAGGATCCGAACCATGGCAATCTGGTTAGGGCGGATAGCCGGATCAGATGGCAAAGAAGCTTCTGCGCGGAAGGAACGGTTATTAGGATCGATCACTTTGCCTGAAACAGAGATGCTGGTGTTGAAGGTCTTGTCGATATCGGGCAGTGAAACTACCACCACAGAACCTTGTTTAATCTTGCCACTGTAGTTCTCCGGAACATCGGTTACTACTTTCAGGCTTTTTGTATTCACGATCTTGATCTGTGGTAAAGTACCCGCAAAACCGGTAAACAGTTCGCCTACACGTACATTCACTTCATCCGCAATTCCTTCCACATCGCTGTATACATTGGCACCGCTCTGCTGCTCCTGCTGCACTTTGATAGATTCTTCTGCTGCTTTCACCTGTCTTTCCAGTCCTTCCACATTGGTTCTGGCACTGATCAGTTCGATCTCTGTACCGATACCCTGTTTCCAGAGATTACTTCTTCTGTTATATACATCTTTGGCAAACGTGAGCTGGGTTTTCAGCGCTTCTGCATTCTGGCGCGAAGCAGCTATCTGCTGTTTTACAATGGCGTCGTCCAGCTTCAGCAGTAACTGCCCTTTTTTTACATAGTCGCCTCTTTTCACATACACTGCCCGAACCTGCCCGCCGCCTAAACGGGGAGAGATATAGGAGATGTCATTGGCATCTACCCTGCCCTGCAGGTCGATATAATGTGAGAAGTTCTGCGTGGTAATCGCTGCAGTACCTACTAGTTTGGCCACTTCTTCTTTTACAGCCGAAGTATCCAGTTTGGCGATCTCTGTTTCAAGGGCCTTGATCTTATCGGCCACGGTATTGTGTTCTTTTTTCAGTTTCTCCAGTTCTGCTTTTTTTGCGGTCAGTGATCCACTGCTTTCTGTGTTATTACCACAGGAGGCCAGAACAAGGGAGCTGGTGATGAAAATAACTTGTATGAACTTTTGCATATCCTAAGATTTATTAGTTGTTGGTTTTATAATTTTCCGGTTGCTTTCTGGTAATCTACTTTGGCAATGATGGCACTGTACAAGGAACTGATATAATTGGTTTGTGCCGTTACCAGGTCTGTTTGTGCAGCAGTGATCTCGGTATTGGATCCTGTACCTACTTCAAATTTCTTTTTGGTCTGGTTGTACACTTCTTCTGCCAGTTCCATATTTTTTTTCTGTGTAATCATGGTGGCCAGTGCCGATTTGAAGTTGATCTTTGCTTGTTCTACTTCGCTGTCAATGGTCAGTTTCAGGTTTTCCAGCTGGTTCTCTGTTTGCTTCAGCTCGATCCTGGAACGTTTGATACGGGCGCTGCGGGCAAAACCATCAAAAATAGGGACGGAGAGATTCAGTCCTACATAGGAGGTAGTGAACCAATCCCCTTTCCCGAAAATATCGAACTTATTACGCTGCGCATTTTTGCTATAGGCGCCGGTCAGTGAAAGGGTAGGGATATAACTCAACTGATACCGTTTGATATTAAACTCATTCAGTTTTTTACCCAGCGAAAGATATTGGAACTCTTTTCTGTCTGTATACTGGTAAGCGGTATCATTCGAAAAGTCTTCTTTTACCTGTTCATCACTAATTTTATCTGTCAGTACCAGGGTATCTCTTACAGGCATACCCATCAGGGTTTTCAACCCCAGGTAACCGATGCTGATGCTGTTCAGCGCTTTTGTTTTTTCGGTTTGCAGATTCGACAGTTGTACAGAAATTTTATCGAGGTCCAGTTTCTCAGCAAAACCATTTTTATACAATTCACCCGCATCATGCTTCAGTTTTTCCAGACGGGCAATATTCGCATCCAGTAATTCCAGTTGTGTTTTACTTAATACCAGCTGGTAATAGATTTTGTGAATATTGGTTTTGATTATTTCTTCGGTTACTTCCTTGTTTTTGGTCTGGAACTCAATCGAAGTGGCCCTTGCCTGCAAAGCAATAAATACCTGACCATCGAAGAGCAGTTGCTGCAGCTGTATGGTAGCGGTAGAGTTATACTTGGTACCAAACTGGACCGGGATATAAGTGCCGGCCGGCTGACCAAATATCTCACCCGGTAATAACGAGGTAGGGATTTTGATGTAATCGGTGATACCTGCAGATCCCGTAATATTCGGTAAAGCAGAAGCCGTGATCTCACGGTTAGTCTGTTGCTGGCTTTGGATATTCAGCAAAGCATTCTTCACCTGTACATTGTTTTTGGCAGCGTATTCCACCGCCTGTTGAATGGTGAATGCATGTTTGGTGGGTGTTTGGGCATCGACAAGCGAAATGCCTGTCATCAACACCAAAACCAGGGATGCAATTCTGGTAAGTCCTCTGTTGTTCATAAGCTAAATGGATTTTAGTCTTTGTTGCTTGTATTTCTGAATCAGTTTCTGGCCCTTGGCTGTTGCCAGGCCGTATAAAAAATTATCGGTTATTTCTGTTACTACCATCGGAAGACTGTTTTTGCCCACCGGGAACATTTCCGGGTTAAATACGAGGTAAGTGGCCGCCAAACGAAAACGGGCCATGATCTCTGTATTCACTTCTTCCCTGTACAATCCATCCCGTTTACCCCATTCCATGTTCTCTTTGATAATGGTGTATAAGAACTTGTTTTTGAACTCGTTGTGCTTTTTAAAAGCTGCCGGATGGTATTTCTCCAGGTCAAACAGCACATTCGGGTTCATCTTGGTCAGTACTTCCTGTAACATGTCTACGGCCATGAATACTTCATGTATCGCATTTTCACTCTTGGCTTTATGCTGGTTGCACTCGCATTGACTGGCATCTAATTCAATATCAATCACATCTGCTACCAGTGAATCCTTGTCTGCGTAAAACTGGTAAATGGTCTTTTTGCTCATTCCCAGCTGACTGGCCACTTCGTCCATGCTAACACTCCGGATCCCGTACCGCATAAACAGCTCGTGGGCCTTATTGGCTATTCGCTCTCTTGGTTCCATATTAATTTTAAAATGAGGGAGCGCAAAACTATGGAAACTCAAACCGTAACCAAAGTTTCCTGCCTCTTTTTTTTATTATTTTTGTGTTAAGCGGTTGCTGGTAGGGATGAATGATGGCAGCAAATGCTTACTGGTGTTAGTTTTCAGCGGAATCCGCTGCTGCCAAAAGCTAATAAAGCCGCCCGAATCCTGATTTCTTATTTACTTTACAGCTTAATCAGCTTTGCATGAAAAGGCCTCAACCCCGTGTTACTATCCGATTTTACCTGAAAAAATTGCTACAGTTTTTTTTCCAGGGCTTGATTGTATTGGCACCTATCGGGATCACGCTTTGGGTGGTAGTGGGGCTTTTTAACTTCGTAGATGGCATCCTTCCCAATATTGTATACACACTGGCGCCAGAACTGCTTACCAGAGATGCCGGTGGTAATATCAGTAAGATTCCCGGACTGGGTTTTGTGGTAGTGATCGTGCTGGTCTTATTTGTAGGATGGGTATCTTCCCTCTTTGTGGTAGGCCGCCTGGTAACCTTATTGGATACGGTATTGGAGAAAACGCCCGGTATCAAATTCATCTATTCTTCCGTAAAGGATTTCCTGGAAGCTTTTGCCGGCAATAAAAAGAAATTTGACAAACCCGTACTGGTAAACGTAGATGCGCCCGATGTATGGCGGATCGGCTTCATTACCCAGCAGAATGCCCACGAATTTGGTATGCAGGAGCATGTAACGGTGTATGTGCCGCATTCTTACGCCATATCCGGCATCACTTATATCGTTCCCCGCGAGCGGATCCGGTTATTGCCCCATGTCAGCGCGGCTGATGCGATGAAATATACGGTATCGGGTGGGGTGACAGATGTACACGAGTAGCGGGGTGAGTCGGCAATCGTCAGTCGTGAGACGTGAGTTGGGACCGTGTGGGGCCGGGATGTTCGACCATTATGAACGAAAGAGTAATAAGCGCCCCTAACGCTAATCACCTACTGACGCCTCACGACTGACGACTGACGCCTCACGATTCACGTCTCCCGAATTCCTTACTTTCGCATCACAAGCAATCGATATGAAACTGCATAATTTTAATTCTGGCCCATCTATTCTGCCACAATCTGTACTGGAAGAAGCTTCCAGGGCCATTCTCAATTTCAACGATACGGGATTATCTATACTGGAGATCGGACACCGTACACCCTGGTTTGGCGAGGTATTGAATGAAGCCATCTCCTCCGTAAAAACACTGATGCAACTGGATGATAGTTATGAAGTATTGTTTCTGCATGGCGGTGCCACCACTCAGTTTATGCAGGTGCCGATGAATTTACTGGATGAGGGAGAAACAGCGGCTTATTGCGATAACGGCATCTGGGGGAAAAAAGCAGCCAAAGAAGCTTCCCTGTTCGGAAAGGTGCAGGTGGTGGCCGATAGTTCGGATAAACAGCATACTTATATACAGAAGCAACTGGTGATCCCGGCAGATGCAAAATATCTGCATATCACGTCTAATAATACGGTAGAAGGTACCCAGTGGCACCAGTTTCCGGATACATCTATACCGCTGGTGGCAGATATGAGCAGTGATATCTTCAGTAAACCGGTTGATTTTACCAAATTCTCCCTGATCTATGCCGGTGCGCAGAAGAATATGGGCGCAGCGGGCGTAAACCTGGTAGTGGTGAAAAAAGAGGTCCTGGGTAAGATCCGTCGACGGATCCCCACTATCATGGACTACCAGAAACATATCGAAGCCGGCTCGCTGATGAACACACCGCCCGTTTTTGCCGTATATGTAAGTATGTTAACCCTGCGCTGGATACTGGAGCAGGGCGGACTGGCAGAAATGGAGAGAAGAACCATCGAGAAATCTACTTTGTTATATAATACCATCGACAGCCTGCCCATATTTAAAGCATTGGTAGCCAGGGAAGACCGTAGCCAGATGAATGCGGTTTTCTTCCTCAGCGACCCTGCCCTGGAAGCACCCTTCCTCGACCTCTGTAAAAAAGAAGGAATGATCGGGGTGAAAGGCTACCGAACGGTAGGTGGTGTACGTGTAAGTATGTATAATGCCCTCCCCCTGGAAAGTGTACAGTTCTTCTGCGACCTGATGAAAGTTTTTGCATCGCGTAAGGGATAATTTGATAAGCGGTTGCTGCGGTAATGTCTTTTGACGTAATTTTGGACCGAAAAACGATTTTGGTCGAAAGTATGATTCCAACAAAAGACGATATTATCCGTGAAGAGATCCTGCGGGAAGCACAGCAACTATTCAGGCAATATGGCGTGAAGAAGACCACCATGGAAGACATTGCCAAAGCCATGGGTAAGGGTAAGAGCACACTCTATTATTATTACTGCAGTAAGGAAGAGATCTTCGATGCCGTGATCCTGAAAGAGATGGGCGAAGTATTTAACCAGGTGAAACAGGCTGTAGCCAAAGCAGTTACTGCTGAAGACAAACTGCGCGCCTTCACACTTACCAAGATCAAAGCCGTTCAGAAATATGCCAATCTATACAAAATAGTAAAGGGCGAAATGCAGGAGAACCTGCATTGCATGAAACATTTGCACACAGAATATGACACCCACGAGATCAAACTGGTAAAAGAGATCCTGAAATACGGGGTGAATAATGGCGAATTCAGTAAAGTGATAGGGAAAGAACTGGGCATTTTACCATCGGTAATGGTAAGCTCGCTGCGCGGACTGGAACGGGATATGTTTATCGAAGCTCGGTACGCCAGACTGGAGCCCCGTATGGAATCGATCATGGCCATTCTGATCCGTGGATTAAAAACTGATCCTGTATAATATCGTATATCCGGAAAACAACATCAATAAAACGAAAAATATGAAAGAACAGATTCAACCAGCAGATGGGAAATTAGGAATCCTCTTACCAGGTTTGGGAGCGGTAGCCACTACAATGATCGCCGGCGTTATTGCGGTGAACAAAGGATTATCGCAACCTATCGGAGCCCTTACACAGATGGGCAATATTCGTTTGGGTAAACGTACAGAGAACCGTTATCCACTGATCAAAGATTTTGTACCGCTGGCTGATCTCAACCAGATCGCTTTTGGCGGATGGGATGTGTATTCCGATAACGTGTACGAAGCTGCCATGAATGCCAAAGTACTGGAAGCCGGTCTGTTGCAATCCATCAAACCCGAACTGGAAGCCATCAAACCCATGAAAGCGGTGTTTGATAAATCTTATGTGAAAAATCTCGATGGTTCTCACATTAAAACAGCTGCAACGAAATATGACCTGGCAAAAGAAGTGATGAATGATATCGAAAACTTCAAAGAGACCCATGATTGCAACCGCGTGGTAATTGTATGGTGCGGTTCTACTGAAAAATATATTGAAGAATCAGCAGTACACCAGACCATCGAATCATTTGAAGAAGGTCTGCGCAACAATGATCCTGCCATTTCGCCGAGTATGATCTATGCGTATGCCGCACTTAGCTTAGGTGTTCCGTTTGCCAATGGCGCACCCAATCTTACCTGCGATATTCCTGCGTTGATGGAACTGGCCAAAGAAACCGGCACGCCTATCAGCGGTAAAGATTTCAAAACCGGGCAGACATTGATGAAAACCATCGTGGCACCGGGTTTACATGCACGCGCATTGGGTGTTCGTGGCTGGTTCTCTACCAATATTCTGGGTAACCGAGATGGACTGGTATTGGATGATCCGGATAATTTTAAAACCAAAGAAGTTTCTAAACTCAGTGTGCTGGAAGATATTCTGCAACCGGAGATCAATCCTGCTTTGTACGGCGATCTGTATCATAAAGTACGGATTAACTACTATCCGCCACATGGTGATAACAAAGAGAGCTGGGATAATATCGACATCTTCGGATGGTTGGGTTATGGCATGCAGATCAAGATCAATTTTCTTTGCCGCGATTCGATACTGGCAGCACCGATTGTGTTAGACCTGGCTCTGTTCATGGACCTGGCCAAACGTGCAGAAATGTCGGGTATCCAGGAATGGTTGTCCTTCTATTTCAAATCGCCGCAAACAGCACCGGGCCTGCGTCCGGAGCATGATATTTTCAAACAACTGATCAAACTGCAGAATACCCTGCGTCATATCATGGGTGAGGACCTGATCACACACCTGGGATTGGATTACTACCAGGATCTGGTAGAAGCGTTATGATGCAGTTACCAAAAATAACAGCCGGTTGCCTGGGCATCGGGTATATCAAAGGCGGCGGCACAATCGCTGCCATGGTAACCTGTTTTCTCTGGTGGAAGGCGGTAGTAAATGGTGTTACAGAAGAAACGATGATAGCTGCTACGGCAGCCATCATCGTTATCGGAATATGGGCGGCTTATGTGGTAGAGAAAGACTGGGGTAAAGACAGCAGCCGGGTGGTAATTGATGAGGCAGCAGGTATGTGTATCAGCCTGCTCTTTATACCTGTTAGCTGGCCTTGGATATTGGCAGCACTGGTACTGTTCCGTTTTTTTGATATCGTAAAACCGCTGTATATCCGAAAAGCAGAGTCGTTACCCGGAGGTTGGGGTGTGATGGCTGATGATATACTGGCGGGCATTTATACCAACCTATTGTTACAACTGATACTAGTAATTATTGCATGGCAACATTTGTAAAAGCACAGGCAGCATCTATCACGGCCACATTGGTGGATTTTACAATGACCATTGTATTGAAAGAAGTGTTTGGTTGCTGGTACCTGCTGGCCAGCGTGTTGGGAACCATCAGCGGGGGAGTGGTGAATTTTCTGATGAACCGCTCCTGGGTATTTAAAGCAAAAAGTAAAAAAATTCATTTCCAGGCCTTACGGTATATCCTGGTCTGGATAGGGAACCTGGTACTGGTATCAGGTGGTGTTTTTTTACTGACACATTTTGCCGGTTACAGTTACGTAGTATCAAAAGCTACGGTATCTCTGGCGGTAGGAGTGTTCTATAATTATGTATTGCAAAAAAGATTCGTGTTTAAATAATAAAAAATGACAAGTAAACAATTGAGAAGAGGGGTGTTGCTGGCGCTGATCATATTCACCGGGATAGTACAAAGCTTTGCACAAACCGTTGTGCAGGGTGTGGTTACCGATATTTATAGTAAACAACCACTTCAATATGTAAGCGTGGTGCTGAAAGGCGGCCGCGGAACTGTAACAGATAGCCTGGGAAGATATAAGCTCACGTCCTCCGGTAAAATTGCGATGCTGCAGGTAACCTATGTGGGTTATCTGACCATCCTGAAGCCGATTACACCGGGTATCACACAAACTATCGATTTTGAGCTGGAAACCGATCCCAAGGCAATCAACAGTGTTACAGTAACCACGCGTAAAAGAGCACCGTATCGTAACAAGGGTAATCCGGCCGTAGAATTGATCAGGAGGGTGATTGCCAATAAACCGCTTAACCGTACAGATAGCTACAATTATGTGCAGTACGAGCAGTATGAGAAAATGCAGGTATCTATCAGTAATGTTTCTGATAAATTGGCCAATTCTAAACTGCTCAAAAACTATAAATTTCTTTTCGAAAACAGGGATACCACCAAACTGGAGGGTAAGGCATTATTGCCGGTGTATCTCGAAGAAACCCTCTCGCAGAAATATTACCGTAAGAAACCCGAGAAAACAAAGACCATTGTTACGGGCGAGAAGCGGGTAAATTTTGGTGAGTACATTGATAATGCCGGCGTGAGCAGTTACCTGAACCGACTGTATATGGATGTAGATATCTATGATAACGATATCCCGTTATTCACGTACCAGTTCCTGAGTCCTATTGCCGACCTGGCACCTACTTTTTACATGTATTATATCAGGGATACCACGGTGGATGCCAATGGACACAAACTGATCAAAATTTATTTTACGCCAAGAAATACCAACGACCTCTTATTCCGCGGAAACATGTGGGTAACACTGGATGGAAATTATTCGGTGGAAAAAATCAATATGTTCCTGAGTAAAAATGCCAACCTGAATTTTGTCAGGGAACTGCATATTGACCTCGACTTTGAAAAAAGTGAAGACAGCCGTTACCACCTGAGCCGCAGTAATATCATGGCAGATGCGAGTGTAACCAAAGGATCGGGAACAGGATTTTTTGGGGAGCGGACCGTATCCTACCGCAAATTCAAGATCAACCAGGCTTTGCCGGATAGTGTGTACGACGGACCGGCACTGGTAAAAAAAGAGAAAGCTGATAAACTGCCGGATGATTTCTGGAAAGCCGGACGGCATGATACACTTACGCATACCGAATCGAAAGTGTACAGCAATATCGACAGTCTGGAAAAAATGCCCTCTTTCCGCAGAACGCTGGCTATTGCTACCTTTTTGGTTGCAGGTTACACTTCTGTAGGGCCTTTTGAAATCGGACCTGCCGCTGCTTTTTATAGTTTTAACCCGGTAGAAGGGTTTAAACTGCGCCTGGGAGGAAGAACCACGCCTAAATTCAGCAAACGTTTGTATTTCGAAACCTACGGAGCGTATGGATTTAAAGATGAACGCTGGAAGGGATTCCTCAGTACCACTTATTCGCTCAATAATAAATCGATCTATTCCTTCCCGCTGAATTATGTGCGGGTAAGTTACCAGCATGATACCAAAATTCCCGGACAGGAACTGCAGTTTGTGGCAGAAGATAACTTCCTGCTTTCTTTCAAAAGAGGTAAGAACGATAAGTGGTTATACAACAGCAATTTTAAAATTGATTTTGTAAAAGAGTTTGAAAATCACCTGTCTTTTTCACTCGGGTTCAAAAACTGGAAACAGGAACCGGCCGGCGCTATCATTTACAACAAAGAGGTGAACGGATCTGTGGTGAATGTAAATAAACTCATCACTTCCGAGTTCTCCGGCGAATTACGCTGGGCACCCAAAGAGCAGTTTTACCAGGGTAAAGTGTATCGTATTCCCATTATCAATAAATATCCCATCTTCACCCTGCGTTTTATCGCCGGTGTGAAAGGATTGCTGAACAGCGAATACAATTACCAGAACATCAGTGCGCGTTTTGAAAAACGTGCGTATATGTCGCAGCTGGGTTACAGTGATCTGGTAGTGGAGGGAGGATATATTTTTGGAAAGATCCCTTACCCGCTGATGACGGTACACCGTGCCAACCAGACCTATGCTTATCAGCTCAATTCTTATAACCTGATGAATTTCCAGGAATTTGTAAGTGATCGCTTTCTGGGCGTTTCGATTGATCACCATTTTAATGGGCTCTTCTTTAACCGCGTTCCCCTGCTGAAAAAGCTGAAACTGCGCGAAGTAGTGTCTGTGAAAGTATTGTACGGTGGGGTGAGGGATGAGAATGATCCTGCTAAAGATCCTTCTTTGATCAAATATCCCATATTTGATGGATCGGCTACTACCTTTGCCCTGAATAAGAAACCTTATATCGAAGGAAGCGTAGGTATCGCCAATATTTTTAAACTGATCAGGGTAGACCTGGTAAAAAGGTTTAATTACCTGGAAAATCCCTACGTAGCCAGTTTGGGTGTAAGGGCCAGGTTTAAATTCGACTTTTAATATTTTACGATAGAAATAAAAGGTTAATGGAAAAAGTTCCACTCAGAATACGGATACAGAAAGGGATTTATGTAGTGATAGATCCTTTTGTAAAGCTGCTTATCAAAGCGGGTCTCACACCCAACGCGGTTACCACTATTGGTTTTATATTGAATATCGGTGTAGCAGTGATCTTTATCAAAGGTGCCGAAAGAGGCCATCGCGGAGATCTTTCCTATGTAGGTTGGGCGGGTGCCCTGATCCTCTTTGCCGGTTTATTTGATATGCTGGATGGCCAGGTGGCAAGGCTGGGTAATATGAGTTCCACTTTTGGGGCATTGTATGATTCCGTGCTGGATCGCTACAGCGAACTGGTGATGTTTTTCGGGATCTGTTATTACCTGGTGGGACACCATTATTTTCTGAGCTCCATTTTTGCTTTTATTGCCATGATCGGATCGATGATGGTGAGTTATACCCGCGCCCGGGCGGAAGGATTGGGGATTGAATGTAAAGACGGGTTAATGCAAAGACCCGAGCGCGTGATCCTGATCGGCATTACAGCCATTGCCTGTGGTATTACCGCCAATTATCTCGGTGGAGATTATAAATGGTACTTGCCCGGTGTTTCTTTTCATGTGCTGGAGACCATGTCTATCTTTACCATCCCGCTTGCTGTAATGGCTGTATTAACCAATATTACCGCTATCAAAAGACTGACTGGTGCCAAAAAAACACTGGATGAAAGGGATGCCGCTAAATCAGCTGCCCAAACGCCCGGCAAAACATTACTCTCCGGATTGGCGGTGATGGTCATCAGTGGTATGGCTTTTACAACTGCTGTGCGGCCAATGCAGGTAAAAAAACCGGCTACCACTTATGCAACTCCTGTGATTGAACCGCAGGATACTTTCCCGGTGCCAACGGGTAATCCACACCAGTTGTTTTACCTGCAGCGTACTGCCAATACCAATACCATTGTGTGTGAACTGAATTACGACAAAAACGGAAAACTGAATGATGAATCTCCGGTGCATGTGTTCTGGATCCGATATCCGGAAGGAGGGATGCGCAAAGAGCTGAATTATATACAGCGCGTATTTGCCTATGGAATGAAATCGCAGGCGATGGGCGATGGTACCTATAAATTGCATTTTGTTTCTTACCGCAAACAGACTTTTACTTTAATGCCTTCTCCCAGAGATAATAAATACCGTGTCTACGCCACTATCAACAAAAGGCCGGCCCAGTTAAACAGGTTATTTGTGAAAGTAGATGGAGGTACATTCTGGTCGCCCAATGTAGTATACATGGAAATGAAAGGGATTGATGTGGCCACTGGTAAAGAAGTAATGGAAAGGTTCAAACCCTGATGCCATGGAAGTTGCAGAGAAAGAACAACCAGCCTCTTTTTATACCACCCGACAGTTTGTGGCGGTAGCGGCTATTTCATTGGTGTACCTCCTGCTGTCTTATTTCCTGATTGGTTTTAAAACAGACCAGGTGTACCTGATGCTGCTTTTTAATGCCATGTATTTTGGTACGCGCCTCACCCGGAAATTCATCACAGGCTTCTCCATCTTTATCATTTTCTGGATCATTTTTGATTTCATGAAAGCATTCCCGAACTACCTGTTTCAGGAAGTGCATATTGAAAGTCTGTACAATACCGAAAAAGCCTTGTTTGGTATTACACAGCATGGACGTACTGTTACTCCCAATGAATTCTGGATCACCCACCAGCATGCTTTTCTGGATGTGTTAACCGGATTCTTTTATTTATGCTGGGTGCCGGTACCATTGGCTTTTGCCGCTTATCTGTTTTTTAAAAACCGGGAAGCTTTTCTGCATTTTTCACTCACTTTCCTGTTTGTGAACCTGCTGGGTTTTGTGATCTATTATGTGTACCCGGCTGCACCACCCTGGTATGTGCAGTTGCATGGATTTGATTTTGTGGCTTCTACACCGGGTAATACCGGCGGACTGGAACGCTTTGATGCTTTTTTTAAGGCAGATATTTTTCATTCCTTATATAGCAAAAGTTCCAATGTATTTGCTGCCATGCCATCGCTGCACTCCTCTTATCCGCTGATTGTGCTGTATTATGCCACCCGCTATCAGCTGGGCTGGATCAGGCTTTTCTTTGGCGTAGTGATGGCCGGAATCTGGTTCGCAGCGGTTTATAACAGCCATCATTATGTACTGGATGTACTGGCCGGCATACTCTGTGCACTGGCAGGCATTTACCTGTTTCAGTGGATTCTGCAGCGAAGCGATAAGGCGCAACGCCTGTTACAAATGTTTGTTAGGGCCATAGAATAGACAATTGACCCTCCCTTTCGGTCAGTTCATAACTTTTCATTTATAATTATTTACTGATATTTGCGCAATGGCAAGTATCAGACCGTTCAAAGCATTACGACCACAGGCCCAACTGGCCAAACAGGTGGCCAGTCGCCCATACGATGTATTAAGTTCCGCAGAAGCTAAAACCGAAGCGCAGGGAAATCACAGTTCTTTTCTACATATCACCAAAAGCGAAATAGACCTGCCCGATACGGTAGATGTACATGATGCAGCTGTGTACGAGCAAGCCAAAGAAAATCTGGCCGCTTTTATCCAGCGGGATATCCTCTTCCGTGAATCCAAAGAGTGTTATTATATCTACCAGCTGGTAATGAACGGACGTGCACAAACAGGATTGGTCTGCGTGAGCAGTGTGGATGATTATGAGAATGATATCATCAAAAAACATGAGTTTACCCGTCCGGAGAAAGAGCAGGACAGGATCAACCATATCAAAACATCCGGTGCCCAAACAGGGAATGTTTTTCTGGCTTACCGTAACCATGATGGCATAGATGCCCTGATCAATAATTGGAAAGAAACCAAATCGGCTGTGTATGATTTTGTGGCCGATGATGGTATCCAGCATACGATCTGGATCGTGAACAATGATACAGTGGCGGAACAGATCACGGCTATTTTTGAGAAAGAGATCCCCTGCACCTATATCGCAGACGGTCACCACCGTGCTGCATCGGCCGCTAAAGTGCGCAAGTCATTGGGAGAAACAGCCACAACGGGTGCAGATTATTTCCTTACTACACTTTTTCCCTCCAACCAGTTATATATCATGGATTATAACCGGGTGGTGAAAGACCTGAACGGCTTATCGCCTGCGGCGTTGATCAAAGAACTCAGTAAACAGTTCACGGTAGAATTATTTACGAGTGGTGCTTACCGTCCCGAAACCCTGCACACATTTGGAATGTATCTTGATAAGAACTGGTACAAACTGAGTTCTAAACCTAGCACTTTCACCAATGACCCGATTGGTGTGCTGGATGTTACCATCCTTTCGAACAATATACTGGATAAACTGCTGGGTATCAAAGACCAGCGTACCGATAAACGAATCGATTTTGTGGGAGGTATCCGCGGACTGGAAGAACTGGAAAAAAGAGTAGACAGTGGCGAAATGGCTGCGGCTTTCAGTTTGTATCCGGTTACGATTGATCAACTGTTCGATATTGCCGACAGTGGTAATGTAATGCCGCCCAAAAGTACCTGGTTTGAACCCAAACTCAGGGATGGCCTGTTAACGCATCTCATCTACGAATAACCATTAACAGCCCTGCGGCTGGGATGGATTAAAATACAATCATGAAATATTGGCTCTTTTTAGGGGTTTGGTTGGCTGTTGCTACCAGTGTAACTGCGCAGGAGCAGCAGACCGCAAAATTATTACAGGAAACTGCCCGCACCCTGGTACAGAAAGGTGATTACGACAATGCGGTAGTAATCCTGGAACGTGCCAAACAGCAGGAGCCCAACAATAGTGGGATTCTGAAAGACCTCTGTTTTGCCGCCTACCTGAAGCGCGATTTTGCAAAAGCGATAGAAGCGGGCAAAGAACTGGTAGAAAAGGCCGATGCAGACGCCCAGGCTTTTCAGTTACTGGGGATGGCGTACAAGGCAATTGCTTCTTATAAAGACTGCGGCAAATTGTACCGTACGGCGCTGCGTAAGTTTCCCAACAGTGGAGTGATCTATAATGAATATGCAGAAACTTTTGCATTGGAGAACGAGATGGAAGAAGCCATTATCCAATGGGAAAAAGGAATTGAATCAGATCCTGGTTATAGTAGTAATTATTATAATGCAGCCATGTATCATGCCCGCAAGAGTAACTGGTTGCGGGCCGCTTTATATGCAGAACTGTTCCTGAACCTGGAAAGTTATTCCACCCGCACTGAAGAGATCAAAGGGCAGTTATACAGCAGCTGGACCAACCTGCTGACGCCTGGAAAAATACAGCAGTTACAAGAACAGAAAACAACCACTGCCTTTGAAAAAGAAGTACTGGCAGTATTGGGAAAAGCTGCCAAACAACCAGCTGCGGCCATATCTATTGCAGATATTTTATCTGTACGTACCCGCTTTGCAGTAGAATGGATGGCTGTAAACCAGAAAAAATATCCATTTACCTTATTTGCTCACCAGCAATATTTATTGAGTCAGGGTTTGTTTGAAGCCTATACTTATTGGCTGATGGCCCCTTCGATAGGTGCAGAAGTTTACCAGCGCTGGCTGCAACAGCATCCCAAAGAAGCAGCCGGTTATACCGCTTTTCAGCAAAGCCGGGTATTTAAGTTGCCGGCAGGAGAATATTATTTTTCGCGTTAATATCTTAACAGTTATACAGGAGCCGGTGTACAGAACATCGGCTTTTTTATTTGTGCTTATTTGCCTAATTTGACTGTCTTAATACTGCCTGCTTATGGAACAGTCGAACGATGAAAGACTTTGGCGCATAGCCCGTAAAAGGGCGATGTTTAAAAAAAACCTGTACATCTTCCTTGTGGTCAATGTTTTTTTATGGGCCATCTGGTGGATCACTACCGGAAGGATAGAAGGCTCGCAGGCCTATCCCTGGCCGGTATGGGGAATGCTGGGCTGGGGGCTGGGTTTGGGTTTCCAGTATTTTGGGGCTTACCAGGGTACCCGGCAGGACCTGGCTTCGGAAGAGTTTAAGAAGCTGAAAGAAAAAGAATAAGCTACTGGCCGTAGATGGCCGGAACATAGTTTCCTCCGGAATGGCTATTGTTTGGCAGAAAACCCGCAATAGCAGATTTTTGTCTGAACGATTAACGATTGCACATGACCATTAAGAGACTCTTTGACTGCGTAGATCACCAGTTGCAGCATTTTCCCAAAAAAGATATGCTGGCCGCAAAAGAAAATGGCCAGTGGATTACCTATAGTTCCCAACAGGTAGCCGATACGGTTAACCAACTCAGTGCAGGTTTATTAAAACTGGGGGTCAGCGGCAATGATATGACGCCCGAGGGCAGCGATAAGATCGCGATCATCAGCAATAACCGACCCGAATGGGTTTTTACTGATCTGGCAGTGCAGCAACTCGGTGCCATACTGGTGCCGGTATATCCCACCACCAATCCGTTGGAACTGGAATTTATCCTCAACGATGCCGCTGTGAAATACATGTTTGTAAGCAATGAAGAGTTATTGCAGAAAATACAATCATTGTTACCACGTGTGCCCTCCATCAAAGGGGTATACACATTTGACAGACTGGAGGGCGCGGCTCACTGGACAGAAGTAACAGCCCTTGCTGATGCGGATGCTTTGCAACAGGTGGCTGCCATCAAACAATCCATCCCTGTTTCGCACCTGGCCACTATCATATATACTTCAGGAACAACGGGCACACCCAAGGGGGTGATGTTGAGTCATAAAAATATTTACTGCAATGTGCAGTTCTCCAAAGAAAGTTTCCCCTTTAATGATGCACCTGATACGCATGTGCTAAGCTTTCTGCCGCTGAACCATATTTTTGAAAAAACCTGTACCTATATCTATCTGTACAGTGGGATTGGCATCTACTATGCCGAAAGCCTGGAAACCATCGGCGATAACCTGCGTGAGGTAAAACCCAATGGCTTTACCACCGTGCCAAGACTGCTGGAAAAAGTGTATGAGCGGATCATGGTAAAAGGGAATGAACTGACCGGCATCAAACGAAAACTCTTTTTCTGGGCAGTAGGCCTTGCAGAAAAATACGATAACCGCATCAGCGGGGGACTTTGGTATAATATGCAACTGGCACTGGCCAATAAACTCATTTTTACCAAATGGCGAGAAGCGTTGGGAGGCAATGTTTCCTTTATTGTTACCGGTGGAGCCGCCTGCCAGGTAAAACTGCTGCGCATCTTTAATGCAGCCCGGGTGCCGGTATACGAAGGGTATGGTCCTACTGAAAACAGTCCGGTAATCAGTGTAAATCGCCAGGAAAAAGGAGGAATGAAGTTTGGCACCGTTGGCCCGGTTATTAATGGCATCCAGGTAAAACTGGAAGAAGACGGAGAGATCTGTGTATCTGGTCCCTGCGTGATGGAAGGGTATTACAAACGTCCTGATCTGACGGCAGAAACCGTGATCAATGGCTGGCTGCATACGGGAGATATAGGCGTGTTTCAGGATGATAAATTCCTGAAGATCACCGACCGGAAAAAAGAACTTTTCAAAACCAGTGGTGGTAAATATGTGGCACCGCAGCCGATTGAAAACAAACTGAAAGAAAGTCCGTTTGTAGAGCAGGTAATGGTGGTAGGTGCAGAGCGTAAATTTGTGGGTGCGCTGATTGTTCCCTCCTTCCCGACCTTATTGGAGTGGATGCGTGAAAAAGGTATCAAATACACTACCAATGAAGATGTGATACATCATCCCAAAGTGCTGGAATTGTACCGCGAACTGGTAGAAAGCTTTAACGAGTTTTTTAACCATGTGGAACAGATCAAAAAATTTGAATTATTACCCCGCGAATGGACGATTGAAACCGGTGAAATGACACCTAAAATGAGTCTGAAGCGGAAAGTGGTGATGGAAAAATTCAAAGATGCCATTGAGCGGATTTATGCCTGATATAGGAGGTGATAAGAAGTTATGTACGAACGTCCCGCAACAGCGGGACGTTTTTGTATGGGACACTGTTGTACATAATAAAACAAATCTTGGAAGAAAAGTAAATCTTACCGAACTTGAACCCGGCTGCAGATACAGACAATGACTGCAGTATTTACCGAATCAAATATCCATCCTGGAGTGATATGCTTGTTACCTCTGTATATGAAGCTTTCTTTCGATCCTCTCTTCATGCATTGATCATTGCAACACCGGAGGGTGTCATACTGGAGGCTAACCAGTCAGCTTCAGACATGTTTGGTTATACGGTGGATGAATTGAAGAACCTGGGAAGTACCACACTTATAGATATGGAAGAGCCTTCTTTTCATCAATTGATGGCGGAAAGAGCGGTTAATACAACCATCAAAGGCATTGTGACCGGGATCCGTAAGAACGGAGAAAGGTTTCCGCTCAAAATATCTTCTGTTATAATAAAGGATGGGGAAGGTAATGAATTTGCCAGTATCATTGGTGCTGATATAACCGATGTTTTTCAGCAGGAAGAGAAACTCACCCAACTGCTCGAAGACACCCAGAAGCTTCACCAGCAGGAAGAAGACAGTCGCAAACTGCTCGAAACCGTGCTGGATAGTGTAACAGATGGTTTTTTTATTACAGACAGAGACTGGAATGTTGTTTTTTTTAATAGGGCCGCCGAACAGATACTACAGAAAACTGAAAATGAGCTGATAGGTCAGAATCTCTGGGACTCCTTTCCCGATCTGGTGGCATTACAACAGGAAATTGATTTTGATACGCTGGTTAAACAGAATCGATCTATCCGCTTCCGCGAATTTTTTCCAAAGTATAAGATTTGGGCAGATGTGAGTGTGTATCCTTCAGAGAAAAATTTCTCTGTGTATATCAAAGATGTAACAGAAGTAAGGAATCTGCGGATTTTGGAAAAACTGGAGAGAGAAGTGCTTGAAATGAATGCCCGGCCGGATAGTGTATTGGAAAATACACTCGATTTTTATCTGAAACAGTTACAGGAACTGCATAGCGGAATGATTTGTTCTGTATTACGCTTAAAGGGGAACCGCTTGTATAACTGGTCTACTCCCGGTCTTTCTGAAGCCTTTCTGTCAGCTATAGAGGGCGGGCAAATCGGAGAAGCGGTTGGTTCCTGTGGAACAGCTGCTTACCGAAAAGAGAAAGTAGTGGTAACTGATATAGAAAACGATCCCCTCTGGGTCGATTTCCGTGAAATAGCTGCTCAAGAAGGGCTTCGCTCCTGCTGGTCTTTTCCCATCATGGATTCGCATAACCAGGTAATGGGTACGTTTGCGATCTATTATAAAAAACTGAAATCACCTACCAAAGAAGAAGAGAGTACCCTCGAAAGGGCCAAGAACCTGCTCATGATCATCCTGGAAAATAAGCTGTCGATGGAAGCAGTAAAATCCAGTAACCGGAACTACGATATGGTGGCGCTCGCCACCAATGATGCTATCTGGGATTGGGACATTGAGACCGGTGAAGTCATCAGAACCGGACAGGGCTTACAGATCTTTTTCGGGTACGATCCGAAAAAAGCTTCTGAAGACAACGATTTCTGGAACAAAAGGGTACACCCGGATGATCTGGGGGCTTTATTGGCCAACAGGGCAGCTGTTATTGCTGATCCGGCACGTTTATACTGGGAAGATGAATACCGTTTTCAGAAAAGTGATGGCAAGTATGCGCATGTGTTCGACAGGGGGTATATCATCCGGGATGAAAAAGGGAAAGCCTTGCGGCTGTTGGGTGCTACGCGGGATGTTACAGAGCGGAAAGAAAGTGAGGCCCTGTTGCTGGAGCTGAATACCCGGTTAAAGCAGCGTGCCGATGAACTGGCCGCATCCAATATCGAGTTGGAGCGCTTCGCGTATATTGCCTCGCACGATATGCAGGAGCCGTTACGGATGATCACCAGTTTTCTGCAGTTGTTCAAGAAAAAATATGAGGACCAGATTGATGAAACAGCTGAGCAGTATATTCATTTTGCGATGGATGGGGCGGACAGGATGAAGAAACTGATCATGGACCTGCTGGAATATTCGCGTGTGGGTTCTAATAAAGGTAATTTTGAACCGGTAGATCCTACCCTGGTGGTAAACGAAGTGATTAATGTTTTTATGGGCAGGATTGAAGAAATGAAAGCAACGGTGATAGTAGGAGAGTTACCCGTTACCATTACGGCTAACCGGATCCAGCTGTTCCAGTTATTTCAGAACCTGGTAGGAAATGCATTGAAATATCATAGCGGTGAATCACCTTTGATCGAAATAAATGGTACAGAAGAAGATTCGCATTATCTTTTCAGCGTAAAAGACAATGGAATCGGAATCAAACCGATCTTTTTTGAGAAGATCTTTGTGCTGTTTCAGCGCCTGCACCATAAGAATGAATATAGTGGCACAGGAATCGGTTTATCGGTGTGTAAAAAGATCGTAGAAAGACATGGCGGTAAGATCTGGGTAACATCTGAACCGGGTCATGGCAGTTGTTTTTACTTTACGATCAGTAAATCAGCAGAAGACTACCGCTTATAAAGACTTTTTAATTGTAGAGAGCTCTGACGGAATACCGGATGACTCCTAAGCAGAAGACACCATCATGGCAATAACAGAAACACAACCCTCGCTTTCCGTCCTGATTGTAGAAGATAATCCGGGTGATCTTTTTTTGCTCGAAGAAACACTCCGACTCACCAAACTGCCGTTTAAAGAGGTATTGAAAGCAACCAGTGCCGCTGAAGCAATCAAATCTCTGCAGAAGCAGAAAGTAAGCGTGGTACTGCTGGATCTTTCCTTACCGGATAGTTCCGGATTTAACTCTTATCACCAGGTAAATGAATATGCCGATGATGTGCCTATCATAGTGCTGACTGGTTTGGCCGATACGGAACTGGCATTGGAAACCATGGCCCAGGGGGCGCAGGATTACCTGGTAAAGGGTGAATATGATGAGCGTTTGCTGGCCAAATCTATACAGTATAGTATTGAGCGTAACCGGATCCGTTTGAGCCTGGTAGAAAGTAATGAAAGCTACCGGAACCTGTTCTTCAACAACCCGCTTCCTATTTTTATCTGGGATATTGAAACCCTGACCATCCTGGAACTGAATGATATTGCCCAGGAAGAATATGGGTATACAAGAGAAGAACTGTTAAAAATGAGCGTTCTGGATCTGTGTAAGCCTGAACATCATTATAAGATCCGGGCTTTTGCCAAAGAATTTCAGCAAACAGATACCTTGAAAAAATCGGGGATCTGGGAGCATGTGAAAAAAAACGGGGAGGCTTTGATCCTCGATATTTCTTCGCACCGCATCGATTACAAAGGCCGTCCGGCTATTCTGGCTATCCATAATAATATTACCGAAAAAGTAAGGCTGGAAGAAAAACTGGCTGAGCAGAAAATACTGAAGCAGAAAGAGATCAATGAAGCCATGATCCGGGTGCAGGAAAAAGAACGGTACGAGATCAGTACCGAACTGCATGATAACGTGAATCAACAGCTGACCGTAGCTATGATGTATATCGCATCGGCAGAGCAGAAGTTCAAAGATGAATCAGGACTGCTGAAACAATCTTCCGGTTTTATTCTGCACGCCATTGAAGAGATCCGGAAATTATCCCAGACACTGGTAACCCCGCTGATCAAACATTTCGGATTGAGCAAGGCGATTGAAGGATTACTGGATGATATTGCGGCGGTAAACACTTTGCAGATCGATCTTACGGCGGATACTTTTTTTGAAGATGATATCAAATACGATTTCAAATTAAGCATCTTCCGTATCGTACAGGAGCAGATGAATAATATCATCAAACACGCCCATGCTACACAGGTTAATCTTGAGCTGATGCGTAATAACCACATGATCTATCTTAAAATAGTAGATAATGGTGTGGGCTTCGACAGCAACCAGCAACGGAAGGGGATCGGTCTTTATAATATCATCAGCCGCGCAGAAGTGTATAACGGCGTCGTAGATATACAAACCGCACCCGGAAAAGGATGCGGCCTGTATATTACTTTCCCTTTGAGTAAGGAAGTGTTTGCATAAGCTATAGACCGGGTTGCTTCAGTTGCCAGCCGTTTTTTTTCTTCTCTTCATCTACTAACTGTTTTACATCAGATAGTAATTTTTTGGCATCGTATACAATGCCGTCTTTGATGGTGTACAATACACCACCGGTACGTACCACTTTATTGTCTTTGGTCAGTTCAATGGCACCGGTGCCGTATAGTACCTGCAGGTTCTTTAAGGGATTGGCATTGATGATCACAATATCAGCCAGTTTGCCTACTTCCACCGAACCAATCTCTTTGTCTAACCCCAAGGCCTGTGCCCCGTATAACGTAGCCGAGCGGATCACTTCCAGCGGATGAAAACCAGCTTCACGCAGCAGTTCCAGTTCGCGGATATAGCCAAAACCGTAGGTCTGGTAAATAAACCCGTTATCAGAACCCGTGGTTACCCTTCCACCGCGGTTTTTATATTCGTTGATGAAAGTCATCCATAAACGATAATTGTTTTTCCACTCCACTTCCTGTTCCGTGCCCCAGTTATGCCAGTAAGAACCATGCGATTGCTGACTGGGTTCATAGAATTTCCAGAGCGAGGGCAGGGTATAACTTTCGTGCCATTCTGCGCGGCGTGCCCGCATCAGATCACGGTTGGCATCGTAGATATTAAAAGTGGGGTCAAGGGTAAAGTCCAATGAAAGCAATTCATTCATTACTTTGTTCCAATGCTCGCTATAAGGTTCAGCCGCCTGCTTCCATAATTTACCGGCTTCTTCAAAACGGTTTTGTTCGTTGCTGTAATTGTATTCCAGCGGATAGTTCTGGATGGTTTTATTGGTGAAGAGCGCTTCGGGTAAACCATACCAGTGTTCCATACTGGTCATTCCTGCACGGGCAGAGCTAAGCACATTCCAGCGGGCTACATCGGTTTGGGCATGGTGACAGGTAGACCGTAATCCCAGTTTTTTATTCTCACGAATAGCGGCATCCATTACTTCGGGCGATGCGCCAAAGAATTTAATCCCATCGGCCCCGTTTTTGGCGTTCTGCTGTACCCATTCCCGGGCCTGCTCTGCGGTTACGATTGGTGTTTTGCTTCCCATCCCAAAAGCCGTATAAGCCTGTATCCGGGGGGCGGTAATCAGGTTGGCGGCACTTTTCCTTTTCTGGTCCAGTACCCAGTCCAGTCCATTACCTGTTGAGGGGTCACGGATCGTAGTGATGCCATGGGCCATCCATAACTTGAATACATATTCTGCAGGGGTACCCTGTTCGGTGCCACCGATATGTCCGTGCATGTCTATCAATCCGGGCATGGCATACATACCTTCACAATTGATCTCTTTGCCACCGGCTTTCAGTTGCGGGCGCCGGGCGGGATCTATTTTACTATCTGGATTGCCCAGTGTTCTGATCTGTACAATGCGGTTCTGTTCAATTACTATGTCTACCGGCCCCATGGGCGGCGCACCGGTACCGTTGATCAAGGTAACACCGCGTATGATGAGCTGGGTATAGGGCCCCATACCTTCTTTCCGCTCGGGTGCTTTGGCTATCTGCGCAGAGGATGACATAACAACAGTCATTACCAGCAACAGGGTGAAGTGAATTTTTCTCATATCAGTTTAATTAGGTTATTGAAAGTACCGAAATCATTTCTATCTCAACCGTGTCTTCGCGCGAAAAATTATCCATATACAAAAGCTGTAAAGACCTATACCTCTGCCCTTTTCAACGCATCGAGGTATTTCTGCCGGATAATGGTCTGTACCGGCACATGATTGATCTTACTCTCCAGCCAGGAAATAATATCGAGGTACATAAAGGCGCGACTTTCGAGCCGGCTTTTCTCAAGGGGTTTCAAAGTAGCCAGCAAGGTTTCGAATTGCGGTTTCAGTTGTTTGGGTGATAGGCGGAAAGATTTGCGCAGGAACCCAAAGATCTCTTCTTCCACTGTACTCAGGTTCTGCATTTTGTACATGAAGCGGTATACCGATTTGAGTAGGTATTCCAGCAGTTCAAAATTACCGAGTTCATAATGGGCGATCAGGTGCAGCAACCTTGCATAACATTGCAGGTCTGTTCGCAGATCCACTTTCCAGTTAATAATCTTGTTGAGGTAGTCGATACTTTTATCAGCATCGCCGCTACCGAAGTAAAGGGAAGCGATCTTGTAATAAAATACGAGCACACGGTGACGGTCAAGATACAATTCAAAGGTATCCAGTTTCTCTTCAATATACGGCACCAGTTCCAGTCCTTCGCTGAAAGTGCCTTCCATAAAATGTTTGTTCAGTTTGGAAATATTGAGATAAATAAAGGTCTGGATCAGGTTATTGCGGTTCTGCTGTATCACTGGTGTTTGCATGAACTGCTCAAACTGCTGCAGGGTATCGTTGAATTTCTGGTAATTGCGCAGGTCAAAATGGGCGCCCATCAAATTGTGCAGGCCTTTGATATAATGCGCTGTTTCAATTTCAATCATCCGCGGCCGGGCCTCAAACAGGTCTACCCATTTCTGACAATAACGATAATACCCCAGAAAGTTCTGGGTGATGAATGCGTGCCAGCAATAACACTGGTACAGGTATAAACGCTCGTAAAATTCTTTTACATCTTTGGCACGAAGAATGGCCGGGTCGTTCAGAAAAGCATCTACAGCCGCGGTATCTTCTTCGTTTCTGGCATGACCGTTTTTGATGTACCAGCTATAGAGCTGCAGCGAGAGGTTCGACAATACACTGATCAGTTCCAGACGCTGGTTCACTTCATTTACTTCACAACTCAGTTTTTCTGCCCGGTCCTGCATACTGCGGGTAATATGCAGCGATTCGATCTTTTTCTCCAGAAACAATGCCTGCAGCTGGTAAGTTACCTGGTTATTGCTGCGGGCAAGATCCTTGATCCGGTCCAGGATCTTCAGGCTTTGCAGGTATAGTCCTTTATTGTATAATAGCCGGGCAAAATCGAGTTGTTCGTGCAGTATCAGGTCAATATTCTCTTCCTGGTTCAGCAGTCGCAGACTCACCAGGATCTCGCGGTAGAGATGGGCTTTCAGGTTCGATAACTGCTGTTTCTGGATCGAGGGGTTTTTAACTAACAACTGTTCTTCATCGTACAGCTTCATTTTATCCAGTGCATCAAATAGCTGGATCACTTTCAGGTCGCCGGAACCCGAATTCCGGGTCATATATAGCTTAAAGTTCCGCTTCTCTGATCTTTCCAGTGACTGGATCAGTTGAAATAAAGCATCGGTGGAACGGTTAGGCATCGTATTTTTTTTAAACTAAAATCCAGTACCGGTAAGGGTTTTATGGGTTTTTACCGGGTTTATAGAGTGTAAAATACCGTCAATTTTGGACTTATTTCCTGTATTACACAAAGTACATTCGAAAATGGCAGGCTATGAGCTTTGTTATTAACGGCAATCGATAACAAAAGTAATAGCCTGCCTTTTCATCTGAAAATTAGCTTAAAAAATATTAATGGATCAGCAGGTCTTCATATTCGATACTACCCTCCGCGATGGCGAGCAGGTGCCCGGTTGTAAACTCAATACCAAAGAGAAACTAACCCTGGCCCTGCACCTGGAAGCATTGGGGGTGGATATTATCGAAGCAGGGTTCCCTATTTCGAGCCCCGGCGATTTTGAATCGGTGACCGAGATCTCCAAAGTAGTGAAAAACGCTACCATCTGCGGACTCAGCCGGGCGGTGCAGAAAGATATTGAAGTGGCCGCCGAGGCGCTGAAATATGCCAAACGTCCGCGCATCCATACTGGTATTGGTACTTCTGATTACCATATCAAAGCCAAATTCAATGCTACCCGTGAGGAGATCCTGGCCCGTGCTGTTCAATCGGTAAAATGGGCGAAGAATTTTGTAGACGATGTAGAGTTTTACGCCGAAGATGCCGGCCGTACCGATAACGAATACCTGGCCCGTGTGGTAGAAGCTGTGATCAAAGCCGGTGCTACCGTGGTCAATATCCCGGACACTACCGGTTATTGCCTGCCACAGCAATACGGCGAAAAGATTGCTTACCTGATGAACCATGTGCCCAATGTAGACAAAGCGATCCTGTCCTGCCATTGCCACAATGATCTGGGACTGGCCACCGCCAATTCCATCGCGGGTGTGGTAGCCGGTGCCAGGCAGATCGAGTGTACCATCAACGGCCTGGGCGAAAGAGCCGGTAATACCTCACTCGAAGAAGTGGTGATGGTGCTGAAACAACACAAACACCTGGGTTTATATACCCATATCAATACCAGAATGCTGAACCCGCTTAGCCGCGAAGTGGCTGATACCATGCGGGTACCTGTGCAGGTGAACAAAGCCATTGTGGGTGCCAATGCATTTTCGCATTCATCCGGCATTCACCAGGATGGCTTTTTGAAGGATTCGCTTACTTACGAGATCATTAATCCCGAAGAAGTGGGAGCAGAAGGCAGTAAAATTGTATTAACTGCCCGGAGCGGACGCAGTGCACTGGCACACCGTTTCCAGAAAATCGGTTATGAGTTTACACGTAACGATATAGATGTTCTCTATGAATCATTCCTGCAGGTAGCAGACAGGAAAAAAGAAGTTGAGGAAGAGGACCTGCACCAGCTGGCCAAAGCGTACAAAGCGGAGCCAGCCATCGCATAGGATTTTCTCATCAGTATAGTTTTAGTTTGAGAGCGTGGTGTTTCTACACCACGCTTAATTTAAATTTGTATGGCAAAGACATTATTTGATAAGATCTGGGACAAACATGTAGTACAGAAAATAGAAGACGGCCCTTCTGTATTGTATATCGATAAACACTTTATACACGAAGTAACCAGTCCACAGGCATTTAACGGAATTGAAAAAAGAGGGCTCACCGTATTCCGTCCGCAACAGGTAGTAGCTACTGCCGATCACAATGTACCTACGCAGAACCAGCATTTACCCATCAAAGACGAGCTCTCCCGTTTACAGGTACAGCAACTCATCGAAAATTGTAAGAAACATCATATCGAACTGTATGGCCTCGGGCATCCTTTCCAGGGCATAGTGCATGTGATAGGGCCTGAGTTGGGTATTACCCAGCCGGGTATGACCATTGTATGCGGTGATAGTCATACTTCTACCCATGGTGCTTTCGGTACTATTGCCTTTGGGATCGGTACCAGCGAAGTGGAAATGGTATTTGCTTCACAGTGTCTGCTGCAGACAAAACCCAAACTGATGCGGATCAATATTGAAGGAGAACTGCATCCGGGTGTGGTGTCAAAAGATATTATCCTCTATATCATTGCGCAGATCACAGCGAGTGGGGCTACCGGTTATTTTGTAGAATATGCCGGTTCTGCTATCCGGGCCTTATCCATGGAAGCAAGGATGACCATCTGTAATATGAGTATTGAAATGGGCGCCCGCGGTGGCATGATTGCGCCTGATGAAACTACTTTCAACTATATCAAAGGCCGCCAGTTTGCACCTGGTGTGGCGCAATGGGATAAAAAAATAGCGCAGTGGAAAGAATTGTATAGTGATGCTGATGCGGTGTTTGATGCAGAAATCAATATCAATGCATCAGAGATTCAACCGATGATCACGTATGGTACCAACCCCGGTCTGGGCATCGCCATTAACGGAACCATTCCTGTTACAGATACGATTCCGGATGAGGGCGAAAGAAATAATATTATCAAGGCTTTGAAATATATGGGACTGGAATCCGGTAAACCCTTACTGGGTATGCCGGTGCAGCATGTATTCATTGGCAGCTGTACCAACTCGCGCATCGAAGACCTGCGTCTGGTGGCATCATTGGTGAAGGGCAGAAAGAAAAATGAAAAAGTGCAGGTGATGATTGTGCCGGGCTCGCAACAGGTAGCCAGGCAGGTGCAGGCAGAGGGCCTGGACCAGATCTTTAAAGAAGCCGGATTTGAAATACGCCAGGCGGGCTGCAGTGCCTGTTTGGGCATGAATGAAGACAAGATCCCCGCGGGCGAATACTGCATCAGTACCAGCAACCGGAATTTTGAAGGCAGACAGGGAGCCGGTGCCAGAACGCTTTTGGCCAGTCCGTTAACCGCTGCCGCTGCTGCCATTACAGGCGTAGTAACAGATGTAAGAGAATTAATTTAAAAATGAGAAAAGCGTTGCGCGTTCAGCGTTTGGCATTAAGCATATACCATGAAACCTTTACAGAAAATACATAGCCGTTTTGTTCCGCTTCCCATTGAAAATGTGGATACCGACCAGATCATTCCGGCACGTTTTTTAAAAGCCACTACCCGCGATGGGTTTGGCAAGAACCTGTTCCGCGACTGGCGTTATGTAGATAATGATGAAACTAAACCCAAAGCAGATTTTGTACTGAACCAGCCGCAATACAGTGGCGAGATCCTGGTGGCTGGTAAGAATTTCGGTTGTGGTTCTTCGCGCGAGCATGCGGCGTGGGCCCTGCAGGATTATGGTTTTAAAGCAGTGGTATCCAGTTTTTTTGCCGATATCTTCAAGAATAACGCATTGAACAATGGCGTATTACCGGTGAAAGTGAGTGATGCTTTTCTGGCAGAACTGTTTGCATTGGGTAACGAAGCTACCATCAGTATTGATGTGGCTGCCCAGACCATCACCATCGATACAACAGGTGCACAGGAAGTATTTGATATTAACACCTATAAAAAAACCTGCCTGTTAAACGGCTATGATGATATTGATTATCTCATCAGCAATAAAGCACAGATCGAAGCTTTCGAAGCGCAATTGCAATCTTAATTTTTTATGACAGCAGCTCCTCTTTTGCAGGTAACAGGCCTTACAGTACAGCTGTCGGGTAGGCCTGTGTTGCAGGATCTGTCATTCAGTATAACAGCCGGTCAGCAACTGGCGGTGATCGGTGCGTCCGGTTCCGGTAAAACCAGTTTGATCAAAGCGTTGGCCGGACAGTGTTTTTCCCGCGGAGAAATTATTTTTCAGAACGATCGCAGGCCAAGGATGGCGGTGATCGCACAACAACACCAGTTCAAAAATTTATCCAACCTCAACTCTTTTTATTACCAGCAGCGATTTAATTCAAATGATGCGGAAGATGCACCAACAGTAACCGAAGTGTTATCAGAAATCACAAACGATGAGAGCCTGCTGGCAGAAACACTTGCGTTACTGCAGATCTCTCATATTGCTGATACCCGTTTGATACAGTTATCTAACGGAGAGCACAAACGGTTTCAACTGGCACAGGCTGTTTTGCAAAATGCAGAATGGCTGTTGCTCGATAGTCCGTATACAGGTCTCGATATTGCTGCCCGGGCCCTGCTGAATGAGTTACTGGATACGCTGGCAGCGCGTGGCGTTCATTATATACTCGTAACAGCTGATGCTGATATACCCGCTTCTGTTACGCATGTGGCGGTACTGGCACAAGGTAAACTGGGTAATATGATCAGCCGTGCAGCGTATGTTGACCAACCCGCTGTGATCAAATACAATGATGCCGTAAGTGATAGATTCATCGCTTCCTGCAAAACGATTCCGCCGGCATACACATATCCTGATTTTTCAGTGGCCATCCGTATGGTAAATACGAGTGTGGTATATCATAACCGAACCATCCTCAGTCATATCAACTGGGAAGTGAAGAAAGGAGAGTGCTGGAGTGTATCAGGACATAATGGTTCCGGTAAATCCACTTTGCTCAGCCTGGTAAATGGCGATAACCCGCAGGCATTTGCGAATGAGATCTATCTTTTTGACCACCGCAAAGGCAGCGGAGAAAGTATCTGGGACATCAAACAGAAAATCGGGTATGTGTCTCCTGAATTACATCACTATTTCGATTCGGCCGCTACTGCTTTTGAAGTAGTGGCTTCGGGTTTGTTTGATACGATTGGCTTATTCAGGCAGTTATCACAGCAGCAGCGTTCTATTGTTGAGCAGTGGATCGCCGTGTTGGATTTACATACGATCAGCCAGCAATATTTCAGGCAGTTATCCAATGGCCAGCAGCGGCTGGTATTACTGGCCAGGGCGCTGGTGAAGAATCCGCCCATGCTGATACTGGATGAACCCTGCCAGGGACTGGATAGTGAAACCACGGCAAGGTTTATTGCTTTGGTGAATACGATCTGTGTGGAGATGCAGAAAACACTGGTATACGTAAGTCATTATTCAGAAGAAATCCCCACCTGTGTTACCCGTTGTTTACAACTGGAACAGGGAAGGGTAGCAGCATAAAACGAAGAAATACTATCTGATATGGAAAAGAAGATCGCGGTAATATTAGGAGATGGCATTGGTCCGGAAGTGACGCAACAATCCATCAAAGTACTGAACGCCATTGCGCATCGCTATGGACATCAGTTTGTATATAGTTATGGCACTATGGGTGCAGATGCGATTGATAAAACGGGCAATCCGTTACCGGATGAAACCATTGCTACCTGTCTGGCCAGCGATGCGATTTTATTCGGGGCTATTGGTCATCCCAAATATGACAACGACCCAACTGCCAAAGTGCGGCCCGAGCAGGGATTGCTGAAGCTGCGCAAAGAGCTGCAGTTGTTTGCCAATATCCGTCCCATTACTACCTATCATGCGCTACAGCATTTATCGCCCCTGAAAGCGAAACAGCTGAAGGGAATCGATTTTGTGATCTTCCGCGAGCTGACCGGTGGTATTTATTTCGGAAAAAAAGAATTGAGCGAAGACCAGACCCGTGCTTCCGATGATTGTGTATATACCAAGCCCGAAATAGAAAGAGTAGCACACCTGGCTTTTCAGTATGCACAGAAAAGGAAAAAGAAATTAACGCTCGTAGATAAAGCCAATGTGCTGGAAACCTCCCGTCTCTGGCGCAGAGTGATCCAGGAGATAGCCGGGCAGTATGCAGATGTGGCGGTGGATTATATGTTCGTGGATAATGCAGCTATGCAGATTATCCTGAATCCGGCACAGTTCGATGTGGTATTAACTGAAAATATGTTTGGTGATATCATCAGCGATGAAGCCAGTGTGTTAAGTGGTTCACTGGGATTGTTGCCTTCTGCCTCCGTAGGTAATCAATCGGCTTTGTTTGAGCCGATCCACGGTTCTTACCCGCAGGCTGCCGGAAAAGATATTGCCAACCCGTTGGGTTCTGTGTTGTCGGCTGCTATGATGCTGGATCATTTCGGCATGGAAGCAGAAGCGCATGCTGTACGCGAAGCGGTGGCCTGGACCTTATCGCATGGTTTCGTTTCAAAAGATATAGACCCGGTGAATAATTACACCACTACTGCTATCGGCGACCTGATCGTGGATCATATAGAGCGCCACAGAGACAGCGGCAGACGCAGCAGCAATGCGAGTTTGAACCAGTCTACGATCATCTGATACTAACACACGTTTGTGAAAAACAAGCAGGTGTTTTCAAAATAAATAAAAGAGTTCTTTGTTTTTTGCGATGGTGGGAGTACTTTTGATTTAACACATCATCCATGTTAAGAGGCAGAACAAATAATGTGAACACGGTTATTACAGTCATTGCGATTGTGATCGTCATTATTATTCCTGCACTGCATGGAGGATGAGTTTATACAGTATAAAAGATACTAAGCATATAAGCCCCGCCTCCAAAAAGGCGGGGCTTTTTTATTATCCGGTAACTTTTGGAAAGTTTTAAAACTTTCAAAAAAAGTTGTCAACTAAAACAAGTGTATGGCAAATTATTACAACGAGAACACGGTACTCTACCTCAACGGTGCTTTTGTAAAAGCGTCGGAGGCGAAAATGGATTTTTACAGCCAGTCGTTTCACTATGGCTATTCTGTTTTTGAAGGAATCCGTTCTTATCGTACCGTAACCGGCGAAACCAAAATTTTCAAGGCAGAAGCGCATTATGAGCGACTGAAAAATTCAGCAGCAGCATTGAATATGCCGTATACCTGGGCTGCCAGTGAGCTGATTGCAGCTACCTATGAATTGCTGGCTAAAAATAATCTGCAGGATGCCTATATCCGCCCCGTGGTATATGCGCCGGCCAATATGAGTTTTAACCTGAATACGGAATCTTTTATCGTGATCGAAGTATGGGAAATGGCACCGTTCCTGGGAGATAAACTGTTACGCGTGATGAGTTCTTCTTTCCAGCGTCCCAATCCGAAAGGATTTAAGATTCATGCGAAAGCGGCGGGGCATTATGTGAACTCCATCCTCGCCAGCCAGGAAGCCAAGGCCAATGGTTTTGATGAAGCCTTGCTGAGCGATATGAACGGCAATGTAGCAGAAGGTCCGGGCGCGAATGTATTTTTTGAAAAAGAAGGCCGTTTATATACCACGGCACTGGGTAATATCCTGCCCGGAATAACGAGGGCAACGGTATTGGAGATCTGTGAAGAACTGCATATACCGGTAGAAGAAAAACTCTTCACCAAAGAAGATATGTATGGCGCCGATGCCGCATTTTTCTGCGGTACCGCAGCCGAAGTGATCGGCATGCAGTCACTGGACGACCAGCCCTTTACCATGGCCTGGGAGGATACCGTGAGCAAACAGATCCAGGATGCCTATAAAGCATTGGTTGTTGAAAAAAAAGGAGTACTGGTAAATGAAGTGTTGGGAGTGGAGTAGTGAGTGGTCAGTAGTGAGTAGGGAGGGGGGAGAGCAGTTTCACAAACTACCTGCTCACTACTGACTATTGACGAACCTAGTTTCGTTAGAAATAAAACATAAGAAAATAAACCCTTTCATCCGAAAGGACAGAAAACAAGAACCCCGCAGAGATCATGGCAAACGAAATTAATAAGTACAGTAAGACATTAACACAGGACGTAACGCAGCCCGCTGCACAGGCGATGTTATATGGCATTGGCTTAACAGACGAGGATCTGCAAAAAGCACAGGTGGGTGTGGTAAGTATGGGGTATGATGGCAATACCTGTAACATGCACCTGAATGATCTGGCACAACTGGTAAAAAAGGGTGTATGGGAAAATGATCTGGTGGGATTGATCTTTAATACCATTGGTGTGAGCGATGGGATGAGTAATGGAACCGATGGTATGCGTTACTCGCTGGTGAGCCGAGATATTATTGCCGATTCGATAGAAGCTGTTTGTGGTGCGCAATATTATGATGGGGTGATTGCCTTGCCGGGCTGTGATAAAAATATGCCGGGCTCCATCATTGCCATGGGCAGGTTAAACCGTCCGGCTATTATGGTGTATGGCGGAACCATTGCGCCCGGGCATTATAAAGGGCAGGATCTGAATATCGTTTCTGCATTTGAAGCGCTCGGACAAAAACTGGCCGGTAACCTGGATCAAGCCGATTTTAAAGGCATTGTTAAACATGCCTGTCCGGGTGCAGGTGCCTGTGGTGGTATGTACACGGCCAATACCATGGCATCGGCCATTGAAGCATTGGGGATGAGTTTACCTTATTCCTCTTCCAACCCTGCACTGAGTGATGAGAAACAGAAAGAATGTTTAGACGCAGGCAAAGCCATCAAGTTATTGCTCGAAAAAGATATCAAGCCCAAAGATATCATGACAAGGAAAGCATTTGAAAATGCGATTACCATGGTGATGGTAATGGGCGGCAGTACCAACGCCGTATTGCATTTACTGGCCATGGCCAAAAGTGTGGATGTAGCGTTGACGCAGGATGATTTCCAGGCTATCAGCGATCGGGTGCCGGTGCTGGCAGATTTTAAACCCAGTGGTAAATACCTGATGCAGGATCTGCACCAGTATGGCGGTGTACCCTCGGTGATGAAATATTTATTACAGAAAGGATTGTTACATGGCGATTGTTTGACTGTAACCGGTAAAACCGTAGCTGAAAATGTAGCCAGCGTACCTGATCTGGACTTTGACCAGCAGAAAATTATACTACCGATTCAACATCCGGTAAAAGCTACGGGTCACCTGCAGATTTTATACGGAAATCTGGCAGAAGGGGGAAGTGTAGCCAAGATCAGCGGAAAAGAAGGTGAGTTGTTCGAAGGCCCGGCGCGTGTGTTTGATGGAGAGCATGAACTGATCAACGGCATTAACAGCGGCCGTATTCAACATGGCGATGTGGTGGTGATCAGATATGTGGGCCCGAAAGGTGCACCCGGTATGCCGGAAATGCTGAAACCTACTTCGGCCATCATTGGTGCAGGATTGGGTAAAAGCGTGGCCCTGATCACCGATGGAAGATTCAGTGGTGGTACCCATGGTTTTGTGGTAGGACATGTAACGCCGGAAGCGTTTAAAGGTGGACTGATCGGACTGGTGCAGGACAATGATATCATTGAGCTGAATGTAGCCACTAAAAAAATGACATTGAAAGTAAGTGAGGAAGAGATCGCGAAGCGCCGAGTCAGCTGGAAGCAGCCTGCTCTGAAAGCAACGAAAGGGATCCTGTTCAAATATGCACAACAGGTGAAAGATGCTTCGGAAGGCTGTGTAACGGACGAGGCCTAAACTTCATCTCCCCGAAGGGAATTAAAAAAGAAAAAAAGATTGTATGAGTACAATTGAAGAAATAAAAACAACCACTAACCCCGCACCCAAAGTGATCTGCTCTGATAAGGGCAGTGAGCTTACCGGTTCACAGGCTGTATTGGAAGCCTGTTTGATAGAAGGGGTGGATACCATTTTCGGTTACCCCGGTGGTGCTATCATGCCCATCTATGATGCGCTGTACGATTATAACGATAAACTGAAACATATCCTTGTTCGTCACGAGCAGGGAGGTATTCATGCTGCGCAGGGATATGCCCGTGCTTCGGGCAGGGTAGGTGTGGTGTTTGCCACCAGTGGTCCGGGAGCCACTAATTTGGTTACGGGTCTGGCAGATGCGATGATCGACAGTACACCCATTGTGGCCATCACCGGCCAGGTGTTTGCGCACCTGCTGGGTACCGATGCCTTTCAGGAAACAGATGTGATCAATATTACTACGCCGGTTACCAAGTGGAACTACCAGGTAACCGATGCCACCGAGATCCCTGCTGTGCTGGCGAAAGCTTTTTATATCGCCCGTAGTGGAAGGCCCGGTCCGGTATTGATCGATATTACCAAGAATGCGCAGATACAGAAATTCAGTTACGAAGGATATACCCCTTGTAACCATGTGCGCAGTTACAGACCCAAACCGATTGTGCGGAAAGAATACATAGAGGAAGCAGCAGCGTTGATCAACGCGGCAGAGAAACCCTTTGTGATCTTTGGCCAGGGCGTGATACTGGGCAAAGCAGAAAAAGAATTCAAAGCTTTTATTGAAAAAGCCGGCATTCCCGCCGCCTGGACCATTTTAGGATTGAGTGCTTTGCCAACGGATCATCCGCTGAATGTGGGCATGCTGGGCATGCATGGTAATTATGGTCCGAATGTAATGACCAATGAATGTGATGTATTGATAGCCGTGGGTATGCGTTTCGATGATCGTGTTACCGGAAGGCTGGATAAATATGCCAAACAGGCCAAAGTGATACACCTGGATATTGATCCGTCAGAAATTGACAAAAATGTAAAAGCCACAGTAGGTGTTTGGGGCGATTGTAAAGAGACCCTACCCCTGTTAACCAAACTGGTAAACACCAAAGTGTATCCGCAGTGGGTGGAGAAATTCCGCGCCTGTGATGCGGAAGAGAACAAGGAAGTGATTTTTGAGGAATTACATCCCACTACCCAAAAAATGACGATGGGGGAAGTGATGCGAAACCTGAACGACCTTACCGGCGGTAACGCCATTATCGTAACCGATGTGGGCCAGCACCAGATGGTAGCCTGCCGCTATGCCAGATTTAACCAGAGCAAAAGCAATATCACTTCCGGTGGTTTGGGTACGATGGGTTTTGGTTTACCTGCAGCCATCGGTGCCAAGTTTGGTGCGCCCGAAAGAACCGTGGTGGCGATCATTGGTGATGGTGGTATGCAAATGACCATCCAGGAACTGGGAACCATTATGCAAACAGGCGTAGCGGTAAAGATTCTGATCCTGAACAATGAGTTTCTGGGTATGGTACGCCAATGGCAGCAGCTCTTCAACGACAGGCGTTATTCGTTCGTGGATATAACGAGCCCGGATTTTGTAATGGTGGCCAAAGGCTATGGCATTGAAGGCAATAAAGTAACCGATCGTGCCAACCTGAAAGCGGCTTTGCAAACCATGCTGGAACATGATGGCTCTTACCTGCTGGAAGTGATGGTAGGTAAGGAGAACAATGTGTTTCCGATGGTGCCGCAGGGCTGCAGTGTGAGTGAAGTGCGATTGAAATAATACTATTAACCGAATTGAATAACCAATTCCCCGTAAGGGGCTTAGGGGGTAAACATGACAAAACAGGAATTTACCATCACCGTATATACCGAGAATCATATTGGCTTACTGGTTCGTATAGCCACCATGTTCTCGCGCAGGAAGATCAATATTGAGAGCCTGAATACTTCGCCATCCGAAGCGGAGGGCATTCACCGTTTTACGATCGTGATCAACGAAACCGAAGACGTGGTACGCAAACTGGCACGCCAGATAGAGAAGCAGGTAGAAGTGCTGAAAGCCTACTATAACAACAATGATGAAATTGTTTGGCAGGAGCTGGCTTTGTATAAAGTGCCTACCGATGAGATAGCCGAAAAAGTAAAAGTAGAAAGACTGCTTCGCGAACATGGTGCCAGAGCCGTTGTGATCAGGAAAGACTACACCATTTTTGAAACCAGCGGTCACCGCGAGGAAACCGATAAACTGGTAGAAGTACTGGCTCCCTACGGACTCATCGAATTTGTGCGTAGTGCACGGGTGGCCATTATCAAAGAGAGTAAGGGCTTTCATGAAAAACTGAAAGAATTTGAACAGGCCGAACCGGGGGAAGAACTGGTGGAGAATGAGTTTCTGGATAAGCAGGATGAAGTGTTTACGATGTGAGTAGTCAGTTGTCAGTAGTGAGTAGTGAGTAGTGAGTAGTGAGTTGTCAGTAGTGAGTAACGGACAAAGATAATATATACTCACTACTGACAACTGACTACTCACTGCGTAATAGCGAACCGGAAGTACAAGTGAGTGACACAACGAAGAGGAGGAAAGAACAAACTGTAAAAGCAACCAAATCAATAAAACAAAACCAATTAACCGTTAAACTTTACAAAATGGCAAAATTAAATTTTGGTGGGGTAGAAGAAAATGTAGTGACACGCGATGAATTTCCTTTGGCAAAAGCGCAGGAAGTATTAAAGGATGAAGTAGTAGCCGTGATCGGTTATGGTGTACAGGGGCCCGGACAGGCATTGAACCAGAAAGAGAACGGGATCAATGTGATCGTAGGTCAGCGTAAGAATTCAAAAAGCTGGGACAAAGCAGTGAAAGACGGATTTGTACCCGGACAAACCTTATTCGAAATTGAAGAAGCCCTTGAAAAAGGAACCATTATCTGTTATTTATTGAGCGATGCTGCACAGATTGCTATGTGGCCAACGGTAAAAAAACATTTAACACCCGGTAAAGCTTTGTATTTCTCTCATGGCTTTGGTGTTACTTATAATGACCAGACTGGTATTGTTCCGCCGGCCGATGTGGATGTGTTCTTGGTGGCGCCGAAAGGTTCCGGTACTTCTCTTCGCAGAATGTTTCTGCAGGGTCGTGGTCTGAACAGCAGTTATGCGATTTTCCAGGATGCTACCGGCCGTGCTTTTGACAGGGTAGTGGCATTGGGTATTGCTATTGGTTCGGGTTATCTGTTCGAAACCAATTTCAAAAAAGAAGTATACAGCGATCTTACCGGTGAGCGTGGTACCCTGATGGGGGCGATCCAGGGAATTTTTGCGGCACAGTACCAGGTATTGCGTTCCAAAGGGCATACACCTTCGGAAGCGTTTAATGAAACGGTAGAAGAGTTAACCCAATCCTTAATGCCATTGGTGGCTGAAAACGGAATGGACTGGATGTACGCCAACTGTTCTACCACTGCACAACGTGGTGCACTGGATTGGTGGAAAAAATTCCGCGATGCTACTTTACCTGTGTTCACTGAATTATATGAGAGTGTAGCTACCGGTAAAGAAGCGGCTAAATCGATCGAAAGCAACAGCAAAGCAGATTACCGTGAAAAACTGGATGCAGAACTGAAAGAATTACACGATAGTGAAATATGGCAGGCGGGAAGGACGGTGAGAAGTTTACGTCCGGAGAACCAACCAGCCAAATAAACTGACTCATCCCCCGGCCCCTTCTCTGCCCGCAGAGAAGGGGAGGTTGGAAGGGGTTTAAAAAGTAGTTATGGATACCCGATCAAGTACTGAGACACCTACACTGGATTTTGAGGGCGCGAAAAAACGTTTGCAGAAAATTGTGAACCGCACACCACTTACGTACAATCACAATTTATCGCGTAAGTACCACTGTGATGTTTTTCTGAAAAGAGAAGACCTGCAGGTAGTGCGTTCTTATAAACTGCGCGGTGCGTACAATATGATGAGCAGTTTGCCGCAGGAACAATTGCAGAAGGGTGTGGTATGTGCCAGCGCGGGTAACCATGCACAGGGTTTTGCCTACAGTTGTAAAAAACTGAATGTGAAAGGGGTGGTGTTCATGCCCATTATAACCCCTAACCAGAAAGTGCACCAGACCAAAATGTTTGGCGAGGGATTTATTGAAGTAAGATTGACAGGCGATACGTTTGATGATTGTGCCGCTGCTGCCAAAGAGTATACGGTGGCAAACGGCATGACTTTTATCCCGCCTTTTGATGATATCCGCATCATTGAAGGACAGGCAACGGTAGGTATGGAGATCATGGAAGACAAGTCTGATATTGATTACCTGTTTGTGCCGGTTGGTGGTGGTGGGTTGAGTGCGGGTGTGGGTGCTTATTTCAAAACTTTTTCACCTAAAACAAAAGTGATCGGTCTGGAACCTGAAGGAGCACCTTCTATGTATGAAGCATTACGGGCGGGTCATCCGGTTACACTGGACAATATTGAACGTTTTGTAGATGGCGCAGCAGTTAAACGGGTAGGCGATGTTACATTCAACATCTGCAAAGATGTGCTGGATGATATGCACCTGGTACCCGAAGGAAAAGTATGTTCCACTATTCTGCAATTATATAATGAAGATGCCATTGTGGTAGAACCCGCCGGGGCTTTATCGATAGCGGCATTGGATGACTATGCGGATCTGATCAAGGGTAAAACGGTGGTTTGCGTGGTAAGCGGCAGTAATAACGATATTGACCGGATGCAGGAGATCAAGGAAAGGTCACTGCAGTATGAAGGGTTGAAACATTATTTCCTGATCCGTTTTGCGCAGCGGCCGGGGGCTCTGAAAGAGTTTGTGAACCATGTATTGGGTCCGGATGATGATATTACCCGTTTTGAATACATGCAGAAGCATAACAAGGAAACCGGTCCGGCATTGGTAGGCATAGAACTAAGAACGAAAACGGACTATGAAGTGTTAGTGCAGAACATGAACCGTTTTCATATTAATTACACGGAACTGAAGCAGAACGATAATTTGTTCGGCTACTTAGTATGATGACAAAGATTTTTCCTTATCTTGAACATGTTTTAGAAACACATGCCACAAAAGCAGTTACATATCACTTACCCTGTTGCAACAGCTACGCTGTTCACTACTGCTATTATTACCATTACAACCCTGTAAGGGGTTATACAGTATCATATCATCTCCGGGCTTTTACCAGCTGCTACTCTGAGAAGGGAGTGGCAGGCAGTTTTCAACAAATAAATTTTACACGATAAGTTTTTATATATGCAGGTATTAAAATTCGGCGGCAGTTCGGTGGCCAGTGCAGACAACATGAATAAGGTGGTTAGTATTGTACAAAAGGCGATTGAAAAAGAGCCTGTAATTCTGGTGGTGTCGGCACTGGGCGGTATTACGGATAGTTTGTTACATACGGGAGAGCTGGCTTCGAAAGCCAGTGAAGAATATAAAACCGTGCTGAAAGAAATGGAGAACCGACACCTGGAAACGGTACGTGTTTTACTGCCTATTCAGCAGCAGAGTGCTACCCTGAGTCTGGTAAAACAACAGTTCAATGAACTGGAAGGTATTTGTGATGGTGTGTTTCTACTGGGCGAATTATCGGCGCGTACCAAGGACCGGATCGTGAGTTATGGTGAACTGTTATCATCGATGATGATCTCAGCGAGGTTTCAATCGATGGGCATTGACCAGCACTGGCTGGATTCGCGAAAGCTGATCAGCACCAATACGAACCATGGTAATGCGGTCGTTGATTTTGTGCATACGGAAAAAAATATACAGGACTACCTGCAGGCACATCAGCACCAGTTATATGTAGCGCCGGGATTTATCTCCAGTGATGCGAATGGCAATACCACCACATTAGGCAGAGGCGGATCTGATTATACCGGCGCTATTTATGCAGCAGCCACCAATGCCAGTGCATTGGAGATCTGGACCGATGTGAGCGGTATGATGACGGCCGATCCCCGGCTGGTACAGAATGCCAAACCGATCCAGCGCATCTCTTACCAGGAAGCCATGGAACTCTCGCATTTTGGTGCCAAGATCATTTACCCGCCTACCATACAGCCCGTGATGAAAAAACATATCCCGGTTTGGGTAAAAAATACTTTTGCGCCGGATGATTTTGGAACCTTGATTGAAAATGAATCTGCTGTTAGCTCCGATAGTTTTATCCGTGGGATCTCCAGTATCAATCGTATCAGCCTGTTAAGCCTGGAAGGAAGCGGCATGGTAGGCATTCCCGGATTCTCTAAACGGTTGTTCGAAGCATTGGCACAGGAGAAAGTGAATGTGATCCTGATCACCCAGAGTTCTTCTGAACATTCGATCTGTGTGGGTATCAATGAAGCAGACACCGACAAAGCCAAACGTTCTATCGACCAGGTATTTGATCATGAAATTCAATCAGGTAAAGTAGACCCGCTGAAAGTGGAAACCGGCTTGTCCATTGTGGCGCTGGTAGGAGAGCAGATGAAGAGTCACCCGGGTGTAAGTGGCAAAATGTTCGGGGCACTGGGCAGGAACGGGATCAATGTACGGGCCATTGCACAGGGTTCATCTGAGAAAAATATCTCTGCTGTTTTATCGTCTAAAGATGTTAAAAAAGCCATCAACGTATTACACGAAGAATTTTTTGAAACCACTTACAAACAATTGAATGTGTTTATTGCCGGTACGGGTAATGTTGGTGGTAAACTGATTGGCCAGATTCAGAAACAATTCAAATACCTGCAGGATACGCTGCGTTTGCAGATCCAGATCACCGGATTGGCGAATAGTAAAAAGATCCTGCTCAATGAAGAAGGCCTGGCACTGGATAGCTGGAAAGAAGATTTGCAACAGGCACCCAATGGTACCATCCATGATTTTGTAGAACAGATCTGCAGCAAAAATCTCCGGAACAGTGTGTTCGTAGATGTTACCGCCAATGCAGAAGTGGCGGGTGTATATGCTGCGCTGTTAGCGAAAAGTATATCGGTAGTGGCCTGTAATAAAATAGCTGCCTCTTCTTCCTATGCTGCGTACAAAAAATTAAAATCGCTGTCGCGCGAGTTCAATACTTCTTTCCTGTTCGAGACCAATGTAGGGGCAGGATTACCCGTGATCGGAACATTGAATGACTTGTTGCGAAGTGGTGATACAGTGAATAAAATCCAGGCCGTATTATCCGGCACACTCAATTTTGTATTTAATAATTATGATGTCACTAAGTCTTTTGCTTCTGTGGTCAGGCAAGCGCAGGAAGAAGGATATACCGAACCCGATCCAAGACTTGACCTGGGCGGAACAGATGTGATGCGCAAGATCATGATCCTTGCCCGTGAAGCAGGGCAACAGCTGGAGATGGATGATATCAGCAATGAATATTTTTTACCGGCTTCCTGCTTTGAGGGAACGGTAGCGGATTTCTATACCGAAATGGAAAAACAGGAAGCGCATTTCCAGGCTATTTACCAAGCAGCAGCCGCCAAAAACTGTAAGCTGAAATTTGTAGCAACGTACGAGAATGGGAAAGCCTCAGTAGGGCTGCAGCATATTCCTGCTGAATCCGATTTTTATCATCTGTATGGAAAAGATAACCTGGTATTGTTCTATACCAACCGATATCCGGAACAACCATTGGTGATCAAGGGAGCGGGGGCAGGGGCCGATGTAACGGCGAGTGGGGTGTTTGCGGATATTATCCGGGTGGCTAGATAAATGAATTCGACCCACCCCGACATCGCTGCGCTTGTCGACCCTCCCTGCTGGGCAGGGAGGGTTATAACAGATATAATATGAAACTACTTTTTAATAGAAATTTTTTTTACTCGCCAATGGATGGGGTGGTGGCTGTGCATGCACCTGCAACGGTGGCCAATATGGTTTGTGGTTTTGATGTACTGGGCTTTGCGGTGAAGGAACCCTATGATGAAATGTATATCCGCTTTACAGACAAGCCGGGGGTTACCATCATTAACCTGGATGCCTACAACTTACCCACGGAGCCCGAACTGAATGTGGCGGGTGCGGCTTTGCTGGCCATGCTGGAAGAGATTCCTGAGCCTATTGGCTTTGAACTGAGCATCTGTAAACATATCAAACCCGGTAGTGGTGTGGGTTCCAGCGCGGCCAGTTCGGCGGGGGCGGTGGTGGCGGCCAACCGTTTACTGAACGATCGGTTCAGTAAGCAAGACCTGGTTCGCTTTGCCATGAATGGAGAGAAAGTAGCCTCAGGCGTAAAACATGCCGATAATATTGCGCCCTGTATCTATGGCGGTGTTACTTTGATCCGTTCTATTTTTCCGCTTGACATTGTGCCGTTGACCGCACCGGAATTATATGTGACCATTGTACACCCGCAGATTGAAGTAAGAACAGCTGATGCCAGAAGTATCCTGAAACAACAGGTGTTGCTGAAAGATGCCATCCGCCAGTGGGGTAATATTGCCGGACTGGTAGCCGGGCTATTGCAAAAAGATTATGCACTTATCGGCCGATCACTGGAAGATGTATTGATAGAGCCGGTAAGAAGTATCCTCATCCCCGGTTTTGATCAGATCAAACAACGCAGTAAAGAAGCCGGCGCACTGGGTGGCGGTATTTCAGGTTCTGGTCCTTCCATTTTTATGCTGAGTAAAGATGAAGTCACTGCCAAAGCTGTAGAACAAGAAATGCATACCGTTTACGAATCCTTATCGCTCGATCACCATACTTATGTAACCACGATCAATGATACCGGTGTACGTTTTGTAAACCAGTAACATTGACTATTGACCATTCACCGTTGACCATGCACTACTATAGTTTAAACAAACAAGCCCCCAACGTCAGTTTCCGCGAAGCCACTATCAAAGGGCAGGCGCCTGATAAAGGATTGTATTTTCCTGCAACCATTCCAACGATCGATCCGCTGGTGATCAGAAATGCCAAGGACTATTCCAAAGAAGAATTAGCCATGCTGGTGATGCGGCCCTATGTGAGTGATACGATCGATGAAAAAAGTCTGTTCCGCATTGTATCAGAAACCATCGGGTTCGATTTTCCGCTGGTGACAATCAATGAGCAGATCTCTTCGCTGGAATTGTTTCATGGACCTACACTCGCTTTTAAAGATGTGGGTGCGCGATTCATGAGTCGTTGCCTTGGTTATTTCTCTCAACAGCAAAAAGGGAAAGTGACCGTACTGGTAGCCACTTCAGGCGATACGGGTGGTGCCGTAGCCAATGGGTTCCTGGGTGTGGAAGGGGTGGAAGTGGTGATCCTGTACCCTTCGGGTAAAGTGAGCCCGGTGCAGGAACTGCAATTAACTACCTGCGGACAAAATATCAAGGCCCTCGAAGTATCCGGCAGTTTTGATGATTGCCAGTCCATGGTAAAAGATGCCTTCATGGATGCTGATCTGAACAAAGCCCTGCAACTTACTTCGGCCAATTCTATCAATGTGGCGCGTTGGTTGCCGCAGCAGTTGTATTATTTCTTTGCCTGGCAGCAATGGCAAGACAAAGCCCATCCACCGGTGATCGCTGTACCGAGTGGTAATTTCGGGAATATCTGTGCCGGTTTACTGGCGCATGTAAGTGGTTTGCCGGTGCAACATTTTATAGCAGCCTGCAATGTGAACGATGCGGTGCCCGAATACCTGCGTACCGGAAACTATGCCGCCAAAACAGCCGTGCCTACTATTTCCAATGCAATGGATGTGGGTAGTCCGAGTAATTTTATCCGGGTGATGGAACTATTCGGCAGTCAATACGAAACGATCAAAGAAAAGATCTCAGGATATACGGTTACCGATGAACTTACCCGGCAAACCATCGCTGATGTATACCGGCAGGAAGGATATATCCTGGATCCGCATGGAGCTGTTGCTTACCATGCATTGAAAGAGTATCTCTCCCAACATCCGCAACAGCAAGGCTTTATTTTAGAAACCGCGCACCCGGTTAAATTTCCTGATACGGTGGAAGCCATGATCGGAAAACAACTGGAAGTGCCGGCCGCTGCACAGCATTTATTCGCACTGGAGAAAAAGAGTGTACCCATGAAAGCTTCTTTTGCAGCGTTGAAAGAGTGGTTATTGCATGCTTGATAAGGAGTTTTATTTTTTCATGACTAACACTCGGGACTAAAGTCCCGGAGTTGGTATGCTAGTAATTCTCTTATTCACGCCCTGAAGGGCGTGGCAAGATGAATTAGTTATGTTGTTTACAGTTGATAAAGTTTTCTATTGCCACGCCCTTCAGGGCGTGGGTACTATTCAAAAGCTGCTGTTACTTTTTCTTCCTGATATATTTACTAACTTACTGTTTCAACCAAACAGCTGTTATGTATCGACTGCCTGCCTCTTTGTTAGCCCGGCTACTGGCGCTATTGTTGTTCTGTTTTCCTTTTCAAACCGATGCGCAATCCTCCGCCCAACTGGCTGTAAAAGGATTACAGGCGCCGGTAGAAGTACTCCGCGATCAATGGGGCGTGAATCATATTTATGCAGCTAACCAGCACGACCTGTTTTTTGCGCAGGGTTATTGCGCCGCCAAAGACCGCCTGTTCCAGTTCGAGATCTGGCGCCGGCAGGCAACGGGTACCGTAGCAGAAATACTCGGTCCGCGCGAACTGAAACGCGATATCGGCACCCGCCTGTTCCAATACCGGGGCGATCTGAAAAAAGAACTGAACCATTATCACCCGCAGGGCGAAGCCATTATCAAGGCTTATACCGCTGGGGTGAATGCCTATATCGATGAAGTGTTGAAGAAGCCGGAATTGTTGCCGGTAGAATTTCGTTTGCTGAAGATCCAGCCGGGTAAATGGACACCAGAAGTAGTGGTCTCCCGCCACCAGGGATTGCTGGGTAATATCACCGAAGAACTTAATATTGGTAGGGCCGTTGCCAAAATGGGCGAAGCCAAAGTGAAGGAACTGGCCTGGTACCATCCCAAAGAACCGGTGTTGCAAATGGCCCCTGCGATTAATACAGCATTACTCTCGCAGAACATACTGGAACTCTATACCGCTTACCGCAAAGACATCACATTTGAAGCCGGCGATCTTTCCAAAACAGCAGAAGACCCGCAGGCTGTTTTGCAGAAACTGAATCAACCCAAACCCTTTGTTGGGGAAGAACCGGTAGAACATGGGCTGGAGGGAAGTAATAACTGGATCGTGAGTGGCAGCAGAACTGCCAGTGGTCATGCCATGCTGGCCAATGATCCGCATCGGAAAATTGCGGTACCCTCATTGCGTTATATGGTGCACCTGGTGGCACCGGGCTGGAATGTGATTGGTGGCGGCGAACCGGTGATACCGGGTGTATCTATCGGTCATAATGAAGAAGGTGCCTGGGGATTAACTATTTATGAAACTGATGGCGAAGACCTCTATGTATACGATCTCAATCCCAACGATCTTAGCCAGTACCGTTACAAAGACCAATGGGTGAGTATGAAAACGATTACCGAAAGCATTGCCGTTAAAAATGCAGCGGTAACCAATGTTACGTTGCGTTATACAGTGCATGGACCGGTTACCTATATCGATTCTGTTAACCACAAAGCCTACGCCGTACGTTGCGCCTGGCTGGAACCCGGTGGGGCACCTTACCTGGCTTCGCTGCGGATTGACCAGGCCAAAACCTGGGAAGAGTTTAGGGAAGCCTGTGCCTACAGTCATATACCTGGTGAGAATATGATCTGGGCCGATAGAAAAGGTAATATCGGCTGGCAGGCGGTGGGTATTGTACCGGTTCGAAAAACGCATAGCGGACTGGTACCCGTGCTCGGCGATGGCCGTTATGAATGGGATGGTTTTCTGCCCATCAAAGAAAGACCGCACCTGCTCAATCCGGCCAAAGGATTTTTTGCCACAGCCAACCAGAACGTTACGCCTAATGATTACACACACTGGAATGCAGTGGGTTATACCTGGGCAGATCCCTTCCGCGGTAACCGTGTAAATGAAGTGCTGGCCGCTGATGATCAAATGACGATAGCAAAAATGCAATCACTGCAAACCGATTATCTCTCGTTACCGGCCAGAACACTGGTGCCGATGATCAGGGATCTTTCTTTTGAGGATGCAGCGGTGCAGCAAGCCGCTACGCGATTAGTGGGCTGGAATTTTGTGCTGGATAAAAACAGTATTCCCGCCGCTATCTATGGTATGTGGGAGCGGCAGTTGATGTTGCTGGCCAATAAAAAGTTTGTACCTGATCCCATCAAAGGACTGATCAATATCCAGCTCAGCAAACTGATTGGCTGGCTGCAACAACCCGATAGTAAATTTGGTACTGATGCCATTGCCGGAAGAAATGCTTTCCTGATAGAAAGTTTTGTAACTACGGTAAACGAGTTAACCAAAAAACTCGGCAGCTCCATGGATCAATGGAAGTACGGACAAGCCAAAAACAAACATGTACTGATTACTCACCCCTTAGGCACAGTGGTGAATGAAACCTGGAAGAAAAAACTGAACCTGGGTCCATTGCCCCGCGGTGGTAACGGACATACACCCGGCGCCAATGGTGGCATCGATAACCAGGTAGCCGGTGCCAGCTTCCGACTGATTGTAGATACGGGCGATTGGGATCAGGCGGTTATGATCAATACCCCCGGCCAGTCGGGCGATCCGGACAGCGATTATTACCGCAACCTCTTTCCGCTCTGGGCCAATGACCAGTATTTTCCGGCGTACTATTCAAAAGATAAGATCCAAAAAGTAACTACTACAAAAACCAGTTTAACACCTATTAAATAACTCTGCGAAAACTCCCCGCTCTCTTGTTCTCTGCGGTGAATAGATCTTACATTCACCGCAGAGAACAAGAGAAGCAGAGGTTTCGCAGAGCTCATTTCGCACACTATGAAATTACGTGACATTTTTTTTGCTGCAGTACTCTTGCTCATGAGCACCGCAGCAAATGCACAACAGAGAACCTACTGTAATCCCATCAATATCGATTACGGTTATTGCCCCATCCCCAATTTTTCCGAGCAGGGAAAACACCGCGCCACTGCCGACCCGGTGATTACGCTGTTCAAGGGAAACTATTATCTCTTCTCCACCAACCAATGGGGTTACTGGTGGAGTGCCGATATGCTGAAATGGAATTTTGTATCACGTAAATTTCTCAAACCCTGGCATAAAGTATATGATGAATTGTGTGCGCCCGCTACGCTGGTGCTGGGCGATACTTTACTGGTAATTGGTTCAACCCATGAAAAGAATTTCCCCTTGTGGATGAGTACCAACCCGCAGAAAGACGAATGGAAAGAAGCAGTAGATTCATTCCAGGCCGGCGCCTGGGATCCGAGCTTTTTTTTGGATGAGGATAAACGCGTGTACCTGTATTGGGGCTCCAGTAATTTTTATCCGATTTATGGACAGGAAATAGACCGCAAAACTTTACAACCTATCGGCGAGAAAAAAGAACTGATCCGTTTGCATGACGACGTACATGGCTGGGAACGTTTTGGCGAGCATAACGATAATACTTTTCTCAAACCTTTTATGGAAGGTGCCTGGGTAAACAAACACAAAGGGAAATATTACCTGCAATACGGTGCACCCGGAACCGAGTTCAGCGGTTATGGCGATGGGGTGTATGTGGCCGATCAGCCCATGGGCCCATTCCGCTATCAATCGCACAATCCCTTTTCGTATAAACCCGGTGGTTTTGCCAGGGGGGCGGGGCATGGTGCTACTTACCAGGATGTATATGATCAGTGGTGGCATGTATCCACCATCGTCATTGGTACCAAGAATAATTTTGAAAGAAGGATCGGTATCTGGCCCGCACAGTTTGATCAGGATGGAATTCTGTCGGCCAATACCGCTTTTGGTGATTATCCGCATTACCTGCCATCGTCCAAAGCTGATCATAGTGCTTCACAGTTTACCGGCTGGATGTTATTGAATTACCAGAAGCCGGTAAAAGTATCTTCCACACTGGGTACTTTCTCGCCCAACCTGGCGGTGGATGAGGATATCAAAACCTACTGGAGCGCCGCCACCGCCAACAAAGGCGAATGGATCCAGACCGATCTGGGTGCGCTATCAACCGTACACGCTGTGCAGATCAACTATGCCGATCAGGATGTGACGTTGATGGGGAAATACACCAACACTTATCATCAATACAAACTATACAGTTCTGCAGATGGCGTAAACTGGAAATTGCTGGTAGATAATAGCCAAAATAAAACAGATGTACCTCACGAATATGTAGAACTAGCAACACCCGTGCAAACCCGTTACCTCAAACTGGAGAACATACACATGCCCACCGGCAAATTTGCCATCAGCGGTTTCCGGGTGTTTGGAAAAGGAAAAGGTGAAGTACCAAATGAAGTAAAACATTTTGTGGTACTGCGCGGCGAGAGCGAGCGCCGTAACAGCTGGCTTAAATGGGAAGTAAACCCAACTGCAACAGGTTATACCATTTACACCGGTACCGCACCGGATAAATTATATACCAGCATCATGGTATACGGCACCAATGAATATTATTTCTCCGCAATGGAAAAAGACCAACCCTACTATTTCCAGATAGAGCCGTTTAATGAGAATGGAATAGGTAAAAGAACGGCGGTTGTAAAAGTGGAGTAACCCTCTGCGAACGCTCTGCGTTTTCTGCGACTCTGCGGTGAATGGTCAATGGTGAGTAGTCAATGGTGAATAGGGAGTCTGCTGCTTCTGTTGCGCAGTACACCAATAACGGCGTGATCTCTGGGAACCCTCTGCGTTCTCTGCGGCTCCGCGGTGAATCAAGTTCATTCTAACCGCAGAGAACGCAGAGGTTATGCAGAGTAGGGGGATCTAAAAAATTTATTTAGGTAATACCACACCATCAATCACGTGAATCACACCATTACCGGCTTTCAGGTCGGTAGCTACTACAGTGGCAGTGGCACCATTCTCATCGGTCAGGATTACTTTACCATCTTTTAAAGAAGCAGTCAGACTTCCACCACTTACCGTTTTCACCACTGCTTTTCCATTACCATCGGTGATGGCTTTTACAACAGCAGCTGCATCCAGGTTACCTGCTACAACATGGTAGGTAAGAACTTTGGCCAATGTAGCTTTGTTTTCCGCTTTCAGCAGGTTCTCTACGGTACCGGCTGGTAATTTGGCAAAAGCAGCATTGGTAGGAGCAAATACAGTGAAGGGGCCAGCGCTTTGTAAAGTGCTAACGAGGTCGGCAGCTTTTACAACAGCTACCAGGGTAGAATGGTCTTTAGAACCCACGGCAATGTCAACAACCGTTTTCTGCGCAGAGACAGATAAAGTACCGCCAATCAGCAGCATCAGGATGAATTTCAGTTTCATAGTATGTTTTAGTTTAGCTCCTTATTACATACTATGCAGAAAGAAAGTTGTGCGCTAACAGATAATTAACAGTCGTGTTTAAGGCGGGTTGTCCGATTTTTTGCTTCCTCATAAACAGTGGGTAATGTGTATGATGAAGCTGTATTTATTTTTGTAGATGCTGCAAATGCGAATAGATCAGTTCTTTTAAACAAGGCTCTCTGCGAATCCGCTGCGTGCGCTGCGGCTCTGCGGTGAATCGTGCGTCGCGAGTCGTCTGTCGTGAGTAAATCAGTGGTATAGTTTTCCTTCTCCGAAGAAAAGATGCAAAAATGAACATAGACCAGCCCCATAAACACCCTCCTGCTTTTATAGAAAGTCAGGAGGGTATGGTTAGCGCTTCATGCTTTATTTACTATCAGCCACGTATTCTAAAATATCGGCCGGCTGGCAGTCAAGGGCTTTGCAAATGGCTTCGAGGGTACTGAAACGGATGGCTTTTGCTTTCCCTGTTTTTAAGATGGATAGGTTGGATAAGGTCAGATCCACTCTTTCAGACAATTCATTCAGAGAGATTTTCCGTTTGGCCATCATTACATCTAAGTTGACAATAATCGGCATGGCTTATACAGTTAAATCGTTTTCGTTCTGGATTTCTACCCCTTTGGCAAAAATGCTGGCAATTACATAAATCACCGCTGCCATTAAAATAAATGCCTGGCTATCTGCCCAGAAAGGGTTCAGCGGGCTGCTGTCGTACCCATAATGTATCAGCGTTTTGGCCGTTTGCCGCCCGATATAACTGATGAGCCCGATGGAAAAAGTGTAATAGCTCAGCAATGAGATCTGTTCAGACACATAACTGTTAAAGGGTTTGGCGAGATCCAGTTTGTGGATGAGCCGGATAACGATATAAAACAGGTGCGCTTTTAACAGGGCAATGGCAATGATAAAACCATACATACCAAAATAGGCCCACTGGCTGCGCTGGTACAGGGCACGCAGGTCTACCTTCTGGTATAAGTACTGTACCACCGAAGGTTTGAACAGGCTGTAGATAAAATTAACAAGTATGCCCCCAGCCTCAATGCACAGGCCTACGAAGATGATCCAGGTTACCACCTGCAGGATCCTGAAGAGAATATTGGTGTTCTTTGTCATGGTGTGTGAATTTTAAATAATACTGCAATAGTAATAAATATTTATTGATAAACAATAAAAATACATCTTTTTTCGGAAAATTCTGAATCAGAGCTGTGAGTAGTGAGTGGTATATGGGCGTTTTGTGGGAGTAGCTCTCTGCGAATCCTCAGCGCAGGCTGCATCTCTGCGGTGAATGGTGGATCCTGAGTGGGCAATGCGGGATCTTTACAGGGTATCTCTAAGACAAATACCTTCCAACTCCCTGAAATTGAGCCCCTGTAACCTGCCGGATCCGTCCTGTTCAACCCCCAAAAATCAGCCTGTTACAATTCATTGATAATCCGCCAGTAACCCGTAGATAACCCGCAGATAACCCGCCTCTTTAAAAAGGCGGGTTACCCGGCTAAGAGATAGGGGTAAATCATGAGTTATGCCTGGGTAAACACCCTGTCAGCGTGCGGGAGAGCTAAGGGTATTGGTATATCACGCAGAACTGGGCTAAGCTAATTGATTGTCAATTAGATACTTTATGATAGGCTGGTAAGGGTGGGGGCTATTATTCCTTCACCGGACAGTCTCCCCCGTGGTGGTATACAACTATCATTTAGCAGTTTGTTTGTAAAAAAATGGAGTTGATGCGCAAGGGATTGGTTATGCTACACAAAACGTACGCGCTGGGATACGCTTTGTCGAAGGGGAATAGCACAGCCGCTTTCAATGACCTGCCATATATTCCCGCTATATCGGTTACGGGATAGTCATACACGCAAAGCCAAACTTAATAGTTGTATGGGTGTAATAGTTTAACGTGTATAACTAAGTCAGCGGTCATTATAAGATAAGGACAGACAAGCCGAAAAATGAAAGTAAATTGTAAAACAGACAAGGCTGTAACCGGCGCTTTGCTCTTTTGTACTTCGATAAATAGGCTGTTACAATTTGCCGCATAGGGAAAACGAAATGATTATGTCAAAAACCTTTGCAGATAAAGTGATTGCGTTCAATTGCCATTTACAGTATCCGGGTAAACTGCCGGAAGGTTTTCAGGTGATGAACCCTTACCTGGATAATCCTGAAACGATGGAGGTAATGCAACAGTTTTACCATAAATATTACAACGATTCAAAACAACGGAAATTTATTATCGGGATTAACCCAAGCCGTCATGGAGCCGGGGTAACGGGTGTGCCATTTACAGATACCAAACGTCTGGAAACTGTCTGTGGTATCAAAATGCAATCGGCACATACGCACGAAGTTTCTTCTGTTTTCATGTATGACATGATTGCTGAATTTGGTGGAGCAACAGATTTCTACAAACAATTTTATATCAACTCGCCATTTCCTTTAGCCATTATCCGGCAAACCAAAAACGGCCAATGGCTTAATGCCAATTATTATGACGACCCTGTTCTTTTTGAAATGGTGAAAGACTTTATGATAATGTCTTTGAAAAAGCACATTAGTCTGGGATTAGATACTTCGGAGGTTTTTGTGCTGGGAAAGAAAAACGTCAGTTTTATCCAAAAGCTGAACGAAGAAGTAAAGTTGTTTGGCCGTTTAAAAACCCTCGAACATCCGCGATACATTCAACAATACAAATCAAAGGAAAAGCAGCAGTATATTGATAAATATATTGTAGCATTGAGTAATCTGAAATGACAAAAAAAGGAACACATATCATTTATACCATAGGGCATTCTACCCATAGTATAGCTGAATTTTTGGGCATGCTGCAATCCTTTGACATTAAAATTCTTGCTGATATACGGAGTTTGCCCGGTTCCCGTAAGTTTCCACAATTTAACAAGGAGAATTTGATAATATCACTAGAAGAAGCCGGTATCCAATATATACATCTGACAGATTTGGGAGGAAGAAGAAAAGTGAAAAAAGATTCGAAAAATAACCGTTGGAACAATGCTTCTTTCAGAGGATATGCCGATTATATGGAAACCGAAGAATTTGAAACTGCCATTCTGAAACTGAAACATCTTGCTTTGGAACACCCCACGGCTTATATGTGCTCCGAGGCAGTCTGGTGGAGATGCCACCGTTCGATGGTGTCCGATTATCTGAAAACGAAAGGTTGGACAGTATTACACATTATGGCAGCAGGGAAAGTGCAGGAACATAAATACACGGCACCGGCAAGAATCGTTGACGGAAATGTATTGTATTCCGACGAGAATCAGATTCGTAATTAAAATCTGTTAATGGCTACAAAATTTAAAATAGGCGACAAAGTTAGCTGGAACTCCGAAGCAGGAAACGTTTCAGGAACTATCATTAAAATACATACCAAAGATTTTAATTACAAAGGGTATACACACCATGCAACGCAAGATGACCCTCAGTATGAAATAAAAAGCAGTAAGACAGATCATATTGCCGTTCATAAAAGTGCAGCCCTTACTAAACACTGAAAAAAATGAGGAGAGACATAAATGGAGAAAACAACGAACTGCTGACAGGGTTTTGCAGCATGCGGAGTGATCTGCCAAACTGGAACTTTTTGCTTTTCCTTCTCTAGAGAATCTTCTGACAGGGAACTCTTTGCTTAGTTACACCCGGCAATTATTGCGTCGATAGTTTTGTACCAAAAATATAACGGGGTTGATTCTCAAGGGATTGCTAATGCTGAACAAAGCGTGCAAGCTGGGAGATTCTTGGTCGAAGGGAGTTGGCGCAACAGCATCCGATAACTTATACTATAATTTTCTCTATATTCATTTGCGATAGTTCTACAGGCATAGCCAGGCCAGATAGCGGTATTGGCGCAATAGTTTAGCGGGTATAACCAGGTTGTGCGTCATACATTGCAGGTTGTCATAATTTCAAATGGGCCCAAACGATAAACCATGAAAAGATTTTGTTTTCTTCTTTCGCTTATAATTTTTACACAGATAGCTGCTTTTGGGCAATCGAAACAACAGGTAATTGATGATTATTTTAACGCATTGGTTAAAAACCAACAATTTAGTGGCAATGTTTTAGTAATTGAGAACAATAAAATTGTGTATGAAAATTCTTTTGGGTATGCTGATTACACCACCAAAACACTGAATACACCAGGTATTACTTTTCCCATTGCAAGTATTTCAAAGATTCTTACAGCAACAGCGATTCTTCAGTTAAAAGAAAAAGGGTTATTGAAAATAACAGATGCCGTTACCCGATATCTGCCGGCATTTCCTTATTCTGAGATTACCATCAGGCATTTGCTTTCGCATACTTCGGGACTACCGCCTTACAATGCTTTTTTTGATAAAGACAAAAAAGAAAATCCGGATAAACTTTTTACAAACAAAGATTTTTTACCTGGCGTTATCGCTAATAAACAGCCCTTAATTTACCAGCCTGGCGAAAATGGAAACTATGACAATATAAATTTTCTGGTATTAGCACTTGTTGTTGAGAAGATTTCCGGGCTTCCCTATAAAACGTATATTGAAAAACACATTCTTACACCTGCAGGAATGAATGAAACCTCACTCTTTTCCTTGCCCCAACAATTCAGCGGAGCCCAATTTAAAAACTACGCTTATCCGCATGTGTATTTACATATGTATGACACAATACCTGTAAAATCCAATTCCATTCCTTATGTGAGGGAGTATTGGCATTCATATGGGTTTAACGGATTTGCCGATTATATAAGCACAATCAGAGACTTGTGGAAATTTGATAATGCCTTGTATCATCATACATTACTTAAACAGCCAACTTTAGACGAAGCATTTGTACCGACAAAACTGAATAATGGACAGGTAAATAAAGACTTATTTGGCTTAGGATGGGAAATCGAAAAGGATTCTGCGATGGGGAAATTGGTATATCATAGTGGTGCTGCTATGGGGTTAAGTTCCAATATTCTCAGGAATATTACCAAACAGCAAACTGTAATTTTATTTGATAACACACATTTCAACGCCCATGAGAACGCCACAAAAGTAATGATGCTTTTAAACGGAAAAAATGTAGACCTGCCCAAAAAAAGTGTGACCAGGATTTATGGGAATATTTTGTTTAATAAGGGGCCGGCTGAGGCTAAAAAAGTTTTAGAAACCTTACTGAAAGACACTGCTAATTACTATGTCAGCGAAGACGAGATGAATTCTTTGGGTTATGATTTTATGGGAAGCAGTAACCCTTATCATTTACCCGAACAGCATTTTTATAAACAAGCCATTGAGACACTCAAAATCAATATTGATCTGTTTCCAGGCAGTTGGAATGCCTACGATAGTTACGCCGAGGCGCTTTTAGGTGACGGGCAAAAAGAAGAAGCCATTAAAATGTATAAAAAGTCAATAGAATTAAATCCTAAGAATGAGGGTGGGAAAAAAGTATTGGAAAAACTTTTGCAGTAAAATCTAAATCAAGGTATAGTTGTACGAACGCAGAACAATAATATTTGCCAAAACGTGGATAGAAACGATAACATCAGCCCAATGCCGGCATCAGCAATAGTTCTGGCTCTGGGTTGTATGTTCAGCTTTAGTTCTTAACTTGGTAACTTGTTTTCAATCAACAGCGCTCGCTGATGGGTATACGGGATATCAACTCCACGTCTGCATTAAGTTCAGCCTGTTGTGCGTTATGCGATCGAAGATTCAAATAATGTAAACCCAATGGCAGAAAATATAGACAAAGATTTTTTAACAAATCCGGCAGTTGATCCATCGGAAAATGCTCCCGGTGAAATTATTTCTGCTTCTGACACTGAAACTAGTAACCCAAATCAAGTGGCTGACAATATGGAAGTACATCATCATGCTCATCACGAAGGAAAGAAAAACTGGAAATCATATTTCTGGGAATTTGCAATGCTTTTCCTCGCTGTTTTTTGCGGTTTTTTAGCTGAATGGCAACTGGAACATGTAATTGAACATAGCAGGGAAAAAGAATTTATGGAAAGCATGATGGTAGATCTTGCTACCGACAGTGCTACATTAACTAAAATGGAATCCAATTTTGAATTGATTGGTAATCACGCCGACTCTTTAATACCGCTTCTAAAAGATAATGCATTATTGGATAAGAATGTCAAAGAAATATATCAACACCAGGTGTACTTAAACCTCTTTACCAAATGGATCTATTCTGATAGAACGATAGACCAGTTAAAAAACTCGGGAAATTTCAGATTGATCAGAAATAAAGTTGTTTCTGATGGAATCAGCAAATATGATGGCTATATCAGGAATTTCATAGATGAAATGCAGAAAGTTTTAATCCAGAAACAAATGCTGGATATTACTGCGTCGGGTAATGATATATTCAAATCAAGTGTATACAGAGCCTATTTTAACAGCGGCAATTTTACACGCCATTCAGTTATATTACCAGATAGTCCTTATTTTTTGACAAAGGACAAAACTGTTCTTCTAAAATTCATCAATAAGCTTGACCAATATGTAGTCTCCATAGATTGGTTTAGAGATAATATTGGGCAAGCCTTAGCGCAAAACAGGGCACTTGACTCCTTAATAATAAAGGAGTATCATTTCAATTGAAACGGGATTAATAAAATTCAGATAATATAAACATTTCTTCTTCGAAGATTCTCCCGCGAGGGGACTCTTCGCTTGGAAGGGAATGGCGTTGCTTCTCAAGAGCTTGATAAGACTTAACGAGTACTGCCTACAGGGGAAAGTCTTAGAGGAAGGAACTTGTTGGTCAATCGGCCAACAGCGGCGGAGCAGGTCGGTTGATCCACTACAAGGGATGCATCGAGACAAAAGCCTTTCCTGCAGCTGCAAACCAACCGGTAAGTTTTGAGTTAATGAAAAGATAAAAGCCAGTCAGGACTCAAAAAAAATAAATACTATTGCGCCATTACTTTTATTGGGCGGTAGTATCCTCATTTGAAAAGACGGGGATTTACCAAGAATTATAGGCGTAACTGGTAGGAAGAGTGGACACAAAAAGCCTCTTATTGCATTGTCTGCTATACAAAAAATTTCATGCAGCTTATAACAATCATTAAATAGTTATACAGATGAAAAAAACAGCATTGCTTATCCTTGCTTTCATAACACTGACACAATTGGGTTTTGCACAAGAAGAAAAGTTTCAATTATCCAGTCATATTCTTGATATTACTGCAGGTAAGCCGGCTACGGGTGTAAAAATTACTTTGTCAAAAAAAGATGCAAAAGACAACTGGGTAATTGTAGATGAGAAAAAAACAGATAGCAATGGCAGGATAAAAGACTTTCTGAAACAAGACGGGAAAGATAATACGGGAATTTATAAACTAACCTTCCATACAAGTCCCTACTTTAGTTCTCTTGGACAAAAATCTTTCTATCCGTTCATAGAAGTGGTTTTTGAACTTGTTGGTAAGGAACATTACCACGTACCTATTACTTTATCGCCTTTTGGTTACGCAACATATAGAGGAAGTTAAGAAAGCATTGTACTACACGGCCTGGCAAAATTGTCGGTTCAGGGGTACTGAGATGCATTTGTGCCGGGAATCGCAAACTACGCCAGATGCGGAACAACAATTACTGTTCCCTGATATTGGTTAATGGCTGCTGTTAGCATCTGTATATTTTGCATGTCCAGATTGTTTGTTGGTTCATCCAGGATAATGAGGTCAGGCGATTGGTTGTTAATAGTCGGGTAGTAAAGTAGCAAACTGAAATTGTCAATACTTAATCTGACAGTTGGAAAATAAGTATTGACTATTTCACCTGAAGCAAACCTGTTAACAGTTTTGCTGTTCTCAATCTGTGAGTTTTGTGATTTGTATAATGTCTTTAAATGGCTCGCCAAACTTACCCATCCACTTTTGTCCAATCATTGTTATCTGACCCTCGGTTCTGATCAGATAGGGTACGCTGCTAATCCCCACTGAATAGTCAAATGTTCTTTCAAATGTCAATTCTCCTTTTTTAGTAAGTTCAAATAGATAGGCTTTGTCTCCCTTGTTTTGAATGGGTGTAATAGTGCTCGCAAACAGGTAGTTTCCGTCTTTTGTTTCTAAACAATTTCCGGGCTTTTCGTAATAGTTTTGCTTCATTTCTTTTTGCCATTGTAAGTTTCCGTTTTTGTCAAGAACAATAATTTTTATATACTCGTAATGATTTTTTTGTTCTGCTGGCGGAGAAAAATTGCTACCATAAAATACCAGGTTTTCGTTGCTTGTTACAATTGTTTGCTTTGCGTAAAAGTAGGGATGCTTTTTTGTCCAGACTGTATCACCTTTCTGTGTCAGTTTTATTAGCCAAAGCGAAGGAATACCTGTTGTTTGATCGTATTGCCCTGCCGTCACATAAAAATGATTGTCAGCAGATGGAGTGATTGAAATGGGGTAGGTAAGTTCTTTGGTAAGCATTAGATTTTCTGCAATCAATGTACCGTCAAGGTGGTAACGTCTGATAGACATTCCGTGTTCTTCTGTTTTGGGTACAAATTCATCAGCCAGCACAAGTAGTTCGTTATTCCTGGTCAGGGTTACCGCCGTTGAGCCATCTGGATATTTTGGGTGATTAATTTTTTTCGACCAGATCAATTTCCAGTTCTTGTCATACTTATTCAGGAAGTCTTTTGTATAGCCGCCCATTGTTCTGCGGTCAGTAGTAACCACAATGTAAAAACTGTCAAGTTCAATATAGTCTGTCAGCGAATATTCAAAACGAACCGGTAAACAATGTATTGAATCGCCCTGGTTATTGATTTTCAGAAAATAATAATCGTCTTTGGGAATAGTTGCATCACGAGCAGTTCGTATATACAACAAATAATTATTGTCGGCAGTGGGTTTGCCGTGTAAAAGGGCATTGTGTTCACCTAAACTTATGGAAGTCTCACTGATGTTCTGATAACTGGGTTTTGTTTCTTTGGTACGGTTAGTTTGCTTTATTTGTTCATTGCAGGAAGCTAAGGTTAAAAATGTGAATAGGATTATGGCGATGGTCTTCATATAATTACTGCTAACGGTGTGTGTTTTGTAAAGATTGGACGGGGGCAATGCCGACCTGATGGTAGCTTTTGTACCACTACAGAAAAATTACGAATTATGAATAGTATTACCAAAGTCAAATCCTGGCTTTCCTGCTTCGTAGCGTCTCCCGCCAGCAGATTCTTTGGCGAAGGAAAATCGTGAATGGTGAGTGGGCAATGGTGAGTGGATGCTATCTGGTGAGTATCTCAGCGAGGAACCGGCGGTGCTACGGAGCGGGAAATACCCATTTTAACAGCAAACGGTTTGCCGGTGTTGGTCAGGCGGCCATCAATGGCGGAAGTTTGTACGTTATTGATACATCGAGTGTCCGTTTTCGCACGCTGCACTATTGCCGAGTGAAGGGAAATCATTGACAATCAATACCGTTTTTTCCGGCATAATTTTCTCTTTATCTCTGAAACTACATTCACTCATGCGATCATTACTATTTGCCTTATTCCTCCTGCTCAGTGTAAGCGGTAAAACACAACCTGCCATTCAACGGATCGACAGTATTGTAAGTGCGTATGAAGCGCTCAACAGGAACGCAGTGGTTATCGTTGGTAATAAAAACGGTATGCTGTACCAGCGAACGGTCGGCTACAGTAATATTGAAGCCAAACGGAAAATGAAAACGACCGATCTTTTCAAAACAGAATCGGCCGGAAAGCTTTTTACCGGTGTAAGGATCATGCAGTTGATTAAAGAAGGTAAGCTGGACCTGCAACAAACACTTGCTTACTATCTGCCTGACTGGAAACTGCAGAACGCAGATAAGATTACCCTGCACCATATGCTCAATCACAGTTCCGGACTTACCAGTCCGTGGGAGCATCCGGATTTTGATTTTGCCAAAGAATACGACGATGCACAGATGAAAACCCTGATAGAATCCTGTTCCCTCGCATTTAACACACCGGGTGAAAGAAAATACTACAGCAATAACGCCTATATACTGTTAGGAAAGATCATTGAAAAAACAGACGGGATGTTATTCGAAGCATCAATGCGCAAGTACATCTTTGAACCTGCCGGTATGAAACATACGCAGCCGCTGAATGCTTTCCGTTTGCCGGAGAACTGCGCCCTGCCTTATTACCAGGTAACAGCCAGCAAATTTGTGCGCGATTCCACACCCTATACCCCCTCGCGTAATATGGGCGCCGGCGGATGGATATCTACTGCGGAAGATCTGTTCCTGTTTGCCAAAGCCTATCTGAACGAGGTCTATTATCCGGCTGAGTGGATTGACAAGCAGATCACTCAAAACGGAACGATTGAAAAAGGCAAAAGCGGTTTTCGGTACGGGATGACGCGACTGGAAACGACCTTTAAAGAACCCTATATCTATGGTCATAACGGCGGTGGCAAAGGGTTTACCGTTGATGTGTTTTTTGAACCTGTTACCGGATCTATTGTGGTAATGTGTGCCAACCAATACGGCGTAGCCTATGACCTTACTGCCAACCTGTTTAGTGCAGTACTGGATAAACCCCTGCATTCAAAGCCGCAGCATTCTGCGCCGGTGAAACTGACAGATGCCATTGTAACAAGAGGTGCCACGGCGTTGCTGGCAGATACAGCGGCTTTTTTCCGATCGCTTGGCATCAGTAAACCATCCGAAAGATTGTTCTCATCTGTGATGGATAACCTCACTGCCATAGGTGAGCTCACATCCGCTACGGTCCTTGCCCAAACGGCGCGTTCCTATTATCCGCAACAGATAGATTTTGTATTTCGTCTGGCAGATCTGGCGCTTGCCTTACAAGACAGGATACAGGCCAGAACCCATTACACTACGGCCAAACAAATGGCGGAAGAACAGAAGACCGAATACTTTATCAGGAAAGCAACAGACGCATTAGCAGGTCTGTAGACTGAATGATGCGATTTTTTTCCGGAGAGCTCCTGGCAGGGGGCTTTTCGTTTTGTAGTACCACACTAACATAGAGCAGTTGGTTTTGGACAAAATTAAACGCGGTTGATTCTCAAGGGATTGGTAATGCTAAACAAAGAATATCCGCCTGAGGTAGAAGACTCTTTAGTGAAGGGAAATAGCACAAACCCTTTCAATGATCTATTCTAGATTCTTCCTACATTTATTATGCGCTAGTGATACACACAAAGCCAAACTAAATAAATGTATTAGTGCAATAGTTTTTTAGTGTGTATAATTAAGTTGCCGGCAAGATTGGCGGAAGACACCCTGCAATTCAAAAAATGGAACTACTATAAAACAACTTGGACTATGACAACATTTATCATGTACATTTTCTATTTAATTGCGGTTGTAATTGGTTGGATGATTTTTTATTATATAGTGAAAACTGCGGTTAAAAACGGGATTAAAGAAGCTCATTCCGACAAAGAAACTTCCACTTTTATCAGAGAAAGCAAACCAGAAATACAAGCAAATTCAGAACAAAGAAAATTGCAACAGCGATATGACAAAGGAGAAATACCGTTTGAAGTATATAAATCAGAATGGGACAAGTTGAATTAATACTATTCATCATGAGCAAGTTTTACATAGTATTCCTAATAACTCACCTGACCAACACCATTGGTAACATTGCATTTTTTCTGGAATGACTTCCTTGAAAACTCAATGATAACAACAAAATCCCGTTTGACAGAAAGGGAAACAGGTGATATGCTAACAACATGATGGAAGATAGTTGTTGGTCAGGCGACCAACAACGGCCGGGACTCTTCACTTAGTAGCACCCAACAATCATTAATCAGATTGTTTTATAAAAGAAATTGATAGGGTTGATTCTCAAGGGGTTGGTATTGATAAGCGATGACTATACGCTGGGGAACTCTTTGGCAAAGAGAAATAGCACAACAGCTTTCGATGACCTGCACTATATTTTCATTATACTCATTATGCGTACTTTGCACACGCAAGACCAAACCAACTAGTTGTATGGTTGCCATCGTTGGGCGCGTATAACTAAGTTTTTGTGTGGCTACGAAAGACAAGCAAACAAACTAATTAAACGACTATGTCAATCACAAGAGAGGAAGAGCTGACCGGGATGAAAAAAGTAAGTGAAGCGGTGGCTTATACTTTGAAGGAAATGCGCAACCATGCTAAACCCGGTATGACAACAAAAGAACTGGACAAGTATGGCGCAACCATGCTGTCAGACTTTGGGGCAAAATCAGCACCTTATCTGACTTATGGTTTTCCGGGGTGGACCTGTATAAGTGTGAATAACGAATTTTGCCATGGTATTCCGTCAGACAAAAGAATACTTGCAGAAGGAGATTTAATCAATATTGACGTGTCTGCCGAACTTGACGGCTACTGGTCAGACAATGGCGGTTCGTTTGTGCTGGGGGAAGATCGTAACCAGCATCAAAAACTGGTAGACGCTTCCAAACAGATTTTGCACAAAGCCATTTACAACATACAAGGCGGTGTTCGCATTGCTGATATTGGACAACTCATTGAAACGGAAGCCAAAAAACGTGGTTTTAAAGTGATCAGGAATCTGACAGGACATGGAATCGGCAGAAGTCTTCACGAAGAGCCGGGCAATATCGCCAATTACAGAGACCGTTCTGACCGGACAAGATTTAAGAAAAACGCTGTTGTGGCCATTGAAACATTTATCACAACCACTTCAACCTATGCCGAAACCTTAGCAGACGAATGGACAATGGTTGGAAATAAAGGGGGCTATATGGCACAGCACGAACATACCATTGTTGTAACTGACGGAAAACCCATTGTACTTACAGAAATGAACGGGATCTGGAATTAACCAATGCATGCACATATACTATCGGCCTGCTGCAATGGGGGGGGTGAGTCGTGAATCGTCAGTCGTGAGTGGTGAGTGGGAAGGGGGAGTTAGGGTGTAGGGGGTATGCTGGTAGCCGTTGTTGGTGGCCTGACCAACAACGGCCGGAGAGAGAATGTTACATAGTTCTTTTACGCTTATAATATGCTACCAGTGCTCCCGCAATACCAATCATCGGTATAAGTACGAGGGTTAACCCTATACCCGCAAATGCAAAAAGGGGTACACCAATAATACATTGTGGCTCGCCGGGGTTGATGCCTATGCTGAGACCATGTATAGAAATATAAGTGGCAGCTATTGCCAAAACCAATCCCAGTACAAACGTTAACAGGCAAATCCTAAGCAAGGACATTTGCGTCTTGTCTTTGATGCGCCTGACCGTATAGACTATTTGAAAACAAATGGGTAGTATTGTCAGAAGGGTGGGTATGATCAGGCCAAACAGGATTCTCATAAGGGATTAGTTCTAAGATTCAGGTGATGATGCAGTTAGAGAAAGTAACGCTCTTTGGCTGACTACAAGCGCTGAATGAATATACAAAAGCTGCTTAACATGCACTACTAAGGCGGATTCACTTTTCTTTCTTCGAACTGTATCCCGCCAGGGCACTCTTCGTTTGGGAGCACCCAGCAATTATTGAGTAGTTAGTTTTTTTACAAAAATGCAATGCGGTTGATTCTCAGGGGATTGATAATGCTAAAGGAACAATGCCCGTCAGGAGACTCTTTAGCGAAAGGAAATAGCACTACAGCTTCTGATGGCCTATGCTATATTTTCTCTATATTCATCATGCGATTGAATACTCTACTATCTAAAGTAACCAAAATAAATGGCAAACACTACTAATGAAGAACAGTTGGATACTTCCCAAGACACTCCATCGGAAATTCATTCTGAAGAAATTATATCAACTACTAACTCTAAACAAGAAACTGAAAATATGGAAGTACATCATCATGCTCTTCATGGTCATGAAAAGAAAACATGGAAGAATTACTTTTGGGAATTTTCAATGTTGTTCCTGGCGGTGTTCTGTGGCTTTTTAGCAGAAAATATGCGAGAACATATTGTAGAAAGGAAAAGAGAGAAAGTGTATATCAACTCAATGATATCGGATTTAAAAGAAGATACTGTCAACTTATCTTTAGCTATTGCTGGTAATATCGAACGAGTAAATGGTTTGGATACATTAAGCACCCTATTAAATACAACCAACTTAAACGATAGTTTACAGACAAGGCTTTATAAGCTTAATCTTAAATATGCTTCAAATTTAATTACTACTTCCATTACTGAAAGAACGATCAAGCAATTATTGAACTCTGGTAATATGAGGCTTATTCATGAAGAACTAATTTCTGATAGCATTATGCAATACTACGGTCGGACAAAAGATGAATTCTCTGACCAGCAAAAAATTTATGAAGAATGCATGAAACGAGTTGTATTTTATGGCGAGGATATTTTTGATAACTATTTTAAAAAGCTTAAGGTGGCTTCAGATACATCATTCTTTATAGAAAAGCGGCCTGCATCAATACCATTGCTAACTACCGAAAGAAAAGTGCTAAAAAAATATAGCAGTATGTTGATTACAACTTCGGGCATGGCGGCAAATTATTTATATATGCTAATGGATATAAGACTAAGGGCCATTCATTTAATCACTTTTGTTAAAAAGAAATATGATATTCAATAATGGCTAAAAAGCATGAATGCACAACATTGGGTTTTAGGCAACTTGGGCATGACCAGCAAGCATCAGCTAATTACAAATCCAAGCTGTGGTTCGGGCAGGGCAAGCAACTTTCAACTTTAGTTCTTAAATTCAACTTTATATTTTCAATCAGCAGCGGTTATGGGCAGACGGAATACTAATTCCCGACCTTCGCAAAGCCCTGAACGTTGTGCGTAATATGTTTTTCAAAAACTTCATTTTGTGGAAACAATAAGTGAAAATCCAATTTTAGATTGGTTCAAAAGTGATGATACCCTGTCAGATATAGTCAATCGAATAACTGCGACAGAAAAAAGCGTGGGAGAACAGGCACTAGATGCTTTTCATCAAGTTTCTGATTACTACGACCTCCCGAAATATCCAGAAAATTTTTCCGATAAATATTATGTTCGTTTTGAACAAATGGATGTCGATGATCCGAGATCTGTTTTTGAAGAAGCTACTATTTGCAAGTATCTGGAGCCAGAAAATGATCCAAGAGGAACTGTAATGGTTGCGCTTTATAATGTTAAGCACGGAAGATTTATTGATCTAAATGCATGCGCAAAAAAGCATTTTGGTTCAATTCCAAAAGAGTATGTGGTTTGCTATATAGGAGATGGTTTTGCAGGCGAGCTTCGTTTTCTACATTCAGGAGAATCCTGGTTTGATATTCCAGGCGCTAAGTCTGCAAATAAAGTGATAAATCCCTAATTAAGTACTACGCACAACATCGGCTTTGCAAAAGTTCTTTCTCAGCAGGGTCTCTCTCGTAGAGACGCCTGCGGTCTACGGTGTACTGATTTCCATTTTCTTCTCCGACATGTCTCCCGTGAGGGAACTTATCAGAGAAGGATCCTGCACTGCCCCAGCGGGGCAAACGGTCTGTAGAAAAAAATCCATTTCATTTCCAGTGTGCCGGAGGTACACCACCTGCCTTATCGGTTGATCGTTTAATATTCATCACCCCAACGGGTAGCCCCTCTGGGGCATTGAAAAAGTTTTTGTTATCGTTGTTACAAACCTTTTGCCCCGCTGGGGCAAGGGTTACGTTGTGTGTAATTTTCTACAACTAGTTTTCAAATACAATCTTTAGGAATAGAAAATGTAAAAGCCGAACAATGTTCTAAAGTACAAGTGTGCGACGCAACCAATGCTGCCAAACATACCACAGCCGGAAACAAAAAAATAGAATCATTCGGTAACACTCACCTCCTCTTAAACACCCCAAAATAGATATCAGACCTATGCGCAAAACCGAGGCGTTCGTACATTTTAATGGCGCGCTGGTTGTCCCATTTTACGTGCAGGAAGGGGATCTTGCCCTGGGAGATGATCTGTTGGGTTACCAGCGATACCAGTAAAGCACCATAGCCCTTTCCTTCATAATCGGGGTGGGTGCATACGGCGCTGATCTCTGTGTAACCGTTCAGGTGCAGTCGCTCGCCGGTCATGGCCACCAGTTCTTCGCCGTCGAAAATGCCATGGTAATTACCGAACTCTATAGTGCGCTGCAGAAAGGGGCCGGGTTTGGTGAGGGCCGTTAATGCCAGCATAGCAGGCACATGGCTGGTAGTGAGTGGCTGTGTTTCGAGCTCGCCATTGGTATAGGGAATGAACTGTTCGCAGGTCATCTGGTGCAGGGTAGTAGAGAATTTCAGTTCCCATTCTGCTTCGAACACAATGGGCTCTTTTACCATGGCCGACCAGGAGCGGTTCTCCGGCAAACGCTGGTACAATACCTGCTGCATGGGGGCCGACCAGTTGGGTAGGGCGGCAAAGGGAGATACTTCTTCGGGAAAATAACCGGCTACGGCATCGCCCTGGTTAAAGCGACTGTCTGCACTGTTGAGTGCCTGCCATACGGGGTTGTCTAAAAGATGCACGGGTAATTGAATTACTGAAAGGCGAAAGTACAGAAACTAAGAAATCTGGTTGATTAAATCATATAACCTGTTGCGCTAGTATAAACACCCTGTTAGTCGGAATTTCTTGTCGCTCGCGGTCCCGGCTTAGCCGGGAGCCCCGTCCCTGTTCCCGGGCTGCATTGGCCTCTGATCAGATCTGCTTCGCATGATCTGATCTGTCTTCTCCCGCTTGAAGCGGGATCGACACCGAACCCAATGAGGCCCGTCCACAGGGACTGAATAGAAATTTTTCATCGATCACCCTGAGTAGGCAATTTGTATTCTTATTTCTTATTTAACCGGCATTTGAAAAAAAGCGTTAAGAAATTTACGGAATGGAGCGTTAAGAAATGAACGATGCCTAGCTTAGATAATCAGCTGAAGTAAATATTTGCTCAATGGGAGTTGTATAGATGGGCTTTAGACTTCGTTCATTTTAGCGGAATGAAGTAAATTTTAGCTTTTTTTCAAGAGCCTTGATTTTTTTTGTTACTTTTTTGTGTCAAGACAAAAAAGTAAATAGTGGAAATGCTATTCTGCTGGAGGTGTGGGCATAAAACAGCTAAGCTGCTTACATCATTCAATAGTAAAGACTTTAACCATATAATATACCCCTCTGCGTAAACTCCCCGTCCTCTTGTTCTCTGCGGTGAATAGATCTCATATTCACCGCAGAGAACAAGAGAGGGCAGAGGGGGCGCAGAGCAATTTACACCATGAGGGCAGGCTGCTTCTGTTCCAGTAGCTGCAATGCCTGCTCCTGTACTTTATCGAGTAACAGCGGCATGGCATTTTCAATAGCGGGTGTTAATTCAATACCCTGTTGCTGAATGGTTTCGATGCTGACCACGAAGAGATAGATATGCGGCATTTTCTCCATCCACTGCAGGGCGCTTACCATATCGCGGAGGCCGATATCGTGGGTGCTCATGGCGCGGGGGAAGTCTTTGGCAAAACGGGGTTCTATTAAACGGATGGTGCCGGGGGCATTACCATCCAGCGTGGCATCGATGAGGATCACGGTGTCGTGGTCTTCAAAATATTGCAGGAGATGAAAGCCACCGGTTCCCCCATCTACTATTTCGATGTTTTCCGGAAGACCCATCTCCTGCAGCCTGAGGGCCGTGTGTACGCCCACACCTTCATCGCCCATCAGGTAATTGCCGATACCCAGTATCAGTATTGGGGAGTTGCTAACCATCATTTGCTTTTTGGCTTGTTAGGGGTATGGTGTTCCTCGTTCTGGAACACATCTTCTTCGATAAATTTCCAGCCACCGCCCATACTGCTCATCTCGCCGCGACCTTCTACATAATCATGGTAAAATACCAGGTATACATGTATCACCGCAAACAGGATAAAGAACCACATGGCCCAGTGGTGAACCTGCCGGGTCATGATATCGCCGCCGAACATAGCCGGTACCCAGCTGAATAACTTGGGCAGCCACCAGGTGCCCATGGCAGCATAGAGGCCAAAGCCGGTTAAACACTGGATGAGGAAGGCCCAGAACGTAAGAAAATAAATAAATCCTGCCATGGCATTGTGGCCGATACTGATATGCTCTTTACCGCGCAGCATCAGGATATCGATCTTGAATACCGTCCACATTTCTTTGATGAACTTGCGCGAAGTAGGAATGAACTGGCGCCAGTTGGCGTATTTATTACCCACAAAACCCCAGTACAGGCGGAAGAGAAAATTGAAAAAGAACACATAGGATGCCACAAAGTGGATCACACGTACCCAGCCCATGGTATAACGCATGGTGGCTTCGTCTTTGCTTTGCAGGGCCAGCGGGTCTGCAATCAAAAAGCCGGTGATGATCAGCGCAATAATGGCCAGCGCATTCAGCCAGTGATAATAACGTACGGGCAGTTCCCATACATATACCCGGCGTAAACGGTGAACATGCAGGTATTTTGTTTTCATATGAATTGCTTGATGATTAGATGCCAATATGTAACATGCTTTGCTATTATATCAGTTACCCTACTATTCGGGAACCTTTTACCGCTCAGGCCGCTGGGCCCCGTGCCTGTTACCGGGCTGCATTGGCCTCTGATCAGATCTGCTTCGCATGATCTGATCTGTCTTCGCTTCGCTCGACACCGAACCCAATGAGGCCCGTCCACAGGCACTGATTAGAAATGCTTATTCGAACACGCTACTTTCACGGTTATATTTTATTCTCCCACTACACTTACCCGGCTGATGGTTTTACCTTCTTCATCGTACAGGTGCACACTACAGGCCATACAGGGGTCGAAGCTGTGGATGGTACGCAGTATTTCGAGTGGTTGTGTTTCGTTGGCCACCGGTGTATCAATGAGCGAAGATTCATAGGCCGATAAACCGCCTTTGCCATCGCGGGGCGATGCGTTCCAGGTGGTGGGCACCACCAGCTGGTAGTTGGCAATTTTGCCCTCTTCAATATTGATCCAGTGTGCCAGCGCACCACGGGGGGCTTCGGCATGTCCTACACCCACAGCCTGTTTGGGCCAGGTTTTGGGATCGAATAGGGTCGTATCTGCCATCCGCGTATCGCCGTTTTTGATATTGGCGATCAGTTTATCGAAGAACTCCATGCCCCACTGTGCCACCAGCACGCTCTCCAGTCCGCGGGCGGCTGTTCTGCCCAGTGTAGAGAAGAGTGCGGTTACGGGAATGTTCAGGTCTTTCAGGGCTTTGTCAACTACGGCTTTATAATCTTCCCTGCCCCTTGCATAACCGATCAGCACACGGGCCAGCGGACCCACTTCCATGGCATTGCCTTTCCATCTGGGTGTTTTCAGGTAACTGTATTTCTGCGTGGTATCCAGGTGTTCGAATGGTGGTTTGGGGCCGGTGTATTTTACTTTGCTTTCTCCCTTCCATGGGTGCAATCCCTGGTCATCTCCGCCTTTGTATTCGTACCAGGAGTGTTTGATGAATTCCTGTACTTCATCGTCTTTGCGCAGATCTACTTCAAATACTTTGCTGATATCTTTGTTGAGGATGGCGCCGGAAGGGAACTTGTAAGATTTTTCATCACGATAATCATTCACTGGCAGGTCGCCATAGGCAAGAAAGTTGCCGAGTCCGCCGCCAATAGCGCCCCAGTCTTTGTAGAAAGAAGCAATGGCCATCAGATCGGGAATATATACCTGCTCAATGAATTCTTTACCATCCTGCAGCAGTTGCTGCACATACGCCAGGCGTTCTGCATTGATACCACTTACATCGTCCAGACTGATAGAACAGGCCATACCACCCACGAGGTAATTGGGGTGCGGATTTTTACCACCGAAAATGGCATGGATTTTTACGATCTCTTTCTGCCATTCCAGTGCTTCGAGGTAGTGGGCCAGACCGATCAGGTTTACTTCGGCGGGTAGTTTATAGGCGGGGTGCCCCCAGTAACCATTGGCAAAAATGCCGAGCTGACCACTCGCCACAAATTTTTTGATGCGCTCCTGTATATCACTGAAATACCCTACCGAACTTTTGGGCCATTTGGAAATACTCTGTGCCAGTTCCGATGTTTTTTTCGGATCGGCTTTCAGGGCATTTACCACATCTACCCAGTCCATGGCGTGTAAGTGGTAAAAGTGTACCACGTGATCGTGCATATACTGTGCGCAGAACATGATATTACGAACCAGTTCTGCATTGGGTGGAATGGTAATGCCCAGTGCATCTTCTACACACCTTACAGAAGTAAGCGAGTGAACAGAAGTACATACGCCGCATACGCGGCCTACAAAGGCCCAGGCATCGCGCGGATCGCGGCCGCGCAGGATCTCTTCGAGCAAACGTACCATGGTGCCGCTGCTGAAAGCGTCTTTGATCTTGCCATTTTCGATATCTGCTTCTATACGCAGGTGGCCTTCTATTCGGGTGATGGGGTCTACAACAATTCTTTTACTCATATAGCAAATTGTATTGTTAATGGATGGTACTATTT